>Ga0209987_10000695_pt1 | contig 17753 bp, 19 predicted proteins | sample N074metaG_FD_182134 | JGI IMG/M metagenome (GOLD analysis project Ga0209987, IMG submission 182134) | Deep subsurface microbial communities from Kermadec Trench to uncover new lineages of life (NeLLi) - N074 metaG (SPAdes) (version 2) | ecosystem: Environmental > Aquatic > Marine > Ocean trench... | reverse complement strand
ATACTCTTGTCGAGCATTTTCAGCATAAAACGTTTTTTCGAAAACGCATCAAACAAACGCCGCAGCGTTTCAATGTCGGACAACTCTGCAAAGTCCATCAGGTTGGTTTCGCCGCTAAGCACAAACTCGCCCGGAGGCGCTGCCGCGCCCTCCATTGCCGACTGTGCAACCGAGATAATGTCGTGCATCGCCTGGTTCATGGAATCGCGGGTCTTGTCCAGGTCGTCGATCAGGCGTTTGCGAATCCGCATGAGGTCGTGACCGACATAGTTGTCGTTAATGAAATTGGCAGCTTTTTGCAGCTCTTCGGGTGTGTGCGGCTGTTCGGTATGCAGAATCCTGTTTTGAACCTCGCGATCATTGATCACAAGAATCGCCAGTACGCGATTATCCGACAATGCGAGGAATTCGATTTGCCGCAGAATGGCGCGCGGGCCGCGCGGCACTGTCACGACGCTCGCGAGGCTGGTCAGGTTCGAAAGCAGACTCGAAACAGAGGTCAGCAAGGCGTCCGGATCGTCTTGCTGCTCAGTGAGCTTCGACTGAAGTTTCCGGATATCGCCTTCCTTCGGCTGCTTGTAACGGACCAGCGTATCCACGAACAGGCGGTAACCCTGTGGCGTCGGAATACGTCCGGCCGAGGTGTGTGGCGCGGATACGAGTCCCAAATCTTCAAGATCGGACATGACGTTGCGAATCGTTGCAGGACTGAGGTCCAGCCCCGAATCACGGGACAAGGTCCGCGAACCGACCGGCTGGCCGTCACGAATGAATCGCTGGATCAACGCCTTGAGAAGGAATTGTGCCCGTTCATTGGGTGCCGGAGTGGTGGCTTCTGTGGTCATTCACCTGGAAACGCAAAATGCGCAACTAACACAAAGTGTTATTGTGAAAACAAAAAGTTAGCAATGGCTTGGCGGTCGGTCAAGGGTTTGTAACAATCCTGAAGGCTTTCCCGCGATTCGCCACGTTTGGCGGTCTAAGATCAATGCAGGGTGACATTAAAAACCGGTATGAGCAAAGCTTTTCAGACTGTGGCCATTCTCGGCCTGTATTCGGATTCGCGCGTGGCGGGCCCGATGGAGAAGCTTACCGAATACTTAACAAAAGCTGGCATCGACGTTGTCACCCTTCCGGACGCTGCTGCGACCCTGGAGGCGCGGGCTGTGCAGGAGGACGACATTGCGGCCGAGGTCGATCTGATTATCGCGGTCGGCGGCGACGGTACCATGCTGCATGCGGCCGCGCTGACCGGTAGTGGCAAGGTACCATTACTCGGTGTCAACCGGGGACGCCTTGGCTTCCTCGCCGACATAACCCCCGCGGAGATGCTCGAGAATCTCGAACAGATTCTCGAGGGTAACTACTCCCGGGAAACGCGGCTGCTACTCGAGGCGAAAATCACGGCAGCGGATGGCAGCCAACGATTGGCCGTTGCCGTAAACGATATCGTGTTGCAGCGGCGAGAAACCGGCCGCATGATCGATGTCGAGACCAGGATCGCCGATCGATACGTCAATACGCATGCAGGCGACGGACTCATCGTTGCCACGCCAACCGGATCGACGGCGTACGCATTGAGCTGCGGCGGTCCGATCATTGAACCACTGCTGGACGCCGTCGTCATCGTGCCCATTTGTCCGCATACACTGGGCGATCGGCCAATCGTCATACCTGCCAGCCTCGATATCGAGGTCAAGCTGCTGCCCCGTCACGATACCAAGGCCGAAGTCTCCGTCGATGGACACTCACTCGGTGAACTTGACCCGGACGACCGATTACTGGTTTCGGAATCGGCAAACCGAATAACGCTGATTCATCCTCCGGGCTACGACTACTATGGGATTCTGCGTTCCAAATTGCACTGGGGTCGTGATAACCGGACCCGGGACCAAGGGGGCGATTGAACGATGCTCACCAGTTTGCAGGTCAGAAATTTCGCCATCATTGATCAGGCCGAGATCGAATTTAGCAGCGGAATGACGGTCCTGACGGGTGAGACCGGTGCCGGGAAATCGATCCTGGTCGATGCGCTGGGCCTGGTGCTGGGGGAACGTGGCGGTACCGGGCTTACGCGCAGCGGTACGCAGCGCGCTGAGTTCACCGCCGAATTCGACCTGCGGAACCTGCCAGGCGCGAGGAACTGGCTCGAGGTGCAAATGCTGGACCTCGACAACGAATGCAATCTCAGGCGCGTAATCAATGCCGACGGACGTTCGCGTGCGTTCATCAACGGTAATACCGTACCACTGCAAAGCCTCAAGGACCTCGGGGAGATGTTGCTGGACATCCACGGCCAGCACTTTCACCAGTCCCTGGGCCATCGCGACGTACAGAGGAATCTGCTCGACTATTTCGGTGGTCTGAACGATGTTCGTGCCGCGACCGAAACTGCATTCAATGAATGGCAGGCGGTGGCAGCACAAATTGCCGATCTTGAAGCAGCAGATGCCGATCGGGTGTCGCGGCTCGAGTTACTGCAATTTCAGATTGCAGAACTCGACGCACTTGCCCTCGGCACTGAGGAAATTGCCGAACTCTCCCAGGAACGTCAGAAGCTGCAGTCGAGCGGCAGGCTCGCCGAAGGCGTGACCGGCGCGCTGCAACAATTGTATGACGGCGACCCGCTGAATGCGCAGAGCCTGATCGCCGAGGCAATGCACGCGATTGAACAAATGTGTGAGATCGACCCCGCACTCGAGCCCATTGCGAGCTTGTTACAGGATGCCAACATCCAGGTGTCGGAAGCTCAGGACATGCTGCGGCGCTACGGCGACGCACTTGACATGGATCCGGCGCGACAAAACTGGGTGGAGGAACGGCTTGACGCAATTTATGCGATCGCAAGAAAACATCGGGTGCAACCCGATGAACTGGTTGCTCTGCATCGAACCCTCAAACGACAACTGGACGATCTCGAGCACGCTGAAGAACGCAGCTTGGAACTGGCGGAAAAAGTCGCCGCCGCGGCAGCAAATTTTCAGAAGCTGGCCGCGCAATTGTCTGCGGGCAGGAAAAAAGCGGCCGAGCGATTTGCCTCGGCAGTGACTGACACGATGGCAAATCTCGGCATGCCTGGCGGAGTTTTCGAAATAAGAATTTCGCCGCGCGACCGGGACGCCCCACGCTCATGGGGTATCGACAATATCGAATTCCTGATCAGCGCCAATCCAGGTCAGCCGGCGCAGCCATTGTCCAGAATCGCGTCGGGCGGCGAACTGTCGCGCATGAGTTTGTCCATACAGGTGATCGCTAGCGCTGGCAGCGCTATTCCAACCATGATTTTTGACGAAGTCGATAGCGGCGTCGGTGGCGGCGTCGCCGAAATGGTCGGGCTAAGACTTCGTGAACTCGGCGAGACCCGGCAGGTATTTTGCGTTACTCACCTGCCACAGGTCGCCAGTCTTGCGGACCATCATTTCCGCATATGCAAGATCAGCGACGGCAATTCGACCAAAATGGCAGTTACACACTTAAGCGACGACGAACGCATAGAAGAACTCGCACGCATGCTCGGCGGCGTCGAAATTACGACGCGCACCCGGGATCATGCAGCAGAAATGTTGAGGTCGGGCGCGCGCGATCAGCATCAGCAAATTCGCGCCTGACAGGCAGGCAGTATCAGTCGTCCGACTCTTGTTTGATCCGGCGCACATACAGCACGAGATTGTGATCAATCAACTCGAAGCCGTGTGACTTGGCAATGTCCTTTTGAATGCGCTCGATGTCGTCATTCATAAACTCGACGACTTCACCGCTTTCGACGCAAACCATATGATCATGGTGCTTGCCATCATCCATCTCGAAGACCGAATGCCCGCCTTCGAAATTGTGGCGGGTCACGAGGCCTGCGGTCTCAAACTGAGTCAGAACACGGTAAACCGTTGCCAGGCCAATATCCTCACCCGTTTCGAGCAGCTGCCGATAGATATCCTCTGCGCTCAGGTGCCGCAGCTCGCTGGTTTCCAGAATTTCCAGAATTTTGAGCCTCGGCAGCGTGACCTTGAGGCCGGCCTTGCGTAATTCCTGACGCTGTAACATTGGCGATGTCCCTTGCTGTGGGGGATAGGTAGCGGCTACCGCGCTTACTGGCAAGAAGGTATGATGCGCGCCTATTATGACCCAGATGGGCAGGCCGCTCCACTACAAATCCCATCCTGACCGTTCCCGATTTGAAAATAATGATCCGCATGTCGGTGACTGATTAAATGCGAAAAAATCTATCCCTCACTGTGATCCTGACGGCGCTGCTGCTGGTGAGCGGCTGCGTGTACCAGGCGTCATTGTCGCAAGGCAACCTGCTGGAGCAGGAGGATGTTGATCAGGTGACGGTAGGGATGACGCGCGGGCAAATTCGCTTTTTGCTTGGCACACCAATGATTGATGACCCATTCCACGAGAACCGCTGGGACTACGTCTATTACCTGCGTATCGGGAGAAACAAGGCAATTTTCAAGCGCTGGATATCCATCTATTTTGTGGACGAAAACGTCTCCGAGATCATCAGCGACCAGGAGCTCAGACCGGATCTTTAGTCCCGATCTGTATCACCGTCCGAGTGGCCCATGGATTTTCCCTCAGCCGCCAGCTGCCTCCGGGCTTCGCGAGGATCGATGTTAAGCGGCCTGTAAAGCTCGATTCGATCCCCGTCTTGCAGCAACTGATCGCTGGCTGCCAAACGCCCCCAAACGCCGCGTGTGCAGGCTGACAAATCCTGCTCGGGAAACTGTTTGGCAATACCGGACAGTTCGACGGCCTCGCCGACGGTTGCGCCCGATGGGACCGTGATGGCAACAAGCGTCTGACGCTCGGCCAGCGCATACACCACCTCGACCTCGATCGTTTGTTGATCAACCATGGTTGGTAGCAAAAATTGTCAGCTGCCAAAGACGACGGCAGCCCTTTTCGAGAACGCGTCAACGAGCGAATTGCAGATCTCTTCAAAAAAAGTTCCGAACACCATATCCGTGAGCCTGCTCTCGAATTCGAATTCCAGATCAAGTGAGACCTTGCTGCCAGCATCACCGAGGTCCTTGAATCGCCAACCACCACGCAGATGTTTGAAAGGACCGCCGACCAGCGCCAGATCGATCGCTTCAAATTCGCGCCTCGAGTTGCGGGTCGTGAATTTCTTGCTAATCGCACCCTTTTGCAGCTCCAGGGTGGCTTCGACAACCTCGTCAGACCGGCTGTGCACCTCGGCAGAATGACACCACGGCAAGAATTCCGGGTACGCCGCAACGTCATCGACGAGCCCAAACATCTGCTGTGCCTTGTACGGTACAAGCGCACTTCGTTTAACGCTACGCATTAGAGCAGCTTGCCAGCCCGGCATTGGAAGCAGGTCCGGCCATTATTCCAAAACGCCGACCGCATGCAGGAATATGAATACGATCGCCACCGGCGCTACATAACGGGCGAGAAAGCGCCACAATTTGTAGGTCACGCCGGCGCCACCCAGTTCGTCGGCGCTGGAGTTGCGACACATTACCCAGGTTGCAAAAACGGTAACAAACATGCCGCCAAGCGGCAGCATCACATTAGTGGTTAGGTAGTCGATATTGTTGTAGATAGTCCCCTTAAAGAACGTGAAATCTCGCAACACATTGAACGACAGGACCGTTCCCCATCCGATCAGCCAGGTCACGCCACCAACCATCGCGGCAGCCTGTATGCGCGTACGGTTATCGTGCTCGACCAGCCAGGCGACCGCTGGTTCCATGACGCCCAGCGCGGATGTCCACGCCGCAAATGACAACAACACGAAGAATATTGTCGCGAAGAACACACCGCCCGGCATTTGCCCAAAGGCCAGCGGCAAGGTGTCGAACACCAGGCCGGGACCCTCCGACGGATTGAGGCCATTAGCGAAGACCAGTGGAAAAATGACCAGGCCGGCTAACACAGCAATGGTTGTATCCGCCAGCACCACCGCGGCCGATGTGCTCGTGATCGAGGTCTCCTCCGGCAAATAGGCGCCGTAAGCCATCACCGCACCCATCCCGAGGCTCAGAGTGAAAAACGCCTGTCCCATTGCGACCAGGACACCGTCCCATGTCAAGGCAGCAAAGTTCGGGCTAAACATGAAAGCGAGCCCAAGACCGAAACTGCCGGAGTTGATTGCGTAGCCGAGCAACACCAGCATCAGCAGCAGCAAGCCGGGGACCATAAACCTGACGGCCTGCTCCAGGCCGCGCTCGACGCCTCGCGCCACGACAAATATGGTGCTGGCCATGAATATCGTATGGGCAAGGCCGGTCTGCACCCAGCTGCCGGTAAAGGCTGAGAATACGGCGCTGACCTCGGCAGCACTGGCACCGGCAAATACGCCCGACATGCTCTTTTGCACGTAGGCAAGCGTCCAGCCCGCCACAACGCTGTAGTACGAGAGGATAAGCATGCCGGCGACTACAGCCATGGCTCCCACCCATTGCCAGTGGCGTGAGTGGCCTTCTTCCTCGCCGAGTAGAGCCATCGTGGCAATTGGATTGCGGCGCCCGCGACGGCCGATCAGGATTTCCGACATCATGACCGGCATGCCGATCATGAATACGCAAAACAAATAGACCAGTACGAATGCCCCGCCGCCATTCTGGCCGGCGACATATGGGAACTTCCAGATATTTCCCAGGCCTACTGCGGATCCGGTTACGGCAAGAATAAACGCCATCCGTGAAGACCAGTGGCCGTGCATTGAGATACGCGACGCCTGTCCGGCTGCTTCTTCGGGATGCATCTTTTTCTCGGTACGGCGCAGAAGGCGGGATTTTGGAACAATTTGATAGCGCTGACAACAAACCAAACGCGTTGGACTACCGTATAATCGCGGCCCGTTTTGCACCTCTGCCGACAAATGAGCCACGCCAAGAAAACCAGGACCGCGAATTCGAGCATCGCCCGCAACAAGAAAGCCCGGCATGAATTCTTTGTGGAAGACACTTTCGAAGCCGGGCTCGCGCTGGAGGGCTGGGAGGTCAAAAGTCTGCGGGAAGGACGTGCGCAGCTAACGGAAAGCTATGTCCACTTAAGGGACGGCGAGGCGTGGCTGCTGGGCGCCCACATTGCGCCGCTAACCACGGCCTCGACCCACATCCACCCCGACCCAACCCGGACGCGCAAGCTCCTGCTGCACCGGCACGAACTGGACCGGCTGATCGGTGCCGTAGAGCGCAAGGGCTACACCCTGGTGCCACTCAATCTGCACTGGAGCAAGGGCAGGGCAAAACTCGACCTGGGCCTGGCCAAAGGCAAGAAGCAGCACGACAAGCGCGCGACCCAGAAAGAACGCGACTGGAAACGGCAAAAGGCCCGCATCCTCAAATCGACTAATCAATAATTACAATCACTTATAGGTTTTCTCTAAAGTTATTTATCATATGGAGGCGTGCCCTTCGACAGCTCTCCGGACCAGTGATTGAGCTGCACCAATACCTGGAACAGCCGCTCACCGCTGGCTGTCAGGCGATAGCCCAGCCGGGGTATTTTCTCCACGATCACCAGAGAGCGTAGCTCGTGCAGCCTTTGCTGTAAGACACTGGGCGAAATACTGCCGCAAACGGCCTGCAAGTCCCGGAATCTAAGGGGGCCAACGCGTAATTCCCAGACGATCCTGAATGCCCAGCGTCGACCTGACAGCGCCAGTGCGCGCGCCATCCCGCTGCTCGTTGCTGCCCTTCTCAGGTTCTGGACCCGTTGTGCCATAAGGCTTTCGCATTGATGCTACGTTATTAGTAGCGCCTATATTACAGTGCTATCTTTTTAGTAGCAAAGAATCATTTTTCCATTTTCGACGATTGTCGATTGTTTTTTGGGCAAAGGCCCTTACACTTTGATCCGACCGGATTTCCGGTTGACCGGGGGCGACTTGGTTTCGACGTGGGTCGCGAAACTCCGGGTGCATGCCGAGGGACAGATCACCTCGTAAATCCAGCTGTAAAACCTATAGTTGCCAACGACGACAACTACGCACTAGCTGCTTAAAAACCAGCCTAGCGCCCTCTGCCCGGCTCGTGCTTGTGCGGCCGGATCCCAGGGGTCACCGACACAAGACCGCGGCAAGGACATGTTCAGGGTCTGAACCGTTAAATCTTTACTGAACTGGTTGCAGGTTTTCCCTGCCCGTCGGGTAACCTGCAATGAGATCAAAGACGGAATAAGCATGTAGACCCCGTAGCGGAGGGCTTGCGGACGCCGGTTCGAGTCCGGCCATCTCCACCATTTGATGCTCTCCCGACAAGGATTGTCGGGAGAGAATTGATTTGAATCGCCATTTCACTACGGATCGGTCGAGCTACTCCGATTCCAGGCGCTCCCTGACAATCGATTCGAATCGAGTCAATCCCGCTACCTTCCCCACGGCCAGTGCATCGTCGTTTGCGGCGCCAAGCAGTTTTTCGCGCAACGCGTATAACGCTGCCACCCTGTTGCCCGAGGAGCAATGTAGAAAGACCCGGCCTTCGTTTTCTGCAAGGATTTGATTCAATACAGCGGCATTATCGAAGGTGATGTCGGAGGGACCGCTAATGGGCAACGTGGCATATATCATCCCGAGTTCTTCGACCACTTTCTGTTCGTCTAATCCACGATCTTCATTCGTCGATCTGAAATCGACAACGACCGTGAATCCTGCATCTGCAATCGACCGCAACGCAACCTCATCCGGCTGCCCGCTGGAAATGAATCTTACGTCCGCCGGGATCATTGCCCCCGCTTGAAAATCATCGGACGTCATTAGAACGATTGATTCGGCACCTCTTTCCCGTGCGTTGGCTGCAATGGCCAGTACGACGATGGAGGCTAAGAGCACAATCAGTTTTTTCATATGCATTGGGCCGACCGATATTGATGATGTGAAATATATGCGCACTCGCAGGCGGTATCTAGTCGACGTTTATACGTAGATCCGCCTTGTCCGCGATAAATTTTCCGATCATCAGCGACGATGTCGCCGCTGGTGAAGGTGCGTTCAAAACATGGATAGCGCCGGGTGATTCTTCGATGCGGAAGTCGTCGATCAGCCGCCCTCTTCTGTCCACCGCCTGTGCCCGGACACCGGCACCACCCGGAACGAGATCCTGGATGGTGATTTCGGGCACCAGCCGTTGCAGGCATCGTACAAACACGCGCTTGCGCAACGAGCGGTTTATCTCTTTGAGTCCCGGTTTCCAGTATCGCCCCACCAGCCACCAGAATCCGCGATAAGACAAAGTCGATGCCAGGTCACCGACAGCAAAATCCTTGCGACTGTAGCCTTCTCGTTTGCTCGCCAGGATGGCATTCGGACCAGCCAATACTGAGCCATCAACCGTTGGCGTCAGATGCACATCCAGAAACGGCAGCTGTGGATTCGGCACCGGATAGACCAGGCCTTTGATGAGATAGCGCCTTTCGCTACGGAGTTCGAAGTATTCGCCGCGAAACGGGATGATCCGAAGGCCAGGATTTGTGCCGGCTTTTGCCGCGACTATGTCGGCGTGTAGCCCGGCGCAGTTGATAATGAGCCCGGCTTCGATAGTGCCGGACGTCGTTTCCACCAGGCGCTGGCCTTTGACTTGCCGAGCAGACAATACCTTTGTCTCAAGTTTGATGTTGCCGCCGGCAGCCTGGAATATGCCGGCATAGGCAGCAGCAACTTTACTGTAATCGACCACCGCAGAATGTGGTGCGTACAAAGCACGTACACCGGTGACATTCGGTTCGACCTCTCCTAATTCGCTCTGATCGATGATCCTGAGATCCGGCACGCCGTTTTCGATGCCGCGATCGCGCAGTCTTTCAAGCCGATCGATTTCATCATCGGTGCTGGCGACGATGACTTTGCCGCATTTGATGACGGGAATGTCATGCTGCGTGCAAAACCCAAGGAGCGCGCGATGACCTTCGACACAAAATTGCGCCTTCAGTGACCTCGGCTCGTAATAGATGCCAGCGTGAATGACGCCCGAATTGTGTCCTGACTGCTGTGCTGCGAGTTGCTCATCTTTTTCAATTAGCGTAATCGCCAGGCGGGGTCGCATCGCCTGCAGGTGCATTGCCGTCGACAAACCAACCAGGCCACCGCCAATTACAACTACGTCTGTCTTTTCATCGGACACAACATGCACCAGAGCAACAGCGATTGTTTCTCCCGCCAGCCGGGGCTACTCTCGCCCAATGCAAGCGGACGCGTCAAATAACGATCGACCTTTCGACATTGTGGTTGTCGGTGCCTCCGGGTTCACCGGACAACTCGTGGTCGAATACCTTGCCGAAAGATATCCGGTTGGCGCCCCGCTCCGCTGGGCTGTCGCCGGGCGCAACCGGGAAAAGCTTGAGCGCATCATCGCCAGGAATTGCGCTGCCGGCGAGCAACCGGCAATCATTGTCGCAGACAATGGTGATCGCGATGCTCTCGGGCAACTGGCTCGCAACACCCGCGTTGTTTTGACGACTGTCGGACCATACGCAAAGTATGGCAGTGAACTGGTTGCCGCTTGCGTCGAAAGCGGAACACACTATTGCGATCTCGCTGGCGAGCCGCAGTGGATCCGGCAAATGATTGATAAGCATCAAGCTGACGCCAGGAGCAGCGGTGCAATCATTGTGCACAGCTGCGGCTTTGATTCGATTCCATCCGATATTGGCGTGTTTTTTCTGCAGCGTGAAGCGAGGGTCGCTTATGGAGCATCCTGTGAAGAAATCGTGCTGCTGGTCAAGACCATCAAGGGCGGGGCAAGTGGCGGCACGATTGATAGCATGCTTAACGCGGTAGAGGAAGCACGAAAGGACCGCAGAATTGCGCGCGTTCTTGGTGATCCCTACGCTTTGAATCCAAAAGACGAGCGGCACGGCCCTGACGGCCGGGACCAGCGCGGTATCCGTTTTTGCGAGGACGCCGGTGTGTGGACAGCGCCGTTTGTAATGGCTGCGATCAATACCAGGATTGTGCGGCGATCAAACGCCCTGCTTGATTACGCCTACGGCAAAAACTTTCGGTACAGCGAGGCAACCAGCACCGGTGGCGGCATCGGCGGCTGGTGCAAATCGGCCATGCTGAGCGCAAGGCTGGCTACTTTCATGCTCGCCTCCGCTTTCAGCGCCACCCGCTCAATGGTAGTCAGGAAATTGCTGCCTGCGCCAGGCCAGGGGCCGTCGCGCCAGCAACGGGAAAGCGGATTTTTCGACTTGCGGCTTTTCGGCAAGACAAGGAATGGTGAAATGTTACGTGCGCGCGTTGTCGGTGACCGCGACCCGGGCTACGGATCAACGAGCAAAATGTTGAGTGAGAGTGCGCTGTGTCTCGCAGTAGACGGTCTCGAAATGCGCGGCGGATTCTGGACGCCTGCCTCGGCAATGGGTCAGGCTCTCATGGACCGGTTGACTGCAAACGCCGGTCTCACCATCGATCTCGTCGGAGCGGCATCTCGCCACGACCCGTAGGAGCGGCATCTCGCCACGACCCGTAGGAGCGGCTTCCAGCCGCGATTTGACCATGGCAATCGTTACCGTCCGAATTGCAGCAAGGTCTCTCTCGCACATCCATGTGCTACGAGACATACGGACATCCCTGTACAAAACGCCGCTCCTACGTGATCGCGGAATGATCGCGGCGAGTCGCCCGCTCCTACGCGTGATGGAGGTTAGTGTCCTGACGGTTCGAATCGCTCCCCTGCAGGGATCCTGATAGCAAGTCTGTTCTGCGGTGACGCAATCGGACAGGTAGCGAACTCGTTATAGGCGCATGGTGGATTTTGCGCCGTATTGAAATCGAGTACGACCAGGCCATCCTTGCCCGGCTTGTTTGAATACAGGAATCGTCCGGCCGGATAGGTTTCTCTGCCGCTGGTCGCATCACCAAACACGAGCAGGAACTCGTCACCGGCGTTATACGCCTCAAGCTCGAATGACTGGCCGCCAATATCGAAACGCAACATTCCGGGCGAAGTCGGATTGTAGTCAAGCCCTTCAATAACAGTATCTACTCTTATTGTTCTGGGCCGGTCGTAACGTTGTAATCTCGCTTGCACCCGCAGATTTTCGTCAGTTGGATAATAGTCAATTGGCGGAAACGTGCTTAACGCGGGGTGGTCAAAATCGCGCAGCCGCACCGCAAAACGATCATCACGGCGAATGATAGTCCAGGCAAATGAGCCGAACGTCACAACGCTTGGATTGTCGCTGGTATCGTCTGCCAGCGGTAAGCGACTGACGGGATTGCCCTCTATTCGTACCTCCACTCCAGAGCGGACATTCATGACGACGCCGCTTTCGCGAAGCTCGAATGATCCCATCTGTGGCATCGCTGCTGCCGGAAACTGAAGGTCATTGCCGGCGCCGGAGCCGAATGTGTTGATGCCCTGCCTGAGCCAGTAGAGCCCTGCCAGATTGAGATAACCCTGATCGCTCTTGAGTCTTGCGAGGCGCTCACCCTTCCACGCCATGAGACATTGTCGGTAATCATTTGGGCAGGCACCGATTCCACTAGTTGCCGCTGTGGCGACCGATAACCAGCATATTGCCATTATCAGAATGGGCAGAACCAGGCCGGCGCCAGTCAGGGGTGGCTCGCGGAGAAACGGCAAACGATTCATAGGCTCCGATTATCCTCCATCACTGCAGTATATCCATTCGCACTGACGCTCATTATAATTCACGGACTAATCCGACTCTTAAGTGTAGCTCAGTGACCGGGTCCGACGAATCAACGCTCGCATACGCCGAGCTTCAGCCCGACGACATTCTCACGGCGATGGAGAAACTCGGCTTTCAATGCGATGGTCGATTCCTGGCATTGAATAGCTATGAGAATCGCGTCTATCAAATTGGCATCGAAGATCGGGAGCCAGTGGTCGCGAAGTTCTATCGGCCGGCGCGCTGGAGCGACGAGGCAATCCTCGAGGAACACAGTTTTAGCATCGAGCTTGCGAACGCGGAAATTCCTGTTGTCGCACCCCTGACACTGAATGGCGCAACACTGCATTACAGCGGCAATTTCAGAGTCTCGGTCTCTCCTTGCAGAGGCGGCCGCGCGCCTGAACTGGACGACGAAGATATGTTGCGCCAACTCGGCAGACTCGTTGCCCGGATGCATTTGCTCGGTGCAACAAAGTCCTTCCAACACCGACCGATACTCGATATCGAGACTTTTGGTTATTCTTCTTGCGACTATTTACTAGAGGAAGGTTTTATACCAGCAAGTCTTGAGGAAGCTTATAAAGGAATCGTGGAGTATCTGTTCGATAACGTTATGGCATGCTTTGAACGCGCTGGAAATATTCAGGACATTCGGCTTCATGGTGATTTTCATCCGGCAAATGTTCTCGTCGCGGGTGATCGCCTGCACATCGTCGACCTTGACGACGCAAGAACTGGCCCCCCTGTACAGGATTTATGGATGTTCCTGTCCGGAGATCGGGACGAACAGACACCTCAACTGGCGACGCTCCTGGATGGTTACCAGGAATTTCGAAACTTCGATGCGCGCGAACTGAACCTGATCGAGGCACTCCGAACCCTGCGCATCATGCACTACTCCGCATGGCTGGCACGCCGCTGGGAGGACCCTGCGTTCAAGCTCGCATTTCCCTGGTTCAATTCACACCGATACTGGGACGAGCATATCTTGTCGTTGCGCGAGCAGGCCGCGTTGATGGAGGAACCGCCGCTCGCATGGACAATGTGAAGCGAACTTCTCGCAAACACCCCGACAGCGCCACAGCCATTATGGCAATACTGCGATTGAACCCGGAAAAGTGCTGCGTTATCAAGCAAGTATCACGTAATCCGTCGATTGTGGTCCGCGCATTGGTGACCATCCGTCGGTTGCACTACCCTGCCGCCCGGTCTAAAGTCGTAATCAGCAATTTAGCCGCATTTTTTGGAACTATGCCCGCAGCGCCAGCTCTGATACAGCGATACGCGGGCGCACCAATGGCCGGCTCGGGACTCTATAATTTTGACGTCAACATGGCTTAAAAGATTTTCTGTAACGATGTTTGTTGCGGCCCTCTGCGGCTGCGGCGGGTCGAAGGTTACGCTGAAAAATCCGAGTATTCCGAAACCGCTGATCGAGCAAATGCAGATTTCTGTTGCGGCACGCTATCCGACATCGTTCGATAGTTTTGTTCATGAGGAACGGGTTATCGGCAAGGAAAAGTGGAGCATTGATCTCGGCGCTTCCAACCGGATACTGTTTACGCAGCTATTTAGTTCGATGTTCTCGGAATTCACAGTCATCGACGAAAATACCGACGCCAAAGACCTGCAGATTGACGCATTGATCGAACCGACGATCGACGCATTCGAGTTTTCTGTGCCCAGCCAGAGCCAGACGGATGATTTTGCCGTCTGGATCCGCTATCGGATAAAGATTTTCGACAGTGAGGGAGTCCAGGTTGCGAACTGGCCCATCGCTGCCTACGGGAAAAGCCAGGCATCGACATTTGGCGGAGATCAAGCATTGCGCAGGGCTGCCGTCCTGGCAATGCGCGATGCCGCTGCCCTGATTATCCTGCAAATGGACAAATCAACCGGCATCAGCAAACTTCGGGACGCACGTGCCCGGAGTAATTCAGCGCCGCCAACTGTCATACCTGCTGAAGAGAGCATGCAAACAACTGCCGTAGAGGACATTCCAGATGATGCCGGTTAATACACGCAAACGGCCGACGAAAATTCTGCAGCAAGTAATAATCGTGGTGTTGGCGGGGGCAACCGTCAGCGCCTGTGTCACATCGCGGGTCGAGCACATCAAGGAAGCGGAAACCGGGATTGCCGAAGGTGAAGCCATTGTCATCATGGCCAAAAGTTACCACCTGGGCAATGAAACGGAAGCGAAATTCATTGATTGTGTCAGTGACGCGATAGGACGCGGACGAGATGGACTCAGAGTCATTCCGCACCAGGAATTTGTCGACGCACTTTTTCCCTGGTTTGAACCGCGCACTGCGCCAGCCGAAACCAAGGGGCTGCCCACCCTGATGGCGAGGCCTGGCGTTGCTGACATCATTCATGAACAAGGCGTCCGCTATTTAGTCTGGCTCGACGGAGACACAGACAAGACTGCAGGCGGCGGCAGCATGTCATGCGCTATTGGCCCGGGTGGTGGTGGATGCTTCGGATTCGCCTGGTGGCAGAATGAATCGGAATACGAAGCAACTGTCTGGGACCTCGATGGCCTGGAAGATGTCGGAACGGTCAGCGCCGATGTCAGCGGCACTTCCTTCCTGCCCGCTATCATCATTCCGGTACCGCTGATCGCACGCACCCGGGCCAAAGCCTGCAAGGCACTTGCTGATCAGCTGAAACTGTTTATCGTTGACGACGACGCAGTCTGAACAACTCTACCTCCTGCATCCCTGCAGGCGTATTCTGCTCAAAAGATCGAATAACTGTCCTCGCTCGACTGCAGGGATGCAGGAGGTAGAGCAACGCATGGAGCAGTTGCCGACGACTGCAGGGATGCAGGAGGTAGAGCAACGCATGGAGCAGTTGCCGACGACTGCAGGGATGCAGGAGGTAGAGCAACGCATGGAGCAGTTGCCGAGTGGCACTTTCTCGCTACGGATATTTCTACCGCGCAGACCGCTTGCCTCCAGGAAATCAATATCGCATGAATAGCCAGCGTGACCTCGAACTGATCCTGCGTTCACGTGTACCCATTGTCGTCATCGAAACACGTGAAGAGTCCCGCGTGCTCGGCCTGCTGACGGCGATCGCTATCTCACGAGCGTCTGAAGATTATGTGCCGCTATTTCGCTGAACCGTAACTGACGGTCTGCAGCGGCTCGACATTTCATTGGAGCCGCAATTGCATAATGCTGATCCGCCCGGCGTTTTGAAGCACATTCGGGCGGTCAGCAAACCGGGTATTTACGTGTTACTCGACTTTCATCCTTACCTCACGGACCCGGTCAACGTCCGCTTGTTAAAGGACATCTGTATTCGCTTCGCCAAGATCCCCAGGCAACTTGTTTTCGTTAGCTACAAGGTCGAGTTGCCGCGAGAATTGCAGAGCTTCAGCGCAAGATTCGACCTGGCGTTACCAACTGCCGCAGAACGCAAGAAAATCGTCAAACGGGTTGCCGACGAATACACGGCTGAACATGCCGGACTGCGGGTACAGGTCGAACCGAAGGCATACGGGTTGCTGATTCAGAATCTCGCCGGACTGCCGGTTCGGGATACCGAACAACTGGCTCGTAACGCAATCTACCATGATGGCGCAATTAACAAGAGCGACCTTCCGAGGGTGATGGAGGCAAAGTACGAGCTCTTGAATCGGGGCGGAATATTGCAGTTCGAATACGACACTGCGAAATTCAATGACGTTGGTGGCTTGCAGAAACTGAAACATTGGCTGACCCAGCGTAAACCGGCATTCATGAACACTGCCGACGCGACGCACCTGGATACGCCGAAGGGAATGCTCCTGATTGGTGTTCAGGGATGTGGCAAAAGCCTTGCCGCAAAAGCGACAGCGGGCATCTTCGGATTGCCATTATTGTGCCTCGATTTCGGAAACCTGTATGACAAGTATCACGGCGAGACGGAACGGAATCTGCGCGAGTCTCTGAAAACAGCAGATGTGATGGCGCCCTGTGTGCTGTGGATCGATGAAATCGAAAAAGGCCTCGCAGGGCGCGGTGGAGAAACCGGAACGACGCAACGAGTGCTGGGAAGTTTCCTGACCTGGCTGGCGCAAAAACACAGCCGGGTTTTCGTGGTCGCGACCGCAAATGACATCAGCGCATTACCGCCGGAACTGATCCGCAAGGGCAAGTTTGACGAGATTTTTTTCGTGGATTTGCCTAACCCTGGCATTCGCGAAATCATTGCGGAAATCCATCTGAAAAATCGCGGGCAGCAGGCTGACTCGTTCGACCTGGCACAGATCGCGGCAGCCACCAAGGGCTTCTCCGGAGCGGAAATCGAGCAAGCCATCGTCTCCGCCCTGTACGCAGCACATGCCCAGAAAAAATCCCTGGCCACCGAGCATCTGCTGGCTGAAATCCAGCAGACCAAGCCCCTGTCTGTCGTGATGGCGGAAAGGATCGCACTCCTCAGGCGCTGGGCGCAGGGCAGGACCGTGGCCTGCGATTGAGCGTGTTGATTTAACCTAATTGCCGATCTCGGCCCGCGGCGGCCCGTTGCAGCGGCATTTTTGAAACAATCCGAACGTCGCGTGCTAAACTATGCTGATGGCTAGTGTAGGTAACAAAATCAATAAATTAGTCTCTAGTTCTGAAAATGATCTTACCGTAGAGTTCGAAATTCCGGCCTTCTTTCCGGATGAACGCGAGCATGACGAGCAAGATCCCGAGGCGGACGCTAATACCCTGGAGATCAAAATATCGGGTCTCGAGGCTGAGCCTGATGAAGCGTCAAGCGGCGCTCTGAGTCCCGGCATGCATCCCCGGGCGGACAGTCTTGATCGACTGCAGGTCGACATCGACCAACTCCGCGCAAAGTGGACCGGGCTCGAACAGGAGATCGAGGCACGGCAGAAGATTGCTGATGATCTGAACGCCAACATCGATCAGCTAAATGAAAAGCTGAAAACGTCGCTGGATGAACTCGAGCAGGCCAGACAAACGGCCGAACAATCATCGGCTGATATCGAACAACTGCGCACAGCCGCGGAAAAAGACGAACTCAGGATTCTCGACCTGGAAAAGCAGCTCGCGACGAGCAATGAAAAAATCAGCTCGAATGAACTCCAACTACAAGAGTCCTGGTCCCACCAAAAAGAGGATCATGAAAAAATCGTGGTGCGC
>Ga0209987_10000693_pt1 | contig 17841 bp, 15 predicted proteins | sample N074metaG_FD_182134 | JGI IMG/M metagenome (GOLD analysis project Ga0209987, IMG submission 182134) | Deep subsurface microbial communities from Kermadec Trench to uncover new lineages of life (NeLLi) - N074 metaG (SPAdes) (version 2) | ecosystem: Environmental > Aquatic > Marine > Ocean trench... | reverse complement strand
TGCGCGCGGCACATCGGCCGGTGTCGGATATGGCGCCGCTGACCCTGTCTTTTGAGACAGACGTGATCGCCGGGCGATTCACCCATGACCAGGCCGGACTGGGGCGATTCGAAGCCGATGAAGACGGCGTCCAGTTTAATCTCAATATCTGGTCGTCGAACCAGGACAGCCTGCTCGGCGGCCGCCAGAAGACCGAGGCGCCGCCCCGCAGGGTCAACCTGCTCCACATGTACGTGGTCCTGCGCGACCGCGAGACCGGCAAGACCCTGTGGTATGGCGACGCCTATGGCGAGATGCTGACCGCCAATCGGTTGCGCATCGCCGGCTCGATGGTTGCGCCGCTGACTGCGAACCTGGGCCGCTCCGTCACGGGGCAGCCCTTTGACATCGAATAGTTCGGGAGAGGGCGCTGTGTTCCCCGTCCGGCCAGATCGCGGCCATCCCATCGCAGGCGCTGTCGTCGCGGCCGGCCTGGCGCTCATGGCAAGCCCGGCCGGGGCCGTGCTGGCCGGACATGGCGGCTCCGTCAAGAGCGTATCGATATCCGACGACGGCCGATATGCCGCTTCAGCAAGTTTCGATAATCGATTGATTTTATGGAATATAGACGAGCAATCTGAGATTCGCGACTTCGATGCCCACGAGGGCGCGGTGAACAGCGTCGCCTTTTTGCCCGGTGGGGATCGTCTGGTTTCCGGCAGCGACGACGGCACGGTCCGATTGTGGGATGTACAGAGCGGCGCCCTGCTGCACAGCTTCGAGGGGCACCGGGGCAAGGTCGCTGCAGTCGCGGTCTCGCCCGATGGACGGCTCGCCGCCTCGGCCGGCTGGGACCGTACTTTGCGTATCTGGGACCTGGCGGGCCGGACGCCGCTGCGGGTGCTGGAGGGGCATAAGAACAATGTCAACGCGGTCGCCTTCTCGCCCGACGGGGCACGCCTGTTGAGCGGCAGTTACGACACCACTCTGCGCCTGTGGCGGGTCGACGATGGCGCGCTGCTCGAGACTCTGAGCGGCCACGAATTCGGGGTCACCTCGGTCGCCTTCACCCCGGATGGCCGGCGCGCGGTCTCCGCCTCGGTCGATGAGACGTTGCGCGTCTGGGACCTGGAGCGGGGCGCGGAACTGGCTGCATTGGTCGGTCATGAGGGGCCGGTCTTCGGAGTCACGGTTTCGGCCGATGGGCGCTTGGCGGCCTCCGGCGGCATGGATCGCACGGTGTTCCTCTGGGACCTGGAAAACGGCACGTTCCTGCGTGCATTCTACGGTCACGATAAACCGGTCTGGTCGGTCGCTTTCACCCCTGATGGCGAACGGCTGCTGTCGGCCGGGGCCGACGAGGTCGTGCGGATCTGGGCCTTGGATAGCGGATTGGAGATCGGCGGGACCGGGCCTGCCCAGGACCGTATCCTGGCCGCGGGGGTGTCGCCCAAGGCGGTTGCCGACGACCCGCGCGGCGCCGCGCTGTTCCGCAAGTGCGCCGCCTGTCACAGCGTTGCCGTCGATGGTGCCCGGCGCGCCGGGCCGACGCTGCGCGGCCTGTTCGGCCGGCGCGCGGGCGCGGTCCGTGGCTATAAGTATTCCGAAGCCCTGCGCGGCACCGATCTGATCTGGACCGAGGAGACCGTCGATGCGCTCTTCGCCGAAGGGCCCCACATATATACGCCGGGCAGCAAAATGCCGGTCCAGCGCATGACCAGCGCCGCGGACCGGGCCCACTTGATCGCTTTTTTAAAGCGCATTACAACGACGCAGACCGAATAAGACGGCGATCGGCCGAAGGGAGAACCGATATGAGAGCTTTTATTGCGGGGGTCGTGGCGATGGCTGCCATCGCCGTCGTGGCGTTCGTGGTGCTGGACACCCAACAGACCGAGACCGGGCAGAGCTACGCGAGCCAGAACACCCGCCTGCCGGGCACGGATTAGCGCGCACCTGCCGCGCGCAATAGGGCGGCGGCTTCGTCGTCGCCGATCATCTCGGCGGCTTGCCGGGCGGTCCAGCCGTCCTCGGCCACGGCGTTGACCTCCGCGCCGGCCGCGATCAACACCCGCAGCACCACCAGATAGCCCCGATTGGCGGCCAGCATCAGCGCCGTGTTGCCGGTGCCGGTCTCGCGCGCGTCAACCTCGGCGCCGGCCGCGATCAGCAGATGCAAGGCCTCCAGGCTATCGGTCATGGCGGCGAGAATAAGAGGTGTGCGTCCGCTGGCCTCGCGCCCTTCGACCTCGGCCCCGGCGTCGAGGAGAACGGCAACCGCCGCCCCGTGACCGCCCGCCGCGGCGCGGCCGAGGGCGGTCTTACCGTCTTGGCTCGAAACCTCCACCGAAGCCCCGGCGCGGGCCAGATCGCGGACCAGGCGCGCATGACCATTGCCCGCGGCCAGGAACAGCGCCGTTTGGCCGTCCTCGTCGATCGCATCCGGTGGCGCGTCGGCGGACAACAAGAGCTGGGCGATGGCGCGGTGGCCCCGGCGGCTCGCGGCGTGGAGCGCGGTGACCCCGTCCACGGCGCTGACATCGACCCGCGCGCCGGCGGCGATCAGCTCGGCCACCACACCCAGATTGCCGGCGCCGAAGGCGGCATCGATGAGGGCTGTGTTGCCGCGCAATCGGTCCGGCAGGTCGAGCGGCGCCCCGCCGGCGATCAACGCGGCAAGCGCCGCGCGCCGGGTCGCCCTTGCGGCGAGATGGAGTGGCGTCTTGCCGGGACCCCTGCCGCGCGCTGCCACCGGTGCGCCCCCGGCGATGAGCGGCGCGATCAGCCGATCGTGCCCCTCCACGGCCGCAATATGCAGTGCGGTCCAGCCGTCCTCGGAACCTGCGGCGGTTGGGTCGGCGCCACGATCTAGAAGTAGTTTCAGAACATTAGGGCTGTTCTGTTGAGTCGCTGCACGAAGCGGGCTCAAGCCCTGGGGACCCAGGGCTTCGATAGGGGCGCCCTTGTCGAGGGCGAAGGCGGCGAGTTCGGCGTCATCGGTCCGGGCCGCCTGGAACAGAGCAACCAGTGCGGCGCTGGGCTCATGTGCCGACACATGCGCTGCGCCGACAGATGTCAGAACCGCGAGCGCCGCCAGCAGAAGGTTTCGGGCGCCGGCGAAAAGGTGTCGGCTATTCGGCGGCGGCCGGCACCGGTTCCACGCGTGCGGCACAGAACTTGAACTCCGGAATCTTGCCATAGGGGTCGAGCTGCGGGTTGGTCAGCAGGTTGGCCGCCGCTTCGGCGAAGCAGAACGGGATGAACACCACGCCTTCGGGTACTTCGCCGTCCTGACGCACCTTCAGCGACACTTGGCCGCGCCGGGTCTCGATCTGGATCATGTCGCCGGGCGCCAGCCCCAGGCGTGCGACGTCCCCCTGGTTGAGCAGTGCCACCGCCTCGGGCTCGAGGGCGTCGAGCGTCGCGGCGCGCCGGGTCATGGCGCCGGTGTGCCAATGCTCCAGCAAGCGCCCGGTGGTCAGCACCATGGGATAGTCGTCGTCGGGCAGTTCGTCGGGTGGCGTCAGATCGACCGGCACGATGCGGCCGCGCCCGCTCGCGGTCGGATAACCATCGCCGAACATGATCTCATTGCCCGGCTGGTCCGGGGCGTCGCAGGGGTAGGTGACCGAATCTTCGCGTTCCAGACGCTCCCAGGTGATATTGGCCAGCGAGGGCATGATCTCGGCCATTTCGGCGAAGACATCGCGCGGGTGGTTGTAGTTCCAGTCGAGCCCGATGCGCCGCGCCAGTTCCTGAATCAGTTCCAAGTCCTGGCGCGCCTCGCCCGGCGGGTTCAGGGCCTGGCGGCCGATCTGAATCTGGCGGTTGGTATTGGTGAAGGTCCCGGTCTTCTCGTAGGCCGCGCTCGCCGGCAAAACCACGTCGGCGTGCCAGGCGGTCTCGGTCAGGAAGATGTCTTGCACGACCAGGTGTTCGAGACTGGCCAGGGCTTGCCGCGCATGGTTCTGGTCCGGGTCGGACATGGCCGGGTTCTCGCCCATGATGTACATGCCCTTGATCCGGCCGGCGAGGATCGCATTGATGATCTCGACCACGGTCAGGCCGCGCTCCGGGTCCAGCTCCTTGCCCCAGAAGTCCTGGAACTCGGTTCGGGTCTCCTCATCGTCGACCGCCCGATAATCGGGATAGACCCAGGGAATCAGCCCGGCGTCGGAGGCGCCCTGGACATTGTTCTGGCCGCGCAGCGGATGCAGGCCGGTGCCGGGCCGGCCGACCTGGCCGGTGACCAGGGCCAGCGCGATCAAGCAGCGCGCGTTGTCGGTGCCGTGGATCGACTGGGAAATACCCATGCCCCAGAAGATGATCGAGGTGCGCGCGGTGGCGTAGGTCCGCGCAACCGCGCGGATGGTGTTCGCGTCGATGCCGCATACCTCGGCCATCTTCTCCGGCGGGTATTCCTTGATCCGTTCCTTGAGTTCGTCGAATCCCTCGGCATAGGCCTGGATGTACTGCCGGTCGACCAGGTCTTCCGCGATGATGGTATGCAGCATGGCGTTGAGCAGTGCCACGTCCTGGCCTGGCTTGAATTTCAACATGTGGGTCGCGTAGCGCGCCATGTTTTGGCCGCGCGGGTCCATGATGATCAGCTTGGCGCCGCCCTTGGCCGCGTTCTTCAGGAAGGTCGCGGCGACCGGGTGGTTCTGCCCCGGCCGGGCGCCGATCACGATGATGCATTCGGCGTCGGCGGCGGCGGTGAAGGGCGCGGTCACGGCGCCCGAGCCGATGCCCTCCATCAAAGCCGAGACCGAGGAGGCGTGGCACAACCGGGTGCAGTGGTCGACGTTGTTGGTGCCGAAGCCGGTGCGTACCAGCTTCTGGAACAGGTAGGCTTCTTCGTTGCTGCCCTTGGCCGAGCCGAAGCCGGCCAGTGCCGGGCCGCCATCGCGCGCGAGAATGGTTTTGAACCCTGCGGCAGCCGCGTCCAGCGCCTCCTCCCAGGAGGCTTCGCGGAAGTGGCTCAAGGGATTGGCCGGATCGATCTCGATGTCGCCGGACTTGGGCGCGTCCGCGCGCCGGATCAAGGGTTTGGTCAGGCGGTGCGGGTGGGCCACGTAGTCGTAGCCGAAGCGGCCCTTGACGCAGAGCCGGTTGCGGTTGGCCGGGCCGTCGCGGCCGTCCACGTAAAGGACCGCGTTGTCTTTGACGTGCAGTGTAACTTGGCAGCCGACGCCGCAGTAGGCGCAGACCGAATCCACGTCGCGTTCCTCGAACTGAGTGCGCAGGCCGGTCTCGTCGAGCAGGCTGGCCTCCATCAGCGCACCGGTCGGGCAGGCCTGGACGCACTCGCCGCAGGCGACGCAGGTGCTCGCGCCCATATCCGCGTCGAAGTCGAAAACCACCTTGGCGCCGTGGCCGCGGTAGGCCATGCCGATCACGTCGTTGACCTGGACTTCGCGGCAGGCGCGGACGCAGAGCGTGCAGTGGATGCAGGCGTCCAGGTTGACGCGCATGGCGGTGTGGCTGGAATCCGGCGCGGGTGTGTTGCGTGCCGGGAAGCGGCTCGAGGTGACGCCAATCTCGGCGGCCCAGCGCCAGAACTTGGAATCCGGATCGTGCGCGCGTTCCGGTGGCGGTTGGTCGGCGACCAGCAGCTCGAACACCATTTCGCGCGCCTTCTTGGCGCGTTCGGAGGCGGTCGCGACCGTCATGCCCGGGCTGGGGTTTCGGATGCAGGAAGCGGCCAGCGCCCGCTCGCCTTCGACTTCGACCATGCAGACGCGGCAGTTGCCGTCGGCGCGATAGCCCGGATCGGGCGCATAGCAGAGGTGCGGGATCTCGATGCCCAGGCGGTTGGCGACCTGCCAGATCGTCTCGCCCGCGCGTGCTTCGACCTCCTGGCCGTCGAGGGTAAAGGTGACGGCGGCGCTCATCGCAGGTCCTCCGGGAAGAATTTCAGCACGCTCGACATAGGGTTCGGCGCGGCCTGGCCGAGGCCGCAGATCGAGGCATCGCGCATGGTCGTGGCCAATTCTTCGAGCAAGTCCGCGTCCCAGGTTTCCGCCGCCATCAGCTTAACCGCTTTTTCGGTGCCGTTGCGGCACGGCGTGCACTGGCCGCAGCTCTCGTCCTCGAAGAAGCGCATGAGATTGCTTGCGACCGCCTTCATGTCGTCCCGGTCGGAGAGAATGACCACCGCATGAGAGCCGACGAAGCTGCCGTGCTCCTCGAGGGTGCCGAAATCGAGCGGGATGTCCCCAAGGCTGGCCGGCAGGATACCGCCCGAAGCGCCGCCCGGCAGGTAGCCCTTGAATTCCTGGCCGTCCAGCATGCCGCCGCTGTAATCCTCGATCAACTCGCGGACCGTGACCCCGGCGGGCGTCAGTTTGACGCCGGGCTCCTTGACCCGGCCCGAAACCGAATAGCTGCGCAGGCCCTTGGCGCCGTTCTTGCCCTGCTCGGCGAACCAGGCTGCGCCCTTGCTCAGGATTTCCGGGATCCAGTAGAGCGTTTCGACATTGTTGACCAGGGTCGGGCGGTCGAAGATTCCGACCTGGGCGACGTAGGGCGGGCGGTGGCGGGGCAGGCCGCGCTTGCCCTCGATCGATTCGATCATCGCCGATTCCTCGCCGCAGATGTAGGCGCCGGCGCCCCGGCGCAGATGGAGCTTGGTGTGGCGGGCCAGCCCGGCGGCTTCGACCGCCGCGATCTCGGCCAGCAGGATCGCGCGGGCTGCCGGGTACTCGTCGCGCAGGTAGATGTAAACCGCGTCCGCCTCCACCGCCCAGGCGGCGATCAGAGTGCCCTCAAGGAATTGCTGGGGCCGGTACTCCATGAAATAGCGGTCCTTGAAGGTGCCGGGTTCGCCCTCGTCGGCGTTCACCGCCAGGTAGCGGGGCTTGGCTTCGGCGCGCACGAAGCTCCACTTGCGCCCGGTCGGAAAGCCGGCGCCGCCCAGGCCGCGCAGGCCCGATTCGCCCAGGATGTCGATCGCCTGTTCGACCGTGATCCGGCCCTCGAGGCAGTCGGCGAGCGCCCCGTAGCCGCCCTCGGCGCGGTAGGCGGCCAAGTCTTGATAGTCGGGAATTTCGGGATGCAGGTCTCCTTGAACCGCGGCGGTCAGGTTCTCGGTGGTGGCGTGCTCGACGTGGCGGTGGCCGACCTCGGCGACCGGCGCCCGGTCGCAGCGGCCCATGCAGGGCGCCCGCAGCACCCGCACGCCGCTGCCAAGCTGGTCCGGCAGCTCGGCGAGCAGAGCCTCGGCGCCGGCCATGGCGCAGCTCAAGCTGTCGCAGACCCGGATCGTGATCTCGGCCGGCTCGGGCTCGCCGTCGAGCACGATGTCGAAATGCGCGTAGAACGAGGCGACTTCGTAAACCTCGGCCATGGGCAGCGCCATCTCGTTGGCGAGCGCCTGCAGGTGCGCGGCGGAAAGCCGGCGGTAACGGTCCTGGATCAGATGCAGATGTTCGATCAGCAGGTCGCGATCGCGCGGGCGCGCCGCCAGCAAGACAGAAATTTCTTCCCGCGCGGCCGGTTCGAGCTGCCGCCCTTTGGAGAAGGCCGGCGCCTTGCGGCGTCCCGAGCCCGGGTGAATCTTGCGTCTTGGCGACGCCCCCGCCGCGCCGTTTCCGTCAGACATGTTTCCGGCCGTTCCGTTCCTGTTGTCCCGTTATCCCCGCCGTGCCCCAATTTCTCTGTAACCCAAAGAATGATAGGGGTTTTTTTAGACTCAGCCCAGGCGTTTCGCCCCTGTCATACCCTCAAATGGTGTCTACGTCGATGACTTCCAGCTTCACGATCTCGCCATTTATCGAGAGCTTTCCCACATGCTCGAAATTGACCGTGATGCGCGTCCCGACCACCGACTGGACCTGACCCAGACCCCAGTCCGGCCGGGCCGGATTGCGCACGAAACTGCCGGGGACAAAATAATCTGTCATCGAATGACTCCTGGACCGGGGTCGAGGTGCTTGGGTCTTCTCCGAGGCATGATGTTACAGCCTTGTAAATCTGATGGTGCGATAGTGTATAAGAGGTACCGGCGCCTTCGGAAGGCCGGAATCGACGCATCGCCGGGCCGGTAGAGACTCCGGCGCCGAATCGCGGGCCGCGAGATAGGGAGCGAAGATACATGCCATTCATGATCGACATGCGGGTGGCTGAATTGCTCGCCTCGCGGCTGTGCCACGATCTCGTCGGCCCAATCGGTGCCGTCAACAACGGCATGGAGCTGCTGGAGGACGAGGACCTGGGTATGTCGGAAGACGCGATTCAGCTCTCAGCCAACAGCGCCCGCCAGGCTGCAAATATCCTGCAATACTACCGCTTGGCCTACGGTATGGCCGGCGGGCGTATCGGCGATGACTTGGGCGGTCTGCGGGATCTTGCGATCGGGTTTCTGGCCTCGAGCAAGACGACGCTGGACTGGACGGCGGTCGAACAGCCGGCCGGGAACTTGCCCGAGGGGCTGGGCAAACTCCTGCTCAACGTGATCGTAATGGGTGAAGAGTGCCTCCCGCGCGGCGGCACTCTCGGTGTGAGCTTGGCCGAAGGGGCGGCTGGCCTGGAGGTCACCGTGACCGCGCAGGGGACCGGCGCCCGGTTGCGCGAGGAAAGCCAGCTCGTGCTGATCGACGACGTGATCATCGAGGAACTGACGCCGCGCAACGTCCACGGTTATTTCACTCGGCTGCTGGCCAAGCGCATGGGCTCGGACCTGATCATCGACACCCCCGGCACCGATAGCCTGCGGCTCTCCGTCACGCTGGCCGGCTGAGCCGGATATCGCGCAGCCGGGTCTCTGCCACCGCTCGAACAGCAAGACCCACAGCCTGCCGCTGCCCATTTCCCGATTGCGGGCCGCGTCCCGGTTGCGCCGCCGGTCGGGCAGCCGGAGACGGATTCAGGCCATCACTGTTCCACTGTTGCGTGGCTCCGTTCGCGGCGCTGTCTCGCTTGTCGGCAAATTCGGCCGGTAACCCATTGCCGCCCCTGATTATCGGCCCCGGTATCGGGGTCGCGAGTATCGAAGCCACTCGTCGACCCAGAGGATGAGAGAGTAATATTCACGACGTTAAGTTTTTGTTTTATTTTCGAAAACTATCGGAGAGAAGCAACAGAAATAGAATGGAGTAAGGAGTTATTAAACTATATTTGTCACTGTCCGTGGCGAGCTATCGAGGTTGGTTAATGGCGCTGGACAACGAATTTCAGGCCGTAACGAACGTGCATTCATTCATGGGGTTGTAGTCATGGACGACTTGTTAAGCGAATTCTTGACCGAGACAAATGAAGGTCTCGCTGTGCTCGACGTTGAGCTGGTCAAGCTTGAACAAAATCCGAATGACGAGGATCTTTTAAGCAATATTTTCCGTTACATGCATACGATCAAGGGGACCTGCGGGTTCCTGGGTCTGCCTCGTCTCGAGTCGGTCGCGCATGCTGGCGAAAACGTGCTTGGCAAGATTCGGGAGGGCGATTTGGTTGTCAGTCCGGATTCGGTGTCAATGATCCTGGAATGTCTGGACAGCATCCGATCGATTTTGATGGTGCTCGAGGAAACCGAATCCGAGCCTGAAGGCGACGACACCGATCTGATCAATCGCTTGAACTTCCTTGCCGATAATGGCGAGACGGGCACGGCGCCGGCCGCAGTCGTGGAAACGGCCGATGTGGAGAAAGTCAAGGCGGAGGAGCCGGTTGCCGAGGAGGCTTCGAATGCTGCCGATGTGGCTTCGGAGGATGCGCCCGCCGAATCGCCAATCGCGACCGCACAACCCGCCCAGAAGTTCGGTGGGGAAGCCACAATGAAGGAATCCGCGGTCGCTCAGCAGTCGATTCGAGTCAACGTCGAACTGCTAGAGAATCTGATGACCATGGTCTCGGAGATGGTCCTGACTCGCAACCAGCTGCTGCAGATACTGCGCGGCCAGAAGGACAGTGCGTTTACCGCGCCATTGCAGCGGCTCAATCAGGTAGTTTCCGAGTTGCAGGAAGGCGTCATGATGACGCGTATGCAGCCGGTCGGGAATGCCTGGGCCAAGCTGCCGCGTATCGTGCGGGACCTATCGGTCGAGCTCGATAAAAAAATGGAACTGGTGATGAAGGGCGCGGAGACCGAGCTCGACCGCCAGGTTCTGGACCTGATCAAGGATCCGCTGACCCATATGGTCCGCAACTCCGCCGATCACGGCCTAGAGAGAAACGAGGACCGGCTTGCGGCCGGCAAGCCGGAGGTCGGCAAGATATCGCTTAATGCCTTCCACGAAGGCGGCCACATTATTATCGAAATCTCCGACGACGGCGCCGGCCTGCCGATTCAGATCATCAAGAAAAAGGCGATCTCTTGCGGTCTGACCACCGAGGCCGAAGCCGAGACTCTGACCGAGCAACAGATCCAGAAGTTCGTCTTTAAAGCGGGCTTTTCGACGGCAGCGGAGGTCACTTCGGTGTCCGGCCGCGGCGTCGGCATGGATGTGGTGCGTACCAACATCGAGAAGATCGGTGGCACCATCGAGCTCAACTCGGTCGAGGGCCAAGGCACCACTTTCACCATCAAGATCCCGCTTACCCTCGCCATCGTCTCGGCGCTGATCGTCGAATGCGGCGGCGAGAGATTTGCGATCCCGCAAATTAGCGTGCTCGAGCTGGTGCGTGCCTCCTCCAACTCGGAAAACACCGTGGAGAGAATCAACGGCACGCCGGTGTTGCGCCTTCGTAACCGCCTGTTACCGCTGGTGAATCTGCGCGAGTTGATGAAACTCGACATCGGTTCTGCGGACGGGGCGAATGCCGGCGACGAACAGACGGATGGGAAGGTGATTTCACTCGACGATAGAACAAGCCGGAGTGACGATCATTTCATCGTTGTCAGCCAGGTCGGTAGCTACACTTTCGGCATCATCGTCGATCGCGTATTCGACACCGAGGAAATCGTGGTCAAACCGGTTGCGCGTATCCTGCGCGATATCCAGTTGTTCTCCGGCAACACCATTCTGGGCGACGGCAGCGTGGTCATGATCCTCGATCCCAATGGCATTGCGGCGGCAACCGGCGAGGTCGAGCTGGCGGAAGAGGCCGCCGACACGGCAGCTGAGCATACGGCCGGGCGCGGCGATGAGGTCGTTTCCATGCTGGTGTTCCGCGCGGTCGAGGACGCTCCCAAGGCGGTGCCTCTATCACTGGTCGCACGCCTCGAAGAGGTCGATCTGGAGAAAGTCGAAGTTTCAAACGGACAGTACGTTGTTCAATATCGCGGTCAGCTCATGCCGTTGGTGCCCGTGCCGGGCGCGAAAGAAATGGGTTCTAAAGGCCGCCAGCCGGTCATCGTGTTCTCCGATCGGGACCGTTCAATGGGCTTGGTGGTCGACGAGATCGTGGACATCGTCGAGGGTCGCGTGAATATCGAGTTGACCACAAACCGAGATGGCTTTGTCGGCAGCGCGGTGATCGCCGATAAGGCCACCGACATCATGGATGTCAGCTATTTCCTGACACTGGCCTTCCCGGACTGGTTCGGCAATGACATCCTGGAGGCCTCTGGAAAAACCGCCGGCACTCGATTGCTGTTGGTCGACGATAGTCCGTTTTTCCGCAATCTGCTGCAGCCTCTGCTCTCGGTCGCGGGCTACGAGGTAACCAGTGTGGAAAGCGCAGCCGCGGCGCTCGAGCTCTGCGAAAACGGTGAGACGTTCGACTTGATCGTCTCTGACATCGAGATGCCCGGGATGAGCGGTTTCGAGTTCGCTGAGGCGGTTCAGAACGACGGCCGCTGGAGCGACATACCGATGGTCGCGCTGTCGTCCTTCGCAACGCCAAAGGATATCGCGCGCGGCCGTGAGGTGGGATTCAAGGACTACGTATCGAAGAACGATCGCAGCTCCCTGGTGACAACCCTTCGTGAAACCCTAGCCGATCTTCGAGGTGCGGCATGAGCAATCCAATCGAGTTAAACCAATCGCGAACCTCTGACGCGGAATCCGGAAATTCCCAGGAGTTCGTTACTTTCACCATTGCCGGGCAGCTTTTCGGAATTCCAGTCCTGCAAGTACAGGATGTGCTGAGCTCCTATCATATCACGCCTATTCCCTTGGCGCCGCCGGAGATCATTGGGTCGCTCAACCTTCGCGGCCGTGTCATCACCGCCATCGATGTGAGGATTCGCCTCGGACTTCCCAAGCAGGCGGCCGATGCCGATAGCATGAGCATCGTAGCGGAGAGTAAGGGTGAGCTTTACAGCTTGATGGTCGATTCGGTAGGCGAAGTGCTGGCACTTTCCCCGAGCGCCTTCGAGCGCAATCTGCCGACCCTTGACGCCAAGTTCCGTGCATTTTCCGAAGGCATTTATCGGCTGGAGGGTCAACTTTTGGTTGTGCTCGATGTCAACCGCTTGCTCGACTACGAGCATTCGGACGCGGCTTGATGTTACTGCTGTGACAACTTGCGTTTGAATGAATATCGGCCGTTTGGCCGCCAGTAAGAATCGTTCCGGAGTTCGACATGAAGACTTGTCTTATCGTTGATGACTCGAAGGTTGTGCGCATGGTCGCCCGCAAGATTCTTGAAGGCCTGAACTTCGAGATCGTTGAGGCGGAGGATGGCCAGCAGGCTATCGATGCTTGTCTAACGGAAATGCCGGCCGCCGTTTTGCTCGACTGGAACATGCCGGTCAAGAACGGCCTTGAGTTTCTCCAGGAGCTCCGCGCATTGGAGGACGTGGAACAGCCTGTCGTCGTCTTCTGCACCACTGAGAATGACATGACCCACATCCAACAGGCCATTCAAGCGGGCGCCAACGAATACATCATGAAACCTTTCGATAGCGAAATCATCGAATCCAAATTTTCCCAGGTCGGCCTTCTCTAGGGCCGGCAAAAATAAACGCGAAAATGACAACAATAAAAATGGGTGGGGAGATGACGAATCCGTATCGGGCCATGATCGTTGATGACTCCGCGGTAATTCGGGGACTACTTACGGGGTTTCTGGAGGCTGATCCGGAAATATTGGTCGTCGCCTCGGTTTCCAACGGTCAGATGGCTCTCGACAGGCTGAACCGAACCGACGTCGAGGTTGTCGTGCTTGATATCGAGATGCCGGTCATGGACGGCATGACGGCGTTGCCGCTGATCCTGAAGAAGAAGCCCGGCATTCAAGTCATTATGGCTTCTACGCTGACCCGCAAGAACGCGGAAGTTAGCCTGCGTGCCCTGGCCCTGGGCGCGGCAGATTACGTTCCGAAGCCCAGTTCCACCCGTGAGATTCATTCCGCCGATGCGTTCAAAATCGAACTCACGGCGAAGGTCAAGGCCCTCGCAAGTGCCAGCCGCAAAAGTCATGGTCGTGCGGTCAGCCCGGCGCGGGCCAGACCCGCGGCACACGCGCTGGCGGCGCCGCTCAAGATTTCGCCGCTGGGCCCTCGTAAAACGCTGTCGCTGCGGAAGCAGGTGGTCCGGCGCCCCAATGTGATCGCTATCGGCAGTTCAACCGGCGGTCCGCAGGCGCTGTTCAAAGTTCTGGGAAATTTAGGTGGCGTGGTATCGCAACCGATCCTCATCACCCAACATATGCCTGCGACATTCACCGCGCTTTTGGCTGAACATATCGCGAGGACGTCTAAAATTCCCTGTACGGAAGCCAAGGACGGTGAGACGATCCGGTCGGGCCATATATATCTCGCGCCCGGCGACTATCACATGATCGCCGAGAGGGGCGCCGATAGCAATATTTTGCGCCTGACTCAGGACGAGCAAGAAAACTTCTGTCGGCCCGCGATCGATCCCATGTTGCGCAGCCTGGCCTCGCTCTATGGCCCGCGATTGCTGGTGATTATCCTGACCGGTATGGGTACCGATGGCCGCAAGGGGTCGGAGGAAGTGGTGGCTGTTGGCGGATCTGTTATCGCACAGGATGAAGAAACCAGTGTCGTGTGGGGCATGCCGGGAGCGGTTGCAAACGCAGGAGTGTGTTCGGCTGTCCTACCGATATCGAAAATTGCGCATTACGTGCGCGAGCTCGTTGTGAGGTCCGCGGCATGAATGTAACCGACTTTGAACTTATCGCAGAGATTCTGAAGGATCGTTCCGGCCTGCGCTAAACAAGGAGAAGGCGTATCTCCTTGAGAGTCGGCTCAATCCTGTTGCGCGAAAATGGAGTTTCTCCGGGTTCGACGAGCTGGCCCAGGCTATTCGAACCAAAAGGGACGAGGCCCTTCTGATCGACGTGACAGAGGCGATGACGACCAACGAGTCGTTTTTCTTTCGGGACCAAAAACCCTTCGACCAGTTCCGCAGCATCGTCTTGCCGCATCTGCTCAAAGCGCGCGCTGCCAAGCGTTCATTCCGGATCTGGAGCGCGGCTTGCTCATCGGGGCAGGAGCCCTACACCCTCGCCATGCTGCTCAAGGAGCAGGCCCATGATTTGGTCGGTTGGAGGGTGGAAATTGTCGCGACCGATCTGTCCAACGAGATCCTGGATAAAGCGAAGGAGGGGCTGTATTCGCAGTTCGAGGTCCAGCGCGGCCTGCCGATATCCCTTTTGGTGAAATACTTTTCTCAGGTCGGCGACCGCTGGCAGATCGATGACAGTCTGCGCAGCATGGTCAAGTTCCAGAAATTCAACCTGCTGGGCGATCCTTCGGCTCTAGGAATGTTCGATGTGGTGTTCTGCCGCAACGTGTTGATCTATTTCGATCCGCCGACAAAGTCCAAAGTGCTGGAATCCATTGCCGAGATGCTGCCGCCCGACGGCTTCCTATATCTCGGTGGCGCCGAAACGGTGTTGGGGACGAGCGAACGGTTTCAGATAATGCAGGGCCACCGCGGAATCTATAGCCTGGCTACGGGCCGTAGCGAGAGGGTGACAGCGGTCGGTTGAACCGGCTCAAGCCGCCGGAGCTCGGGTAGCAAGTCACCGGCTCGAACTCTCCGCCACCAGTGTCTCGAAAATTCGGATAAAAGAAACCGGCGCGTCCCTCGGGGGTCGCGCCGGTTTCCTATGATCGGGTTCTGCGAAAATGTTTTTTCGGAATTCGCTTCGTCTTGCTTGTGACCGGGACCCAGCCACCTAGGGTCTTATGGTCTTAGATCGAAACGATCTAAGACGTGAATAAGCCCCCTGACTTCATGAGTTAGAGGGCGATTCACGTTTCAAATCGATTCGATTCGAAACGATCGCACGCTAGCCGTTGGCGGCGATTTTCTGCTGTTCGCTCACGGCGTTTTCCGTCGGCGCCGGATCGCGCAGCACGTAGCCACGGCCCCAAACCGTCTCGATATAGTTCTCGCCGCCCGTCGCCGTGGTCAGCTTCTTGCGCAGCTTGCAGACGAAGACGTCGATGATCTTCAACTCCGGCTCGTCCATGCCGCCATAGAGATGGTTCAGGAACATCTCCTTGGTTAGCGTGGTGCCCTTGCGCAGCGAAAGCAGCTCCAGGATGCCGTATTCCTTGCCGGTCAGATGCAAAGGTTGCCCTTCGATTTCGACCGTGCGGGTATCGAGGTTGACGGTCAATTTGCCGGTTCTGATGAACGAGTCCGAGTGGCCCTTGGACCGGCGGACGATGGCTTGAATTCGGGCCACCAGCTCGCGCTTGTCGAACGGCTTGGTCAGGTAATCGTCCGCGCCCACGCCCAGGCCCTTGATCTTGTCATCCAGGCCGTTGAGGCCAGAGAGGATGAGGATCGGGGTCTTGACCCGTGCCGCGCGCAATCGGCGCAGGACCTCGTAGCCATCCATGTCGGGCAGCATCAGATCGAGGACGATGATGTCGTAGTCGTATAGTTTACCGATTTCGAGCCCATCCTCACCCAGGTCTGTCACGTCACAGACATAGCTTTCGGCCCGCATCATCATTTCGATGCCTTGAGCGGTTGCAGGATCGTCTTCGACTAGAAGCACTCTCATGGGTCATTTCCCGATGGGTTAGATGGAACGGTTCTGACTGTCATTCTGTCATTAACCATTTTGCGGAACTTTTATTAACAAATCCTTAGCGCCGCAAGCTTGATTTTCCCTTATTTTACCAAAACTTAAATTTGAGAGGTTCATACTTTTCCCCAAATTGGGGCGAGAAACCGGAAATACTCAAGGGGAGCCAGGACTTGACCATAGCATATCGAGCGCTCATCGACGAGCTTGAACAGGTCTCCGAATTTCAGCTTTACGGCCGCGTAGCCGGTGTGCTCGGCATGCTGATCGAGGTTGCCGGCCTCGAGCAGGCGCTATCTATCGGAGATCGCTGCACGATCGTCGCGCGCGGGGACAGACGGGTCCTGGCCGAAGTTATCGGCTTCCGCGGCGGCCGCGCGCTCATGTTGCCTTTCGGCCAACTCGAAGGCATCGGTCTTGGCTGTAAAGCGGAAGTGATCGAATCCGAGTCCGTGGTTTGGCCGACCGATGCCTGGCTCGGCCGCGTCGTCAACGCGCTCGGTGAGCCGATCGATGGCAAAGGGCCGTTGCCAGCCGGCGATATCGCCTGTCCGCTTCGCCGCTCGCCGCCGCCCGCCCATGGGCGCCAGCGCGTCGGCCAGAAGATCGATCTGGGTGTGCGGGCGCTCAACACCTTCATCACCTGCTGCCGGGGTCAGCGCATGGGTATTTTCGCCGGCTCGGGCGTCGGCAAATCCGTACTTTTGTCTATGTTGGCGCGCTACACGGCCTCCGACGTCAATGTGATCGGCCTGATCGGCGAACGCGGCCGCGAGGTTCAGGAGTGGCTGGAGGACGATCTCGGTCCCGAAGGGCTGGCGCGTTCGGTCGTGGTGGTCGCGACCTCCGACGAACCGCCGCTGATGCGCCGCCAAGCGGCCTACCTTACCCTGACGCTTTCCGAGTTCTTCCGCGACCGGGGCCGGGATGTGCTCTGTCTGATGGATTCCGTAACCCGCTTTGCCATGGCTCTGCGCGAGATCGGTTTGTCCGCGGGCGAACCGCCAGCCAGCAAAGGTTACACCCCGTCGGTCTTCGCTGAGTTGCCGCAGCTTTTGGAGCGGGCCGGGCCCGGCGTCGATAGCGGTTCGATCACCGGCTTGTTCACGGTTCTGGTCGAGGGCGACGACCATAACGAGCCGATCGCCGACGCCGTGCGTGGCATTCTCGACGGCCAAATCGTGCTCGACCGCGCGATCGCCGAGCGCAACCGCTATCCCGCCATCAACATCCTGCGCAGCGTGTCGCGGACCATGCCGAACTGTAACAGCGATGCCGAGAACGAATTGGTCAACCGCGCCCGTGCCCTGATGTCGACCTACGAGAACATGGCCGAATTGATCCGCATCGGCGCTTATAAGCGCGGCGCCGATCCGGCGATCGACGAGGCCATTCAACACCATTCCGGGCTTGAAGCTTTCCTCAGTCAAGCCCGCGCCGAGCGTAGCGATCTGGCGTCCGGTTACACCGGCCTTACCGAGATTATCGGATCGCCGACACCGAACCCCGAACCGCCGGTTCAATAATACCAATGAGCGCCCTGGGGAGTTTGGTGCGGGTCCATACCTGGGCTCTCAACGAGAAGCGGCAGACCTTGGTTGGTTTGGAGGAGCTCGCCGACAAACTTCACGGCGATCTGGAGGATTTGGAGGCGGGACTGCAGCGGGAACAGAGCGCTGCCACCGGCTCGATCGAAGGCACCATTGCATTTCCCGCCTTCGTCGCTGCCGCCCTGGAGCGGCGCAAGAGGCTGCGCGTGTCGATTGCGAATCTGGATCTGGGGATCGAAGCGGCGCGCGAGGAAGTCCGCGAGGCCTATTTGGAAGTCAAGAAGTACGAACTCGCCCGCGACAATGACGAGCGCCGCGAACAGGACAAACTCGCACTGAGCGAGCGTAAAGCCCTCGACGAGCTGGGCGCGACTCTGCACCAACGCAGGAAATTAAGCCAAAGCGACAACGACGGATAGAC
>Ga0209987_10000692_pt1 | contig 17844 bp, 16 predicted proteins | sample N074metaG_FD_182134 | JGI IMG/M metagenome (GOLD analysis project Ga0209987, IMG submission 182134) | Deep subsurface microbial communities from Kermadec Trench to uncover new lineages of life (NeLLi) - N074 metaG (SPAdes) (version 2) | ecosystem: Environmental > Aquatic > Marine > Ocean trench... | reverse complement strand
ATCCGAAATACTGGCAGTGCCAAATGGTTACACTCGAACATCCAGGATATTGGTGTGACCAACATTGGCCTTCATCTGTACGATCAGGACTTCAACTTAGTGGAGCTGGATTTTCTCAGGCACGGTTTCCAGGAAGACATTGTGCCCGGCCAGGAGGTGATCCAAACCGTTTCCCTGAGCCTGACTCAACCCGGCCACTATCACATAGGAGTGGATCTCGTTTCTGAGTACATAGGCTGGTTTGAACAGTTTGGGTCCGTACCCGTGGTCTTAGAAGTCATCGTTGAGTAACACTACGCCCGCTCCACCCCCAGCAGGCTGAATTCAGGCAACCCGTGAAGGGCTAGAATCTTGCGGTCCAGGTAGTTCTTTTCCAGGCGCTGGTACATTTCCTTGGAAAGGCGCTTGCGGTAGATTTTCATCTCCTTCTTGACCTCAGCCCGCAGCTCCTTCGCTTTCTCAGGACCCATCTCCTTTTGCAGGGACTCAGAAAGGACGACTCCCATCTGAGCCAGATCACGATCCAGCTCTCGATAATCAATGGACTGAGCAGAGGAAACCTCCGACCTCAGAGCGGTAACCCGTTCACTCGACCTTTGAGAGACCTCATGGGGATGGGCTTTTAGAGCACTCTCCAGTTCCTGCAAAAAATTCAGGACGGCCTCCACCTGAGAGGGATCTCCCTGCGAGGCGGTTTCCTCTTCCCGGCTCTCAGTGGAAGCGCCGATCATGGCTTGATTGTATTCGTCGAAGGCCTCGAGTATGGCCGGGTGACAGTAAAAAAGAGTGTTCGGACTCCTTTTTTGTCTGCTCTGTGTCGATTCGAAACTTCTTTCAATTCCCCGAAGGACGATGTGCAAAGGAATCCCGCTGTCCCTCCACAGCTCGATCAGGCCCCAGTCCATCGGAGAGACCAGAAGATTCTTGCCCCGCTTGCGGACAAAGTATTCCTCGACCTCTGTGAAATAATTAAAGTAATTATCCAAGTATCTTAGTTTAACTTACTATGAAATAGTCTTAATCCGAACAGAGTCAGATCCTCTTCCACCCGGTCAATCGCATCTGTAGCAGCAGCAACCAGAGAGGCCAGACCCCCTGTGGCCAGCACCTGGGCCTCTCCCAGTTCTCCCTTCATCTTGCCGAGAATTCCCTCCACCAAGCCCACGTATCCAAAGTAGAGTCCCGACTGCATACTGCCCACCGTGGAGTCTCCGATGACCTTCGAAGGCTTTCGAATCTCGATTCGAGGCAGCTTGGAAGCCCGGCTAAAGAGGGCCTCCGCAGAGATGCTGATACCGGGAGCGATGACTCCTCCCAGATATTCCCCTTTTCCTGAGATCGCATCAAAGGTGGTGGCGGTTCCAAAGTCCACCACAATAGAGGGTCCGCCGATCAGATCAAAGGCAGCCATCGCATTGACGATGCGATCAGCACCCACGTCAGCCGGAGGCTTATAAGTAGGAATGGGCACCAGATTCTGACGGGTGGCCTCGATAAATAGCGGATCCAGAGAGAAGTATTGCTTGGCCAGCGATTCAAACGTCTTGTTCAGAGGAGGAACCACCGAACTGATGACCATGCCCTCGATGTCTTCTGAGGAAATTCCCTCCAACTCAAAGAGATTGCGAAACAGCACGGCGTACTCGTCAAAAGTCTGGTTTCTTCGCGTCACCACTCTCCAGGAGTGGACGAGCTGATCGCCCTTAAAAATTCCCAGGACCAGTTGGGTGTTCCCGATATCGATGGCCAGTAACATGGTTTTTGTTCCGAATGTTAATGCCGGAAATGTCGAATGCCCGTAAAGACCATGGTCATCTCGTGCTCATTGGCCGCTTCGATGGCCTCCTCGTCCCGGATGGATCCTCCCGGTTGAATGATGGCCTTGACGCCGGTGCTGGCAGCCTCGTCGATGGCATCGCGAAAGGGAAAAAAGGCATCGCTGGCCAGGACACAATTTTCCAGGTTCAGCTGGGCCTTCTGCACCGCCAGGCGGACCGAATCCACCCGGCTCATCTGCCCCGCACCGACTCCCAGGGTCTGGCCGCCGCGGGCATAGACGATGGCGTTTGACTTCACGTGTTTACAGATCTCCCAGGCAAAGAGCAGGTCTTTCTTTTCCTCCTCGGTGGGGGCACGCTGGGTCACCGTCTTGAGGTCCTCGCTCTTCATGTAATAAAGATCCCGGTCCTGGACCAGAAAGCCTCCCGAAATCTTTTTGAAATCGAACCACTTTCCGGCCGGATCCGGCTGCAAAACTTGCTCTCCCATGTCCATCACGCGGAGATTCTTTTTCTTGGCGAAAATCTCCAGAGCATCGCCATGAAAACCCGGAGCGATCACCGCTTCAATAAAGAGTGATCTCATGAGCTCGGCCGTTTCCCCATCCACCTCCCGGTTAAAAGCGACGATCGAGCCAAAGGCCGAGACCGGATCACAGGCCAGAGCCTTCTGGTAGGCCTCGGACAAACCCGAGCCCAGGGCCGCGCCGCAGGGGTTGGTATGTTTGATGATGGCGCAGAAGGGCTCCTCGAATTCACTGGTTAGATTCCAGGCCGACTCCAGATCCAGATAGTTGTTGAAGGAAAGCTCCTTTCCCTGGTGTTGTTGGGCACTGATCAATCCGGAACTGGGCAAAAACCAGGGCTGGTAAAGGGCCGCTCTTTGATGGGGGTTTTCACCATAGCGCAAGGAGCTCTTCTTCAGTAAGCCCAGATTGAGAGCTGCAGGGAGACCCTCCTGCTCGGAATCGAGGCCTTCAAAATAGCCGGCGATGGCCGCATCATAAGAAGCCGTATGATGAAAGGCCTTTCCGGCCAGCGCACGCCGAGTGGCCTCGCTGGTTTCTCCGGAGTGGCTGTCCAGCTCCTCCACAACTTTTGTATAGTCCGCGGGATCCACCAGCACCGTGGCGTACTTATGGTTCTTGGCAGCGGCCCGAATCATGGTCGGCCCACCGATGTCGATTTGCTCAATGGCTTGGGCGATGGTCACGCCTTCCACTTGAATGGTCTGGCTGAAGGGATAGAGGTTAACCACCACCAGACCGATGGGTGAAATGTCATTTTCCTCGAGGGTTTGCTGGTGGCCGGGATCATCATGGCGGGCCAGAATGCCCCCGTGAATACGCGGATGCAGCGTCTTGACTCGACCATCCAGAATCTCGGGTGAACCCGTGTACTCGGAGATAGCAACGACCGGTATACCGGCTTTCTTTATAACGGTGGAAGTGCCTCCTGTAGAGAGGATTCGGATCCCCATTTCGGTGAGGCGCTGAGCCAACTCGACAACCCCCTCCTTATTGTAAACACTCAACAATGCAGTTTCGATTTTCATACCGACGTTCCCTTTCCCTTCAAACGCTCATCATATCGCCTGCTTGGCACGCAGAGAATAGAAAAAAGAAAAAAGAAAAGAAAGGGAGAATAAGGGCCTAAACAGGTCTGGGGTCTGGGATCTGTGGTCTGTGGTCTGTGGTCGGTTGTTCTACTGTTCCCTGACTTCAGTTTCCAATTGAGCCATTTCCTTCCCCATGTAGTCCAAGCCTTTCTTGGCCACGACCAGGAAAGTGGTGATCTCATCATCTGCTCCTATAGCCAGCATGACGGGATAGAGACCAAAGACCTGATAACCATCCCGGGCCAGTTGGTTCAGATGAGCTTCCAAGTGGTCCAATCGAACCGTTTGAGCCTTCCAGTGCTTCATGGCATCACCTCGGATACAGCATACCTTGAAGCGCCCTTCGCGCCCAGAGAAAAGAACACTGAACCTGGCGCGCTGCGGGCGCAGAAAATAGAGAATAGAAATTCGTTTGGAATTTGAGATTTTGAATTTGTTTGGGATTTGGAATTTGGAATTTCAGCCGGTCTGCCGGCTGTTGTCTCTTGGCCGTTCCTGTATAATCTACCCGTGTCCGCGGATAGTCAGATTCTGCAGCGTCTTCCGTCCGTCAGCAAGCTTTTGCAAGAGGATTCGGTTCAGGCCCTGATCGATCTCTATTCTCGAGAGCTTGTTGTGGAGGGCATTCAAGAATATCTGGAGGAGCTGCGTACGGAAATTCAAGAGGGTCAGCTCTCGGACCAGGTCCTGAGCGAGCGCATCGACTCGCTGGATTCCACTGTCCGCTCCAAGCTGGAGCAGCGCCTTGCCCCCTCCCTGGGCAAGGTCATCAATGCCAGCGGTGTCATTATCCACACCAATGTGGGCCGGGCTCCCCTGGCTCCCGAGGCAGCCGAAGCCATCCAGGCGGTCGCCACCGGGTACTCCAATCTCGAATACAACCTGGAGACCGGCAAGAGAGGGCATCGGGATCTGCACTTCGAAGAGCGCATCTGTCGTTTGCTGAGCTGCCAGGCAGCCAGCGTCTGCAACAACAACGCTGCAGCAGTGTTGCTGATTCTCAATACCCTGGCCCGAAACAAGAATGTCCTGGTCTCCCGTGGAGAACTGGTCGAGATCGGAGGCTCCTTCCGTATTCCCGCCATTATGGAACGCAGCGGGGTCATCTTGAAGGAAGTGGGAACCACCAACAAAACCAAGATTTCCGATTATCGAGAGGCCATCGATCAAGACACCGCTTTGATCCTGCGGGTACACCCCAGCAATTATAAAATTATTGGGTTTACTCACCGCCCCGAGCTCTCGGAACTGGTGGAGCTGGCCCGTGAGAGCAAGATACCCCTGGTGGAGGATGCCGGCAGCGGCCTCCTCTTTTCTTCATCCCATCCTTTTTTGCGCGAGGAACCGTCCGTGCAATCGGTCCTGGCAGAGGGGGTCGATCTGGTCTGCTTCAGTGGAGACAAGCTGCTGGGAGGTCCCCAGGCCGGTATCATGGTGGGTCAAAAAGAACTGGTGGATGCCATTCGCCGCAATCCTCTCATGCGGGCCTGCCGTGTCGATAAGATGAGCTACGCAGCCCTCGAGTGGACCCTGATTCAATACGATAACGGCAATTACACAAAGGTCATCCCCGTTCAGCGAATGCTGTCCGCCCCTGCCGAGGAAATCCAGACACGGGCTCAGCGGCTGGGGAAGTTGTTGGATTCCGAAGTCTTTTCAAGCGAAATCAAGGCCGGTTTCTCTCTGATTGGCGGTGGCTCGGCGCCCGAGGAACAGATCCCCACCTATGTACTGGCCGTCACCTCGAAACAACATTCCGTGAACGAGCTGGAACGGCAGCTGAGAAAATCCCCCACGCCGGTGATCGCCCGGATCGAGAATGATCAGTTGATTCTGGATTTGCGGACCGTCTTCCCGGAGCAGGAAGACCTTATCGTTTCCGCTTTCGCCGAGATCGCTTCGCGTTTCGCCGAGATCGCTTCGCGGAAATAACAGGCGAGAAGTCAATCAGGTGACGATGAGGATTGACTTTGTCCACCCGGACCCTCAACCGGTCGCCGATCCGGTACACCTTTTTTGTGGTTTCCCCAATCAGACAGTGGTGGCGTTGGTTCAACACATAGAAGTCATCCCAAATCGTCTCGACGGGAACAAAGCCCTCCACGAAATGGTCCAGCAACTCGACAAAAAAGCCATTGCGTTTGACTCCAATGATAAAGGCGTCGTATTCGTCGCCCAGCCGGTCGGCCATGAACCGGGCCATGATCCAGCGCATGATTTCCCGCTCCGCCACAACCGCCTTTCGTTCTCTTTCCGAAGAGCGGCCAGCAATTTCCGGGAGGCGGCCGTAGAGTCCCTCCGCCGTGCGGCCGGAAGTCTTACGGTCGATGGCCATTTTCAAAAGGCGGTGAACGATTAAATCCGGATAACGCCGAATCGGAGAGGTGAAGTGAGTGTAGCAGGCTGAGGCCAATCCGAAATGGCCCTGATTCACTTCCGTATACTGGGCTTGCTTAAAGGAGCGAAGCATCAGGTAGGAGAGAAACTTCTGCTCGGGCTTGCCCCTCATCTGGACCATAAGCTTTTGAAAGGCTCGAGAGGAGTACCGACCGTCCTGATTCTGCTTCAACGAATACCCGAACTCGGTTGCCAGCTCCAGAAAGGCTTCGACTTTGGCGGGATCGGGATCTTCATGAACCCGGTAAATCGAAGGGATCTCCCTGCCGGCCAGGTGCTGGGCAACGGTCTCGTTGGCCAGCAGCATGAGTTCTTCGATAATACGATGAGCCTCGTTTCGCTCGGAACGGACAATGTCGGCAATTTCCCCTTTGTCGTCGTATTCGACCTCCGCTTCGGGAAGATCAAAATCGATGGCCCCCCTCCTCACCCGCATCGCCCTGAGAATCCTGGACAGCTCTAACATCCAGCCGAAACTTTCCAAAAGAGGTTTGTAGCGACCTCTCAAGGCCTGATCCTGATCGATGAGAATCTTATTGACGGCGCTATAGGTCATCCGTTCGTCGCTGCAGATCACCGACCGGAAAAACTCCGCATTTGTAACCTGACCTTGACCATCGACTTCCATCACCGCACTCATGGTCAGCCGGTCCACCTTGGGATTGAGGCTGCAGACCTGATTGGAAAGCTTCTCAGGAAGCATTGGAACGGCCCGATCCGGAAAGTAGACCGAGGTACCTCGAAGTAAGGCCTCCCGATCCAGCGGGGTATCCGGACGGACATAATGGGACACGTCGGCAATATGAACCCAGAGCCGAAAATGGCCGTTTTTCAGCTTTTCAATGCTAATGGCATCATCGAAATCACGGGATGTCTCTCCGTCGATGGTCACGGTCAGCAGCTTTCGAAAATCCTTTCGTTTTTGAATGCCCTTTTCATCGGGCTCTTCTACCAACTCCGCTTCCTGTAAAACCTCCTTGGGAAATTCGAGGGGGATCTCATAGGTGTGGCAGACGATCTTGTACTGAATCTCCGGATCATCCGGATCTCCCAGGACCTCCCTGACCTTGCCTTGAGGCCTCTGATTCGGGCCCGGGTGAATCACGATGGAAACCACCACAATCATTCCATCCTCAATCTTCTTGGCCTGCTCATCGATGAGTCGAACCGTGTAGCGGTAGCGTTCGTCAAGGGGAGCCACGTAAATGCCCTGCTGATAGCGAAAGAGCTTGCCCACGATGGTCTCTCGACCCCGGGAGACAATGGCAAAAATCTCCCCTTCCAGAGAACTCTGTCCCTTTCGTTTTCGAGGACGGCGGGAAGGAACGAGACGCACCCGCACCGTGTCCCCATCAACAGCGCTCCCCACTTTGTTTGGGGGAACAAAGACATCCTGTTCCAGTGGGGGATCTTCCGCTATGACAAAGCCGTAGCCATCGGGATGAGCGACAAAGCGCCCGGTGACGGTCTCTGCTGCTTTCTTTTGTGCCATTTTTTCAGGTCGGACGTTTCCAGAGGACGAGTATAACCAGCTCTCCTACCTGTGGGAAATACAACGGTCACTCCCTTGACATTGGTCTCCAATAAATTACACTTGTCGGCCAGATACAGGGTCTTGAAAGCTCTCGTGCGACCGGGTTTACAACCACGCAGCCGGAGGGGTTGGAAAGGGTTCATGCAGAGATTCTAACGATGGGCAAATACCTATGGACGGCAGCCGGGGGTGTCCTGTTATTGAGCTTGCTGGCGGGAGCGGTCTGGATGGTGCAGGCCGAGGAACCCTACGCACCGGATCAACCCATTGCCTTCGATCACAAGGTGCACGTCACCGACTACAACATCCAGTGCTTCTATTGTCACTCCTACGTCGATCGATCCCCTTTCGCCGGAGTTCCCTCGGTTGAGCGCTGTATGGGATGCCACCTGATCGTGGCCCGAGACAGTCCTGAAATCGAAAAGCTCCGCAATTACCAACAGAATGGCGAGCCGGTTCCCTGGGTCAAGGTTTACGCCTTACCCCGCTTCGTTCATTTCAATCATGAAGCCCACCTGCGGGCCGACGTCCAGTGTTCTGACTGCCACGGCGCCGTAGAGTCCATGAGCAAGGTCACCCGGGTCAATGATCTGCAAATGGGATGGTGCTTGGATTGTCATCGCAGTGAGGAGGCTTCAGTGGATTGCCTCACCTGTCATTATTAGCCGAGATTATGCATATTCCAGGCTAGGAGCAATATGATCAAGCGACGAGAATTTCTCAAGGTGTTGGGTATCAGTGGACCGGCGGCCCTTCTGGACGCCTGTGCTCCTCCACAGACCGAACAGCTGATCCCTTATCTGGTCTCGCCAGACAACATTGTCCCCGGTGTGGCCGCCTACTATACCACCCAATGCCGTGAGTGCCCGGCCGGATGCGGCATGTTGGCCAAGACTCGGGAAGGCCGCGTCATCAAGGCCGAGGGCAATCCCAACCATCCGGTGGGGCAAGGGCACCTTTGTATTCGCGGACAGGCATCGGTTCAGTCTCTTTACAATCCGGATCGATTCCGCGGCCCTCTCCTTCGTGATGAAGGGGGCCAGCTTCGACCCACCGACTGGGAACAAGCCGAAGAGCTGTTGACCTCTCGCCTGGGCCAGATCAAGGCCAGCGGCGGCGAGCAGCGGGTGGCCTGGATGGGCCGGCTCCTGACCGGATCCATGGAACAACTGACCCGCCAGTGGCTGCAGTCCCTGGGATCCGAGCGGCTGCTCTTTTATGAAACCTTTGACTATGAACCTCTTCGCCGTGCCACCCAGATCGCCTTCGACCGCTCCGAGCTCCCCAGCTACCATCTGCAGGATGCCCGTTTCCTGATCTCCTTCGGAGCCGACTTTCTGGAGACCTGGCGCTCCAACGTCGAGCTGATGGGCGATTTTCAAAGAATGCGAAGAGCGCGTTCCACAGAGCGTCCCGACAACTTCGTTCACATTTCACAGCGTCTCTCCCTGACGGCTTCCAACGCCGACTGGTGGGTTCCCATCAGTCCCGGTGCCGAGGTTCAGCTCGCCCTTGCCATCATCCACTCCATTCTGGAGCAGGGTTTGGCGGTGCCCGAAGTGGACTCGGATCGAGGATGGATCGAGTCGCTGGTGGAACCTTATTCACCTGAAGCGACACAAAACGCCACCGGCGTGGAGGTTTCCTCGGTTCAGGAACTGGCGCGGCGTTTCTCTCAGGACTCACCCTCCCTGGCGCTGGGCGGAGGGGTTAGTTCCACAGGAAAACAGGCCGTGTCCCTGGAACTGGCCGTTCTGCTGCTCAATGCCGTGGCCGGCAACCTGGGAAAGACCCTCACTTTTGGAATCCCTTCGGCCCTGGACCAGCTGGCCACCTATCAGGAAGTCCTCGATCTGATCCAGGACATGAACCAGGAAAAGATCGAGGTTCTGTTTCTCCATGAGACCAATCCCGTCTTTACTCTGCCCCAGTCCTGCGGTTTTGCCGAGGCCTTGGAGAAGGTTCCCCTGGTGGTCAGTTTTTCCCGCCTTCCCGATGAAACCACGGCTCGAGCCGATCTGATTCTGCCCGATCATCACTTTCTGGAGAGCTGGGGTGATTTCAGTCCACGGGCAGGGGTTGTGAGCATTCAACAGCCCGCCATGCAGCCTGTCTTTGACAGCAAAGCGACCGGCGACGTTCTTCTCAGCGCAGCTCAAAACATCGACGGGATGGCCTCCGAGTTTGAGCACTCCAATTATTTTGATTGGCTTCACGCCTACTGGGATTCCGAGATCCGCACCCAGGTGGCAGCAGAGCAGTCCTGGGAGGAATTCTGGCCCGAGGTCTTAAGACAGGGCGGGCACTTTCAGGAAGCCGAGCCGGTGACGGTCGCTTTGCGGAATTTTTCCACCCAGATCCGCTTGCAACCGGATGGCCTGGAGGGACCAGAAGACGGCCACGCTTTGCTGGTTTACCCTTCGGCTGCTTTCTTTGACGGTCGTAATGCCAATAATTCCTGGCTTCAGGAGATTCCCGATCCGGTCACCCAATTGGTTTGGGACGGCTGGGTGGAGGTTCATCCGGAAAGCGGCCGGGAGATGGGACTTCAGGAAGGGGATGTGGTCACGGTCACCTCTCCTTATGGCAGCGTGACCCTTCCCGTTCACCTTTTCCCCGGACTGAAAAGCGGTGTGGTGGCGATGCCCCTGGGACAGGGCCGCTCAGGCGAACTGCGCTATGCCTCAGGACGAGGGGATAATCCCATGCGCCTTCTGTCCCCCCAAGCCGAAGCGGAATCCGGATCGATTCTGTGGCGCTCGGTTCGAGTGAGCCTGGCCAAGACCGGAGAAAGGCATCAGCTCGTTTCTCTTCAGGCCCGGCCTCAGGACCATCCCCGAGACACTCTTATTGCTCGAGAGGTTCAGGACACACCCTTCGCCGAACAGATTTTCCCCAGCCAGCTTTCTGATGCAGCCTCGGGTGAGGAGCCCGACACAGCTTCGAGCCACCATGAACCGATCGATTTCTACCCTCCCCATGAACACCCGGATCATCAGTGGGGGATGGCCATTGACCTGGATGCCTGCACGGGCTGCAACGCCTGTGTGGCCGCCTGCTATGCCGAGAACAACATCCCCATTGTGGGCAAGGAGCGGTGTGCCCAGGGACGGGAGATGTCGTGGCTGCGCATCGAGAGACACCTTCACGATCCACCGGTCTCCCAGGAGACGGCTCTGGTCCAGCCCCAGGTCACCTCCGTTCCAGTCCTGTGTCAGCACTGCCACAACGCCCCTTGTGAACCGGTCTGCCCGGTCTTCGCCACCTATCACAACCCGGAAGGGTTGAATGCTCAGGTTTACGTCCGTTGCGTGGGCACCCGCTACTGCTCCAACAACTGCCCCTACAAGGTGCGCCGGTTTAACTGGAGCGCCTCTGAATTTCCCGAGCCATTGGAGCTTCAGCTCAACCCCGATGTCGCGGTTCGCACCTCGGGTGTGATGGAAAAGTGCACCTTCTGCGTTCAGCGAATCCAGGCCGGAAAAAACCGGGCTGGCCGGGAAGAGCGGAAACTTGTTGACGGAGACATTACCCCTGCCTGCGCCCAGACTTGCCCTGCCCAGGCCATTCTGTTTGGAGATTTGGCCGACCCCGACAGCCGTCTCTCTCAAAGGGTGAAGGATTCCCGCGGCTACCATCTGCTGGAGAGTTTGAACACGCGTCCGGCCATTACCTATTTAAAGAAGCTGGTGCCTGAAAAACCGTTTGACGAGGAATAGTTACAGACCTGATGTCATCACCCGACAGATCCCACGATCTTCCCCCAGATCCCACAACGACGGGTTTCGGTCGTGTGAATCGGGACATCCTGGGAACACTCCATCCGGGACGGCTTTACTTCGCCGCTTTAGCCCTCTGTCTTCTGGGGATCGGGTGGGGAGTCTGGTCATGGACACAACAGGTTTTCAACGGCCTGGCCGTCACCGGTCTGCACAACCCGGTGATGTGGGGAGCCTACATCACCACCTTTGTGTTCTGGGTGGGGATCGCTCATTCGGGGACCCTGATTTCCGCCGTTCTCTTTCTCTTTCGAGCACGCTGGCGGACGGCCGTTTCCCGCGCTGCAGAGGCCATGACGGTCTTTGCCGTCATGACGGCAGGCTTGTTTCCCATTATTCATCTGGGACGACCCTGGTTGTTCTACTGGCTTCTTCCCTACCCCAACCAGCGCGGCCTGTGGGTGAATTTTCGCTCCCCTCTCCTTTGGGATGTCTTTGCCATCGGCACCTACTTCACGGTCAGTGTCCTTTTCTTTTACCTGGGCCTGGTTCCCGATCTGGCCATCCTGCGCGACAACTCAACGGGTTGGAAGCGACGCATCTTCAGTATTGTCTCGCTGGGATGGTCGGGCAGTACCCGGGAGTGGAAGCACTTTAACAGCTCTTATCTTTTGATGGCAGCACTGGCCACTCCTCTGGTGATCTCGGTTCACAGTGTGGTTTCCTGGGACTTTGCCGTGGCCATTGTTCCCGGTTGGCACAGCACCCTCTTTGCCCCTTACTTCGTTGCCGGCGCTATTTTCTCGGGTCTGGCCATGGTGCTGACCCTGATTATCCCGGCACGGAAGATCTTGCATCTGGAGAAATACGTCACCCCGAGCCATCTGGAGAATGTGGCCAAGCTGATCCTGTTCACCTCTCTTATCGTCAGCTATTCGTATCTGATCGAGTTCTTCTTTGCCTGGTACAGCCAGAACCCCTTCGAGCAAACTGTCTTTATGTCGCGCCTGGTGGGGGATTACGCTCCTCTGTTCTGGCTCATGGTGGTGTGCAACTGCCTGGTTCCCATGCTGCTTTTCATCCCTTCAGCCCGCCGCAACACCGCCCTTTTGTTCGTGATCTCTTTATTGATCAATGTAGGAATGTGGACGGAACGATTCGTCATCATCGCCGGTTCCCTGGCCCGGCAATACAACGTCACCACCTGGGGGGATTACGGTCCCAGCTTTGTGGAATGGAGCATTTTGTTGGGAAGCCTGTGCTGGTTCTTATTCTGGTTCCTTCTTTTCATCCGCCATTTGCCTTGCATTCCCATAGCCGAAGTCAAGGAGGCGATGGTTCACGGATCTCCAGCCATGGATTCTCTAAGCGCCGAGGGTCAGCCATGAGTGGAGTGCTGGGCATTTTTGAACAGAGAGAGGATCTGCTGAAGGCCGTCAAAGAGGCCCAGACCGAGAACCTGGGTCCGCTGGAGGCCTTTTCTCCTGCTCTTGATGAGGATCTGATTGAAGCGGTCTCGCCCGGGAAAAGCCCGGTGCGCAGGCTAACTCTGCTGGGCGGTATCACCGGTGGAATCTGCGGAATGGTGTTGACCATCTGGACCACGGCCCAGTGGCCGCTGCTGATCACGGGAGGAAAACCGCTCATTTCCATTCCTCCTTTTCTGATCATCGCCTTTGAACTGACCATACTCTTCGGTGCGCTGGGAACGGTGAGTGGATTCTTGTACTGGTCGATCTGGGCACGCCATCGCAGACCTCTGCCTTACGACACTCGCTTCAGTCAAGGCCACTTCGGCCTCTGGATCGAGTGTCCTTCCGTGGACACCGAGCAGGTGGCGAAATTTCTCAAAAAGAGGGGGGCTACGGAATGGGAAATACGATGAGACGAACACTTCTGGCGACAGTCATCGGAATCCTGATCACCTTTTATGCCACCGGCTGGCCCTGGAATCAGGACATGTCCAGACAACCAGCGCCTGCGCCCTATCATGGCCCTCTTCCGGCCGTGAAGGCCACCCTTCCCGTCAACGGTGAGTTTGGCTGGAGCCGTGCTCAGTTCGAGGAACTTTATCCCAGCAACCCGTTGCCCCCATCTGATTCCAATCTGGAACAGGGACAGTCCCTGTTTATGAGTTACTGCATGCCCTGTCACGGGGAGACGGGCAAAGGGGACGGTCCGGTTGCGGCCAAGTTCATTCCACCCAGTGATCTGGGCAGTCCCTTCTTTCAGGAGAACAGCGACGCCTGGTTCTACGGGACCATTCGCAACGGCGTTCGCTTGATGCCCCGCTACGGCGCCGAACTTTCTTCACATCGATCCTGGCAGATCGTCACCTATTTAAGAACGCTCAAGCAACCTTCCCCATGACCGAAGCGCACTCCCATTCTTTCAAGCTCAACCGGACCACAAGTCTGCTGCTGGGAGCAGCCTTTGTAGGAGTGCTGGCCTTTGCCATCGGGGTAGCACAGAGCCCCCAGCACACCTGGAAGATCTTTCTGGTCAACTTTCTGTTCTGGTCGGGAATCTCCATCTCGGGTGTGGTCTTTTCGGCCATCTTCCAACTCACCAAGGCCCGCTGGGCAGTCGATCGAGTACGTACGGTCGCCGAAAGTTTTGCCTGTTTTCTCCCCCTCTCCCTGCTTCTGTATTTGCTCTTGATGGTCCTGGGAGCCGGATCTCTCTACCCCTGGATTACAGATCCGCCCCCGGGCAGAGCCACTTGGTTCACCCTGCCCTTCCTGGGACTGCGAGATGGGATCGCTCTGCTGCTGCTCTATGGGGTGGCTGGAAAATTTCTGCTGGCCTCCCGGCGAAGCAGAAGGAAAGATTCTTCTGCACCCTCCAACCTGTCTGCTCTGGCCGTTTTGACCATTCTTCTTTATACAGCGACATTCAGCCTGGTGGCGATTGATCTGGTCATGTCCCTGGATCCCTACTGGATCAGCACCCTTTTTCCGGCCTACTTTTTTATGGGAAACCTGTGTGTGGGAATTGCTGCCATAACAGCGGCTAGCTTTCTGTGGCGCAGGGCAACGGGTGTCGAGGAGTGGTTCAACGATTCCATAGCCCATGATCTTGGAAAGCTGTTACTGGGCTTTACCCTCCTCTGGACCTACCTGCTGTGGTCTCAGTACCTGGTCATCTGGTATGGCAACCTTCCCGAGGAACTGGGCTTTCTGGTGGTCAGGACCACGGGCAGCTGGGGAGTGCTGGCCTGGATGGTTCTGAGCCTCTGCTTTTTCATCCCCTTTACGGCTCTGCTCAGTCGCCGTATGAAGCAACCGACTCCCCTGTTTGTCATCTCGCTGATCACGCTCGTGGGCATCTGGCTGGAGAGGTTCTGGCTGGTGGTACCGTCTACTGAGACCGGCCTGAGTTTTAGTTGGGTGGACCTCTTGGTCACCCTGGGCTTTTTCGCTCTTTTTGCCCTCTCCCAGGTCGTCCTGGGCCGTCACCTGGGCGCTCCCTGGGCCAGAGGCTGAGGGCCTGAAGTTTCAAACCTGGCCCGTGGGCTAAAGAGGGCCCGCAGGCAAGAGCCCCCTTAATTTTGATTAACGCCTGTAGGGGCGCACAGCCGTGCGCCCACACACCTTGCTTTATCAACGGCTTATAGGGGCGCACGGCTGTGCGCCCCTACACAAGAAATCTGGCTCAGCCGACTTTTGCGACACCCTCTAAAACCATAAGGGCGGCACAGACCGGGAAGCCCCTCTATCCTAAAGAGATGTTCGCCTTCCGACATGAGGAATGTAAGGAAATCAGATCTGTCTGCACTCACTTGACCGAAGGAGGCAGATATGTTTTTATTACCGCTCTTAAATCAGATGCCGGCACTAGCCGGCGTTGTGATTTTAGGTGGCTTTGGGCTGATGGTCATTCTCTTAGACTACCTCAGCAGCAGCAGCCGCTAAAGGAAGTCCCCATCCCCCAAGGATGATTTCCGGATTATGGGATGAGGTTGTCAGGAAATGAACCTCTGGGGTTTTGGCCAGGGACGACTGTTAAACTTACCGATTTTGGAAGGAACCAACAAGCATGGAACTGAAGAAGCAGATCCTGGAAAAAGATCCCGCCGCAATCTCCACTTTCGTAGACCAGATGTGGTGGAACAAGGGAATGAACAACATCGATTGCTTTCAAGCCGTCAATCGAATCCTGAGTGAAGGCGGAAAGCGGCCGCTCTCGTTAATCGACTACGATCAAATCCTTTATCGGGCCGTTTGCCAGGCATCGAGCTAGGCCAGGTCCCTGAAAGTATCCTGACTTGTATTTCCCGCCTTCCTCCCCTTTTCCGCGGTCTGTGGTCTGCGCTCACCAAACCCTAATCAGTCGTTTTTGAGGCTTGACACTTCAGCCCAAATAGAGCATTCTCGCCGTACTTCTTTTGATATAATAGAAGAGGTTCTTCTAGAATGATCGGAAAGAAACGAATCTTCTTTGCCCTCTTGCTACTTCTGTCCTTCCCCCCCCTCTCTTCAGCTTCGGTGTGGGCTCAAGGCGGAGGAGACGGTGGAGGAGGCGGCGGAGGTGGCGGTGGAAGCGACAGCGGCGGTAGCAGCGGCGGAGGTTCCACGGGTGGACAAAGTTCTTCGTCGCAGGCTGACCGTCAAAGACCGATGTTTCTAACCGGAAAAGTCCTCCTGGACGATGGCCAGGTACCGGGCCCAAGGACCAAAGTCGAACTCATATGCCAGGGCTCAGTGGTACGACAGGAATATACCTCCCAAAGCGGTAATTTCAGCATCGAGATCGGCGGGGGCCAGGGGGGAACCCGCACCATGGACGCCTCAGTTTCCTCTTCGGATTACTCAGCGCTGGGCGGTGGGGGCGCCAGCGTGTTTGGATCTGCGGGTATCGGCGGGGGCTTGGCATCTACGCGTTCGGTCGACCTGAGCAGCTGTGAATTGAGAGCGCTACTGCCCGAGTACCAGTCGGACGTGGTTTCACTGGGTCGGCGAAGAGCACTCGATAACCCCGATGTGGGTCTGATTATCCTTCACAGCATGAGACCCCCTGAAATCGGCACCGTCAGCCTCAAGACTCTGGCGGCGCCCAAAGATGCCCGGAAGGCTTACGAGAAGGCCGGTAAAGAGCTGCAAAAAGAGAACCCCAATTTCTCCAAAGCGAGCAAAGAATTAACCAAGGCGGTGGAGATCTATCCTGAGTTTGCCTCGGCCTGGTATTTTCTGGGAAAGGTGCGTTTGGAACAGAAGGACCGACCGGCTGCCAGTCAGGCCTTTAAAGAGGCCAAAGCCGCCGATTCCGAGTACGCCAAACCCTATTTATCTTTGGCCCTGATGGCCTTAGAAGAAGAGCAGTGGAAAGAGGCTTCTGACCTGTCCACCCAGGTTCTTGAACTGAACCCTCGACTCACCGAAGCCCACTACTATAATGCTATAGCCTACAGCTCCTTGGGAAGATTCAATGTCGCCGAAGAGTCGGCCATGGTGGTCCTGGACAGCAACAAAGCTGAGACCTATCCATTAGTCTATTACGTCCTCGGCTACGCCGAGTCGCAAAAAGGGAACTTCCCTTCGGCCGCTGCCCGTTACCGGAGCCTCCTGGAGATCCGACCCGAAGGTTCCTTTGCCGGAAAGCTAAAGGAACAGTTGGCCCAGTGGCAGGAACAGGGTTTGATTCCATAGGCTTAGCCCCCCTACGATCCTCCTACTTGCTTGCGCAGCACGGGCTGGCATGCCACCCTACCGGACATGGAAATCGTAACTGCACCCATCGAAGACTATCTCAAGCGCATCACTCCCCAGGAGGACCCCATCCTGGCAGAAATGGAGGCTCGTGCCGGAGAAACGGATTTCCCCATCGTCGGCCCCCTGGTCGGCCGCCTTCTCTATCAACTCGTCAAGTTGAGCAACTCCCGGCGAATTCTGGAACTGGGTTCCGGCTTCGGCTACTCAGCTTATTGGTTCGGAAAGGCTCAAGAGGACTCAGGAGAAATCATCCTCACCGAATTCCAGGAGGAAAATCTCGCTTTAGCCAAAGACTGGTTTCAGCGAGGAGAGATCTCGTCGCGGGCCGCTTTTCATCAGGGCGACGCCCTGGAAATTCTGGAGGGTTTGGAGGGAGAGTTCGACATCATCTTTAATGATGTCAGCAAAACCCACTATCCGGAAGTCTTCAAAAAAGCCGGTCCTCGCCTTCGAAGCGGAGGCCTTCTGATCTCTGACAACGTTCTCTGGCACGGTCAAGTCGTGGAATCCCAGCCGGATGAAGACACCCAAAGCATTCTCGAGTACAACCGGCTGATTTTCGAAAGCCCTGACTTCTTCTCCAGCATCCTTCCCATCCGGGACGGCATATCGATCAGCCTGAAGACCTGAGAGGACTCAAAAATCCTGCACCTTCTCCCACACCTCTCTGACCCCGTGTCCCCGGCTCATGGTGCCCTTAAAGGTTAACCGCGTGCCCTCCTGATTCAACTCAAATTGGCGTCGGGGGTGCCGCTGGGCATGTCCTGGAGTGGCAGAAACAATAGGATTGAAAAACAAGGTGTCGTTTTCAAATCTATAGGTTCCGCTCGCCCCCGCAAACTTTTGATGCAAGGCCTCCACCATATCGGTCTTCTCCTGATCCGATAGGTCGGCCGGATTCTCATATCGATCCTGGATCAGGGGCCGCTCTTGGGCCATGTAATTGCGACTAAAATACTCCGAGGTGATGATCATAATTCCTGTCCAATCCAGCACCTGACCGTCGCGAGCATAGTCCGTCAACTTCCACACACCATAAAGACGTTCGTCCTTTTGTCCATAGGCACCGTTTGCCAGCATGAGCACT
>Ga0209987_10000689_pt1 | contig 17911 bp, 16 predicted proteins | sample N074metaG_FD_182134 | JGI IMG/M metagenome (GOLD analysis project Ga0209987, IMG submission 182134) | Deep subsurface microbial communities from Kermadec Trench to uncover new lineages of life (NeLLi) - N074 metaG (SPAdes) (version 2) | ecosystem: Environmental > Aquatic > Marine > Ocean trench... | reverse complement strand
GAGTTCCAGGCCAATCTTGTAAAACGTCACCGCATCGCCGAGTTCATCCGCAAGCGCGCGTGCCCGCGCGCAATCGCTGACGTCCATCGCGAATATGAGGCGCTCTTTGTGCGGAATGTCTTTCGCTATCACAGCTGGACCCTGGTTGAATTGCCGGTTTGAATTCTGACGCGGCGCATTCTATCAGCCAATGATACGTTCGTGTTCGGCGATCGCAAAACGGTCGGTCATACCGGCGATGTAGTCGGCAACAACACGAGCCCCGCTGGTCTGATCATGCTTATCCACTGCCGAGGAAAATTGCAGTGGCATCTTGTCAATATCCGTCATATAGATCTGAAACAGATCCTTGAGGATCGCCTGTACCTTCTCGGTCATCGCCAGTTTTTGCTCGTGTCGGTAGAGATGCTTGTTGAGGAACCGCTTGAGGCCGACATGCTGCGCGTATATCTCATCGCTCATGCTCGCGAGTGGCTTGCCCGCCCGCCTGACATCGTCGATCGATTGCGGGGCAAACTCTTTGACATTGGCCCGCGTCTGGTCGATAAGGTCCGTTACGACGGTATTGATCATCCGGCGAATAATCTCGTAGATCAGGCGCCGATCGTCGAGATCCGGATAGCGCTCGTGTACCTCGTCATGCTGCTTTCCGAACAACGGCTGCTCGCGTAGTTGCTCAAGGCCGATCAATCCGGCACGAAAACCGTCATCGACATCATGGTTGTTGTAGGCGATCGCGTCGACGATATTGGCGATCTGCGCCTCTAAACCAGGTTGCTCGCGATTCAGGAAACGCTTACCGACATCACCCAGTTCCGCCGCATTTTTTTTCGAACAATGTTTGAGAATGCCTTCGCGTGTCTCGAACATCAGATTCAAGCCGCTGAATTCAGCGTATCTCTCCTCCAGCACATCGACTACACGCAAAGACTGGAGGTTGTGCTCGAAGCCACCAAAGTCGCGCATGCATTCATTGAGTGCGTCCTGACCCGCATGGCCGAATGGCGTATGACCAAAATCGTGCGCAAGGCAGATCGCCTCGATCAACGCTTCGTTGAGGTTTAAGGCCAGGGCAACCGTGCGACCAATTTGGGCAACCTCGATCGAATGCGTAAGACGCGTTCGGTAAAGATCGCCCTCGTGATTGACGAACACCTGTGTCTTGTAGACGAGCCGCCTGAACGCCGTCGAATGAATAATGCGGTCCCGGTCGCGTTGATACTCGCCGCGATAAGCGGCCTTGGTCTCCTCGTATCGCCTGCCGATTGAGCGTGACTCGTCGGCTGCAAAAGATTCGAGGACGGCGGCCCCCATCAGCCAAGCACTTCGAGCGTTAAGGAGAGGCGATCCGCGTCAACGTCGCTGCTTACATAGGCCACACCCAGCTTCTCAAGCAAGACAAAGCGAAGCTGTTTGCCGAGTACCTTCTTGTCCATGCTCATGGCGTTGCGCATTGCATCGACACCGATTTTAGGTGGCTTTGCGGGCAGCCCGAGCTTGCGGATCAGATCGATCAGGCGTGCAACATCGTCTCTGTCGATATCACTGAGCATCGCCGCCATGACCATGCCCGCTGCGACGGCCTCGCCGTGCAGCCACTCGCCATAGCCCTGACAATGCTCGATCGCGTGTCCGAAGGTATGGCCGAAATTCAGGATGGCCCGCCGGCCGGCCTCGCGCTCATCTTCGGCGACGACCTCCGCCTTGAGCTCACAGGACCGCCGCACGGCGTAACCCAGAGCCTCGGCATCGCGGGCAACTAACGCATCAGCGTTTGTTTCCAGCCAGGCGAAAAATTCCACGTCAGCGATCGCACCGTATTTAATGACCTCCGCGAGTCCCGCCTTTAATTCACGATCCGGCAGCGTGGCAAGCGTGTCGGTATCGACCAGCACGATTTGCGGTTGATGGAACGCACCAATGAGGTTCTTGCCCTGCGGATGATTAACGCCGGTTTTGCCGCCAACCGATGAATCGACCTGCGCCAGCAACGTCGTCGGAACTTGAATGAAGGCAACACCGCGCATGTAACACGCAGCCGCGAACCCTGTGATATCACCAACAACTCCACCGCCAAGTGCAATGAGAGTTATGTCCCGGTTTGCACGACTCTCTACCAGTTTGTCGAGCACCAACTCCATTGTCGCAACAGTCTTGTGGGCCTCACCGTCTGCAAGGCTCATTGATGTTATCGACTTGTCGCCCAGATCGGCCTTCAGCGCATCGAGATAAAGCGGCGCGATTGTCTCGCTGCTAACGATCAGGCAATCACTGCCGACGACATACGTGGACAGATCGAAACCGCCGTCAAGCAGTCCGCTGCCGATAACAATCGGATAGCTGCGCGCGCCCAGATCCACTGTGATGGAGGTACTCATGGACGTAGGTTACCCGATCGCGAGCGGCCATGTCTGTCGTCTGCCAGGTGGTGTGCGGGGTGCTCTTCTACCGAAGTAAAGCGCAGCGCAGCGAGCCATGAGGGAGAGGAGTACCTCGTGCGCCACCGATTGGGTTCGCGGCTAAAGCCGCTCCTACGAATCACGTAATCGCGTCAAATGCCCCGTGACGACCGCTATAGCCCACCGAGTTGACCGTCGCGGCTGAAGCCGCTCCTACGAATCACGTGATCGCGGCGAGTTGTCAGGCGATCGCGTCGAGTATTTCGCTGGCGACAGCGTTAACTTTACGGCCGTCGGTGTCGAGCGTGAGATCGGCAATCTCCAGGTAGAGCGGCTCACGCTCGGTCATGAGTGCATCGAGCACTTCGCGGCGATCACTGTTTTCGAGCAATGGTCGAATTTTGCGTCGCGCCGTGCGTTGCAATTGCTGATCAACGCTGGTTTTCAGATAGACGACATAGCCTCGAGCGCCGAGATTACTTCGATTCTGCGCGTCGCCGACTGCGCCACCGCCCGTCGCCAGAACGACGCCGTCCATATTGGACAGGTCTTCGATAACTTTGGCTTCGCGCTTGCGGAAGCCTTCCTCGCCCTCTTTCTCGAAAATAAAGGAGATGTCGACGCCCGTACGATTTTCGATTTCTTCGTCACTGTCCAGAAAGGTCAGGTGCAACATGCGCGCCAGCTGCCGGCCGACAGCCGACTTGCCTGCGCCCATGGGGCCGATCAAAAATACGTTTTTTGGATGCTTCATTGTGGTGACGATTGCCTAAAGATAAAGCCAACCCGAGGGTTGGCTTTATGTTTGTCTCATTTCGTACACGCCTAGTAAATCGTTGAGCCTTCTTGCAGGATTCTTGGAGTAACGAAGATCAACAACTCGGCCTTGTTGTTCGAGATTTTTGTGCTCTTGAAAAAGTAGCCTACAAACGGGATATCGCCGAGCAACGGAACTTTTAAAATTGTCTCGCGACGCTCCGTCTCGTAAATACCGCCCAGTACAACTGTCTGGCCGTCTGCAACCAGGACCTGCGTTTCAATCGAGCGTGTGTCGATACTCGGAACTGTACCGCCGAGGCCGCCCGTTGAAATAATCTCGCCGACGCTGTCCTTGTGAACCTTCAGATCCATAATAATATTGTTGTCTGGCGTTATTTGCGGCGTTACAACCAGGCTCAGAACAGCTTTCTTGAACTGAATGGTTGTCGCGCCCGACGAAGCCGACTGTTGGAACGGAATTTCCACACCCTGTTCGATACGAGCTTCTTTCTGGTTAGCGGTTATAACGCGCGGTGTTGAAACAATCTCGCCGCGACCTTCTGCTTGCAGTGCCGTAAGCTCAAGGTCGACCAGATAGTCAGTACCCAGGACTGCCAGCGAGAAGCGTCCCGCTGCATTCTGAATCGGTACGTTAACGTTGTAACGATTAGTCAGTGACGGAACAGTGATCGGGAAGGGAGTGCCTGTCAGGTTGGCCGGATCCGAGATGTTCGCTATCGCTGAACCAACCATCGTATCCGTACCTGCACCCGTCGCAGAAATCAGCGTCGTGGTGTTTGAGCCATTCCAGTCTGCCGCGGTTACGCCAAGGCGTACACCGAGGTCGCGACTGAAGTCATCGTTGACGACGACAATGCGCGACTCAATCAAAACCTGCTTGATCGGTATGTCGAGCATGCGAACCATGCGGCGTATATTCTGCAGTCGCTCCGCCGTGTCCGAAATCAGCAGCGTACCCGTGCGATCATCAACCGCGATGCTGCCTCGATCAGAAAGCATGGAGTTGTCCGAGTCACCATTGATCAGCGCAGCAAGGTCTCCTGCTTTCGCGTAGTTAACCTGTACGAACTCGGAATACAGTGGCTCGAGTGCGATGATTGACTGTTTTGCTTCAAGGTCAGCGGTTTCGCGAGCTGCGATCTCTTCTGCCGGAGCGACAATAATAACGTTGCCGTTCTGACGCATGGCGAGACCCTTCGTGGTCATTACAATATCCAGCGCCTGGTCCCAGGGGACGTTGCGCAGGCGCAGCGTTACATTGCCTTGAACGGTATCCGACACAACGATGTTCTTGCCCGAGGTCTCAGCCAGAAGCTGCAATACCGCGCGCGTTTCGATGTCCTGAAAATTCAGCGTTAAGCGCTGACCTTCGTATTCGCGAGTTTCCGAGAACAGGCTCGATTCAGCATCGGTGGTTTCCGGTGCTGGATTGATTTCGATAGTGAACTCTTTGTCCGACTGATACGCGAGCTGCTCGTATTTTCCATCCGCCGAAATCACGATGCGTGTGTCCCGATTTGTGCGCAGCGTATCAACTGTTGTGACCGGTGTTGCAAAGTCCATAACGTCCAGACGACGCATCAACTCGGCCGGTAATGAGGTGTCTTTGAATATGGCGACAACTCGACCACCTTCCTGGCGAATATCCACCGGTGTTGTCGGGTCGGTAAGACTAACGATTATTCGACCGCCACCGTCGCGTGTACGACGAAAATCAACGCTGGTGATGCTTCGACTCGTAGCTGCTGCATAAGACTGGCCTGCGGACGACGGAGTGCTGGCGAACTGGGTAGTTCCCGCGCTGTAGTCGCCGCCCGAACCAAGCGTAATTATGAGCGTGTTGCCACTGCGGCGCGTCTCATAGGCAACCATGGTATCCAGGTTAAGCACAACACGCGTGCGGCCATTCGCCTCCGCGGTCAGCACCGTATCCAGCGGACCCAGGTTGACCTCACGACGGCGTTGTTGCAGACCCAGTGTTGTATTAGGCAGATCGATCGCGATTCGCGCCGGGCTGTCGATTGTGAACGTAAGCGGCTCGGGGGCCGTGTCGCTCATGATCAACCTCAGCTCTATCCGCTGTCCGGGCAGACTCTGAACCTGAATGTCCTGAAGCCGGTTGCCTTCCTGTGCACTTGCGGTCAAACCCGCAAACATCAGGACGACGGCCTGTGCCATTGCGGCCAGTCGAATGACCGCTTTGCGACGACCCACCGTTGGTTTGAAATTGAACATCATTCCTATTTACTCCCAGTTCGATTCGGGCATCAGTCCGAAAGACCCACAGCCGCGTCTCTTTCAACGTAGCCGCCGATCCCGTCAGAAATAATTTCTATAAGATTAATTTTTGAATCAGTTATATCGATAACCCGACCATCGTTTTGACCCAGGTAATTACCCGGCAATACGCGATGAATCAGGCCGTCAGAGGTTTGCACCAGTCCGTATGTATTTTCACCGAAATCCAATGTGCCAACCATGCGCATTGTGTCCAGCGAAAAACTCTCGAGATGCTCACGAATGCGATCAGGATCCGGGCTTGTTCCACCACCCGGCAAACCCGCCGTTTGCGGCGTGTCGGGTGTAAATGGTGAACGGAAGCCTTCTGCATCGGCGATGTATGTGAAAACCTCGTAAGGCGTAATCTCCGGCAAGGGGTCGATTCGGCCACCTTGGCGTGCCTTGATTTCGTTAATGTACGTATCGAGATCGTCCATGTCGGCACCGCACGCGGTAACACCGAGACTTGCGATCGCCACAAGCGCAGCATTCTTCATGTATGTAGAGGCCTTCATTATTGCGAGTCCTCAAGGTAGCGGTAGGTTTGTGCAGTAACTTCGAGGCTTAACCGGTCGAAGTTACCCTCGCCCTCACGCGTGATATCGATGTTGTGCAGCGTCACGATGCGCGGCAATGCGGCGATTCCGCTCACGAAATTAGCGATCTCGTGATAACTACCGGAGAGACGAATTCTTATCGGCTTCTCCGCGTAGAAATCTCGTGGAATCTCCGCTTCCGGTCGAAACAGCTTTTCCTGCAATCCGGCAGCAAGCCCTGTTTGCGAAATATCAACGATCAGGCTCGGGATTTCTGTCTTGCCCGGCAGCTGCCTGAGCATCGTTCCGAATGACTGTTCGATATCTGACAGTTGTGCCCTGTAGGCGTCGTAGTTTGCCGCCTTACGTTGCTTATTTTCGAACGTGATTCTTAGTTCCACCTCTTCTTGCTCAGCGCGGGCCAGCAGCGGCGATTTGTCTTTGATGATCGTGAACCAGATACCGAGCGCGCATACAGCGACAAATACGAGCGCGATTACGGCCGCCCTGAAAGCCAGCGGCCAGCGGCCAACGTCATTGATGTCAAGGCTCTTGAGCTCTTCTACAATGTTCATCACAGGCCCTCCATGTCGTCGGTTCGTGTCTGTTTTAGATAGACAACGAACTCGGCCTGGCGAGATGAGCCTATGTCTGTGGTTTCGACTCGTTCAACCTCAGGATCCGAAAGCCACTCCGACGCGTCAATCTGGCGCATCAGCGCGGATACGCGAGTGCTGGACTGTGCGACACCGCGAATCTCGATTCGACTTCCAGTCTGCTTCATGCCCGTCAGGTACACGCCGTCCGGCAGCTGGCGAACCAGCTCGTCGAACAGGTGAACAACCTCGGGGCGACTTTTCTGCAGCCGATCGATGATCTCCATGCGAGCGAGGAGTCTTTCTTTTTGCCGTTCGAGATCATCAATCTCTTTGATGCTTTTTTCGAGCACGGTTATTTCGGTCGTCAGGCGTTCGTTCCGCGACTCCTGCGCCGATATCATTTGCGAATACGCCAACATCGTCAGCATGATGACCGCGACTCCGCCGAGCAGCGCACCGATTGCAGCGACGCCGAAGTCTCGTTGCCGAGTCTTGCGTTCTTCCTCGCGCCAGGGGAGTAGATTAATACGTGGCATCTTAGTCAAAGCTCCTCAGTGCAAGGCCGCAGGCAGTGAGCAATGCTGTTGCGTCTTTATGCACACCTTGTGATTTGGCTTTGGATGAAATCTTCATTTGACCGAGCGGATCACCGACTTCCGTCGGTATGCCAACACGACTCGAGATTACATCCGCAATGCCCGGAATGTTTGCGCAACCGCCGCAAACAAGAATCATGTCCGGCTGCTCGCGGCCGCCACCTGATGCCAGGTAGAACTGCAGCGAACGACTGACTTGTTGCGTCATGTCGTCAATAAAAGGTTCAAGAACTTCCGGCTGGTAATTACTCGGCAAGCCGCCCTGTTTTTTGGCACGACCGGCATCTTCCATCGATAGTCCGTAGGTACGCATGATTTCCTCGGTCAGCTGCTGGCCGCCGAAGTTGAAATCGCGCGTGTAAATAACTTTGAGGTCCTGCAAAACACTGAAGGTCGTGCTCGAGGCGCCAATATCGACAACAGCGACAGACTGCCCCATGCCGCCATCCGGAATCTGGTGACTCAGCAGCTGGCAGGCATTCTCAAGTGCGAAGGCCTCGACATCGACAACCTGGGTCACAAGACCTGCCGCCTCGACTGCTGCCTGACGCTGCTCTACATTATCAGTACGCGTTGCTACCAGCAGCACGTCCAGTAATTCAGGGTCCTGCTCATTCGGGCCGACGATTTCATAGTCAAAACTGACCTCTTCCATTGGAAATGGAATGTACTGGTCAGCCTGAATTTCGACCTGGCCCTCCAGATCTCTTTCCGAGAGGCTCGCAGGCATTTGAATAACCTTGGTGATAGCCGCATCGCCACTGATCGCCACCGCAACATCCGTTGCTTTGGCGCCGGCGCGCTTGACCGCTCGGCGAATGGCCTCACCGACCGCTTTGGCATCAACAATTGCTTTTTCGCTGACCGAACCCGGTGGTGTGGGTTCTGCGGAATATGACTCGACCCGAAAGCGCTTGCCGCTTTGCGACAGCTCAATCAGTTTCACCGACGACGTCGTAATGTCGAGTCCCAATAGTGGTGGAGTTTTTTTGCCAAATAACACTATTTTTCCTTCTAAGTCGGTAAGTTGCACGCCAAACGTAGTCTGGCTCTAAGCAATTCGATTTAACTATATATCAATAAAATGTTAAATAAAACGTGACTTTGTTCACGATACGGGCATCGAATACTACTGCTCCAAAGGCGCTTGTTCTGTGAACTGGTCGTCGGCCCCGGCCGAGACGCCCCGGAAAGCGTCAAAACGAACATTCCGGCGGCTTTTTCACTCTTTTGCGCGTCAATATTGAGACGAGCATTGCGGTCGCGGGTCGTCGGGCCTTATGATCGGCCGCGTCAAATACCGCTCGACATGACGACTGCCACGAAAAAGCCACGATTCCAACAGCATTTCGACACCAGACTAGCCTCTAATAGTGTAGTTTCGCGCCAATATAAATGCAGGCAAACATCCCTTTAAGCCTTCAACCCCATGACGCCAGCGACTATGAAAGAAACAGCAACACCAAACAACAACACAGGTCGCAGGTCGAAGCTTCGCTACGCTCGCGTGTTTATTGTGCTGTTGGGCCTGGGACTCGTTGTCACAATTGGCACCATCGCGGGCGTGATTGGTGCGAATTACTACGTCACTCCGGCATTGCCGGCGGCGGAAACCATACGGGACATTCCGCTGCAGATTCCGCTGCGTATTTTCAGCCGTGACGGACTCCTTATAGAAGAGATCGGCCAGCGCCGCCGCATTCTGATTCGCTACGACGATGTTCCAGAGCACGTCGTGAATGCATTCATTGCAGCGGAAGACCGCCGCTTCTGGGTTCATTCGGGCATCGACTACCGCGGCATCATACGTGCCCTGTTCCAACTTTTAACCACCGGGGATATCGCCAGCGGTGGCAGCACGCTGACGCAACAGCTGGCGCGTGATTACTTCCTGAACCTCGATCAGACGATCGACCGAAAATTCAAGGAAGCCGCACTTGCCGTGAGAATCGAACAGGAATTCTCCAAAGAAACCATCATGGAGCTTTTTCTCAACAAGATGTTCTTCGGCCAGCGCGCGTACGGCGTTGCCGCGGCTGCACGAGTATTTTTCAACAAGCAGCTTGAAGATCTCAGCATCGCCGAAGCCGCAACGCTCGCAGGCGTGCTCCCGGCACCCTCGAATTACAACCCGGTCCGCAATGCCGTGAGCGCGACGAATCGCCGTGGCTACGTGCTCGGACGCATGCATAATCTTGGCTTCATCAGCGACGCCGAATACGCAGCAGCGATGGACACGCCAATGATGTCGAAGCTCCACGGCACCGACAAGGAGTTGCAGGCCGACTACGTCGCCGAAATGGTGCGCCGTGAAATGCTGTCGCGCTACGGTGAGTCAACATATACGGCCGGCTATCAGGTGGTGACCTCTCTCGACTCGAGAATGCAGGCCGCAGCGGATTACTCACTTCGTAACGGCCTTCTCGAGTTCACGCGGCGACGCGGTTATCGCGGTCCGATCCGGAACATGGAGCTACCGGCCGATTTGCTCGCCACCGATTTTGCCGACTGGCCGGCTGAGATTCTGCAAACGCTCGATCAGTACGCACCCGGTGGTTTGTCGGTCGCACTCGTTACACAAACGAACGAAGACGACAGCGCGAACTTCATTTTCAAAAACGGCGAGACGGACGTTTTACCATGGGCCGGTATGAATTGGGCGAAGCCGTTCATCGACCGCGCCAGCAGCGGACCCGCACCGGAATCGGTTAGCGACGTACTGGCCGTTGGTGACTTTATTTTCGTGATGCCCACAACGGCCGGCTTTTGGGCGCTGGCACAAGTACCTAAAGCACAGGGCGCCGTGGTATCCATCGATCCTCAGGATGGTGCGATCACGAGCCTGGCGGGAGGCTTTGATTTCGCAACCAGCAAGTTCAATCGGGTCACTCAAGCGCTTCGCCAGCCCGGGTCTTCATTCAAGCCCTTTATATACTCAGCGGCGCTCGAATATGGCAACACGCCTGCGACTGTGGTGCTGGATGCGCCCGTCGTAATTAATTCGTCCGAGCTTGAAAAGGTATGGCGACCGATCAATTACAGCGGCCGGTTTTACGGGCCGACGCGCATGCGTGAGGCATTGGTACGCTCGATGAACCTCGTATCGGTGCGCCTGCTGCTATTTGAAACAGGCATCGGCAACGCCGTGCGTCACATCTCAAAATTTGGCTTTGGCGCGGCGGCGCTACCGCGGAACGGATCTTTGGCGCTCGGTGGCGGCGCAACATCGCCGCTCGATATGGCGCAGGGATATGCAACGATCGCGAACGGTGGTTTTGGCATAAACCCCTATGTTATTGACGCGATCTACGGGCCCGAGGGTGAAGCGCTATACCGTGCTACTCCATTGGTCGTGTGTCCTCGTTGCGACGCCGAAGCCGGGGATGAATACACTCTCGAGCTGTACGAGGAGATGACACTTGAGGAAATGGCCGATGTCGCGCTGAGTTATCAACCGGATGCCGCGACGGCGCCAAACTTGTTCGAGAACGTAAATGCCGCGCCGCGCAATGTATCGGCCCAAAATACGTTCCTGATTCAGGACATGATGCGCGATGTTATTCGCCGCGGCACCGGACGACGTGCACGCGTACTCGGCCGCAGTGATTTATCCGGTAAAACCGGAACATCGAACGACCGACGCGATGCCTGGTTCGGCGGGTTTAATGGCGATCTCGCGAGCATTGTCTGGGTGGGCTATGACGACGACTTGCCGCTTGGCCCTGGCGAAGAAGGCTCGCGCACGGCGCTGCCTATCTGGATCGAGTTTGTACGCATTGCCTTGCAAGGCGTGCCAAACCACCAGATGCCGATGCCGGACGGCATCGTAAGCAGACGCATCAACAGAGTTGACGGTTGCCCGGCACGCGCCGGTCAGGCAAATACGATGTTTGAGATCTTTCGCGAAGGACATGTGCCCGAGTGTCAGTCCACGCTGGGCGAACCCGACATTTTCAACGATACGATGGGCATCGACGACCTTCCCGCCGAGGCCGAAGAGGAAGCCGAAACACTGTTCTAAAATCGAGCATGGGACGAAACGACAATAACGAGACCGAGCGAGCGCGGCAGATGGTCGCGCAGGAGGCTGCCCGTATCATCGTTAATCACGGCGTTCGTGATTACGGTGCAGCCAAGACCAAAGCTGCCGAGCGCCTTGGGTTTAAATCACGCGGCGCGTTGCCCGGCAATTCAGAAATCGAACACGCCATCGAACAGCATCATCAGTTGTTCGGCGGTGAGTCGCATGTCGATCTGCTGCGTTCCATGCGCGAGACTGCTTTGTCGGCGATGGGTATTCTGTCGTCATTTACACCGCGACTTGTTGGCCCGGTCCTCATTGGTACTGCTGACGAAAGCTCCGCCATCAATTTGCACGTATTCGCTGACAGCGCCGAATCTGTCGCGATGGAGCTAAGCAGTCTTGATATTCAGTACTGGCCGTATGAGCGTCAATTAAAAAGTCGGCGCGGCCAAACGGACAACTATGCGGGATTTCAGTTTCGCCACAACAGCGCTGAGATACAGGCAACCGTTTTTCCGGTTGATGGCATTCGACAAGCGCCGCTTAGCCCAATCGATTACAAACCGATGGACCGGGCTGACGCTGCCCGCGTGACAAATCTTTTGTAGAAGCGGCTTTGGACGTGGCCATTTCGATTCGTTCTGAAGGCCGCCCGATTTGGGTGTGCTTGTTTGTAAAGCATTAAGGGAGCGCAGCGAGCAGCGAACAAACAAGTACCCCGAAGTGGGCGGCTGTGTGACGCCCTGGCGGTCGTGGCTGAAACCACTCCTGCGTATTAGCGCTTATCGATTGGGACGTAATCGCGTTTTGCAGGTCCGGTGTAGAGTTGCCGTGGTCGCGAAATCCGCGTCTCGGAATCACCGATCATCTCGCGCCAGTGTGCCGTCCAGCCGACAGAGCGGCCGATTGCAAACATCACCGTAAACATCGACGTCGGAATACCCAGGGCGCGATAAATGATCCCGGAATAAAAGTCGACATTCGGATAAAGACGTTTCTCAATGAAGTATTCGTCCTTGAGGGCAACCTCTTCGAGCGCCAGCGCGAGATCATACAACGGTGTGTCTACACGTCCCAATCGCCCAAGAACCTTGTGCGCCATCTTGCGAATGATCGTCGCGCGCGGGTCGAAATTCTTGTAGACGCGATGTCCGAACCCCATCAAGCGGAACGGATCGTTCTTGTCTTTCGCTTTGTCTACGTATTTGCCGATCTGGCTGACATCGCCGATCTCTTCGAGCATCGCGAGAACGGCTTCGTTGGCGCCGCCGTGTGCCGGGCCCCAGAGTGCCGAAATTCCCGCAGCAACGGCGGAGTATGGGTTTGCGCCCGAGCTACCTGCCATGCGCACGGTCGATGTCGAGCAATTCTGCTCATGATCCGCGTGCAGGATGAACAGCAGGTCGATTGCTTCGGCCGCGACTTCGTCGATTTCATACGGCTCGGCCGGAACCGCGAAGAACATTTGCAGCAGATTTTCGCAATAGTTGAGATCGTTGCGCGGATATATGAACGGCTGGCCGCAATTCAGTTTATAGGCTGCTGCCGCGATCGTCGGCAGCTTGGCGAGAATTCGGTGCGCAAAAATATCTCGATGTTGCGGATTTGAGGCGTCCAGCTTGTCGTGGTAATAGGCAGACATCGAACCGACAACGGCTGACAACATCGCCATCGGGTGCGCGTCGTAGCGAAAGCCCTTAAAGAAGCTGAGCATGCCCTCATTGAGCATCGTGTGCCGGCGAATGGTGCTCTCGAAATCGGCCAACTCATCGCTTGTGGGCAACTCACCGTGCAATAAAAGGTAAGAAACCTCGAGGAAACTGGAGCTCTTCGCCAGCTGCTCGACGGGGTAACCCCGATACATGAGCAAACCCTCTTCGCCATCGATGAAGGTTATATTGGAGGAGCAACTGCCCGTCGCGGCGAAACCGGGATCGTAGGTAAATACACCCTGCTGGGCATACAGCTTGGAAATATCCAATACGTCGGGGCCGGCAGTTCCCGAGAGGACCGGTAATTCCGTTTCCTTGCCGCTGGGGCTTTTCAGGCGGTATGCGTCCTGGCTCATCTTAATCCTCAGGCAATAGCCGCCATTGGCGACACGTTCAAAACGCGTACATACGCGCTGTACGAGCATAGCAGACCGCCGACTAACGGCGTTCTGGAGACTTCTTGCGAGATCGCAGCAAACGCCGGGCCGTTGCCCGGCAGACGTCTTACATTCCGTACTTCTTGCGGAACTTGTCTACACGACCGCCTGTATCGACGATCTTCTGCTTACCGGTGTAGAAAGGATGGCAGGAAGAGCACACCTCAATCACGAGATCGTCCGCTAGTGTCGAACGCGTTGTGAACTCGTTGCCACAGCTACAGGTGACTTTGATGTCGCTGTAGTTGGGATGGATTTCGGCTTTCATTTCTTGCTCTCCAGGTGCATGCACTGCGCACAAAAGGGCGCGTAATATATAGCGAAGCGCGTGCGTCCGCAAGCCCCCCGGAACGTGGGGAATCTTATCCACAGAAGCTGTGGATAAGGTTGTGGATTAAAATTGAGTGAATGCCCTAAGCTACGGTTTTTCAACGCAGCTTGTCAATTTGGCTATTTTGTCACCAATTTTGTATTACTAATAAAAACAGAGGCTTACAGGCCAAATGCAATACTCAGAGTGAACACACACGCGTCTTGCACTGAATTTACAGGCAAGGCTGACTCGTTGTGTATAAGAAGTCGCTGCGCCAGGCACAAATATTTTGCCTAATTGGGCAGAAATTCGGCCTGCAGGTCGTTCAAAAACCGCCTGCCCAGCGCCGTTGGCTGCCAGCGACGGGCCCCCGACAGCTCGATCAGCCCTCGCTCGGTCGCGGCCGCCGCCGCGTCCGCCAGGCGATCCGCTGGCAGCCCGGTCCGCTGCTCGAACAAGGATTCGTCGAAACCATCGCGCAGACGCAGCGCATTCAACATGAACTCGAACAGCAGCTCGGATTCACCGAGTGCCTGCGGCAGCGGCTGCGGCTGCTGTGATTGCATGGCCTGCATATAGGAGAGCGGGTTCGCGGGTTTCGTGTATCGGTGTACGCCCTCGGAGTCTGTGACCTTGCCATGCGCGCCGGCGCCCACCGCGAGGTAGTCGCCAAACGACCAGTAATTGAGATTGTGCCGACACTGCTCGCCTTCGCGAGACCAGGCCGATACCTCGTACTGACGGAAACCCTGCGTGCTGAGCATTGCCTGCCCGGCATCCTGGATATCGGCCAATCGCTCCTCATCAGGCATGCCCTCAGGTGGCCGCGTGTAGAAGACCGTATTGGGCTCCATCGTCAGCTGGTACCAGGATATGTGCTGTGGCTGTAATGCCAGCGCCAACTCGATGTCGACCAGGGCCTCATCGACGCCCTGCCGCGGCAAGCCATACATGAGATCCAGGTTGATGGAATTAAAGCCGGCCGCGCTGGCCTCCTGCATCGATCTCGAGATGTCGTCAACTGAATGAATCCGCCCCAGCAACGCCAGCGAAGATTTCGAAAACGACTGCGCACCGATGGACAGGCGGTTCACGCCAGCCGCGCGGTAAGCGCCCGGGTCACCGCACTCGATCGTTCCGGGATTTGCTTCCATCGTGATCTCGATGTCCGCCGCAAGTGAGAAATTCTGCGCGACCGAGTCGAGCACGCGCCCGATCTCATCCGGCGTGAACAGACTGGGCGTGCCGCCGCCCATGAACACGCTGACGAGTTCCCGTCCCTGTGCGTGTGCCACCTCAGCCTCAATGTCGCTGAACAATGCCTTGAGGTATCGCTCTTTTGGCGCCGAGTCACCGGATGAATAGGAATTGAAATCGCAGTAAGGACATTTGCGCACGCACCAGGGCAGGTGCACGTATAACGATAGAGGTATGGATGACATGGTTTACGTCGCCGTCGCGCCCAGCGCTTTTACCAGGGCGCGCAGCGCCTGTCCGCGATGACTTCGCGCATTTTTCTCCTCGGCCGTGAGCTGCGCCGACGTCTTGCCGCTTTGCGGGTCGTGAAACACGGGATCGTAGCCGAAACCGCCCTCACCCCGGCGTTCGCTGAGGATTCGTCCGCGCCACGAGCCGTTCGCCAGGAGCGGCTGCGCATCAGCGTGCAACAGGAAACAGGCAACACAATGAAATTCAGCGCCGCGATCATCCTGCGCAACACCGTCTAACTCATCGAGCAGACGATTGATATTGTCGTCGTCTGTCGCCGTCGCGCCTGCGTAACGCGCGGAGTATACGCCGGGCCGCCCGTCCAGGAAGTCGACAAGCAGTCCCGAGTCATCGGCAATCGCCGGCAGCCCTGTTGCAGCCGCCGCATGGCGGGCTTTGATGATGGCGTTCTCCTCGAACGTCGTGCCGGTCTCGTCCGCGTCGCTTAGATCGAAGTCGGACTGCGGCACGACAACAACGTTGAGATGTTCGAGAAGTTGCCTTAGCTCCCGGATCTTTCCGGCGTTGCCGCTGGCCATGACGATTTTCGCCGGCAGTTTCAAGAATCGACCTGCTTGGCCGCGGCGAGCACCTCGTCTTGTTTCCGGACTATGTGTGCGATTCCGACTTGTGCGAGCGCGAGCATTTCGGACAGCTCGTCCTGGCTGAACGCGTGCCCCTCGGCGGTGCCCTGCAATTCGATAAAGCGCCCGGCATCGTTCATGACGACGTTCATGTCTGTTTCTGCTTCGGAATCTTCGGCGTAATCAAGGTCGAGTACAGCTGTGCCGCGGTAGACACCAACAGACACCGCAGCAACCTGACCCAGCAGCGGGTTCTTCTTGATCTTTCCTGCAGCAACGAGTCGCTGCATCGCCAACGCAAGTGCGACGTATGCGCCACTGATCGCGGCGGTGCGCGTTCCGCCGTCGGCTTGCAATACATCACAGTCGAGCGTCACCGTTCGCTCGCCGAGTGCCGAGAGATCGATAACGGCGCGCAGGGAGCGACCGATCAGGCGTGAGATTTCGACAGTGCGGCCACTTTGTTTGCCGCGGGCCGCCTCTCGTGCTGAACGCGTATGCGTGGCGCGCGGCAGCATGCCGTATTCGCCTGTCACCCAGCCCCGTCCCTTGCCGCGCATCCAGCCCGGCACGCGATCCTCGACGCTTGCCGTACAAAGCACGCGTGTCTCGCCGAATTCCACAAGCACGCTACCTTCTGCATGACATGTGAAATCAAGTGTAAACGTGACCGTGCGGATACCGTCCGCGGCGCGGCCGCTTGGTCGCATCAGCTTGCTCCTTCAGAATGTGTTAGATCAGGAATTCTGCCAGCGAATGGCAGTTCCGGTCGTATTGTCGCTGTAGGGGGAGTTGGCATTCAATGCCTTGATGCTTAGCGCCTTCAGATTTTCGGCAAGATTGTTCTCGCCCGGCGTGGAAATTTCGCCTATGTCGTCGTCACTAATCCCCGACCACAAGCCATCCGAGCACACCAGCAACACATCCCCGATCGCCAGCGGCAATTTTGAAGTAATACTCATATCGGGGACCGGTGCGTCTCCACCCAGGCAACATTCGACGAAATTGCGCATCGGATGGTCAAGCGCCTCTTCCTCGGTAATGGCGCCTTCCTGGATAAGAACTTCGACATGACTGTGATCCCGCGACCGCGTGAGGACGCGACCGTTGCGAATCTGGTAAATGCGGCTGTCGCCAATGTGCGCCCAAAACGAGCCGCCTTCCTGCACCAGGCAGATGGCACAGGTCGCACGTGGCCGAAAATCGACCGCCACATCGTCCCCGAGCTTAACGACGGCATCGTGCGCGCGAGACAGCGCCATATAGAGAAAGCCCTGCGGATCCAGAATCGGTAAACGCGCCTCCATGAATATATCCTGCACGACCTTGAGCCCCGTCTCGGCTGCGCGCGCGCCGTCTGAATGACCGCCCATGCCGTCAAACACAAGCAGCATCGCTGCATCTTCGGCAACAACAACAGCGGCGCGGTCCTGGTTATCCTGACGGTCCCCCAGTGCGGATACTTTGGCGTACTCGACGTTCATGGTGTTTCGTTCTTGCTTGGGTCTCTTTACTATGCGGTGCCGGGCATTCAAAAAACGTGACCGATCCGGCACAAGCGGAGAAAGACGCAGATGTTACACAGTATGACAGGCTTTGCTCGACAGTCCGTTGACACGGAATTCGGTGCCCTCACGTGGGAACTCAGGGCCGTTAACCACCGCTATCTCGATGTGCAGTTCAAGCTTCCCGATGAATTTCGGCCACAAGAACAAGCGTTTCGCCAACAGGTCGGTGACCGTCTGAAGCGCGGCAAGATCGAATGCGCGTTCCGTTTTCGGCGCGTTCTGGATGCCAGTTCCGAAATGCAGCTTAACGACGAGCTCGTCAAATTATTATCGACGCGACTTGCATCAATTGCGTCCGTGCTGCACGACGCCGACAAGGTAGATCCGATCGACATTTTGCGCTGGCCCGGCGTTATTCAGCAATCTGAGATCGAAGTCGAACCGCTGTTCCAGGCGATCTCTGATTTACTCGCCAAGTCGATCGAAGCGATGCTGGCAATGCGTGCCAGCGAAGGCCTTCGAATCGCATCGATGCTCGAATCACGCTGCGCCGACATTGCGAGCCTGGCAACGTCCGTGCGTGCCCGCATGCCCGAGGTACTCGACGCCGTGCGCAAGAAACAGCAGGAACGAATCGACCAGCTCGATGTAGATG
>Ga0209987_10000688_pt1 | contig 17919 bp, 16 predicted proteins | sample N074metaG_FD_182134 | JGI IMG/M metagenome (GOLD analysis project Ga0209987, IMG submission 182134) | Deep subsurface microbial communities from Kermadec Trench to uncover new lineages of life (NeLLi) - N074 metaG (SPAdes) (version 2) | ecosystem: Environmental > Aquatic > Marine > Ocean trench... | reverse complement strand
ATGGACGCGCCTGCTCTCGCAATTCCGCGCGAGTCTTGCTGACGACGTCGAATTTTCGGTGGACGTATTTGTCGTCGACACCAGTCTGTCGCTGCTCGATATGTGCACGCAGATGTTTTCGAGGATTACTGCAGTACGCGTCAACTTCCGGCTATCCGGCACGACGCTCAGTACAGCTTCGTATCCATCGTTGGACCGCTTGGCCGATTTTGCCAGAGACTGCTCACATTCGACCATTCTTATCACAGGCCACAGTGATGAGTCGGGCAACGAATCAAGTAACAAGCGACTTAGCCGGGCGCGAGCGCAAGTCGTCGCGGACTACCTGAGCGCGCGCGGCGTTAACGCGGATTCGTTATCGGTTGCGGGTGTGGGCTCTGAATTTCCGATCGCCGATAACGCGACCCCTCAGGGTCGCGAACGGAATCGGCGGATCGTGTTTGAGCTACTTTAGCCGCAATAGATACTAGTGGACCACTAGTTGCCGCCCGGCGCATCCGCGCCAAATAGCTCGACTTCGAAAATCAATGTAGCGCCCGGCGGAATTGACGCACCCGCGCCGCGCTCACCGTAAGCCATGCCCGGCGGAATCGTCAGGAGTCGCTTTTCTCCGATCAACATGCCTGCAACACCTTCGTCCCAACCCTTGATAACCCGGCCGGCGCCCAGCGGAAACTGAAACTTGTCACCGCGATCAACCGAGCTGTCAAACTTCTCACCGCGATTATCGGCGGCCGTATCGTCATACAACCAACCCGTGTAATGAACAGTCACGAGATCGCCGGCTTCAGCAGCACGGCCATAGCCGTTTTTGATAATTTCGATTTGCAATGTAGCCTCCTCGGCCATGTCTGGTGCCGCCGTTGTGGCCACGTCGGGCTCATCTGCCGCTGTGCTTTCTTCAGCCTGCTGGCCACATGCGGCAAGCAGGAACAACGACGAACAGGTGAAAAAAAGTGTACGCGATTTCATAAATTTGCGTCCTGTGTGGGTTAGTTAATCAGTGGTTTATTTATTGTCGTCGTCATGAAAATCCAAAGACGCCGAATTGATACAGTATCGAAGCCCCGTGGGCTGCGGACCATCTTCAAAAACGTGACCCAGATGTGCGCCGCACTGGCTGCACGTCACTTCCTGGCGCATCATTCCATGACCGCTGTCGGTGACGATGGTGACAGCCTCACCCGCCAGCGGTAACCAGAAACTCGGCCAGCCGGAGCCTGAATCGTACTTGTGCTCTGAGCTGAAAAGCGACGCATCACAACAGGCGCAGGCGTAGCTGCCGTCTGCCTTATGATCCACGTACTTGCCCGAAAAAGCACGCTCTGTGCCTTTTTCCTGGGTCACAAAGTACTGCTCGTCGTCGAGTTTTTCGCGAAGTTCGCTCTCGATTGCTTTGTCGTTAGTCACTACCGATCTCCAGCAACAGTTGATTCATGCGACGCACATACGCCGCCGGATTCTCCAGCTGCGATCCTTCGGCGAGCAAGGCATGGTCAAGAAGAATATTCGACACTTCGTTGAAACGCGTGTCGTCTTTCTCTCCCGACAGCCTTTCGACAAGTGGGTGGCCAATATTGATCTCGAGAATTGGCTTCGTCGCAGGAACGCTTTGTCCGCTTGCCTCAAGCATGCGCCGGATTTGCGGTGCCAGTTCATCCGCTGCCGACACCACACAGGCCGGCGAATCGACCAGTCGCCGGCTCACATTGACTGCCTCTACACGATCCTTCAACACTTTCTTTATCTTCTTGAGCAGTGGTTTGTGCTCTTCATTGCTCGCATCGCGTGTTATCTCGCCGTCACTGTCCGGCAGGCTGAGCTGCTCGCGCGCAATATCCGCGAAGGCTTTGCCGTCAAACTCCATCAGATGCTCGACAACCCAGCTATCGATCGGATCCGTGAGCAGCAGCACTTCGATGCCCTTGTCTCGCAATTGCTCGAGATGCGGGCTGGCGGCCGCCGTCGCGTAGTTGTCCGCCAGCAGGTAGTAGATTTTCTCCTGGCCATCGGTCATGCGCGACAGGTAATCGTCGAGTGTCTGCGTCTGTTTGCCGCTGGAATCCTGCGTCGAAGCAAAACGCAGTAATTTGGCAATCTTGTCTTTATTGGAATGATCTTCAACAAGACCTTCTTTAAAGACAGTTCCGAAATTTTCCCAGAACACCGCGTAGTCCGCACTCTCTTTCTTCGCAAGCTTCTTCAGCATGTCGAGCGTACGCCGCGTTAGCGCGCTGCGCATCGCAGTCAATTCAGCGTTTTGTTGCAACATTTCGCGCGATATATTCAGAGGCAAGTCGGATGAGTCAATGACGCCCTTGACGAATCTCAAATACAACGGCAGGAATTGTTCCGCATCATCCATGATGAACACGCGCTTCACATAGAACTTGAGGCCGCGTGGCGCCTCCCGATTCCACAGATCGAAGGGCTGCGTGGACGGGATATAGAGCAGGCTCGTGTAATCGCGTTTTCCCTCGACATGATTATGGCTCCAGCACAATGGATCGGAGAAATCGTGCGACACCTGCTTGTAGAATTCTTTGTATTCGTCATCGGACACATCGCTGCGTGAACGGGTCCAGAGCGCAGTCGCCGAGTTGACGACCTTGTCATCATCACTCGCTCCGGCCGCCGCGACTGTCACCGGGAAGCCGATGTGGTCTGAATACTTGCGTATTAGTGATTCAATACGAAACGCCTCGGCAAATTCTGTCTCGCCTTCTTTCAGGTGCAGCGTGACTCGCGTACCGCGTTCGGATCGCTCGATCGTCTCGATTGTAAATTCGCCCTGACCATCCGATTCCCATCGAACCGCCTCGCCGTCCTTAAGCCCCGCACGACGCGTCTCCACAATCACGCGATCAGCGACGATAAAGGACGAATAAAACCCGACACCGAACTGACCGATGAGCTGTGCGTCTTTTTGCTCATCGCCCGTCATGTGCTGCAGGAAATCGGCCGTCCCGGAGCGCGCGATCGTGCCGAGATTGTCGATCAGTTCGTCACGCGACATGCCGATGCCGTTGTCCATCACCGTGATCGTCTTGTCGTCGCCGCTGTACTCGATACGAATGCCCAGATCCGGGTCATCACCCAGTAATTCGGGAGACCCAATTGCCTCAAAGCGCAGCCTGTCGGCCGCGTCCGACGCGTTCGAGATCAATTCACGAAGGAAGATTTCCTTGTTGCTGTAGAGAGAATGAATCATCAGCTTCAATAGCTGACGCACCTCGGTCTGAAAGCCGAGTGTCTCCGGGCCTTTGGATTTGGTCACGCCTTAAACTCCTGGAACGGGAAAGCAGGCCAACACGATAGGGCCTCGGCGAACTATTTCAAGGGCTTTGTGGCCGTCCTGTACAGCAGAGTCACCAATAGAATCGTAACAATCGCCATGGCGAGCGGTGGTTTTGCCAGAGCGATGAGGATACCGCCCAGTTGCAACAAACAAATTGCCGCCGTCGCCAGCGCGAACAATGCGAGGCTGCGCATGTAATCCGCTTTGAGGTATAGCACGCCGACGATATCGTCGAGATCATCCCAGTATTGAAGAACCCGTTCCATGGTGCAGGCTGATTCGCCTAACGCACTATTGTCAGCATCGGTCGGCCGCCCTTGCTAGCGCTCGTGTCGGCGTCGAGCATAGCTGCGTCGTTCGATTGCTTGGCGTGTGCGATGGCCCTGTGGAACAGATTCCATCGCTGCCGAGCTGATTCGTTTTTGAGTGCAGCAGCCGGCATTTCGTTTTTTATGTATTTTGTAGACATACAGTGTCCGTAAAAATCCGTTTTCAATAGACAGTCAGTAAACGTGACTATAGGCACGTCACCTGACAGGCTCCGTGAGGCAGATCACAAATGTGATTTGATGTTGCTTATGCAGGGGATCAATAGCGAAAAACCAGACGCAGTACCGCTTTCAAGCGTGTTTTATTAGACAATTTCTGCCTTCCCGGGCAGTGATGGCAGCCCGAATGCAACACGCCGACAAATGTCGGCGGGCAACGAAATAAAGGAGTGTCGCGGTTTAACTAAAAGTCTGAGTCATCGCTCTGATCGTCCGACCAGTTGCGTTTAACCTGCTCAGTCCAGGTTCGATATCCATTCCACGTATACAGCGATGGGTCGATGCCGCTGCGGCGACCGCGCGGTGCGGGCGCCTTCGAAATCCATCGACGATATTGTTGCCAGCCGTCGGCATCGTTTGCAGCCGATTGTTCCGCTACCGCTTTGCTACTGGAGCTGGCGGGCAACGAACTATCTTCCTTGTAGTCGTCTACCCATTTGATGGTCTTTGTATCAGCCATTGATCTTGCTCGGTCAATCCTTTGAGCAAATGTTAAGTTCCCTGCGGGCTAAAGCACAGGAACTGCATCACAATGCCGAACGGTCTTTTTACCTTTTATATCAATATGTTATACGGGTATTTTACTTAATCAGTCGCCGCCGTCCACTCGATAGCAGGGAATGTACTCGTCACTTGCCAGTTTCATGCGCCGCTGCTTTACGAATGCTGCGAGCAAATCATCCAACAGCGTCATGATTCGCCCGGACCCCGTGATCCGGAATGGGCCGTCTTTCTCGATCAGCGCCAGCGTGTCCTCACGCACGTTTCCCGACACGATGCCCGAAAATACGCGCCGCAAATTGGCCGCGAGTTCATGCTTCGGCAAATCCTCACTGACATCGAGCGCAGCCATTGATGCATGGGTCGCCTTGAACGGTAGCTGAAAGTCACGATCGATCTTAAGCCGCCAGTTGAAATAATAGGCGTCACCATTCTGCCTGCGATGTTCGCGCACGCGATCCAGCAAGCCGTTCATTTTGTTCGCAACCGCCGGAGCGTCTCCGATGATTATTTCGTAACGACGTTGTGCTTCTTTGCCGAGCGTCGCGCCGACGAATTCGTCGATCTGTCGAAAATAGGGCTCCGCTGACGGCGGGCCCGTCATGATCATCGGCATCGGTATGTTCGCGTTGTCCGGGTGCAGCAGCACGCCGAGCAAATACAGGATTTCCTCGGTTGTTCCGGCACCACCGGGAAGAACAATGACGCCGTGGCCGACGCGAACAAATGCTTCGAGCCGTTTTTCCATGTCCGGCATGATTACCAGCGAATTGACAATCGGGTTCGGTGACTCCGCGGCAATGATGCCCGGCTCCGTAATTCCAACGTAGCGACCATTGCGCACCCGTTGTTTCGCATGCCCTATGGTCGCGCCCTTCATGGGCCCTTTCATCGCACCTGGGCCACAGCCTGTGCATATATTCAGTTCGCGCAGGCCAAGCTCATAGCCGATCAGCTTGCTGTAGTCGTACTCGTTGCGGCTGATCGCATGACCGCCCCAACAAACGACGAGACCCACCTCAGCGGGCAACACGAGCAGACGCGCGTTACGCACGATGTGGAATACGGCATTCGTCGTGCCTTGGGTCGTTTCAAGATCGAAACGCTCGTCGCCGTGGATCTCATTGCGTGCGAAGACAAGGTCGCGCAGCACGGCAAACAATAACTCACGCGTGCCACGAATCATCTCGCCGTCCACAAACGCGTGCGCCGGGGCCGCCGTCAGCGACATTTTCAGACCACGATCTTTTTGCAGGAAGGCGACTTCGAAATTGCTATAGCGAGCAAGAACAGCACGCGCGTCATCATTTTCCACGCCCGAATTCAGCACTGCCAGAAGACAGCGCCTCAGCAAGGGGTACAGACCACCCTCACCACTGGATCGCAACAGGTCAACCTCGAGCTGCGAAAGAACTTCCAGGCTGCCCTCCGGCCAAACTTCGGCATCGACGGTGGCAACATCACCCGATGTTTGTGTCATCGTTCGATCCTTGGTCAGGGACGAATTTCGATCGGCGTATTTTCGCCCGTCATCAGCCAGATATCGATCATGTCTGAGTTCGAAACCGCGATACAGCCATTGGTCCAGTCCTGGGTGTGATAATAGGTCTCCGATTTGGTCGGGGCGTTGGGCTGCCCGTGGATCATGATCGCACCACCGGGATCGACGCCTTTTTGGCGTGCCTCACGACGATCCTGCCGGTTCGGATAGGAGACATGAATGGACAGGAAAAACTCGCTGTTCGGGTTTCGCCGGTCGAGCCGGTAGCGGCCCTCCGGTGTCCTGAAATCCCCTTCCCGTATCTTGTCGCCGTCTGGCTGAATTCCGAGCGCAATGTCGAACGTACGAAAAATTTCTCCATCCTGTAGCAGGTAAAGTTTGCGCGCGGCCTTTTCGATGATCACGTTATCGGCCACGGGAAATTCATCAGCACTGACAGGGCTTAGCCAGCCGACACCAAGCAAGCCTGCCAGAACAATGGCTCGGTTAATCTTTTGTCTGCATAAGCTCATGGATTTCGCGTAACTCCCGAAACTAAAAAAGACCTCAGCCGTATCAAACGCTGCGGCCGACGATCCAGCCAATGGCGAAGCCGACAAGACCGGCCCCGAACGTATAATAAGGTAGATAATGAAATAACTGGCCACCTCCCTCGTCAAACATACCGTCGAGATTGACAGAATACGCGTAGTGCAGGTAGGCAGAAAGCCCGATCGCCGGAATCGCAAATCCCAGCGTGCCAAGCGGCATCTGCCAGCCCTTGGCGGACCAATGACCACGACCGCGCCACAACGTCAATGCAGATAGAAACACAATCATCAGCGGTGGCACGAGGTTGCGCATCACATAAGTGCCACCCTCTTGCACGTCATGTATCCAATAGGCCAGAGCCAGAACCAGGGCCAGGACAGGCAACAGGCTCGCAAGGCCGCGCTTCGCGTTAGCGCCGATCATGAGCTGCTGCTGTCCGCCAATATCGGAAACCGCACGGTGACGCCAGGGCGAATCCTGTGCAGATCGAGGCCCGGATTGTATTGTCGAAACAACCAGATCGGCACGTCGTACTGGCGCAACGACAAGATCCAGACCGACTCACCACTCTTGATCACGTGTTCAGCGACACCCGTAATAATGTGCTTGCGAAAAAATCCGTCCTGTTCGACACGATGGTAGGCAATCCGCCGGCTTTCGAAAGTGCTGATGTCGATATCCGCTATTTCCAATTCGATACGCTGACCGACGGCCAGCGGCGTACGAAAAGCCAAACCATTGATATCGCGCAGACGCTGCGTGCGAATGCCAAGCCAGTCTGCAAAGTGTCCCAGTGTTTCCAGTGATTGAACCTCGATCGTCAGATCGTTAGCAACACTGTAGTCGCTGGGATCGGCAAGCAACGGGTTCTCAAGCACGGTCGTCGAGACGCTCGTTTCGAGCGCGACAGCAACTGTACCTGGGTCAGTGTCAGTGTCCGCAACAACGACAGGACTCTCAACAGCAACAGGACTCTCAACAACGATGGCATCCGTAACTGTGGGCGCAGCTGTTGCCGTCGCTGCTATCACCGCGGGCGCGGGCCCGGCTGCCGGCAATCGCAGCTGTTGACCTGCGCGAATTCGATGCCGGCTTCCGAGATTATTCAATGCTGACAGAGTCGACACGCGCGTCTTGTAGGTTTCTGCGATCTGCGACAAGGTGTCGCCGCGCACGACAGTATGAAAAAGATCCGGCAACTGTTCCGACGACCATTGCTGCGCCGGAATCTGCGCCAGCAATTCGTCAATGGGCGAATCAAGCGTCGCCGCCGGCATGCGCACATCGAATCCCTTCGGCAGATTCTTGCTGCCTTGCCAAATCGTCGCCTGCAAAGATGGATTGTGACGCGCAAGCTGGGATGGCGTCACACCCAGCGCGGCGCTCAGGTCATTGACGGCTATGTAGCCACTAAGCGCGGCCTGCGCGTATTGGGTTGGCTGCTCACGCGTAACGCCCGGGAAGTATTTTTCCGGATCCTGGTCCACAGACATCGCGGCGAGAAATGCAACATAAAAATTTCGCGACGCAAAACCAAATGTTCGACCGTTGTAGTTGCGCAGGATTTCGACATAGCTCGTATCCCCGTACTGCCGCATCGCGCGCCGCACTCCGGAGAGCCCGTGGTTGTAAGCCGTAATCGCCATTGGCCAGTTGCCGGTTATTGAATAGTTGTGCGCAAGCAGCTTGCCGGCACCGCTTGTTGCGGCGAAAGGATCGTTACGCTCATCGATAACATGATCGACACGCATATAGCGTCGCGCCGTACTGCGTGTGAATTGCCAGATACCTGAAGCGCCAACATGCGAGCGTGCATTCGGGTTATAGGAAGACTCCACGTGCGGCAATGCCGCAAGCTCTATCGGCACGCCGAGAGCAGTAAACTCTTCGTTGATATAGTCGCGCCAACGTCCCGAGCGCGCGAGTCCATCTCTAAAGCGATCCGACAGTCCCTGCTGATACCGAACCCGGCCCACGGCCGCCTGCAAGCTTTCATTGCTCACGTCATCAGGCCACAAGGCGAGCACGCGTGCCTCCTCGGCGTCCAGGTTCTCGCGCTTGCCACTCGCCAGAGATCGCAGCACAAGCTGCAATTTCTTGCGCCGATCACCGGTCCGTCGTTGCCGCTCACGCCGCGACAATGTTGCAGGCATGGCCAGGGTCTCGTAAACAACGCCTAAATGACGACTGTCATGCAAGACACCCATATCACTGTCATAGCGCGTAAAAATCGACTTCCAGAATTCGACATCCGCGTCGAGTTCCTGTGGCTGTGGAAAGGTTTCATCGATCGCCTGCGCGAATGCGGGCAATGCAAATAAAAGGACAACGATCAGTAATAAAACGGGGCGTATTATTGTCATTTAGATTAATTCAAGTTCCAATCGTAAATTCTTGACTAGATCACAGAAAAATTCGCGAAATTGCCGTACTTTTAACGATGCTAAAGGGCTTTGCTGGCCTCGGCAAATCGTCGCAATTGGGCCCGCAACACCAAATCAATGACTATTGATCCTCAAAAAGCTGTTTTTGGCCGAATTCTGTTCGGATTTTTTCTGACTTTCGCCGTTGGAATCACCGCAGCAGACGACGAATTGGCAGCTACGCAGTCCGACGACGCCTCACCCGCCGAGGCAATTGAGACTGTAAACGAGCCTGATAATTCACTGCGAATACTCGGCACGGACATCGCAGCGGGTACATCGCAGCGCCTAAGCTGGACTGCGACCCAATTATTCGAGGGTGTCTCGGTAGCAACACCGGTCCTCGTCATCAATGGTGCCAAACCCGGCCCGACCTTGTGCCTGACGGCAGCAATACACGGCGACGAACTGAACGGAATCGAGATGGTGCGCAGAATCATGCACGACATCTCGCCCGACGATCTCTCCGGGGCCATCGTGGGCGTGCCCATTGTCAACGTGCAGGGCTTTCGGCGCGGATCCCGGTATCTCCCCGATCGACGCGACTTGAATCGCGCCTTCCCCGGTAATCCCAATGGCAGCGCGGCGGCACGAATTGCCGACTCATTCTTCAAGAACGTTGTTACACATTGCGATGCACTGGTTGACCTGCACACAGGTTCGTTCGAGCGTACAAATCTGCCACAGATTCGCGCGGACCTCAGGGATCCCGATATCGTTGAGCTGGCTCAGGGTTTTGGTGGCACCGTCATTCTGCACAGCAAGCCCCGCGTCGGCACGCTGCGTTACGCCGCGACGAAAGCAGGCATCCCGACACTCACGCTCGAGGCCGGGGGTCCCATGCAGCTTGAGCTGAACGAGGTCAAACAGGGAGTGAAAGGTATCGAGTCCTTGCTTGGCTACCTGGGCATGACGCGCAGAGCGCGCTTCTGGGGCAATCCTGAGCCGGTTTACTACCGCTCAACCTGGGTGCGGGCCGACTCCGGAGGCATCCTGTTTGCCGACGTTAGTCTGGGCGCGACCGTGCGCAAAGGGGATTTACTCGGCACGATCACAGACCCGATGAGTAATGAGCACGCCAGTTTGTACGCACCTTACACGGGACGAATTATTGGCATGGCACGTAACCAGGTCGTCATGCCAGGATTCGCGGCCTTTCATGTTGGCATCCAGACCGACGAAGCGCCGACGGATGAGGCCGAAAACGCTGTCACCAAAGATGCAGAAGCGACGGCCAGCGATGAAGCCTATATCGACGGAATTTCCGAAGAATAGATCGCCACTGGACTACAGCTCCGACACTTCATAAGCTGCCACCATCGTGAGCAGTGACCGCCAACCTCTTAGCAGTTTTTGGACACCACGCTACTGGCCGACCTGGTTCGGTATGGGCGTGCTGCGACTCATCTGCCTGTTGCCACATGCTCTGTCGATGGGCATTGGGAGCCTCATCGGCCGCGCCGCACATGCCGTCGGCGGCACACGCCGCGCGATCGTACGGCGCAACATCGAGCTTTGTTTTCCGCATCTGACCACAGACGAACGTAACGCGCTGACCAAGCGGCATTTTCTTGCGCTCGGCATGTCGATCATCGAGATGGGACTCGGGCGCTGGGGCTCCGATCGATTGCATATGCGGCTTGGCCATATCGAGGGAATGCAACACATTGACGCAGCGATGAAGGCGGGCAAGGGCATCATCCTGCTGAGCGCACACTTCACCACACTGGAAATCATGGGTCGTGTTCTCGAGCAGGTAGGCCCGACTTTTTCTGCCGTCTATCGCAAAAATCACAGCGCGTTCATCACCGAACTGCAGCGCACGGGACGCGAGCGTTCGGCCGACGAAACAATCGAAAAACGCGACATCAAGAAAATGATTCGAAGACTTCGCCAGGGAGGGGTCGTCTGGTACGCGCCGGATCAGAGTTATGACCGCAAGGGTGCAGAGGTCATTGAATTCTTTGGCGTCCCCTCAATGCACACAACCGCAACGTCGGTGCTCGCGCGTCTCGGCAAGGCCGTCACACTGCCCTTTTTCCCGCAACGCCTCGCGGATGGTCGCTATAAATTCCGGATTCTGCCGCCGCTGGAAGATTTTCCAAGTGGGAACAACGCCGAGGATACGCGCAAATATGTGAGCGTTCTCGAGGAGCATATTCGCTCTTGCCCGGAGCAGTACCTGTGGGTACATCGCAAATTCAAGAATCTGCCGGACGGCTATCCTGAGCTTTACTCGGATCTCGACGCACTGAAATAGCCCTCAAGCAAGGCTTCCCACTGCGCCGTATGAAAATCTATGGTCGGATCCAGCAGGCTGATTTTCTGCAGCGATCGATGCAATCTCTGCAGCGTCTTTTGCTGCCACGGGCCCGGCTGCAGTAGCCGGCCACGATCGAAATCGAGCATCCACAAATGCCCGTCGGTATCGATCTGCAGGTTGTAGGCATTCATGTCCGCATGAAATACGCCCACGTCATGAAAGTGGTGGATAGCCGCACCCAGTTCGGCCCAGAAATCAGCATCTTGCGGGGCCTCGGCGATAATGTCCGACAATGGCCGAACACCTGGAATTCGAACCGTGATGATGTCGGCCGTGTAAAACGTACCCTGTTGTGTATACATCGCTGCTGCCGGACGCGGGACACGCAGGTCATGCTCGGCCATCTTCGCGAGCATGCGCCACTCCGCGAAAGAGCGCGTGTTTACCTCACCACGCCAGAAGTACTGGTCGTGAACGAGCTTGCTAATCAGTCCGCCACGTCTGAAGTGCCGCAGCACAAACTGTCTCGGCACATGGCCGACAAAATAGGTATTGCCACGCCCACCCGAACCCAGGTTTCCGCTCAGAAGCTCCGAATGCGCCCAGCCTTGCGCCGCAAAGAGATCGGCTGAGATCTGGTTGATAATGGATTTATCGTATAGGATGGCGCCGGTCGCGGTCTTCTCGACGGATTCGGTCAACGGTTCCGTCCCCCTGTATCGACTTGACTCATTTTCAATCTCCGCCCGAAGACATATGTATCGTCCGCCTCTCGGCGCTTGGCGATACCTGCCATGCGCTTGCCGTTGTTCGTAATCTGCAGGATAACTGGCCCGCGGCCCGTATCACCTGGATTATCGCCAAAGTCGAAGCGCTGTTGCTTGCGGATATCCCGGACGTCGAGTTTATCATCTTCGATAAATCCAAAGGACGGGCTGCCTACAACGATGTCAAAAAAGCGCTGGCAGGACGAAAATTTGACGTCGCATTGTGCATGCACGCCTCCTTGCGCGCCAATCGCCTGTGCAGGCTAATACCGGCACCTGTTCGCATCGGTTTCGACTGGCGCCGGGCGCGGGATTTTCAATGGCTGTTCACCAATCGGCGAATTCCCTATAAAGCAAATGAACACGCGCTTGACGCAATGATGGGTTTCGCGCGCGCCATTGGCGCGGAGCCGAAAACCATGCGTTGGGACATCCCGCTAAGCGAGGCAGACCGGGCTTTCGCGAAACAATATTGCAATTATCCGACGCTGGTCATCAGCCCGTGTACGAGTCAACGCAGCCGGAATTTTCGTAACTGGCCCGTCGAAAACTACGTGGAAATCGCACGCTATGCCCAGCAGCGCTATGGCTGTCGCATCCTGCTGACCGGCGGAGCTTCCGAACTCGAACGAGAATTCGGTGAGGTGATTGCCGCGCAAGGTGGTCCGAACGTCATCAACCTGATCGGCAAGACAACACTGAAACAATCGGTCGCAATCTTCGCGGCCGCCGATTTACTGTTGTCGCCTGATTCCGGGCCCGCTCATATGGCGACGGCGGCAGGGACTCCGGTGCTGGGCATTTACGCCACCTCAAACCCCGACCGAACCGGACCCTATGTGTCTCGACGCCTGACCGTTAATCGCTACCCCGACGCATTGCTCAAATTCATGGGGAAGCGCGTGGAACAGGTCCGATGGGGCCAGAGAGTGCGCTCGGCCGAGGCAATGGAGCTTATTCTAATTTCTGACGTTACTGACAAGATCGACGATTTTTTTACTAAATAGACTTTATTTAGCCGATTTTTCTAGATCTTCGGCGAAAATTCCTTGAGGATGCCCGCCTGAACAGTCTGCGCCTCGATCTCGCGCAAGCAGCGCAGGTGACCCAGTGGACACTCACGCTCGAAGCACGGACTGCAATCCAGGTTGAGATAATGAATTTCGCGGTCATCCGTTAGCGGCGGTGTGAACGCCGGCGACGATGAACCGTAAATAGCGTGCGTGTACGTGCCCACGGCCGCTGCAATATGCATCAGACCCGAATCGTTGCTGACCGCGTGCGCGGCGAAACCCAGCAGATCAATAACGTCTGCCAGCGAGGTCTTGCCGCACAAATTGATTGCCGGGCTCGCCGCTGAGATCGCCTGCCCGGCAACGTCGTCTTTATCAGAACCAAGCACCCAGACAGCGAATCCATCGGCTGCAAGAAGTCTCGCAAGTTCTGTAAATTTCTCCAGCGGCCAGCACTTCGCCGGCCCATATTCGGCACCGGGCATCAGCGCAACAACGGGCTTGTCGGCATTCAGGTCCAGTGCCTGCAACGCGGCGCGTTGATTGCTCCCGGAGATTTCGAGGCGCGGCTGCGGTGCTGTCGGCAGCGAGTCGCCGGATTTGAGGCCAAGCGCAAGAAAGCGTTTGACGGTTTGATCAAGCACCTCGGGATCGAACGGACGCCGGTCATTGATCAGCAGATAACGGGCTTCGCCGCGAAAACCCGTGCGCGTTGTGATGCCGGCGAACCAGGGTACCAGGGCAGCCTTTAGCGACCTCGGTAACACAATCGCGCGATCGTATTGACCACTGAGTTCATGGCCAATTTGTCGACGCTTGCCAATGCCAAGCTCACCGTGGCCGGTTCGCGCCGCGATGCCCTTGCGCACTTCGGGCATGCGCGCAACCAGCGGCAAGGACCATCCGGGTGCGAGTACATCGATTGCCCGGTCAGGTTCATGACGCTTGAGAAATCTGAACAGGGACTGCGCCATGACCATGTCGCCGATCCAGGACGGACCGACAATCAGTGTCGCAGTCTCGGCCACGCTATTTGCCGGCGAGTGCGTTGAAATAATGTTTTACGCCGGCTTCCACCGATCGGAATTCTACGTCGCAGCCACTGGCGCGCAGTTTCGTCAGGTCTGCCTGCGTATAACTTTGGTAGGCGCCCTTAAGTGTGTCGGGAAAGGGAATGTAACGGATCTTGCCTTTGCCACGAAACTCGATAACAGCGTTGGCAACGTCGTTAAACGACTGCGCTTTGCCCGTGCCCGTGTTGAATATGCCCGATGCATCCGGATGCTCGAGAAACCACAGATTTACAGCGCAAACGTCATCGACGTAGACAAAATCGCGCAACTGCTCACCATCACCATAAGCAGCAGAACCCTCGAACAAACGCGCCTCGCCATCCTCACGCAACTGATTGTTAAAATGAAATGCGACACTCGCCATCGATCCTTTGTGCTGCTCTCTCGGTCCATAGACATTGAAATAGCGCAGGCCCACTACCTGACTCGCGGGGGATGCGGCGATACGATTGACATAGCGATCAAACTGCAGCTTCGAGTAGCCGTACACGTTTAGCGGCTTCTCCTGATCGGGCTGTTCAACGAAGTTTTCTGACGCACCGTAAACGGCCGCCGATGATGCATAGATAAAAGGCACACCCGCATCCAGGCAATGATGCAGCAGCACCTGCGAGTAGCTGTAGTTGTTCTTCATCATGAAGCGCCCATCCCACTCGGTTGTTTCCGAGCACGCGCCCTGGTGCAAGACGGCCTTGATTGACGACCTGAATCCGGGATCCTGCAGTCGCTCCACGAAGTCGTCTTTGTCGATGTAATCCGCTATCGCGAGGTCGGCAATATTGACAAACTTGTGGCCGTCGCTCAGGTCATCAACGACGACAACGTCGTCATGACCACGATCGAGTAAATCACGTACGAGGTTACTGCCAATAAAGCCGGCACCGCCGGTAACGATATGCATGCCTGCCTAGTCGTCGCTTAAAAAATACTGCGCCCCGCAGTAGGGACACTTCGCCTCACCGGTTTCCTCGATCGGAAGAAAAACCTTCGGATGCGAATTCCACAAATACATTTCGGGCATTGGGCAGGACAGCGGAAGATCCGATTTTCCTACCTGGTATTTGTGCTGTGCGTTGGCCGGTATCAAATTCTGATCGACCGTTCCTGTTCTGGCTGTCACACCATTCCCCATTGCTTGTGTCCAGCGCGAATTATACGCACAGGCCGCAGCCTGTGCCTCTTAAGTCTCTGCCTCGAAGTACTCGTCCCAGAGCCGTGAAATACGTTCCCGCTCAGCAAGAAACAGCTCCGCATCCACAAGTGGCGCCTCATCATTGAGAACCAGATGGTGCTGCCGCAGCCTGTATTTTCGATAGATCTCCTGCAATTCGGCCGCCGTATCTGCTGCCACAGCGCCGCAATTCACGAGTGCATCCAGTTGCCGGATGTTGTCCGAGAACTCGATGACGGATGCATGCTCGCGCGCCTGCTGCAGCACGAGAAACTGCACGAGGAATTCGATATCGCCGATACCGCCAAGGCCCTGTTTGAGATCGAACACCGTCGAGTTGCTGCGATCCAGCTCGCTGCGCATTCGCGCGCGCATCTCCAGCACATCATCGCGCAGGCTCTCGATTCGCACTCTTCCCGTCAGTGTTGCGGCACGAATTCGATCGAATTCCCTGCCCACTGCTGCGCTTCCGGCCACGGGCCGCGCCCGCAGCAGTGCTTGTTGCTCCCACGTCCAGGCATTCTCTGCCTGATAACGTTCAAACGCGTCGGTGCTCGTCACCAGCAAGCCCTTGCGGCCGCTGGGTCGCAGTCGCGTATCGATCTCATACAGGACACCCGAACTCGTGTGGGTTGTCAGAAAATGGACCAGGCGGCGTATGAGTCGCGAGAAAAATACCGCGTTGTCGAGCGGCTTGTCTCCCGTCGTCGTTTGCTCGCTGCCTTTCGAGTCGTGCAGAAATATGATGTCCAGATCGGAACCGTAGGACAGCTCGAGTCCACCCAGCTTGCCATAGGCAATAATTCCGAATCCGGCGGTTTTTGTGTTGCCATCGAACACATAGCTTGGCTCGCCGTGTTTCGCGACCAAGTCCCGCCAAGCCGTGGCAAGCGCTTCCTCCAGCACCGCCTCCGCGAGAAATGTCAGGCTATCGCTGACCTTCATGATCGGCAACTCACCGTTAAAATCAGCAACAGCGACACGAAACATCGTGGCTCGCTGAAACTGCGCCAGAGAATTCATGCGTGCTTCACTATCATCAGAATCGATGTTTTTCGAACGCTCGGCGAATTCGCTTTGCAGTTGCAGCTTGCCCAGCGCTCCCGTCAATGGCCTTGGATCGAGCAGCTCGTCCAGCAACATGGGATAACGCGCGATCTCGCCGCTAATGTACGAACTGCGCTCACAGAGACCAACAAGACGTTCCGCGGCCAGCCGATTTTCGTTTAGCAAGGCGAGATAGGCACTGCGCCGCAGGACCTTTTCAATAACAGACAGGCTGCGGCTGACGGCTGTCGCCGGTCGTCGTTTTTCTCCGGCAAGCAATAATAATCGCGGGATGAACTGCTGCAGTCGCTCTGCGGCTTTCGAATCCAGCTTGCGCGTCGCCGATGCGCTCCCGAAAGCAACTACGATATCGGCGATATTTTGCGCTTCGGAAAAATCCGCAGCGCTCAGTTCTTGTCGCCACTCATCGACCGTTGCCTGCGCTTTCCAGAGATCGCCAAGGCGCTGCCGCAGTGAACCATCATCGTCGTCGCGCGTGCCGCGAAAAGCAATTTCTTCAAACTGCCGCGAAACTACGGCGCGATGTTCATCAAGCGACTCTCGCAACGCGCCCCAGTTATCGAATCCCATGGCCAGGCAGAGACGGCTACGATCGAGCACATCGACAGGTAACTCGTGTGTCTGTTTGTCGCCTATTGCCTGCATGAAGTTCTCGAGGCGACGCAGAAACCGGTAAGCCAAAGCCAGTGATTCTGCGACCTCATCACTGAGTCCGCGAATACCGGCAAGCAAGGGCAAGACAGTGAGCAACGACGGGTTCTGCAACTCGTTCCGGCTCCCGCCGCGAAGCAGTTGCAGCGACTGCACAATGAATTCGATCTCCCTGATGCCACCGGGACCCAGCTTGATGTTGTCCACAAGCTCCTTGCGCACCACCTCTGCTGCAATCATCGCGTGCATCTCACGCAGGGATTCGAACACGCCATAGTCGAGGTAGCGTCGATAAACGAATGGAAAAATCAGCTCGCTGAACAGCTCAGTCGATATTTCGATCGCTGGCCGCGACCCGACGATGCGTGCCTTCACATAAGCATAGCGCTCCCAGTCACGGCCATGACGCAGCAGATAAGTTTCCAGCGCCGCAAAACTCACCACCGGAGGCCCGCTTTCACCGAAGGGCCGCAATCGCGTATCGGTTCGAAATACGAAGCCGTCGGCCGTCGACTCATCGATCAATTGCACAACCTGTCTGGATAGCCGGCCGAAATATTCCTGTGCATGCAGCCGCTTTCGGCCATCGCTCTCCCCACTCGCTGAATAGCAGAAAATCAGGTCGATATCCGAGGAAAAATTAAGCTCTCGCCCACCCAGCTTGCCCATCGCAAGAATGACCATCGGGATTTCCTTGCCATCGACGTCCCGCACACGCCCGAAGCGTTCGCTCATCTCGCGCTGGGCAAAGGCCGTTGCGGCTCGCAACAGATGGTCTGCTGTGTCCGACAAAGCCGCCATTGATTCGTCGACAGTGGCGGCGCCGGAAAGCTCGCGCCAGAGAACGTTAAGCAGGCTGAGGTTACGCTGCCTGCGAAGTGCAGTCTTGACACTGTCAGTCGAGTCCTCTGCATCGCTTGCGCTATCTGCGAAACGCCGCAGCGCGTCCATGTCGACGGGTTCATCAAGATCTTGCAGGCGGTGCGCAAGCTCCGACCAGTATCGCAATAGCGTATTGCCTGCGAACTCGCTGCACGCAACAACCCGCGCCAAATGGGGAAGAATGTCATCTGCCGGATGCTTGCCACCCTGCTCTGCCAGACATCCGAAC
>Ga0209987_10000687_pt1 | contig 17923 bp, 23 predicted proteins | sample N074metaG_FD_182134 | JGI IMG/M metagenome (GOLD analysis project Ga0209987, IMG submission 182134) | Deep subsurface microbial communities from Kermadec Trench to uncover new lineages of life (NeLLi) - N074 metaG (SPAdes) (version 2) | ecosystem: Environmental > Aquatic > Marine > Ocean trench... | reverse complement strand
GAAGATTACGGCCACCGGGCGGCGCGCCGAGTTGGTGAAGACCGGCGGTAACTCGCGTGACCTGGGTAGGAACATCGTGCAAACGACCGGCGCAGGACAGCACAGTGCGAACTTGAACAGCATTCCAATAACGGTGATTCCATCATGAGCTTGCTCGACCGATTTACCGATGGCTGGCGGAAATACCGAAAGCCCGGTTACTACGAAGAATTCGACTACCACTGGGCGATGACCATCGACCTGGATAAATGCACGGGCTGCGAGGCGTGCGTCACTGCCTGCCAGGCGGAGAACAACCTACCCATCGTGGGCGAGAAGGCGTTCGCCGAGGGTCGGGAGATGAAGTGGATCCGCATTGAACGCTACTGGGAGGGAGAGTATCCGGACGTCAAGCTGCGCTTCATTCCGATGTTGTGCCAACAATGTGATTCGGCGCCATGCGAGACCGTGTGTCCAGTGAGCGCCACTTACCACAACCAGGACGGCCTCAACACGCAGATCTACAACCGCTGCATCGGGACCCGTTCGTGCGCGGTCTATTGCCCCTATGAGGTCCGGTACTTCAATTGGAACGATCATCAATGGGACGCCCCGCTGGAGCAGCAACTGAATCCCGATGTGACGGTGCGCGAAAAAGGCGTGATGGAGAAATGCACGTTCTGCATTCAACGCATCCGTCAGGCCAAGGATCATGCAAAGGACGATGGTCGCAGGCGGGTGCGTGACGGCGAGGTGCAGCCGGCGTGCGTGCAGACCTGCCCCGCCAATGCCCTCGTCTTCGGAGATCGCAAGGACCCGAACAGCCAGGTTTCCAGATCGATGAACGATCCGCGCGCGTACCGGGTATTGGAAGAACTGAACACCGACCCGTCCGTGGTCTACCTCAAAAAAGTTGATGCGAAGGGATGACCATGCCGACTGAAACGAATGACCTGCAGTACGCCGACGTCCACCGGGACGTCATAAGGTCCATCGTGGAGACAGGGCCCCAGTACTATATCGCCTTGGGGACGGCGTTCGGCGTCACCTTGCTGTGCTTCTTTTTCCCCTGGTCCTATCAGCTGTATTACGGCATCGGTGCGGCCGGGATGAATCACCCCGGCGTCTGGGGTACCTATCTCGCCAGTTTTATCTTCTGGATTGGCCTCAGCCATTCCGGCACGTTGCTGTCCTGCGTTCTGCACCTCACGCACAGCACCTGGCGTAAGGCCATGTATCGAAGTGCTGAGGCCATGACGCTGTTTTCACTGATGGTGGCCGCAACCTTTGTGATGGTGCACGTCGGACGCCCCTGGTTCATTCATTGGGCGCTGCCTTACCCGAACCAGATGGAAATGTGGCCGAATTTTCGCTCGCCGCTGCTGTTCGACGTCATGGCCATCGGCACCTATATCACGGGCAGCTCAATTTTCATCTACATGGGCTCCATCCCGGATTTCGCTGCGGTCAGAGATCGGACCACCGGCTGGCGCAACAACATGTACGCGTTGCTGTCGATGGGTTGGCGGGGAACCGATCGGGAGTGGCACCGCTTGCATTGGGCCTATACGTTTCTAGCCGTCCTCATCATTCCGCTGGCCGTCTCGGTACACAGCATCGTGTCCTGGGATTTCGCGATGTCCATCGTGCCGGCGTTGCACCAGACCATCTTCGCCCCGTATTTCGTGGTCGGCGCCATCTACTCCGGCACGGCGGGTATCGTGACCGTGATGTTCGTACTCAGGAAATACATGGACTTCGGCCAGTACATCACCAAGGTGCACTTCGACAATCTGGGCAAACTGCTGCTGGTGCTGTCGTTGATCTGGACCTACATCAATGGCATCGAGTTGTTCACGGGCTGGTTCAGCGGCGCATCCTCGGAGCATGAAGCACTGCGGTACAAGTTGTTCGGCTACTACGCGCCACTGTACTGGGAGATGATCGCCTTCTGCGCAGTCGCGCCGCTGCTGTGCATTTCCAGTCGCTTCAGAACCTCGTTCGTGCCCATGCTGATTCTGTCGATTGCCATCAACATCGGCATGTACACCGAGCGTTTCCTCATCGTCGGCACCTCTCTATCGCGGCAATACCTGCCCGACGCCTGGGGCGTGTATGTCCCCAGTCTGGTTGAGATATCGATTATCGTCGGGTCGCTCGCGCTGTTCGTCACGCTGTTTCTTGTGTTCGTCAAAATCGTTCCCAGTGTGTCGATGTACGAAGTGAAGGAAACGATGGACGCACCCAAGCCGGAGCCCGTGGCATCTCCGGAAGGAAGCCCCGCATGAGCAATTTTGCTGTAGGACTTTTTCGGGAGCCGCAGTCCGCACTGGCTGCAGCCGGTACGCTCAAGGGCGCTGGCTTTGCCACCCCGGAGCTGATGTCGCCGGTTCCTCTGGAAGGCGTTGAAGAAGTGCTCGGGGAAAAGAAATCCGTGATCAAGCGTTTTACGTTGTTCGGGGCGCTGATCGGCGGCATCTCGGGGTTTGTACTTGCGGCCGGCACGTCCGTGCTCTTCGTGCACCCGACCGGCGGCCGGCCCATCATTACGATTCCACCGTATCTGATCATCACCTACGAATTACTCATCCTGTTCGGCATCCTGTTCACTGTGCTGGGCTTCTTTATCAGTGCGCGGCTGCCTGCCATCCGCGATCGGGTCTATGTGCCCGAAGCGGCGGTCGACCAATTCGCAGTGTCGGTGGCCTGCGACAACCATGAACACTTCAAACGCGCCGAGTCGATTCTGCGTGAGGCCGGCGCCGAACAGGTCCGGGACATGGCGGAGGACGATTGATGAGGCGAACTACCCGCACCGTCGCAGTGCTGCTACTCCTAGGCTACGGGGCCCTCAGCTGGGGCTATCCGTGGGACCAGGACATGGTCGATCAACCGTCTCCAAAACCTCAGAAGTCGCCGGCGCCAGCGGGACCGGGACCGGGTTCAGTTCCCATCGAGGGCGGCGAGACCCTGCCCGCGCCAACGACCGACGCAGGTATGGACCAGGCCAAGAAGGCGGCGGCGGCACTGATCAACCCGATACCCGCGAGCGCGGAGTCGCTGGCTCGCGGGGCTTCTCTCTTCGAGACGAACTGCCGAGTCTGCCACGGTTCGCAAGGCCGGGGCGACGGTCCGGTCGGGCGCAAATTCGTCACTAAATCACCGGTGGACCTACACGAGGACTACACGCAGCAACAAGCCGACGGCGAGCTGTTCTTTACCCTCACCCGCGGACGGGCACTCATGCCGTTCTACCGTGACGCATTGAGCGCTACGGAACGGTGGGACGTCATCAACTACGTCAAACACGAGTTTGGTAACCCATGAGTACTCGGCCCGAGTTCGGTTTGCTCATCGTTTCGTTTCTCTTTCTCATGGGTGTGAGCCAGGCGGGCGTAGTGTTCTGCGCCATCTGCCGTCTGGTCTACGCGCAGTGGGCCAAACCCTATTACCGGCTCGCCGAACTGAGCACGCTGGCGTTCTTTCCGTTCGCCATCGTGGGATTTCTGCTGATCTATTACTACGCCAGAGACGACCTGTTCTACTGGCTTTCGGCCTCCAGCGATGAACATCTGAGTCCGTGGCTGAACAGTGACTGGTTGTTGATCAGAAACCTCTTTGGCCTGTTTTTGTTCTACGGCCTGAGCACGGTCTATGCAGTAAAGAGTCTGCGGCCCGACCTGGCGCGAGGCCCGAACGCAGGCAACATCGACCATCGTCAGGTCGAGCGCCAACTGTATCTGTTGTCGCCGCTGGTTCTGATCGGCTTCGTGGTTTGCAATACCTTGTTCGCCTGGGATTTTGCCATGATGCTCATCCCGCACTGGCACAGCACCGTGTTTCCGATTCACTTCTGGTTCGGCAATGTGTTGGCAGGCACGGCGGCCTTGATTGCGTTCCCCGCCATCCTTGGCCGATCCTCGGCAACCGGGTCCTACTTCGGCCCCCACCACGTCCGCCAGCTCAGCATGTTGCTCACCGCATTTGTGCTGCTGTGGATCTACCTGTTCTGGGCTCAGTTCTTTGTGATCTGGTTTGGCAACCTGCCTCACGAAACCGATCCCTTGTGGCGCCAGATGTACGGCCACTACGCCCCCTACTACTGGACCATGCTGGCCGGCTGTTTCTTCGTCCCCCTGGTCGCGTTGATCTTCGGCTTCATCAATCGATCGGTGCTGGCGATGTGTATCGTCGCTCTGGGTATCAACATCGGTATCTGGATCAACAGGTATCTGATGGTGATTCCTGTATTCTCGCCGGACGATCGGCCGCTGGACCACCTCCTGGACGTAGGCCTGTCGATTGGGCTGCTCGCGGCGTTCCTGTTGGTGGTGGTTTTACTCGCCAGGCGATTACCCATGTATTCGCATTGGGAGATCAAGTTGACGCACGAACCGGCGCGCTAAACGCGGCCCGGATCGGTCTCCGCACGGCGGGTCCAGGAAGGCAGGAGCACCTTCGAGCGGAAAAGATCAGATGAGAATCGGCTTACTGGCACTGGCTCTGTGTACCACGGTGTTTTTTGCTGCACTTGGGATGTGGCAGCTCGATCGTGCGGAGCAGAAACGCGTCCTGTTTGCAGAGTTCGAAGGCCGCGGCCGCGCGCCGGAAGTCGATCTCAATCAACGAGGTGCCGCTGACGGGGCGGCCCTATCTGGATATCGCGCGCTCGCGACGGGGCGCTATCGCGGCGCTACCATCCTGCTCGACAATCAGGTACATCGAGGCCGCGTCGGTTACCTCGTGTACACGGCGTTTGAGCTACGCAATCGCAAGGAAAGTGTACTTGTAAACCGTGGTTGGGTGAGCGCGGGCGCGGATCGCCGCCGCGCGCCCGATCTGGCCACCCCAACCGTCGACCAGCGTCTTGAAGGCCGATTGAGTCGACCGCCGCAGGGCGGGTTACGTCTCGAAGGGCGCAAGCTCATTGAGGTCCTGGCGGACGGCATCTTGCGCGTGCAAACCATCGATTTCGCCGTTTTGAGCGCAACCCTCGACGTGGAGCTGCTGCCTGTCACCGTGCTGCTCGACGCCGAGGCACCCTACGGATACGTGCGCGCCTGGACTCCGCCAGGCACCGATGAAACCCGGCATCTCGGCTATGCGTTCCAGTGGTTTGCGTTGGCCGTGACGGTCGTGGTCGTGACGGTCGTAGTCAGCTTGCGCAGCGGCAAAGGAGGCAGTCGCCCATGACGGCCCGCCGGACCCTGCTGGTACTCGTCGCAGTGTTCGCGGTGCCGGTCGTGCTCGCATGGGTATTTGTCAGGGGGCCTTCCGACTGGCGGCCGGCGAACACCGTCAATTACGGGGTACTGTTAGAACCGTCTCTGGGACTGAGATCTCATGGCGTGATGGACGGCGCGGGTGCGGCACTCGATGTGGACGCAGGCACAGGTGACTGGTTTCTGGTGGTGCTGCACAGCGCGGCCTGTACACAACCCTGTCAGCGGTGGGTACAGCTCGCCGAGTACATTCGGATCGCAGTGGGGCGGGATACTCCCCGCGTCACGGTAGCCGTGCTCGGCCCGGATGACGATGCGCCAGCCGCCGGTGAGCAGCGTTGGCGGCTGCCGTCCGACGGTAACGTTGTCGACGCGCTTCGTCGTGCAATGGGCGCACCGCAGCTCGATACCACGCTACTGATCGTCGATCGTCAAGGGCGCGTCGTCTTGATGTACCCCCCTGACGAGGGCGGGCCGGGCATACTCAAGGATCTAAAACGACTTCTGCGCGCCACCACGCCTCCTTAAACGGGGGCCGCGATAGCAAGATGCGGTCGCGGGCAGCATGGCCTTCGCCCTGCCGATCGTTTTGTTGTTCCCGCGGCGTGGTCGGCGGGCGGGCACGAAACTACCTAACTGAACAGGTCAGCCGCGTCAGCAGCGGTTGAGTAGGAATCTTGCGATCCTGGGTTCAACCGAGCGCCGCCTCGGCCGCGGGGTTCGCCTGTTGTGCTATTCGCCCCTCATTGGGGGCCTTGGTCTGCTGGTATTTCAGATCGTGGCTCCAGCTCAACGACCGATGTCATTGTACGGCCCCCCGCTGTTCACCCTCGCGGCGGCATTCGGCTTGATCGGCGCCTGTTTCTGGGTATACGGCTGGGCGCGATCTGCGAGCGGGTCGGAGATCCGATTTCGCCGAGGGATGGTCGCCGCGGCACTACTCGGATTCCCCCCGCCCTGGTGATGACCGGATGGTTCACATGGTCGGGATTAGAGGGCCTGCTGAACCTCACGTTGTCGTTCGAAGCGGCTGCACTCGAGTGGTTCTTCGCGCACAATACCAGGGCGCGAAACCTGTAAGCTTGAGCACACGCCCCGGTGGCACAGCAGGATAGCGCGGCCCCCTCCTAAGGGGCAGGTCCCAGGTTCGAATCCTGGTCGGGGCGCCAAAAATCAATAAGTTAGGCAACTTCACTAGCGCGAATGTCGATGGGAGTGCAGACGGGAGTGCAGTTCGTCTCCCCGGGGCTCAATCATGTCGAGGTGGTCCAAAGAGTTGGACGTCGAACGACCAGCGCTATGTCGGACGGGTGATTTCAGAGTCGGTTAGTATTGTCGCGCTAAGGATTATCGCGTCTTTCACGCAAAACCTGCGATGTTCGATATAAAGTCGAGCATTCTGTAGAAGATCAACGAGAAAGCAGACACGTGTCGATTCTTCGAGAAGCCGATTCTCAACTCTCCCTACGAGTACCCGATTCGGCACTGGGAGCTGGATGAATCAGGCCAGCCAACACAGAAAATCGCCGAGTCTCGCCGACGCGCGGAGTTCATCACCCAATCCCGAAGCCCAAGAAGCGCAAAGGCTCATCCGACCAGGCGTCGCTTATTTTTGACGAAGGCAAAGGGCTGTCCACCCAAGAGCAGCAATACCTCCATACGGCCATCATCAATGGCGTCCGCGAACAGGTTGATAGATGGCGAGCCCTGCCACGCGACCAGTGGCGCGTGACCCCTGAAACCGCGCGGCTACTCGATCATTGGCGTCACCATAACTTCAGCGGGATTCGACCCTTCTTTTGCCAGGTCGAGGCGGTTGAGACGGCTATCTGGCTGACCGAAGTCGCACCACACGTCGGCAATGCGGGGAAGCGCTTCGTGGAACACCTCACGAACGCCAACAACGATGCGAACCCAGAGTTGATGCGTCTCGCTCTCAAGCTCGCGACGGGCGCCGGCAAAACCACAGTGATGGCGATGTTGATCGCCTGGCAGACCATCAACGCCGTCCGCCACCCCCAAAGCAAGCGTTTCACCCGTGGCTTCCTTGTCGTAGCTCCGGGTCTGACCATCCGCGACCGACTTCGTGTACTGCAACCCAACGATCCGGACAGCTACTACCAAAGCCGGGAGCTGGTCCCCGGTGACATGTTGGCCGACATCGACCGCGGCGATCGAAGATCTCAGCCTTCGTTCGCCACACTTTCTGCGTTGCGCCCCCACCTCTGGCGCAACAGTACCGGTCCCCTTGCATGGTTTGCATTCTTTGATCTTTCCTCACATATTTCGTCATTAGGCTACGACTGATCGAACTCCTCGATTTCGAATCCTCTGGGAGCCTTCGCTGAGTTACGCTCTTGGAACGGTGAGATGTAGACCGTTCCGAGGTCCCGCCCGTTGGGGTGTCGTATCGCATAGCAATCATTCGGCTGCGATGATACTTCTGAAAAGACCGATCCAGTGCGTTCGTAGAGAACCGTGGCACCGTCGCTAGTGCGCAGACGGCCCAGGTACGCGTTACTGCCGAGTATGGTCCTGCACGGGATTGGATTGGAGGCGGTCAGACCGAACTCACCAGAACCGTTGGGCAGTTCGTCAGCATTGATTCCTTCGCCAAACAACTCGCCGTAGAGCTTGTGAAGTTCTACTAGTTCTCGGGTCTGTGGGTTCTCCATTAGGACGTCGTAGACGGATCTGGATTCTGGCTTCGAGAAGTAGCGCCACAGGAGAACTGGCCAAAACACCATCAATGTGAAGACGATGAGGATCACAAAGCCTATGAAATGCTACCGCGGCAGGTCTCGTTCGTCATCTACTCCATCAGTTACCCAACCGCGAACGGGAGTAAGGAACACTATGGAGGCGCCAAGCACGAGGTAGCCAACAACGACATCCAGCCACAACATCGAAATCCCCGAAATTCTAACTCTCGCTGCGCAGGCTATTCATCCTACACCTCATCGTGACACGTATCGTCGTTCGAACGTCGTTCGCGCAGTCCCGATTGGCTATTCGAGATCAAGTACGACGGGTTCCGGTTACTCGCTTACATTGAAGATGGCTGCAAGCTGATTTCACGAAACGAGTTCCACTACCAACGCTTCAAGGACCTGGCCGAATCACTGGTTGGTGATCTAGACGTTTCCAACGCAATTCTGGATGGCGAGATTGTCTGCCTTGATGACAAGGGGCACTCCCATTTCTACGACCTGATGGGCAAGTCTCGTCGCCAAACGCTAAGCGCGAATCAGGGCATGACTCCTTCGTACCTGGCGTTGACGATGAGATGAACCCAGATGCTTGCGGCGTAACCGAGCGCGATGACAGGCATCCACTTTAGATGCCCGAAAAACGTGTAGAAGCCGCGGGCTTGACCCATGAGTGCCACGCCGGCGGCCGAGCCGATGGACAACATACTGCCACCGACACCTGCCGTGAGGGTGACGAGTAGCCACTGTGCGATATCCATCGTTGGATTCATCTGCAGTACGGCGACCATGACCGGGATGTTGTCGACAATTGCGGAGAATATCCCCACCATCGAGTTGGCGAAGGTCGGCCCCAACTCGACGTACATGTACTCAGAAACTAGGTCGAGATACCCGATGAAGCCCAAGCCGCCGACACACATGATCACACCAAAAAAGAACAGGAGCGTATCCCACTCTGCCCTTGCCACTTCGCGGAAGCTGTCAAACGCCTGGACGTCACCGGCTTGGCCGTAGCCAGGACGATCCGCGGACGTCGGGACGTGCGTGGTGTTCAAGTAGTGGCCAAAAATCTTAAGGTAGGCCAAGCCCGTCATCATGCCAAGGAATGGCGGCAGGTGAAGGAAGTTGTAGAACGAAACGGCCGTGGCAATGGTGCAGGCGAACAGAAACACGATCCGTTTTGCGCCGCGCTTCATGATGACTCGTTCGTCGTCCATGCTCGGTTGCGTTTTCTCCACCGCTAGCGACATGAGGGCCGCGGGAATGACGTAGTTCACCACCGATGGAATGAAGAGCGCGAAGAACGTCCCGAACTCGACCATACCTCTCTGCCAGACCATCAGTGTTGTGATGTCGCCAAACGGACTGAATGCGCCGCCGGCGTTCGCCGCTACCACGATGTTGATGCACGCGAGGCTGATGAAACGGGCGTTGTTCTGACCTACGGCCATCACTACCGCGCCCATCACGAGCGCCGTGGTCAGATTGTCGATCACCGGTGACATGAAGAAACTGATGATGCCCGTGATCCAGAAGAGCTGCCGGTAGCTGAAACCGCGGTGCACGAGCCACGACCGGAGCGCATCGAACACGCCTCGCTCACTCATCGAGTTGACGTAGGTCATCGCGGCCAGGAGGAACAAGAATAGTTCGCTGAACTCGACCAGGAATCTCTTGACCGCGTGTTCCACTTCGTGGTCCATGCTGCCGCCCGCGTATTGCTGCGCGATGACTGCCCAGATGACGCCCGCGCCGAACATGACCGGCACGGATTTCCGCAAATGGGTGAACTCCTCGGCGATCACTAAGACATACGACAGGACGAACACCGCAATCGCGGTGATGCCGACCCAATGAGCAGTCAAGTCCACAAGTCGAACCGCATTATCAAAGTCAGGGAAGCGAGGCTATCGGTCATGAAGCTAAGATATACTTCACGCGCATCGGCTGGTTGCAAAACACCGTTTCACCCCCGCGACGATTGATCCAGGGTGCCAAGATCCGCGACCGAATCCACGCGGGTGCCCAGGTCGCGCAACAGTCCGTCTTCGATGCTGTAGATCCAGCCATGAACCGTAAGGTGCTGGCCGTCTTTCCAGGCTTCGCGCAAGATCCTGCTCTCGCAAAGGCTGCGCAGCTGGTGGTGCACATTCATCTCGCACAGGCGCGCAAGCACCACGTCCTGGTCCAGCCCGGTGAGCTCGTCCCGATGAGCCTCATATAGATCGTGGATGCTGCGCAACCAGAACCAGTTATCCACCAAGCCCAACTTCTCTATTTGCGTGGCAGCCTGCACCCCGCTACAGCCATAGTGACCGCACACGATAATGTGACGAACCCTGAGCACCTTCACAGCAAACTCCACGACGGAAAGACAATTTAGGTCGGTGTGAAGGACCACGTTTGCCACGTTGCGGTGGACAAAGACCTCTCCTGGCAGCAGTCCGGTGATCTGGTTGGCCGGCACTCGGCTGTCTGAGCACCCGATCCACAGGTACTGTGAGGTCTGTTGGTTTGCTAGGCGATGAAAGAAGCCGGGGTCATCGCGCTCCACTTGCGTCGCCCACTCGCGGTTGTTCGCCAACAGCTGCTCCAGACCACCAGCCATATCTCCTCCTGGTACTCAACGGGCTGATTTCCGTGCCTTCGTGTTGGGAGGCCCAGATCATTCAAGGCCCAAATTCACGTCATCCCAGAGCATCACGTAACCCAAACCGACAAAAATGAGGATGTTCACAATCACGATGAGTGTCAGCCAGAACGGGTTCGCTCCTTCTGAGAGTTCCTCTTTCGCTCGTGACCGTGAGCGTTCTCGGCGATTCGAAGCGTTCACGTCTTGCTGTTTACGAAGCCCGAGCGATGGTCAATCGTGAAGGAGTTCCTTTAACGCGGCTCGATATCACACAGCTGCTCCTTGTCGTCGGCCACGCCCTGTGCCCCCAGAACGCTCCGTCAACTCTTTGAAGTCTGCGGCACTGAGGATGGTAGCGAGTAACTCTCCGACCGTGCAGTGCGACTCGATCGGATGACGCAGACGTGCTTCCGTATCGATGACGTAGCTATTGCGCCGGCCTTCCTTCACGCGCATGAGTATGCCGGCTTCTTCCAGATGGGTGACCAACCGATGCGCCGTCCGCTCGGTGATGTCCACACGCGCCGCAACATCTCGTAGTCGGGCATCCGCGTTCTCGGCAAGACAAACAAGAACATGCGCGTAGTTGCTGAAAAAGTTCCAGCCAGCACTAGCATCACTCATGTGTTCCATCCTTCGCATATGATGAGATTATTCGACACAGAATACTAGATATAATTTTCCTGTTGTTTTAGTCTGGAAATTCATGATAGGTACCGGTGTCATGGGGGAATTATGAAGCAAGTAACCCAGATCGTGTTCGCTTTGTTGGTGGCGTGGGGTATCGCTGCGTGCGATCGAGGCGGAGGTCGCCACGAGGTGCCGGCACCCGCTGCGGCCCCTCAGGCGGCCGCCCAGAGTGGGGCTGAAACCATCGAAGCGCGTGAGGATGCCGAAGCGGCTGCCGATGACCCGGTACAGGCGGAGGATGAAGCCAGCGACGAAACGTCGGAGGCCGCAGACGACGCGATCAATTTCTGACGGCGACGCCCTGTGGTCCGGGCTCAAGTGAACCGCGCGGCTGTTCAGTAAGGGCTCGACATGCCAAATAGAAAGACGCTAGGCCGAAGACTTTCCCGAGCCGTGTCGAGGGGAGAAATAATATTCGTTGAGCGGTTGTTGGCAGAAGGTGCCGATCCGAATTATGAAAGCATCTTTCGTTTGAAGCCCCTACTCTCTGCGCGTAAACACCACCTAACGTCGATCATGTTGGCTTTGATAGAAGCCGGAGCAGATATTCGCATGCTATTTCCTTCTTTGGGCTGGTTCGTGCAGGAAGGTGAAACAGCAATCGTCAAGCTGCTACTCGAGGCTGGGATCGGTCCTGATGATATGAAAGGCAAACATGGCGAGACGGCTTTGATCGCCGCGTGTAAGGCTGGACAGCTCGCGGAAACGCGCTTACTGATCGAGGCTGGTGCTGACGTCAATGCAATGACCAGTACTAAGATCGCGCTCACTCCGCTGATCGGCGCGTCTCTCGCCGGCAAGAGCAAGGTAGTGGTAATGCTGCTAGCCGCAGGTGCGGATGTACAAAAAACCGCTGGAGGCGTGTCGCCACTAATGAGAGCTGCACAGCGCGGGGACTTACCTACGATTAGGCTGCTCGTTGAAAACGGTGCGGATGTCAGCGCAAAGATGGAGTACAAATCTAGGTCCACGTTCCCGAATACGTACGGTATGACATCTTTGGATATCTACCGAACGTACAATGGAGGAGAGAGCGAGGCAACCTGGTTGCTAACCCCGGGTAGCACCGCGCCTTGGGAAGGAAGAAATCTCACGCCCGATCTAAATCCCGTTGGTCATACATGAACTCTCGATCGCTGACCGTGGCTTTCACGGCTTTGTACGATGACGTGGCGATTTCGTAGCGGAGCGCACAACGACGTGGCATCGCGGCGTTATGGGACAGATCGACCAGTCCACGACATCCTCGCGGGGTATTCTTCTTTGGTTACCCACGAACGCAAAAACCAGATCAAGCTGGCCATCGAGCGACACCTCCAAGGCAAACCAAGCGAGATTGAATCCATATCACTCGAAGAACTCCGAGGCACTGAGGCGCTGCTCGGTGATCGAGACTGGATTGCAAGTTACCGAATCGCGATGCGCAGTCGAATAACAGTGCTCGAGGAGGAAGCTCGCAGTACGCGTGATCGGGTAAGAGCGCTTAAATACCTCGTCGCAATCGTCAGCACATTGGTCGTGAGCGTATTGCTGTGGCAGTACTTCGGCTGACTAGTCCCTATCCACCAGCCAGAACAATTTGGCAAGCCAATGTCTGCTTTTTGGGGACCGATCAGGGATTGTCCTGGTCTCTGCCTTTGTTCGCCAAGGCATAGCCACGCGATAGATGGTCTCGTGTGACACCTGGTAGTGCTCGTCGTCCGGGTAAGTGCGTTTCAACCAGCCTGCGATCTGCTCCGGTGACCAGAGCTGCTGCAGCTGTTTCGCCACGATGCGAGCCAATGCATGGTTCTCAGCCAGTCTACAACGCTTCGGTCGATTCGCCCGATCCCAAGCCGCTTGGTCTGCTCGATTGGTTCGGTAATATCGACGACCGGCATTGCGGTGGATCTCTCGGCTGACTGTTGAGGGAGATCGTCCCAGCTGCTCAGCGATCGAACGAAGCGAGCAGCCGGCGACCATACCGCGAGATATCTCTTCTCGCTCAGACAACGTGAGAGACCGCCTCGAACGCTTTCTCGGCAGGGGACGAACGCCCCCATTCTCCGACAGAATGCGTTGAATCGATGAATGATATCGGTCAAACAGGCGCGCAATCTCGTTCATAGAATCGCCCTTTTGCCAGCGATCCCACATCAATGCCTTATCGGCTTCGGAATAACGAATCCTCGGTCTTCGCTTCATCGGCAACATCCCCCTCTAAACAATCAAGAGAATAGAATGTTGCGTTGACCCATTGAGAGCACCACGCCAAAGGAGATACTCCGCAACCAGGTCCTGACGGTCTCAGTTCGGCCAACAACAGCCACTGAAGGATTCGGCTAGACTGACGGAATTTACCGGGCAGCGGGAGGTCAGCGCCTGGGTGTTCTTCGATACACAGTACCGAATAGTTTTACAGCGCTGAGCTTATTGCTGGGCGTAGCGTCGATCATCACGACTCAGCTGGGCGATCTGGAACTGGCTGGCTGGATTATCGTCTGGTGTGGTCTGCTCGACGTAATGGATGGAGTATCTGCCCGACTGCTGAATGCGACGTCCAGTTTTGGTGCAGAATTCGACTCAATGGCCGACCTGGTGTCATTCGGTGTTGCGCCGGCCGTATTGATATTGAACGCGGGCTTGCAACTGGGTGGTATCGAATACGACTCGGGGCAGTTCTGGATTCTGTTCATCGCCATATCAGTTTTCGTACTCGCAGGCGCCATGCGCCTTGCTCGTTTCAACCTGGTGTCCGATAAACCAAGTAACGGCTGGTTTACTGGCGTTCCGATTACGTTTGCCGGCGGCGGCATACTGTCGTCGTTGGTACTGGTCCTGATCCATCAGGAAGCGCTGGCAGAATCTTTGCCCCTACACCTCTTTCTACCCGTGCTGATGTTCGTGTTGGCCTTGTTGATGATTTCGCGCCTGCGATTCCCGAAGGCGACGCGGCGCAAAAGTAATTTCATCAATGTTTTTCAGGTCATTGCGATCGCTGGTATCTACTATTGCGGCATCACGAGGACACATCCGGAATACCTGCTGGGTATCGGTATCTTCCTTCTCGTCGCAGGCATCATAGCCGGCCGAATGAATTCAATCCTGAGTAAAACCCGGAATAAGGAGCCTAAAAGCTTGCATCACGTCGAGTAGCAGTGTTTTTGTATTCCATCATCGCTTTTGCCGCTTGGCCCCACGGGCTCGGCATGCCGAGCACCAAGATAATGCGTAACCCGTCGGCTTGAATGGCTTGGTTGATGTCTAGGTATTCCATAGTGGCTCCCTTGTTTGCGATTTCTGGCTCGGCATACGCTGTACCAGAACAGGACGCACGCCTTCGGGGTGGATTAATTCACGACGACCCTAACCCCATTTGTCCAGATAGGTCAGCTCTTCAGCCGGGGTACGTGTTACGGGTCCGAACTTACCGATCGGGTAACCGATAGGGATCGTCACGACAACACCGTAATCGTTAGGAATTTCGAAGTACTCATGTAGTTCTTTCTCAAACACCTGATGCATGGTGGTTAAGGCGGCACCGAGCCCCAGTGCCCGACAGGCGAGCAAGATGTTTTGGACGCAGGGGTACACCGCACCGTAGTTCGGAGGTCCCTCGCCGATGCGCTCTTCTTTGGGTACCTTGAATGGCCAGTCGCACTTGCCACACACCAACAAGAGATAAGGCGCTTCGTGCATATGATCCATTTGATAGTAGAGGGCTTTCAATTGTCGGCCGGGGTTTTCCTTGCGACCCTCGACACCACTCGTCACTCTGAAACGGGTTTCGATGGCCAGGGCATAACGCTCAGCAAACCACTTTTTCCGTTCCGGATCTGAGACCAGGACAAATCTCCAGGGTTGCGTGTTCTGCCCCGAGGGCGCCTGCACGCCGGCGTTGAGCACCTTCCAGATCGTCTCTATTGGAACAGGATCTGGCTTCAGTCTGCGCATCGCTCGGACATTGGCAACAAGATCGAAAAAGGGCGGGTTTGTGTTATCTGACATGGCTTGCATTGCTCCAGGTATTGGCCGATGTCGCCCATTACATCGTCCGGATGACGGAGGGTCGTCCAAGATGTCGAGCGGATTTTCTATTCTCGATGGAAGTTTGTCGATCTGAGCAGATTGGGGTTCAAGTCTACGCAGACCTCCTGTCTTGTTTAAGCACCTCGCAACCGCCAGGCTCCCTGAGGTCGTCTAAGCCATCGATGTTGAGACAATCAGCTCAATTACCTTTCTCGGAGTCGCCGACCCTGTCAGTTCGCTGATGCATCTCGGCGGCGCTGTCGCATTCTCGGTGCTCGGCGTCGGCTTGATATCGCGCGCAGGCGGCAAGCGGCTGCGCGTCGCGGCAGTCTCGATTTACGTTGTTGGCGTCGTGTTCGCGCTCTTTGCCAGCGGTATTTTTCATCTTGCGGACCCGCTCACCGCCTCGCGCGCGCTGCTGCGAAGAGTCGACCACGCCGCCATCTTCGTTCTGATTGCCGCGACCTACACCCCCGTGCATGTCATCGAGTTTCGAGGTTTCATGCGCTGGGGAATTCTCGGCGCTGTGTGGACCACCGCGACTGCCGGAATCATTCTGAAGTCGATCTATTTCGCCAGCGTTCCCACCTGGGCCGGCCTTCTCCTCTACCTCGGCTTAGGTTGGGCCGGCTTGATTTCAGCGACCGTCCTGTATCGTGCGGTCGGCCTCAAACCACTCATGCCGTTGATTGGCGGCGCGGTTGCCTACACCGCAGGTGCAGTGCTCGAGTTCGCCGGCGTGCCGACCATCCTCCCAGGCATCGTCGGGCCACATGAAACGTTCCATGTATTCGTGCTGATCGGCGTCGGTCTGCATTGGTCGTACATCCGACGAATCGTAATGTACGCGCCGATCACGGATCTGTACCAACGCGCTTGAGCCCTTGCCAGCAGCCGTACTCGTCCGTTACGCGGATAGGAAGGATAAGATTCGGACGAATCTGACCTGGGGTCGGCCGGCAGCGTAGCTTCCTGAACCCGATGACTCGAAGCAGCGCTGCCGCCACGCCTCCCGCGCCGACTTGGGCCCAATCGGAAGTAGAGGCTCCATCCAGCCAGCGTCTCCTCCTGGCACAAAGCTGCCGTTTTGAATCCGTGGCTCGAAATGTCTCCTTCCGACGCCGAAGCAGACATTGAACAAGTCTGCTGAATCGTTGATCATCAATGTGGCTATGGACTGGCTATGCGCTCTCGCTCCGTTACGTGAAAGGAAACCCCATGAAAATGATACTCAAGGGATTGCTGGGTCTCGTCCTCTTAATCGTCGTCGGCTTGGCGGTCCTGATGGTTGCCGCTCGTTTTTCGGACGGACCACTGGCGATCATTGCAGGCGGACCCTTTTCAAGCGGAGAGCTCTATGAAGGGTCCGAACCGAGCTGGGACGATCTGGTGGATATCGACACCGTCGAGTTCCAGTCGCTGGAGCCCGCTCGATCCCGCACAACCTGGATCGCCGTGCATGACGGTCGCATTTTCATTCCGTGTGGTTACATGACGACCACCTGGGGGCGGATATGGAAGCAATGGCCCATCGAGGCCGAGCGCGACGGCCGCGTGATCCTGCGCGCCAACGGCAAGCTCTACAACCGCAACCTGGTCCGCATCAAGTCTGGTCCTGAAATCCAACCTATACTCGCAGAACTCGGCCGCAAGTACGGCGGCGGTTCGCCTTTTCCGGATGATGCGGTCACCAGCGACTATCTCTGGATATTTGAAATGACGCCGCGTTGATCTGCTTGTGATAGCTCGACCTATGCTGACTGATCCTGGTCGGCATGAACCAACATCTTGAGCTAAATACGGCACCGATTACTAAGTACCTTCCGATTAGAGTCTGCTTGATGAGTGTAGCGCGACTTCGTTTGCCAGCCTGTTCGGGGTTGAGTCGAACACTGAGTGTCTCGTGTTGGCACAAAGGAGACGCTTTCTAGCCCTGCGTGAATGGTCTGCTTTCGACGCCGAAGCAGACATCTCCTCAGTGATCTGATGTAGCCTGCTGCGAATAGTCGAGGAGGAGAGTCATGAACTGGGATGCGATTGGGGCGACTGGGGAATGGGCTGGCGCAATAGCGGTCGTGGCGACGCTCGGCTACCTGGCGGTTCAGATCCGACAGAATGCCTCGTCAATGCGGTCGTCGGCCGAACTCGAAGCGTCCAGACAATTCACCGCGATGGTTACCCGAATATCCGGCGACCGAGAATTGCAGCGAATCTGGGACGAGGTCATCGAGCAACAGGCGCCGTGTCTCGAAGACCATCGGCAATGGTTGTTCTTTATGGCTGAGATCTTCACCTCTCGGAGGGGGTTTTCACTCAGTATCGGAAGGGATTCCTATCGATCGAAACCTGGAGTGAGTATGAACGGCTGATGGTAGGCTGCTTACAATCGAGCGTGGCCAAGGAGTGGTGGGAAGGCGGTAACGGTCCGTTTTCCTCGGAGTTCAGGGCTCATGTAGAGTCCTTGCTGACTGTCGAACCGACCTGGACCCTACAGAGCACTATCGCGATGAGAGGCAACGATGCCTGACGTCTTGCTTCTTCATAGATAGATGTCTCCTCCTGGCAGAGGCCGTGTGAAAACCATTTTTCACCGTCGATGACCTCGAAAAACACGCACGAGAGTTCAATTGTTGGGGGCAATCGCCCGGAAAACGACAAACCAGAGCACTCTCATGCAGGTC
>Ga0209987_10000686_pt1 | contig 17927 bp, 25 predicted proteins | sample N074metaG_FD_182134 | JGI IMG/M metagenome (GOLD analysis project Ga0209987, IMG submission 182134) | Deep subsurface microbial communities from Kermadec Trench to uncover new lineages of life (NeLLi) - N074 metaG (SPAdes) (version 2) | ecosystem: Environmental > Aquatic > Marine > Ocean trench... | reverse complement strand
AGATTATCCTCTGCCCATTGCGGCGTACTTGCCAGATCGTCCTTTAAGGAACAAGGCTCCTGACATTGTACCAAAGACTATAGCTGTAATTGCTGCTGCTCCGAAAATACCATCTGCACTAAGAACGGGAGTTCCTGAACCAGCTTGAGGGTTTGCTTCAATAGATTCAATTCTTCGACGCTGAAGTTCTAGTGCTTCTTCTAGTGTATATTTACCAGTTTGGCCCTCAGAACCAACGTTACCCATGTATTGTGCAAATGCTACTGTATTATCTGCATAATAACCCATGGTGAATACAGCAACTAACATTGCTGCGAAAAGTACTTTTGTATTCATATCGTTTTACCTGTTCGTTTTGAAGCCAGTGACTTATTTAACTTTTATTCTGAACTCTAATTTTTGATACAATATACGAGATCAGTAAAAGTAACGTTTAATTTTGTTCTAGAAACAGCCGATTCATGGGACGAATGCACACACATAGACATGGTAAATCACATTCTATTAGACCAACAACACTACGTGCGCCATCTTGGGTAACACTTAGTTCCAAAGAAATTGAAGAATTAGTCGTAAAATACACAAAAGAAGGATTAACTCCTAGTCAAATCGGAAATAAATTAAGAGATCAACACGCAATTCCTTTAATCAAACCAATTACCAAAAAAAGTATTGGTGAGATTCTAGAAGAAAATGATTTGAAAGCAGAAATGCCAGAAGATCTTGAAAATATTGTCAAAAAAGCAGTTGGTCTTCAAAAGCACCTCAAAGTAAACAAAGGGGACAACAGAAATGTTAGATCTTTGGAATTAATTGAAGCCAAAGTTCACAGACTGTCTGTTTACTACAAAAGAATAGAAAGGATTCCTAAAACTTGGAAATATAAATCCGTAGTTGCTCAATTAGAGTAATGACAAAATCACTTGACGAGTCACTTTCATTTTTCAAAGATAAAATTTTAGATTGTGTAAAATCTAAAAAATCAATTTTTGTTACAACCCATATTGATTGTGATGGACTTTCATCTGGGAGTATTATTACCAAAGCTCTAATCAGAGCAGGTGCCAAATGTACTGTCAGAACATCAAAAGAATTTAATAAAAAAGTAGTAGACTCTTTCAAAACAGATTCTCGAGATTTTCACATAGTAACAGATCTTGGAGGAGGTTTTGCAAAAGATCTAAACGAATCTCTAGGAGATAATTGGATTGTTTTAGATCATCACCAGATTCCAGAAGAAGAGTTGGATAATCAAAATGTCATCAATGCTTGGAAATATGGGATAGATGGAGGAGTTGAGATTTGTGCAGGTGGGATGGCATATCTTGCATCAATGGCACTTGATGAGAGAAATTCAGATTTGTCTGCTATTGCAGTTGTTTCTGCATTAGGTGATAGACAAGATCAAGGAGAAAGAAAATCATTTACAGGCAAGAATTTTGAGATTGCCAATACTGCCAAAGAACAGGGTTTGGTAGATATTGATTTAGATTTATTATTAGTTGGAAGAGAGACTAGACCACTTCCTGATGCTTTGGCATTTACTTCACAGCCATTTATCGAAGGATTAACATGGAACAGAGATGCATGCCTTTCACTTCTAAATTCATCAGGAATTCAGTTAAAGGATGAAGGAAGATGGAGAGTTCCAGCAGAACTAAATGAAGAAGAAAAAAGACAAGTAATTGAATCAATTACTAAATTTACTTCTGGAAAAAACGCTACTGAAATCATGTCAGAATTAATTGGATATACCTATACATTTCCAAGAGAGGACAAGAGAAGTTTCTTGCGAGATGGAAGAGAATTTTCAACTATGCTAAACTCTTGTGGAAGAATTAATCATTCTGGTGTTGGAATGGCAATATGCATGGGAGATAGAAACCAAATTCTAAGAGAGGGTGAAACCATTTTGACAGAATATAGAAAGAAGATTAGAGAATATATGAATATTTTATCAAATGAAAGATGGAGAATTTCAGAAAGTGAAACTTGTGTAATGGTGAATGGTGAAGATATAGTACCAGAGACAATGACTGGAACTATTTCATCATTGATTGCAGGATCGCCTAAAAATGCTGGAAAAATTATAATTTTGAGAACAAAGGGTGAAGAAAATACAATAAAGTTTTCATCAAGAAAGTCATATAGTTGCAAATCTGACATAAATCTTAGCGAATTAATGAGAATAGGTGCTGAAAAATTCGATGGTGTTGGAGGAGGTCATGATGCAGCAGCAGGAGCTAAAATAACTAAAGACAAATTGGATGAATTTCTTAATTATTTGATAGTAAATGTCGTTAACGTGTCAAGTAAAGGTAGTTCTCAATAACATATCAAAAGAAAAGGCAGAAACTGTCAAAAAAGCATTAGAACCTGATAACGTAAATTTTCCAGAAGGGTTGAGTCTTTATGTTGAAAATATTGATAACAAACTAGTTTTTAATTTTGAAAGTAAGGATAACATGAAGCAACTTATTGGAACAATTGATGAAGTATTAGAGCATGTACAGATTGCATTAAAGGTGATTGAGTAATGTTAGATCCAAAATTAATCAAAGAAAAACCACAGATTATTCGAGATATGCTCAAAGCAAGAGATGTGGATTTTAATTTAGATGAATTAATAGAATTTGATCAAAAAAGGCGTGAATTTATAATTAAAACAGATGAACTAAGAAAAAAGAAAAATCAAGTAGCATTAGAGATTTCGCAAAAAAAGAAGGCAAGTGAAGATGCATCATCAATTTTAGATGAGATGAAAAATGTCTCAGCTGAACTTGCAAAATTAGAATCAGAGCAAGAAACTATTGAAAATACTTATTCTAGATTGGCATTAACAATTCCAAATCTAGTCCACAAATCAGTTCCAATTGGAATAGATGAAAATGCTAACAAAGAAATAAGAAAATGGGGAAACATACCAAATTTTGATTTTAAAATAAGTGATCATATTGATATTTCTGAAAATTTAGATTTAGTTGACTTGGAAAGAGCAGCAAAAGTTGCAGGAGCTAGATTTTATTTTCTTAAAAATGATCTTGTTAGATTAAATCAGTCACTAATTCACTTTGCATTAGATTATCTAACACAAAAAAAATATTCACTTGTTCAACCACCTTATATGATTAATCGAGAATCAATGGAGGGAGCAGTTATTGCTGATGACTTTGAAGATGTAATCTACAAGATTGAAGATGAAGATCTATACATGATTGGAACATCTGAACATGCAATGGCTGCAATGCTCTCAAAAGAAATCATTGAAGGAAAAGATTTACCTATAAGATATGCAGGTATAAGCCCATGTTTTAGAAAAGAAGCAGGGGCACATGGAAGAGATCAAAAAGGAATTTTTAGAGTACATCAATTTGACAAAATTGAACAGTTTGTATTTTCAAGACCAGAAGATTCTTGGAATGAGCATGAAAAAATGTTAGCAGTTGCAGAAGAATTTTATCAGAAATTGGAGATTCCACACAAAGTAATGCTGCTATCAACTGGAGACATGGGAAAAGTTTCAGCAAAGACTTATGATATTGAAGCATGGATGGCAGGGCAAAATGCTTACAGAGAAATTGTTTCATGTTCAAACTGTTTAGACTATCAAGCAAGAAGATTGAAGATTAGATTTAGGGATAAAACAAATGAAGATACACAATATGTACACACACTTAACAGCACTCTTGTTGCTACAACTAGAGTTATGGTTTCAATAATGGAAAACAATCAAACAAAAGATGGACATTTTACAATTCCCAAGGTTTTACAGAGTTACATGGGAAATCAGAAAGAGATCTAGTAACATACCCTTATATTTTGGGTTTAAAGGTCGATAATAATTGGCACGTAGAAAAGGTCGCACTAAAGACAAGTGGAGAGAAAAGCGTTGGATTACAGTAAATGCTCCAGAATCATTTAACGTTGTTCCAATTGCCTATATTCCAATTACAGATGATGAAAAAGCAATAGGTAGGGTTTTAGAAGTAACACTTTATGATATTCTAAAAGGTGATCCTTCACAACATCAATTCAAAATGTATTTTCAGATTGACAAGGTTGATGGTGAAAAAGCATCAACAATTTTCAAGAGATTTGAATATTCAAAAGAATTTTTGCGTAGTTTAGTTAGACGTGGTTCATCAAAAATTAATTTTATTATGGATATTAAAACAAAAGATGGATACATCTTTAGAATAAAAGTAATTGCTCTAACTCATAGACAATTAAATACATCTAGAAAACATGCTTTAAGATTAATTATCAGAGATGTAATTAACAAGACAGTTCCAGAAATGACAGTTGATCAATTTGTCCAAGCTACTTGTTACAGCAAAATTAATTCAGATATTATGGCAGCATTCAAGAAAATTATCAGAGTAAGACATGTAGGTCTTGAGAAAGTAAAACTCATTAGAACTGCAGATAAAGAAACAATATTACTTAAAGCATAAACAACTAACATTATTCTTTTACAATCATGATTGATAAGATAGAAGTAACAATTGATGTAATTATTCATGCAACTGAAGATATTTCAAAAATATTCAAAGTTTTTGAAGAATTGTTTCATCTAAAAGAAGAAAATTTTACAATTCATGAAACAACAGGACATTTTGATAATCCAATAATTATGTTAAATACAGAAATTGTAAAAAAAGAGGCTCAAAACTTTATGAAAAAACTTTTAGAATTTTTATCCATGGAACAAATTAATCAATTAATTGAAGAAATTGAAGAAAGGACAATAGATTCCAGATTTCATATGAGATTAGATAAACAAGAACTAATGAAAGGAAAACTTGTATTTGGAGAAAACGAATCAATAAAAATAAAAATCCATACTCCAATTTACAATAAAAAAAATGTGGTCAAAACATTTACAGAAATTTTTCAAATTGCCAACTAGATTAAATAGGAATAATAGAATTATTTAATTTGGGAATGAGGAAATAATAGCCGCTCCAGTCTGAGCGAAAGCCTTGAAGACGCCGCGACGAACCGACCCCATTTTTGAATCGATCATGAAATTTTGTTTAAAAGATTTTTTACATTTTATCATTGTATTATTTTAAATACGGATAGACAAACCTCATTATCGTGGCAGATTATGATGTTATAATTGCAGGTGGAGGTCTTGCAGGTACAATTACAGCTCAATCTATCTCATACTATTCAAATCAAAATCTGAAGATTTTGGTTGTTGATAGAAATACAGAATTTTTACCAGGTAGAAAATCATTGGCAGGTTGGGTATGTGGAGATGCATGTTCCAAAGAGGCAGTAGATTTTATGTCAAATCGAATTAAAGTTGAATGGACCAAACCAGAAATTGAACATGAGGTAAAAGGCGTAATGGCATTTTCTCCAGATAAAAAAACAGCAATTCCATTTGATGGTGAAGGATACATGTTAAATCGTCAAAAACTACCTGAAATTCAAAATGAAAGATGTAAAAAAATGGGAATTGAGTTTGAATATGAGATTAATCTTACAGGTTTAATTTATGATGGTCAGCAAGCAATTGGAGTTCAAGGAATTGATAACAAAACAAAACAACCATTTAAGAAAACATCAAAAATTGTAGTTGATGCAACTGGAGTTACATCTGTGCTTAGAAATGGACTTCAAAACTCTACTAAAGTAGAAAAAAGAATCGATAGAAAAGATTTGGAATCTACAGGCAGATACATTATGTATTTTGATCAAGGAGAAAAAGATCTTACAGAGTTTGATCCAGATTATTGTATAATTCATTTAGATCAAGATATTGCACCTGGGGGATATGGATGGGTATTTCCTAAAGCAGATAACAAAGTTAACATTGGTTTAGGAATTGAGAAATCATTTTTGGATAAAAGAAACAAAAGGTTAGGTAAGAAAGATAATGTAGCATCATTAATGAAAGAATATCTTGAAAGAAACAAAGCAATAAAAAATTCAAGATTATCAGAAGACCCTGAAGATATTAACAATAATTCTGGAGTTTTCCAAGTTTCAGTTAGAAGACAAAATGATTGTATGGTATCTGGAGGATACATGTTAGTTGGAGATTCTGCATGGATGCCAAAAGCAATTGATGCAGGTGGAATAGGACCAGCATTAATTGCAGGAACAATTATTGGAAAAAATATAGTTCAAGCAATAGAAAAAAATGATCTTTCAGAAGCAAGTCTTTGGCAATACAACATTGACTTTATCAAAGAATATGGATACAAAACTGCAGGTCTTGAACTTTTTAGAGGATTAATACAACAAATGACTAATGAACAAATTAGTTATGGAATGAAACACTTTTTGGGAAATCTTGATGTTGAATCAATTAGTAAAGGAGAACATCCTGACTTTTCTGGATTAGGAAAGATTGGTATGATAATCAGAGGTGTAATGAATCAGACAGTTGCAAAGGCTCTAAAATACACATCAGAACAAAATCAATGGTTAGTTGAACATTACTACAATTATCCAAAAGATCCATCAGGTTTTGAACAATGGAATAAAACATTACATCAGAGATTTGGTGAAGCATTTACAAAAGTAGAAGCATTTGGTACATAATTGATACAAAAACTCACTTTTGAAACTAAAGAAATCTTTGAAAATTACTAATTAAATCAAATTCTAGGCTCAATCCACGGGGATTCAGCCACCAAATTGGGGATAAAATGAGACGCAAAAACTATGATGTAAATTCAAAACTGGTTTCTGCAACATTATTTCCACGGGTCTATTGACCTGCTAACCAATATTGATAATGAGCACACCACTCATCTGCATATGCTTTGTTCAAATCAGAGATTACTTCGTTGATGTCTATTTTTTCTGCTACAATTTCTATTCCTTTTTTGCCCATAAATTACTCCAATGTACTATCCTAATTTAACATATCATTAATTTCACTAAATTACTTTGGAAAAAGCAGCTAAATTTAAATTTACTATTCTCTATGCATATATCAGAAGAAATGGATGATGATAGAAGACTGGTAGACAATATGTTGGAAGCCAACAAGAACGTCAGGTATGCTTGCATCTGCGATGGTGAAGGAAAAATACTTTGGAACTCCCGTCGCGATAATATAGAAAGTATGTTAACCTTGGAAGAGACAAGAGATTCAGTAAAAGCAGCTTGCGAGCAGTGGAGCAAACGGAAAAAACTTTCTGGAAAGATTGGAAAGGGAAAATTTGCCTTAGTAGATTACGAGAAATTAAAGCGAATAACTATTCCTTTGGCAAATAATCATCTATTGTATATGCACATTGAAGCAAACAAACCTGAATACATGGGAGATATTCTAAACATCATAAAGTATGTAGAGGAACATCCTTCGCAAAAATAGGACTAATCATTTCCGACTCTTAGATTCAAGTCTTTAGAGGCTTGAACCTTTCTTGTGGAATTAGAATTTCTTTTAGTTTTTCATAATACAAAAAAATTCAGTGACCGTCTATGCAGGAAGAGACAATTCTTGTAGATGATCGTAATGAGTTCTTAAAAAATCCATAGTCTTCCTGGCGTCAGTTTTATCAAGGGGAGCTCCGTTTGCAAGAATACTTAGATGTTTCAGTTCCAACTTTAGCTCATGAAGTGCTTTTTTGAGTTCTTGATCATTGTTTGGTCTCAAAAATTCTATAATGCTGTCCTCAATTTGTAAAATATCATTTTCTAAATTTATGATATCATGACGAATGTCATCTTGCATTAGTATTCTAAAGATATTATTGAAAATAACTGTGATTCTTGGATTTCTTAATGATTGTAAAAATAATTGAAAAAAATTAAACAGATTTTCCATTTAGATCCAAATTCTTAGAGGCTTGAATCTTTTTTGTGGATAAAAATGAATGCAGTTAATGAATCTAAAGGGACCAGATACGTTATTTTTTTACATTTGATACAACCTGTTAACAAAATTTCTTATTTGATTAGAATCTAAATAAACTATGAAAATTTTCATTCCAATTGGTATCATAATTTTTGGTTTAATGATTGGTATCACTTCCACCTCTGCTGAAGAAATGTCAGATGCCACTACTAATCTCCTTAACTATGATATTCAATCTGGTGAGCTAGCTATAATGTGGTTGGGAAATCATCAAAAGGGCTCATTGGAAGGGTATGCTTCAGCAGGCTTTCTTTTAAGAACTAGCAACTATGCTATCGCAATAGATCCATCAAGCTTACTCATAGACGATATCGATTCGTTGGATAGACTAGATGTAATTTTCATAACTCATGATCATGGAGATCACTTTGATCCTGAAACCACCATAGCAATGCAAACTAAAACTGGTTCCTTTATCATTGCAGATCCAACTTCAGCACTTATGTTAATTGATAAAATACCTAAAGACAAGCTCGTCCAAATCAAACCAAATGAGCAAAAAACTATCTCTGGAATTACTGTTGATGCATTTGCAGCTGAACATTCAACTAAAACTCCATTGATCTATGTAATAGAGTTTGATGGATTTAGAATATTTCATGGTTCTGATTCTGGATTTGTGGATGATTTAAAGAACATTGAACCAAGAGTTCATGTAGCAATAGTTCCAACTGGAAACCCTTCCCCAACTGCATCCCCGCAAGATGCATTTGAAATGACAAAAGCAACAAATCCCTATATTGTTATTCCAATGCATGGTAGTCCTCAACAGATGCAAGAATTTTCTAATCTAGTAGAAGAGTCTGGTTTGGAAACAATAGTTACAATTCCTTCACCCTTGGAGATAATAATTCCATATGAGGTTGTGCCAGAGTTTGGTTTACTTTCAGTTGTTGTGTTAAGTTCTGGAATAGGAATGGTAATTTACCTTTTAAGGAGCAAAAATATTGTTAACATGATTTGAAACTAAACCTACAAGGAAATAAATTAACTATCACTGTAATACTAATTTTTAGTACAGCAATTTTTCTCGTTTTTGTAATTAATTGGTTTGATGAGAATGTTGCAAACCCTAGAATTTGGAAAGATTGGACATGTGAAGAAATGAAAAAATTTGCAATTGAGTTTAAAGATGAGCAGTTTACTAATTTTCAGCGAGCTAAATTTCATGAGGCTCTGAGCTTCTGTATGGGTACATAGCAGTATCAAGTTTCAAAATATTTGCATATTTAGTGTATGATTGATACGAAAAGTCACTTTTGAATTCTAGTTTTAAGAATTCCAGAAGCATTTGGAAACTAGATCTAATATTAAATATTGTTTAAATTAATGAAAACATACTTTGGAAATACAATATCTAGATTGGAATAATTCAAATCAAATTCTGAATAAGGCGTATGAAGCAGGTCTTTTTGTGCTCATTATAGGACCAAAAGGAACTGGAAAGACATCTTTAGTGAGAGATTTTGCAAAAAATAAGAGTGTAAATCTACAATCCATTAATTTTAGCCTAAGAACTAGAGAGAGTCATCTTATTGGTACAAAAACACTAACAGATGGAACTGTAAGTTTTGATGAAGGAATTTTGATAAAGTCAATGAAAAAAGGAGACATGCTTTACTTGGATGAAATTAATTCAGCAGAAGCTGATGTTTTACTCAGACTTGATGAAGCGTTAGATGATAGACGACAAATTGTATTAAAAGAATCAACAGGAGAAGTAATTAAAGCAAAAGAAAATTGGTATGTAATTGCAACTATAAATCCATTAACACATAGTGGAACAAAGGAACTCCCACCACAAATACTAAGTAGATTTCCAGTACGAATAAGACTAGAATATCCGCCTGAGAACATTGAATTAGAAATTATAAAAAAATATGTTTCAGGAGAACATGAATCAGAAATTATTCAAGCAATTAAACTAGCAAATATATTAAGACAAGCTGCTGCCGTTGAAGAACTATTTTATTCTCCTAGCTTAAGAGAAACAATTGCATTTGGAAAATTATTGGATAAAGGAATGTCTTCAAAAGAGATAGCATTTTTTGTTTTTGGAAATGTTTACACACAATGGGGAAACATAGAATATCAAAAAGTAAGTGACATCATTACTTCAATGTTTGGTAATTAAATGCAAGTAATTCAACTTCAAAATGAATCAATAGTAGAAATTGGAACCTTTCTTGTAAGAAGATGGTCTGAAGAAGATAAAATGATTATTGAAATTTCAGATAAGATGGAAACCAGAACAAGACTAAATGAAAAAAAAATAATCATGACACCTCTTGAAAAAAGAATTGGTAACGATTTTCAAAAATATCGTCAATTTCGAACATCATTGTGGTATGAAGCAATGAGAGTAAAATTTTGTAAAAAGATTCTCAGTAATGATCATGCATTTGGTTTCATTCTCAATACATTGGAGACACAAAGAATTGAACAATTAGGTAGAAAAATTTGGAAAGGAATGGATGATGAAATTATCTTCAATTATGCCTATATGCTTATAGCAAGACCCCAACTAAACACAGTTTATGGAAATGCACGAATTGTAGAGGCATTTTATCAATATTTCATGTTTGGAGCAATTAAAGGAGAAATTCAATCTAGTCATTTTGAGAAAATTAAAAAAGCAACTGAATTTGCAAAAAAAAATGTTGCCAAAGCAATTGAGAAAAATTATGATACTGATTGGCTTGAAAAAAATGTAAGTGATATAATCAAAATTTTAGATATTGATTCACTTCTTACAATACCAGTATCTTTACCGTATATGAAAGCTGGAATGGCATTAAATAAAGAAGAACTATTAAAAATTTTAAAAATAATTTCTAAAAACAAAGAGGGAGATTTTGGTTCAGCAAATTCTGCATCGATATTAAGAGGAGACAATGTCTATGATGAGTATAAAGTATTACTTGATGAAAATAAAAAAATGGAAAATAAAGGATTAAGTCCAGAAGCAATAGGAATTCAAATTCCATCTACAAGGAATGTTAATGAAACCGCAATATATGATATGAATTTGATTAATCGATTAAAAATTAAATTTAAGGAATGGAAATATGGATGGAAAGAACAACATCATAGATCTGGAGATGAATTTGATGAAGAAAGTTACATTGAAGGACATGAACCATTTTTCATAGATATAAAAAAATCAATTAAAACTAAAATTGTAATTTTGTTGGATCATTCATCAAGTATTGCATCAAATGCTCTAGAATACAAAAAAGCAACTCTTGCACTTTGTGAAGTACTAGCTTTTCTTAAGGTAAAATTTGCAGTATATGCATTTAGTACTCAAAACAGATCAGTGGTTTGTTGGTCTATAAAAAAAGATAATATTAAATGGAACAATATTACTGCAAAACGATTAGCACAGATCGTTGCAAATGGTTCAACCCCTTTGGCAGAAGTTTATGATAAAATGTTTCCAATGTTACAATCAAAAAGACCAGATATTTTTTTGACACTAACAGATGGTGAACCATCAGATCCTAGTGCAGTAAGAAATATGACAAAATCTCTGAAAGGGTTAGGCATCAATATGGTGGCTTTAGGCTTGGGCCCAAACACAATAAGGGCAACTACTATAGCAAATAATCTCAAACATTTAGGATATGAAAAAACTATGGCAGTTAGTAGACTAAATGATATTCCGAATAAAGTGATTAGTATTTTAGAAGGATAATTTATTAGAATTTTGAGGAGAAAGACTTTTGGAAGAAACCGAAGGAACTAATATTGATAACGTACTGCTTGAGCGCTTTGAGCAAGAGATATGGAGTAAGGTACCTCATTTAGAAGATACAAAAATTGTTAATGCAACACCGCTAACTGATCTAACTGATGATTTGAAAGAATGTGCAAAAAGCGTGTACAAAACAGATTTTACAGATAAGGATCTAAAAATTTTTGGTAAATTTGATTCCAACTTAATTACTGGTTCAATTAAAGTCAGAGCTGCAGTTCACATTATTCATGACGCTATTGTTACAGGTAAACTGAAGAGTGGACAAACAGTAATTGAGGCTACCTCAGGAAACTTTGGAATAGCCCTTGGACTAATATCAAAACTTGGATTAGTTGTTGTTGCACTTGTATCAAGACAGTTGCAAGAAGGAGTCTTCAAGGAATTAAGAAATGAAAATATACGAATTATGGATCTTGATATGGACATCTGTCCTGCTCCAGGAATGAAAGATGGTGCAGCAGATCTTTTGGCTGCAAAAGCAACTGCAGTTAATATTCGCTCACAATTATCAGAGCTTGGTTTTGATCCTGCTATTTTTGATAAAGAAAATTCTGAAATAGAATCACTTTTAGCTAAACAAGATATCATAAATTTGGCAAAATTTCTTGCAAAGATTTACGGATTATTCTGCCCAGAACAATACGATAATGAATTAAACATTGATGTTCATCGAACTGTCACAGCAGCTGAAATTGACCAACAATTACATGAAAATGATTATTCATTAGAAGATTTTGAAATTGTTTGTACCTTTGGTACTGGTGGCACTTCAGGTGGTCTGAGTAGATATGTATCTGAAAAATATGAAAAAAAATCAGTGCACGTAGTTTTTCCACCAGCAGGTCAAGATGTAGCAGGAATTAGAACGAAAGACAAGGCATCTGGCTTGAAATTATATGAACCTGAGAAATATGCTGGTGAACATGAAGTAGATTTTGAGCAGGCAAAATATCTTCTCAAGTTTTTTGTAGACAAAGGTTACGATATAGGTGAAAGTACTGCTCTTGCTCTTTATCAAGTGCTAATTATGGCAAATTCTAATGATGGTGGAAAATATGTCGTAATTGTTGCTGATGGAATAGAAAAATACAGAAAAAATCTAGAAGCAATGTCAAAGAATCAACGTATTCAAGTTTCATTAGATGAAGCTGTAGCAAGTGTTAATGATTATGATAAAATAATTTGGATTCATACTCAATATACTCCACGTGAAGAGGGAATAGAGTTAATTGCAAAATCTCTTGGAGTTGATAAAAGTAAAATCTCTGTTCCAAAAGCAAGCACAGTAAATCAACTATTATCAACACAACAAATTCCAGAAGAATTAAAGAAAGAATTGCAAGGATCTAAAGGTAAATCATTGCTGATTTGCATGGCTGGAAATACATCACTGATGGCTACTAAAGTACTTGCAGCCAAAGGAATTGTAACTGAAAGTTTGAATGGTGGAATTACAGAACTGCCTGAAGTAAAAAACAGTGATCCTTCTAAATTTATTAAAGTAGCTACAGATTAATAATCTTGAAATGTCTTTCAATATCTCAACCATTTGCAGATTTAATAATTTCAGGTAAAAAAACTATTGAGTTGAGAAAGTGGAATACAAATTTCCGTGGAGAATTTTTGATCCATGCTCCAATCAAAATAAGAAAAGAAGATTGTAAGAGATTAAAAATAAAGAAAAAATTAGTTACAGGTGTAATTATTGGTAAAGCAGAACTTTATGAAGTAAAAAAATATAATTCAATTAAGGAAATAAAAGCAGATCAAAAATTTCATTTAGCTTCAAAAAATTTTCATGATAAAACTTTTGGATTTATTTTAAAAAATGTAAAATCATTTAGAATTCCAATTTCATGTAAGGGTCAGCTAGGGTTCTTTGAGATAGATTTACCTAAAACAAAAATCAAAAACAAGGAGATAGTGACAGATATCATTGATGAAGAATATCGTTACCAATGGATTGGACATCATTAGTAAAACCTGGATTTTCGGAAAAAGTTTGACTAGTATATATGCTGGATCATTTAAAGTTGCATGTTATGCCTCAAACAAAACCAATTGTTAGTGTTGAGAATGTTGTTGCATCTGCATCAGTTGACAAAAAACTTGATTTAATTGAAATTACAGAAAAATTGTAAATTGACTGAAGATATTTTTGAAAAAGAAAAGATCAAGATGACTCCTGAAACAGGATTTGATTTAGTTGGATTAGATTATTTTGCAGATTCTGAAAATCAATTGTATTTAGTTGAACATTTTGAAATGTATCAAGATGCTTTAAATGCTAAAAAAGAGCGAAAAAATCAGGATGAATATTTTATTTTATATAAAGGAGCAGGGGGAGAATTTTTCTGCAGATAAATTTGAAAAATAGTTTAACTTAACTAAATTTCACAAACTCTCTTATCATCAAGTTAAAAATTCCAAAATTATGGCAAATGAAACAAACGAATTGATTGATAACTTGTACAAAAAGGAGAAAGCAATTCATTCTGATCAAAATTCTAAACAAATTATCCGCAAAAGTCCAAAGGCAAAATACAAGATTTTTGACGAGTCAGAATTTACTCGTGGAAGAGAGGTCTTAGGCGATCTAATTGTGCATGGAATGATATCTTCAGGTGGAACTGACATAGATTGGCTTATTGAACATAGAGGAGGTTTTGTCATCTTAGAATTCAAGGGATTTCATAATGATAAGATCAATATTCCAAAAGGCCAAATGATAGCATATGAAAAATTGCATGAAAAGTTAAATCAATCAACAAAATGTTTTCTATACGTTGTAGGATGTGATGACATTGATTTTTCAAATCCAGATTCAACAATATGGATTTTTGAGATGAGACAATGGAAATCAGGTGCAATTCCAAAAAATACTAATGACATTTATGGTGAAGATTCAGGCAGACAAAACAAATTCATAGTTTATCGTGAATATATGGAAGAAATTAGTGTAGAGAAGCTTAGAGATATAGTTGATTCTCATTGGAAAGAATTTGAAAGAATTATGCAGTAAATGAAAATGTGTTTGACTTTGTTTCTATACCGTTATCCATATAGATTGTATATGTACCAGAACTTTCCCATCCTGGACCTCCAGCAATAGCTAATGTTGAATATTGTCCATTACTTTTTAGAGAAACTTGTTCTGCCCATACAAGTTCATTATTTTTATTTTCAATTGAGAGATTTACAACTCCAGTAGTATCAGATACACCACTAATTGAAATTATGTCTTTTTTATCATAAGATGATAAATCAGTTTGAATTGATAATGTATCTGAAATGGGATTAGTTGATATTACATCAGAACCGCCATTAAATGAAGCAGCTACTGCAATAATTATTACCAAGGCAACTCCACCAATTCCTAACAGTAATTTTGAATTTTTTAAAGTAGAAGATGAGATTCGTTGTGGTGGAGGCTGTAATGTTTGAATTTTTTGAATTGTAGGTGTTTCTGGGATAACAACATCTGGAATTATTAATTTTTCCTCAACAGGTGTTGGGGTTTGAACTACTTCAGGTCTTCTTCCTAGATGTTTTTCTGCTAATTTTCTAACATAATTTCGTTCATAATTACTAATTACTTCATCGTTTTCACATGCTCGACAAATTTGCTTTAAAATTCTGTCATCTCCAAAGTCTTTGTCTAAAAGAGCCTTTACATCATCAAGCAATGAATCAGTCATGTGTGTTTTCTCTACTATTGATTATTTATGAATTCCTTGTTTAAGATTGCTATTGATTTCTTTTTGAGAAAAAACTGGTTTAATTCAATTTTTTTGAATTAATCACCAAAAACTATTTTGAATAGATTTTTTGGGCTTGTATAATGACTGTTCGAATGTAATCCTTTGCAGTAAAATCAGATACTCCCATTTGTTTGGCTCTTTTATAGAGTTCAATTTCTTGAGGATTTATCAAATAACACTTCAAAAGATAATTTAGTCTATGAGATCTTTTTTCATCACTTTTCATAATTTTCCTTTTTTTCAGTACTAAAAAGACCAGAGGATTATGAAATAACCAATCACTCATGAGTATCATAAAATTGGAAAAAAAAGATATGATCTTTTTTAAACAGTAGTTAAAAATAAATAAAAATGAAAAGAATTGAAGCAACCATTCAAACAGAGAGGGTATCAACAGTTTCTGAGGCAATCAAAGATCAGGTAGGAGGTTTCACCATACTAGATGGAGATGGACGTGGTTCTGGAAAAAGACACACCATTAGATCAGGTAGAGGAACAGGAACCATTGAAGCTGAATACAACAAGGTATCAACTGTAACTACAATAGTAGAGGATGATAAAGTAGAATCAATAACAGCAATTATTGCAAATGCTGCATCTACTGGAAAAAGTGGGGATGGAATTATAGTCGTGACAGATGTTGATAGTATTATGAATATCGCATCTAAAAAGAGTGGCTCTGAAGCCCTCTAATCATTTTCTTTTATCAAAAAAAACCACATCATCATTTGATTTATAATAATTCTACTGAGAGATGGTGAACTATCCTCTCAGTGCTGTATCCCTTTGGGGGACATGTTTTTTGAAGGGATGTATTGTATTACAATCTGAGTATAAAAGCGAAGGATTTTGAAGAATTATTGTTGTCCTTCAATTCCCATTAATGTCAGAGTTGATCTGATTTTTGGAATTTTTCTAATCTTCCAAGTAATAGTTTCACGAAGTGCCTCTACTTGACCAGATTCTACTTTAGCCAAAATATCATATGCACCAAATGTACCATGTACTTCAACAACTCCTTCAATTGATTTTAGTTCTGATATTACTGCTTCTTCAGAACCTAGCTCACAGTTTATGAGAACATACGCTGTTGCCAATTATGATTCAGTTCCTATTTTCATACATAAAATCTCATCTTGAAATATATAAGAATAGTTTAATTTACTTTAAAATTCAATATCAATTTTGATTAAATCATAAACAAATGTAAAGTATTATGCAACAATTAAAAAATTTCTACGATGTTGTATATGCATTATTCATAATTTTTTCAAGTTCTTCAATATTTTTTGAAACAGTAATTTTTGAACGTAATTTAGAACCTCCTTGCATACCTTTTGTAAATCTGATTGCTTGACTCTTAATATTTCCAAATTTGATTTTGTAGTGATTTGTAAGATGTAAATAATCAAAAAATGAATCTAGACGGTCTTTGAAAGAGTACTCATTGTAAGAGTTAGTTTTAAGATAATCGTTAATTTGTTCAAATAAAAATGGATTTCCCATTGCACCTCGACCAATCATGACATAATCACATCCAGTCTCATCAATCATAGTTTTAGCATCTTCAGGGGTTGTAATGTCACCATTTCCAACAATCGGAATACCAGATATTTCTTTGAGTTCTTTAATCATCTGCCAATCTGCGGTACCAGAATAACCTTGACTAACAGTTCGAGGATGAAAAGTAATCATTTGAATTCCTTCATCTTCTGCTATTTCAGCTATTTCCCTAAAGAGGAATTTACTAGCATTTGTTACACCAGAACGAATTTTCAGTGTAACAGGTTTTTTGACAGCGTTAACAAGTGTGCTGAATATTTGTTGAGTTAGATTAACTTCTTGTAAAAGTGCACCGCCTGCCATTTGTTGAGTAATATGTGGTGCAGGACATCCCATGTTATAGTCAATAATATCAAAATAAGGTTCTACAATTTTTGCAGCTTTTTCTAATGCAAAAAGATCAGAACCAAATAACTGAACTGAAAGAGGACGTTCTTGTTCAGAATATTGAATAAATTCTTGTATTGTTTTAGTATCTTCTTTGAGTTGTTTTTCTTTTGCAATAATACTATGAATGTTAGTAAATTCAGTTACAACAAGACCAGCTCCCTTTTGTTTACATTGTAAACGTAGTGCAGGATCACTTACTCCTGCCATTGGAGCTAAAAATGCTCTACTGGAAAATTTTGGAAGCATGAGATAATTCTACAATTCGAATATATTTACTATATCAAAAATTTAGACAAAAAATGTTGTATTAATTATCAGGACAACCATCAATTACACCCTTGTAATCCTCGGGTTCCAGAGGACACAAGTCTTCGTCATTAATGATACCGTCTAGATCATCATCATGGACAAATCTCTGTTGTTCTGGAGCAGTATCAGGACAACCGTCGTGATCATTGTATTTGTTCCAAGTTTCTGGGCTAGTTGGACAAGAATCAGTAACATCTGGATATCCATCACCATCAGAATCAAGTTTTATGGGTGATGTAGACTCTGCTGCTAGCACATC
>Ga0209987_10000685_pt1 | contig 17932 bp, 12 predicted proteins | sample N074metaG_FD_182134 | JGI IMG/M metagenome (GOLD analysis project Ga0209987, IMG submission 182134) | Deep subsurface microbial communities from Kermadec Trench to uncover new lineages of life (NeLLi) - N074 metaG (SPAdes) (version 2) | ecosystem: Environmental > Aquatic > Marine > Ocean trench... | reverse complement strand
TGAAAGTAACAAAAAAGACGTTCCAATATGGAGAACACCAGGTTTCCATTGAAACAGGCGCGATAGCGCGACAGGCTGACGGAGCCGTTCTGGTCGACATGGCCGAAACGATGGTGTTGGTCACCGCCGTGGGCCGAAAGACAGCCGATCCTGGCCGTGATTTTTTTCCGTTGACGGTTAACTACCAGGAAAAAACCTACGCAGCGGGCAAGATTCCCGGCGGATTCTTCAAACGCGAGGGTCGCCCGAATGAAAAGGAAACGCTCACGTGTCGACTGATCGATCGTCCGTGTCGTCCCCTGTTCCCGAAAGGTTTCAAGAACGAAGTGCAGATCATCGCGACCGTGGTTTCGCTGAATCCGGACGTGGATCCGGCTATTCCGGCCTTGCTTGGCGCCTCTGCGGCATTGGCGATTTCGGGAATGCCGTTCGCCGGGCCAATTGCTGCGGCCAAGGTCGGTTATAAAGACGGCAATTACACTCTCAATCCGGGCCTCTCGGCAGTGGCTGAGTCCGATCTGGAACTGGTGGTCGCTGGTACCGCAGAGGCGGTCCTGATGGTTGAGTCTGAAGCCAACATCCTGTCAGAGGAAGTCATGCTGGGAGCCGTGATCTACGGTCACGAGCAAATGCAGGTCGCGATCAAGGCGATCAACGAGCTGGCAGCAGAGGTCGGCAAGCCGGCCTGGGATTGGGAAGCGCCTGCGACAGATGAGGATCTTGATTCCGCAGTTACGAAAGCAGCCGAAAGCGGCCTTGCCGATGCCTATCGGATCACCGACAAGGTAGAGCGCCAGGCTAGTGTTGGCGCCGCCAAAACGGCAGCGGTTGAGTCACTGGCCGACGGCGACGATGCCCGCTGGAGCGAGGAAGAAGTCAAAGGCGCTCTTGCAAAGCTTGAAAAGAGCATCGTCAGGAATCGCGTTATCGCCGGCGAGCCGCGCATCGATGGCCGGGATACGACCACAGTGCGTCCAATTGACATCAAGGTTGGCGTGTTACCACGCGCTCACGGTTCGGCAGTATTTACTCGTGGCGAGACGCAGGCGATCGTCGCAACCACACTGGGCACCGGTCGCGATGCGCAGATCATCGATGCGATCGAGGGTGAACGCAAAGACCCGTTCATGCTGCATTACAATTTCCCGCCATACTGTGTGGGCGAAACCGGCTTTATCGGCTCGCCGAAGCGGCGTGAAATCGGCCACGGAAAACTTGCCCGCCGGGGCATTCAGGCAGTCATGCCCAATACGGATGATTTTCCCTACGTCATTCGAGTGGTGTCCGAAATTACGGAATCCAACGGTTCCAGTTCCATGGCCTCAGTGTGTGGCTCCAGTCTTTCGCTGATGGATGCTGGCGTGCCGATCAAGGCAGCGGTCGCCGGCGTTGCGATGGGACTGGTTAAAGAGGGTGAGAAGTTCGCGATTTTGACCGATATTCTCGGCGATGAAGATCACCTGGGCGATATGGACTTCAAGGTAGCTGGCACAGACGCAGGCATTACCGCACTGCAGATGGACATCAAGATCCAGGGCATTACGAAGGAAATCATGAGTACTGCACTGGAACAGGCGAAGGACGCCCGGCTGCACATTCTTGGCGAGATGGCTGCGGTTCTTGACGCGCCGCGTGAAGAAATGTCTGAGTGGGCACCGACCATTATTTCGTTCAAGATTGATCCCGAGAAGATTCGCGACGTCATCGGCAAGGGTGGCTCCGTTATCCGGGCGATGACCGAGGAAACCGGCGCCACGATCGATATCGACAACGACGGTACGGTCAGGATCGCATCCGTCGACGGTGAGTCTGGCCGCGAAGCGAAGCGTCGCATCGACCTGATTACAGCTGACGTCGAAGTCGGACGTATCTATGAGGGCAAGGTCGCTCGTCTCATGGACTTTGGTGCGTTTGTTACGATTCTGCCGGGCAAGGACGGCCTCGTGCACATCTCGCAGATCTCTAACGAGCGTGTTGAGAAAGTCAGCGACAAGCTCGCCGAGGGCGATATGGTCAGGGTCAAAGTACTTGAAGTTGACCGCCAGGGCCGGGTACGGCTGAGCATGAAGGAAGTCGAAGCCGCGTAACAATCTGACCCAATAAGCAACTGGATATCATTCGCCGCGAAAGCCGCTCCCACAACACTAATTAGAATTGTGGGAGCGGCTTTAGCCGCGAATTTTTTCAATCAGGTGTATTACTTCTTGCAGGTCTGAACGAAGCAGCCAGTCGCGATGCTACACTGACGGAGTGAATTTCCGTCGTCAAGAACTTGCCGTCGCCACGGCGCTGCTGTTGGCTTCGCTGTTGCTACCCCATCACGCCGCGAGCGCGGAGGATCCTACTGAAAATCTGCTTCTGGTCACGCTCGATGGTGTCCGCTGGCAGGAGGTCTTCGGTGGTATTGACCTGGATCTGATCGAGGATGAGCGCTATGCAACTTCGCCGGAATTTTTGAAGGCGACTTACTGGCGTGAGCAGCGCAACGATCGGCGGAAACTGCTGTTCCCCTTTTTGTGGTCGGTCGTCGCCTCACAGGGTGTGTTGATTGGTGACCGGGAACAGGAAAGTTTTATAGACGTGAGCAATCCCTGGTGGTTTTCCTACCCGGGCTACAACGAAATCCTGGCCGGTAGCGCAGATCCTTCCATCGACTCCAACTCCCGGGACTGGAACCGGAATGTAACTTTCCTGGAAATTTTAGACGGCATTGACGGATTCAAAAATCACGTGCTGGCCTTCGGTTCCTGGGATGTGTTTCCTTATATCATCAACACCCAGCGCAGTGGGGTGCCAGTCAACTCGGGTTTCACCATCGCAGCGCCTGCTAACACGGCAAAGTCCCTTTGGTTGAACGAGATATCTGCTGAAGCTCCGATGCTCTGGAGAACGGTGCGGCTTGACCTGATCACCAACGGATACGCGATGGATGCTCTCGAGAATCAGCATCCGCGGGTCATCTACATCGCATACGGTGAAACCGATGACTTCGCCCACGATGGCAGTTACGACCGTTACATTGATGCGGCGCATCGTACCGATCTGATGTTGTCAAAACTGTGGGACTGGCTGCAGGCGGATCCCTTCTATCGCGACCGCACTACGCTAATGATTACCACCGATCATGGCAGAGGGAACACACCGGATGTCTGGACACGTCATGCCAGCGCCGCTGGCGCCGTTAAACTGGGTATTGAGGATGCTCCCGATGGTGTGCCGGGATCAGATCTGGTTCGCCGCCATTGGGCCCCGGATCAAGGCCCAGGGGATTGTACGCGGGCATTGGAAACAATCGCAGATTGCCGCAACGGCACTCGCGAGTCTGCAACTCGACCCCACCCGTTTAATGCCACAGGCAGACAGCGCAATGGATGAAATACTGTCCCCATAATTCGCGGCTAAAGCCGCTCCTACAGGTGCCAATAGCAGGAATGTAGGAGATCGTGGGAGCGGCTTCAGCCGCGATTCCCAATCGCCAAAAACCGAAAATGGCGCGATGACCCGATCATCGCGCCTTTTTTTTGGCGTTTTACCTGACTTTATGGCGCAATACCGGTAATCAAACCCGGAGTCGCAAGATGACCGCAGAAACTGAGCTGCGAACCGCCCAGGCGAGTGATATCCCGGCATGCGGCAAGGCTATGTACGAGGCATTCAGGGACATCGCCGAACGACACAATTTTACTCCTGACTTTCCGAGCCCGGAGGTAGCCGGGGGATTGTTGAACTCATTGCTGGAGGCACCGGATGTCGATGCGTTCGTGGCCGAGGAAGACGGCAAGATAGTTGGCAGTATTTTCGTATCGCGCCGCTCGCCGGTTGGCGGGATCAGTATCGTGACCGTCGATCCCGGCATTCAGAACCGCTCTATCGGCCGGCGACTCATGCTACACGGTATGGAGTGCCTGACCGAACAGGGTCACACACGACAACAGTTGATCCAGGCGGGCTATCACAGCCGCTCGCTGTGCCTCTACGCGAAGTTGGGCTTCATCGCCAGCGACCTGTTGTCCAATATGTACGGTGGTCCTGTTAAGGAAGTTTTTCCCGGACGGACGGTACGGCAGGCTGAAGACAGGGATGCAGAAGCCTGCAATGCGCTTTGTCGAAAAGTTCACGGGTTCGACCGGGCCGGCGAAGTCGCGGCTTCAATTGCTCAGGGGACGGCGTCGGTCGTCGAGAGCGATGGCAAGATCACCGGCTACACCACCGGCGTGGGATTTGTCGGTCACGGCGTGGGCGAAAGCAATGACGATCTGAAGGCAATGATCGCATCGGTCGATGAGTTTATGGGTCCGGGCGTCCTGATTCCGACGACCAATGGCGAGTTGTTTCGCTGGTGCCTGGAGAAGGGTCTCAGAGTCTCGCAGCAGCTGACCCTGATGGACACGGCGCCCGAGGGGCCGCCGGACGGTGTGTATTGGCCGTCAGTACTCTGTTGAGTTGCAGAAACACGAGCCTTAATTCGCGACTGAAGTCGCTCCCACAGGTGCCAATGGCAGGAATCTGGGAGCGGCTTCAGCCGCGATACTTTCCAGCTATTTCAGTTCGATTTCAAGAATACTGCATTCCTGTACCACCCTGCTGGTCTTACCACCGTGAGTGATGCGATCGGCCCAAAGGACATCACCCAGCTTATATGACTGCATGGTCGTATGACCGTCGTCAGCAGTCTCCATCCAGGCGCAGGGACTTAAGAAAACGACAACTCGATCCGGATGCTCATGCAGCGGCGGCGTCTCGCCGGTCCTCTCGGTTACTTTGAGGACCCTGACCCGCTCATTGTCGAGCACCGACACATATATATGTGGCGCCACCCGGACGGGGTCCAGGGCAGGTGTTTGCGCCAGGGCGCTCGCTAGTCCAAATACTGCAGAGAATCCAATGGCGGTTCCGATTCGTGATTTCCTGTTCAAGACGAGAATCCTTGTGTGGCTGGTATTAACTCACATTCCTGGCAGGGGGCGGCCAACCCGTGCTGTATCGCTGATGCAGGAATCCAGGAAGGCGATGATTCGGGTGGGCAAATAATATTCGGCGCGCCAGGGCAGTCCACCGCTTATGAAGCCGACATGGCCGCCGGCGGAGCTGACCTCGATCCGCACATCTTCTGATAGCTGCTCTTCACCCGGAATCGCCGCGGGGGTCATGAACGGGTCATCCAGCGCATTAATAATAAGGGTAGGGCGCCTGATTCCGGCCAGGAAGCCGACTGAGCTGCAACGGTCATAGTACTCATCCTTACCGGAAAAGCCGTGCAGCGGCGCCGTTACCGCATCGTCGAACTCCGAGAACGACCTGGCGCTCATCGCCCGGTGCCAGTCGAACGCCGCCGTGTGCCGATCAAACTTTCGACGGATAGCCTTCTTCATTCGTTTTAATAGGTAGTATTGATAAACATTTGAAAAACCAGAAGATAATGCATCAGCAGAATCATGAAGACTGAGGGGTACGCTGACGGCGGCCGCAGCATGCAAGGGCGTGGAGACGCCGTTTTCGCCGAGATACTTGAGCAATACACTGCCGCCTAAGGAAAAGCCGGCCGCCATCATCGGCCCTTCATGGCCCGCGGTCCGCAGACTTTCCACGAAAAACCGAATGTCATTGGTTTCACCGGCGTGATAGCGGCGTGGTAGCCGGTTGCGGTAGTCGCCACAATCCCGGAAATGCAGTACCGCAGCCCGCCAGCCAATGTGGGCCGCAGCATCCAATAATGACCGTGCATACGAGGAAGTGGCGGAGCCTTCCAGACCATGCAGGATGATCAGGAGCGGCGCACCTGTGTCGACTGGTGGTCCCCCAACCATCCAGTCGACCATCGTCACGTCACCATCCGGCAATTCCAAAGGCTCGCTTTTCAGTTCCACCTTGGGAATGCCGGACCACGGCAACGATGGAAACATCGTCTGGGCATGACGATTGCTGAGCCACCAGGCTGGCCTGAACTGGCTCGAAAATATGCGGTTTTCCGGTACATCCTGTGCCACTGGCGCTGGTCTCCGGTGCTGACTCATCCGTCCGGAATCCCGAACAAAAAAAGCCCCCCGTTTGCACGGGGGGCCAGCCGTGGAGTAAACACTCCTTCAGGCATTCGCAGCAGGGGGCGGGGGAGCGTATCCCTGCTGCAACGCACAAAGTAGGATAATTGCCACCCGGATGTCAAGTAAATATGCGTCTGAGTTGATGCAGGAACAAGAGCGGTCTGCCAGCCGGTTCCATCTAACTCGCTTTCTTTTGAGTGCTGGAAAGTCGCGCGCGCGACCCTTCTTCATCCCGGGATATGCCGGAAAACCGACGGAAGACTTCATCCTGCAATGATTTCCAGCGGTTGAAGTTCTTTTGTGCTGCATCGGCGACGGCGACCACCGGGTCCATGCCAACCACCCTTTTGACCTGGCCGCGAAGGTATTGCTGTTGGGTCAGGATGAGTTTCATGCTCTGCTCCAGGTACCTGGCGAGGAACCCGGGCACGGACTTTCCGTAGGAACGAATCACCTGGGACAGGAAGTCCTGACTCATGATGGCTTCACCCTGTTGTTCCTGCTCGCTGATGACCTGTAACAGGATTGAGCGCGAAATATCCTCGCCGCTCTGCTTTTCGAGGACCACGAAATCGATTTTCCGTACGACGAGATCCCTGACGTCGGCCAGCGTGATATAGCGGCTCTCGTTAGTGTCGTACAGGCGGCGATTCGGGTATTTCTTGATGACGCGTGCGGTATTCATTAACACTTTCTTATGACCCTGGGCCGCTGCTAGAAATTACGCAAGCATATGAGCCTAAAGGTAATTTGATAGCTCAACGTTACGCGATTGATCGACTGTGCGACTGCTTGACGAATGGTCCGGAGACCGGAAAGGCGCCTAAGATAACGGATTTTTAGGCTCAGCCATAGTGTATTGATCAACTGGAATACTTTTCTGGTTGGTCATTACACCTGGCCGCCAGTGCTCCACCGCCCATTGCCAGATCGAATCGAGACTGGCATCCGCCAGGCCCCTGGCTGGGCGCTGCCCCAGCGCGGCTAGCGCGCGAACCAGCACCGGCCGGACCGCGATCCGATCGATTTCAGTTGCCCCGGTGAGTTTGCTCAGCTTTTGGCCATCCGCGTTTTCCGCAACCGGAATATGTAAAAAGCCCGGGCTTGCAAACCCGAGGAGACGCTGCAGGTGAATGTGGCGCGGCGTGGAATCCAGTAAGTCGATTCCCCGTACAACCTCTGTGATGCCCTGGTCGTGGTCATCGGCAACCACGGCCAGGTGGTAGGCGATAAGGCCATCGCGACGTTTGATGACGAAGTCTCCGGACTCGGATTCGAGTCGTTGGGTCTGCTTACCCTGCAGTGCGTCGACGAAACGGATCGGCTCGTCGTCCGTGCGGACGCGGATCGCTACCTCCGTGGCACGGCAGCCAGCGCGGCAGGTTCCGGGATAGATCGCCCCCAGTGGGCCGCGCCTGACACCGGCAAGGTCGCGGCGCGAGCAGGAGCAAGGGTAGGCCTGAGCGTCGTCCAGCAGGCGCTGTACAAGATTTTTGTGACGCTCTTCGAATTGGCTCTGATAGGTAACCGGACCATCCCATTCAAAGCCGTAGGCTTCGAGGGCATCGAGAATGCGACGATCCGCCCCGGGCTGTTCACGGGGCGGATCGATATCCTCGACCCGCAGCAACCATTTACCCTGCTTGACGCTTGCCTGCAAAAAGCTTGCGACAGCGGCCAGTAGAGAGCCGAAATGTAGTGGTCCGGTAGGAGAGGGCGCGAACCGGCCAACATAGCGCGCAGGTTCGGACCTTGTCATCGGGGGCTGCCGGCCCTGTAATTACCGGTAATGATCATCCCGATCGCGGAACTGGCGCTCAGCCAATTCACGGCGTTCCTGGGCTTCGACACTCATGGTCGCCACAGGCCGGGCTTCCAGGCGCTTCAGGCCAATTTCTTCGCCAGTTTCATCACAATAGCCGAAACTGCCGTCCTCGATACGCCCCAGCGCCGCATTGATTTTGCGCAGGAGTTTCCGCTCCCGGTCTCGGGTGCGCAATTCAAGCCCAAACTCCGATTCCTGGGTCGCGCGATCATTGGGATCCGGGAAATTGGCGGCTTCGTCCTGCATATGATGGACGGTGCGGTCGACCTCCTTCATGAGTTCGCTCTTCCATGACCCAAGAATCGTGTCGAAATGCGCGAGTTGTCCCGCGCTCATGTATTCCTCGCCGCGCTTGACGACATACGGTTCGATGCCATGAATCGGGCCGGATAACAGGTCACGGCGGGGTGCCGTGCTTCTTATCGGTGCCCTGCGCCTGGTAGGTGTTCTGGCGGCCGCTTGCTTGCGGCCTGGTGCCTTTTTGGCGGCTTTTTTCGTGCTAACCGCCTTCTTTTTGCTAACTTTCTTCCTGGCTGCCGGTTTCTTCTTCGCAGCCTTTTTGGCCGCCGGCTTCTTGGCCGCGCGCTTCTTGCTCGAACGCCTTTTGGCCGCGGACTTCCTGGCGTCAGCCTTCCTCTTTGCCATTTTCTTTTTACTGGCGGATTTCTTCGCCGCCGGTTTTTTTCGAGCAATCGCTTTCTTTCTCGACGCCGTCTTTGCCGATATCTTTTTCTTTGTCACTTTAGGTTTCTTTCCTGCTGTCTTCTGTCTGGTCGATGGTCTGCTTTTCGCAGCCTTCTTCCGGGAGGCTTTGGCGAGCTTGCGCTTCTTGCTCGCGGTCTTCTTTGCGGGCATTTTCAACTCCGGCCTGTCCGAGAAAAACGCGCAATTATACATTGCTTAGTGGCACATGGAAGCACGAATTTCGAGGTTTTTTTGCAGGCGAGTTTCGGCGTCGTTTGGCCGACTTTGAATGGCGTTTCTGCGGCCCCCGGATGCCCCAGAAGTGGCAATTTTAGCGACTCTCAGCGCACTTTTGCCGCGACTCGCGACCATCGTTTTATGCTGCAATTTACATTACACTACCCCGAATTCACGGGCATGGGCGTAACACCAGCAGATGCGACTTAGCAAGATCAAGCTTGCCGGCTTCAAATCTTTCGTAGACCCCACCACTATTACCTTTCCCAGCAACCTGGTTGGTGTTGTCGGGCCGAATGGATGTGGCAAATCAAACGTCATCGATGCCGTCCGCTGGGTCATGGGCGAGAGTTCGGCCAGCCGCCTGCGTGGTGATTCCATCACGGACGTCATTTTCAACGGCTCAAGTTCCAGGAAGCCCATTGGCGCCGCGTCAGTCGAGCTTATGTTCGACAATTCCGAGACGACCCTGGAAGGCCAGTACGCGAAGTACGCCGAGATTGCGATACGACGTGAGGTGTCCAGGGACGGCATCTCGACTTACTACCTGAATGGCACGCGCTGTCGCCGCAAAGACATTACGGGTATTTTCCTTGGCACGGGCTTGGGCCCGCGAAGTTATTCGATTATCGAGCAAGGGGTGATTTCCCGGATGATCGAGGCGAAGCCGGAGGATATGCGCGCGTTTCTCGAAGAAGCGGCTGGCATTTCCAAATACAAGGAACGTCGCCGGGAGACCACTAATCGAATCCGGCGTACGAGAGATAACCTCGATCGACTCAAGGATGTCCTGGAAGAGGTTGAAAAACAAATCAAGCATCTCGATCGGCAGGCGAAAACCGCCGGCCGTTATGAACGCCTGAAAGACAACGAACGGAAGACCGTGGCTGAGTTGCTTGCACTCAGGCTGCGTGATCTCGACGACCGCGCGAATCAGTCCGGCGCCACTTTGCGAGACAAAGAAACGGCGATGGAGGCGCTCGTCGCGGAGCAGCGCAAGATCGAAGCTCACATCGAGGAAGTGCGGGTCAGCCAGAGTGAGCGTTCCGATATGTTCAACGAAGTACAGGGACGATTCTACAAGTCCGGTGCCGAGATCGCCCGGATCGAACAAACCATCGAGCACGCGCACGAGCTGCGGGAACGTCAGCAAAAGGACCTGGAACAGGCGGTCCAGGGTGCCACTGAAATTGCCGAACACATCAATTCCGATCAGAGTCAGATCGCACAGCTCGACTTGCACCTGAGCGAGCTGGCACCTGGACTTGAGCAGGCGAAAGAGAGTGAGAAGCGCGCACTCGAATCGCTTCAGCAGGCGGAGCAGGCGCTCACCGATTGGCAGCAAAAGTGGGACGAGTCGACGCTTGCGTGGAACGAGGCATCGCAAACACGCAACGTCGAAGAGACCAGGGCAGAGCAGATTCAGTCGCGAATCGGCAGCCTGACGGAACGACAAAAGAAGCTGGATGCGTCAAAACAAACCGCGAAACCACAGGATCTCAAGGATACATTCGAGAAACTGTCGGCAACGGAGCAACGGAAGCGTCAGGCACGCGAGGAGTCCGACCTCGCCATTGCCGATATTGGCGACAAGATTCTGAAGCTTCGGGAACAGGATACGAAACTCAACAAGCTGGTCGATGAGCGCCGGGCAACTTTACAGGCAGCACAGGCCAGGCATGCGTCACTCGAGGCGGTACAACAGGCGGCGCTGGGGGCTGGTGATGAGGCGATCCAGGGTTGGCTCGAATCGGCCGGCCTCCAAGATAACGAGCGCGTCGCGCAATCACTGGCCGTAGAAAGCGGTTGGGAAACTGCAGTCGAAACAGTGCTTGGAGATTACTTGCAGGCGGTTTGTGTCAATGACGTTAGCACTGCCGCGGCGAGTCTTGCCCAACTGCGTGGCGGCAACATGACATTGCTCATTGACACGTCCAGCGCCGAGCTGGTCGATGAGAGCGTGCTGACACTAGCCTCCAAAGTCGCCAGCGCGCCCGCCGTGGTACTGGAAGTTTTGCGGATGGTGCGCATCACCGAGTCGCTGGACAAAGCGTTAGCGATCCGCGAACAACTTAATCAATCCGATACGGACGCCTCCGTAATCACCAAAGACGGGGTGTGGTTGAGCCGCAACTGGCTGCGCGTTTGTCGCGATAAAAATGCAAAGGCCGGCGTGCTTGGGCGAGAACATGATATGCGCCGGTTGAAAGGAGAAATCCGCGAGCTGCAGGCCAGAAGCGAGAGTGCAGTCAAACTGGTCAACGATGGGCGCCTCCAGCTTACGCAACTTGAGAAACACCGCGACACGCTCCAGCGCAATGCATCGACGTTGCTTGGCGAGTATTCCGAAGTCAAGGCAGAGCTGGACGCGGTACGATTCCGGGCGGACCAGGCCAAGGCGCAACAGGCCGCGATCATCGAAGAATCAGGCGACATCGAGAAAGAGCATTTTGCCGCCGAAGAGCAGATACGCGAGTCGCGTGCGGAATCCGCGCGTGCAACAGATCAACTGGCGGAACTGGAAGCACAGCGCGTAGCGCTTGAGTCGCAACGTGAGGACCTGAGGGCCGAATTGCACAGGGTCAGGGCGCAGGCCGATGAGGATCGGATGCAGGCGCATGATCTCGCCATACAATATGAAACGCGCCGCTCCAGCAAGGATTCGACAGCACAGAGTCTTGCGCGCATGGAATCCCAGCGTCGGCACTTCGGCAATCGTGAGCAGGAAATTCGCCAGCAGTTGCAGCAAAGCGAAACACCGCTGGAGTCCAACAAGGAACAACTGGAGATTTTGCTCAAGACTCGAGTGACCGTCGAGTCCGAGCTTGGTGAGTCCAGAAGGCGCGTCGAGGAAGTCGAAGGCCTGTTACGCGATCTCGATCAGAGCCGTATGTCGGCAACGCTGTCGGTTGAAGAATCTCAGGAATTCGTCAATGAGGCACGCATGGCTGTGCAGGAAATTCGCGTCCGACGGGAAGGATTTTCAGAACAGCTGGATCAGACCGGTTTCGAACTGGGCGAACTCCTCGAGGGTCTCGATGAAGAGGCGGATCCCGATTCCTGGGACGAGAAGCTGGAGAAGATTCGCCGGCGTATCGATCGGCTTGGCCCCATAAACCTTGCTGCCATCGATGAATTCAAAGAGCAATCGGAGCGCAAGGAATATCTCGATTCGCAACTCGCCGACCTGAATGATGCGCTGGCAACACTCGAGGGCGCCATTCACAAAATCGATCGCGAAACGCGGACCAGATTCCGTGAAACCTTCGCTAACGTTGATACCGGATTCAAGCGACTGTTCCCGAAATTGTTTGGCGGTGGCCACGCCTACCTGGAGCTTACTGGCGACGATTTGCTGACGGCGGGCGTAACTGTAATGGCGAGGCCGCCGGGCAAGCGAAACAGCACGATTCACCTGCTGTCAGGCGGCGAAAAAGCGTTGACTGCGGTAGCGCTCGTGTTCGCAATATTCGAGTTGAATCCTGCACCTTTCTGTTTGCTGGACGAAGTCGATGCGCCGTTGGACGACGCAAATATCGTGCGTTTTTGCCGTATCGTCAAAGCCATGGCCGACAAGGTTCAGTTTGTGTTTATCACGCACAACAAAGTCACCATGGAAATGGCGCGGCAACTGACCGGTATCACAATGCAGGAGCCGGGCGTATCTCGCGTGGTGGCCGTGGATCTTGACGAAGCTGTGAAAATGGCGGCAAGCTGAGTTGAGGACATCAGAGAAGCCTTATGGACGGTCTGCGCTGGTTGCTGTTGTTATTCGGAGTGTTGGTCGTAGCCGGCGTCTATCTTCACAGCCGGTACCAGCGCACAAAGACTGACGAAGCTGCTTCACCACCGGTAAATAGCGATCGCGTGGAACCCGCGCTCGGCGGACAGGCTCATGCCGGCGAAAGCACCGATGATGAACCGCCGAGCAGCCTGACGGCCCCCGATACTGACATCGAGATCGGCGATGCCGGGCAAAAGATCGTTACGCTACGAATCGTTGCCAAAAATCAGGGCGCGATTAATGGCGAAGAACTGGTATTGAATCTTCGTGGCATCGGCATGCGCCATGGCAAATTCGGCATATACCATCGCTACGAGGGACTGGACGAAGACGAAGTGATATTTAGCGCCGCCAGTCTCGTCGAGCCCGGTACGTTCGATTTGACGACAATCACAAAGCAGGAAATTCCCGGCATCAGCCTGTTCATGGTGCTGCCGGGTCCGGTCGACGGCGCGCAGGCATTTGATCTGATGATTGCCACCGCCCGGGCGCTGACACAATCATTAAATGCCGAGCTTGTCGACGAGTCCGGGAGTACGCTGAGTATTCAGCGTGAGCGCTATCTGCGGGAAGAAATCATTCAATTTCAGCACAACATCCTGGTCGCCTGACTCAAGGCATCCGTGTCCTGCCAATGACCGCCTCTGCCGCGACGAAAAAGAAAGTCGAATCACTTCGGAGCCACATAAGGCATCACAACTATCAATATCACGTGCTCGACGAGCCGGAAGTGCCGGACGCAGAGTACGACCGGCTGGTTCGCGAACTGCAGGATCTTGAAAAAGAATATCCGGAGCTAATAACCGCTGATTCGCCGACGCAGCGTGTCGGCGCCGAGCCGATCAAGGCGTTCGGAACCGTTCGCCATATCCTCCCGATGCTGTCGCTGGAAAACGCTTTTTCTGAAGATGAACTGAATGCTTTTCATCGCCGGGTAACGGAGCGACTGGAATTAGAGCTTGATGCCGACCTTAAATACGCTGCCGAACCGAAGCTGGACGGTGTAGCAGTCAGCCTGTTGTACGAGAAGGGGCAACTGGTACGTGGGGCCACCCGGGGCGACGGAACGACGGGTGAGGACATCACACACAATGTCAGAACAATCGACGCCGTGCCCCTGAAGCTCATGGACAAGGGATACCCGAGCACACTCGAGGTGCGCGGCGAGGTATTTATGCCACGCGAGGGGTTCATAGCGTACAACCAGCAGGCATTGCAGAAGGGCGAAAAGACCTTCGTCAATCCCCGCAATGCAGCTGCCGGCAGCCTGCGGCAACTGGACCCCCGCCTGACCGCCGAGCGGCCGCTGGATATTTACGTCTATTCAGTCGGCCTGACCAATGGTGGTGGACTCCCGAATTGCCACAGCGAGATTCTGGATCGACTGCAGGGATGGGGCCTCAAGGTTTGTCCTGAGCGCAAGGTCGTCTCGGGAATCGGTGGCTGCCTGGAATTCTACGCAGATATTGGCAGGCGGCGGGATTCGCTGCGTTACGACATCGATGGTGTCGTCTACAAGGTGAACCGGCTCGACTATCAGAAGGAACTGGGTTTCGTCTCCAGGGCCCCGCGCTGGGCTATCGCGCACAAGTTTCCAGCCCAGGAGGAGGTCACGATCGTCCGCGACGTCGAATTCCAGGTTGGCAGAACCGGGGCCCTCACGCCTGTGGCACGGCTCGAGCCAGTGTTCGTCGGCGGGGTCACGGTTAGCAACGCGACGCTGCATAACATCGACGAGCTGCATAGGAAGGACGTACGTATCGGCGATACCGTCATTGTCCGCCGGGCTGGCGATGTCATCCCGGAGGTCGTCAAGATCATTCCCGAACGGCGCCCCAAAGGCCTGAGGATCGTCAAGGTGCCGGCCAAATGCCCTGTCTGTGACTCTGCAGTGGTGAGAGAAGAAGGCGAGGCTGTAGCACGCTGTACCGGAGGCCTCATTTGTGCCGCACAGCGGGCAGAGGCGTTGAAACATTTTGTGTCACGACGAGCGCTCGATGTTGACGGCCTTGGTAGCAAGCTCATCGAGCAGCTGGTCGCGATCGACCGAATCAAGACGCCTGCCGATCTCTATGGCCTCGACCGGGACGAATTGGCCGGCATGGATCGGATGGCCGAGAAGTCGGCAGAGAACCTGCTGGCCGCAATAGAACGGAGCAAAGACACAACGCTTGCGAGGTTCCTCTACGGCCTGGGTATTCGCGAAGTGGGGGAGGCGACCGCCAGCTCAATTGCGGCTCACTACGGCAAGCTCACGAGCATCATGGAAGCTGACGAGCAGAGCCTGCAGACAGTGTCGGATGTCGGCCCGGTTGTTGCGTCCAGAATTCACGCGTTCTTTGCTGAAAAGCACAATCTGGAGGTGATCAAGAGTCTGATCGACTCCGGTTTGACCTGGAAAGAAACGAAACCGAGCCCGAAAACAGCAGATGGCCCCCTGTCTGGCAAGACGTTCGTCCTGACTGGAACGCTGAGCAGCATGACCCGTGATGAGGCGAAGGAAAAAATTCAGGCTGCCGGCGGCAAAGTTACAGGCACTGTGTCCAAAAAAACCGATTTTGTAGTCTACGGGGACAAAGCTGGTTCGAAACTAACAAAGGCGCAAAACCTCGGAATAGCGACAATCGATGATGACTCATTCCAAAAAATCCTGTCTGATCAATAATTAATCAACATTTGGGAAAATAGGATCAGGAATTTCCAATTAAATCAATTCCTAAAATTGAACAAGACCTCCAGAAATAACAATGGTTTTGATCATTCTCTGTACGCAAGACTTGGGCTATTTTTCCCAACTCGCTTATTTCGTTGACGATAAACCAACACATTCCTATATTTTGCGACCATGCCAGGCAACTCAAAAAACATCGTGTTTTTCGCTCTTCTAAAGGCACTTCGGCCGATTGCAAGATTCTTGATGAAGTCTGGTATCGGATACCGGGAATTCGCTGAAATCTCCAAGAGCGCGTTTGTTGATGTTGCAACATCAGACTATGGGCTTCGTGGTCGTCCAACAAACGTATCGCGGGTCGCTGTGATGACCGGACTGACACGAAAAGAAGTGAAAAGGCTGCGAGACAAGATTTCAGCTGGAAATCAAGTTGACATGGCCAGGGTCATACCCCCGGCTGAGATTCTAAGCAGGTGGCATAGTGACCCTGACTATCTTGATTCGTCCGGAAGGCCTTTGACTCTAGAGTTTGACAGTGCAGCTCCGTCATTTGCCGGACTGGTGAAAAAATACGGTGGCGACATTCCCCCTGGCGCAATGAGGACTGAGCTTAAGCGGGTCGGTGCAGTTCATGAAGGCGAATCTGGTCAGTTAACTGTTCAGATGAAATTCTTTCGACCGTTTGATCTTGATGAGCAATTGCAAAGGGCGCTGAGTCAAGCCATGTATGGACTTGCTCTAAATATTGATCACAACATTGCGCGTAACAGAGACGAAACTTGGGTAGAGCGCACGGCTTTCTCGACTCGCATCCGGCGCGGGGATAATTCAAGAGTGCGGCGCATATCTCAGGATCGTGCGATTCAGTTCGTAGAATCCGTAAACGATCTATTTTCGGCCTATGAAACAATCTACAGCGAGGATGAACCGGGGATTGAATCAACTACAGTGGGAGTGGGTGTCTATTATTTTGAGGCAGATGAACGTGATGCTGCATTCTCGAAGTGATGAAACGAGAGTAGTCGTTTGGCCAAGTTATTTGTCCATGCATGAACGTTATTGCGGCCACTCATTATCACTGCACTAACTACTGCTAAATTGTCAGTATTTTGTCGCCGTTGAGCCAGGTCGAAATCAGGCTGCGCAAACCGCTGATCAATCTCCTTTAATTTCCAGTTTGTGCAGTAATTCGTTCAGCCTTGGCGTGTGATTTTGCTCATCAGGTGTCGGATGATGCGAATTTTGTATTCAAATACGAACTCAATGTATATTTCACATTAAAAAAAAACGATAACATATTGTTATTGATATAATAAATAGCAAAATATTTTGCTATTCGCTCGCCGATCAGCGAGCAATTTGCCCTTAAATTGCGGCAATCCACGGCCCGTTTCTCGCTTGCCACCAAATGGCCGTCAATTTCTATCTTACATAAAGGGTTCACGTGGTTAACTTAATGTTGACTGTGATGTACTTCGGGAATAAATTCCCATGAAAAGCTATTATGTATAAATGCCAGATTCGGTCAAAGCCGGGCTGTTGTCAGCCTTCAGAGTGGTTGTACGGCCCTTGGTCCGAATTCTGCTTCGGCAGGGGATTTCGTTTGCTGAATTTGCAGACATTTTAAAAGCGGTATACGTAGAGGTCGCGGTTTCGGACTTTAAAGTTGAGGGAAAGAGAGGCACAAAATCTAGAATTGCCGTAATTACCGGACTGACTCGAAAGGAGGTAAGTCGGGTAATTGAGATCGCCGGAACTGAAAAGGATGGCGCTCGAAGCAATCTCAATCGAGTGGCTCGAGTATTGGCTGGATGGCACACAGATCCAGATTTTGTTGGACCGTACGGCATGCCGTTGGAAATTAGGTACGAAGAGGAGGGTTTGAGCGCAGTTACTTTTTCGAAACTTGTTAGACGGTACAGCGGGGATATGTCCCCACGATCTATGCTCGATGAACTGATGCGAGTTGGCGTCGTGATTGAAACAGAGCCAGGTTGGTTGAAAGTTTTGCGGCGAGATTACGAACCACAGTCACTCGCGCAGGACAGTTTCGAAAGAGTTGGCGAAGTCGTCAAAAACTTCATAGACACGGTCGATTTCAATTTGCAGAAGGAGGAAACAGGTCATAGTCGATTCGAGCGAGTTGTTTACTCGCCGGAGGGCATACGAAATGTAGATTTGGATCGATTTGGCAAATACGTAAATGAGCGATGCCAAGCACTTTTAGAAGAGATAGATAACTGGATCGCGCAGCTTGATTTACCAGATAAGAATTACAAAGAGGGAGTTACGTATACGGGCGTTGGGATATATCACTACATCGAGCGCCCAGACGAGAAGAGGAGTTTTAAGGAGAAACTGTCCGCTGAAGGACTTTTGAAGGACTAGTTTCAAATTCAAACCGAATTAAGCGACGAACGAACAAAGACTAAGAGCGAGTTGGAGAAAAGTAGGACCATTTTTCTGCGTGACTTGGAAAAATTGGTTACGGCGAACTACTAAATCGAGCGAAACAAATGAGCGATTATCGTTGTCGAATGACATGCTTTCACAGTTGCCTGTATGGACTACTGATTTGTGCCTTACCGAACCTGGTTTATGGAAAGATTAATTCCAGCAGCGAAGTAAACGCAATCACTACTGGCGGCAGCCGGGCAATAACCAGCGGTGGCAGCCGGGCAATAACCAGC
>Ga0209987_10000684_pt1 | contig 17952 bp, 14 predicted proteins | sample N074metaG_FD_182134 | JGI IMG/M metagenome (GOLD analysis project Ga0209987, IMG submission 182134) | Deep subsurface microbial communities from Kermadec Trench to uncover new lineages of life (NeLLi) - N074 metaG (SPAdes) (version 2) | ecosystem: Environmental > Aquatic > Marine > Ocean trench... | reverse complement strand
CGCCAAACAAGGACGCTACGTCAAACAACGTGTTCTCTTGATTGATCACGAAAAAGATTCGCTCAGGGTAATTCTGGAAGATGGCGAAACACTCGATGCGGATCGCGTGGTAATAGCCGCGGGCGCATTTTCGGCGCAAATCGATGGCACAGGTGCTCACCGCCTGCCGCTGGATACCGAGCGCGGGTATCACGTGCAATATGCCGACAGACAGTCCCTGCTCAATCGCCCGGTAAGCTGGGTGGCAGCGGGCCTGTATGCGACACCAATGGACCAGGGATTACGTTTCGCCGGAACGGTCGAAATTGCCGGTTATGGTCAAACCATGAACCCGCGTAACCTGGATTTCCTGGTACGCAAGAGCCGGGAAATGTTCGACCTGCCCGACAAGCCCGACCAGGAGTGGCTCGGATTCAGGCCGTCTTTCCCGGACGCATTACCGGTTATTGGCTACAGTCCACATTCGGAATACATACTGTTCGCATTCGGGCACCATCACCTGGGCCTGACCCTGGCCGGCATCACCGGAAAATTGATCGCCGAGCTCCTCAACCAGGAAGAACCCAGCCACGGGATAAAGGCCTTCAGTTCGAGACGTTTTCGATAATCCGGGAAACCCCTGGGGCAAATCATATTTTCCCGGTCGATAGACGAACCACCGATGGTGACGGGACGAGTAAACTGCCGATGCCATATTAAAAATCGGGTATTATATTCCCTGGTAAATACCGCGACTGCTGTTTTACCAGTCCCTAAGACTTATTGCGATATCAACATTGGAGTATTCAGTGCGGCCTATGATCTGGAACAACGAACCATGACCGAGGACCGATCCGAGAATCAGTCTGGAGTCGATAAGCTAATGAAGGGTTTTCGGAATTACCGGGACGGACCCTACGAGGCGAGCCGGCCATTGATCGAGAGCCTGGTCGCCCGTGGCCAGCGGCCAGAAGTGGCAGTCGTCGCCTGTTCCGATTCTCGCATCGACCCGGCGATACTGTTTCAGGCGGATCCTGGTGATCTGTTTGTGATTCGCAATGTCGCCAACCTGGTACCGCCGATGGAACAGGAAGGCACATTTCACGGTACCAGCGCGGCACTGGAGTTCGCCGTACTGGGCCTCAGTGTGAAGCACCTGATGGTGCTCGGCCATGCCCATTGTGGCGGTATCAAGATGATGATGGCACCCGATACCGGTGACAATACCTTTAAATACGTACCCTCCTGGGTATCGATGCTTGCCGCTGCCCACCGTCGCGTGCTGGCAACCATGTCGCAAGCCAGTCACGAGGCGCGCACACGCGCCTGTGAGCAGAATGCAGTCCTGGTTTCGCTTGAGAACCTGACCACATTTACGTGGGTTCGCGAGCGGGTCGAATCCGGCGATCTGCAGTTGCACGGCTGGTACGTCGACATCGCGATCCCGGAACTCAGCTCCTACGACTGGGAATCGGGAAAATTTATCCCATTCGCCTGAAGTTACGCATGCCTGCCCGCGGGGTACCTGCCGAGGCAGCACGGCCGCTCGCTGATCTGGCGGTCGAAGTCGATATCGCCCAGAGCAAGTTCTCTGGTATTATTTCGCTCACCTCCGCGTATGACCCTAAAGGTCAACGCATGCGTAGTTATTTACAGGTCTAAGCATGAGTCACGTATTTCCACGCCATACCAAATCAGCACCCCCAATCGCGGTCAAGGGTGAAGGTGTTTATCTCTACGACCAACAGGGCAAGCAGTACCTTGACGGTTCCGGTGGCGCCGCAGTATCCTGCCTCGGGCATGGTGACGCGGAAGTTATCGACGCGATCAAGGCACAGCTCGATCGACTGGAATTCGCACATACCGCGTTTTTTAGCTGCGATGCCGCCGAATCACTGTCTGAGCTACTGATTCAGAACGCGCCCGGCAATCTCGACCGCGTATACCTGGTATCAGGCGGTTCCGAGGCAGTAGAAGCCGCACTCAAACTCGCGCGCCAGTACTTTCTCGAAATCGACCAGCCGCAACGTCACAGGGTGATTGCCCGCTTACAAAGTTATCACGGCAATACGCTTGGTGCGCTCGCGGCAGGCGGTAATACCTGGCGGCGTAAACCCTTTGCACCGCTGATGATCGATACCTCGCATATCTCTCCCTGTTATGCCTACCGGGACAAAACCGATAAAGAGTCGGATTTCGACTATGGCCAACGCGTTGCCAACGAACTAGAAGCTGAAATCAACCGCCTTGGAGCCGAGCAGGTGATGGCTTTTGTTGCCGAACCGGTGGTGGGTGCGACCATGGGCGCGGTTCCTGCGGTGAAGGGATATTTTACCCGTATCCGGGAAATCTGCGACCAGTACGGCGTGTTACTGATTCTCGACGAAGTCATGTGTGGAATGGGGCGCACCGGTAGCCTGTTTGCCTGTGAACAGGAGAGTATTGTCCCCGACATTACCACCATCGCCAAGGGCCTCGGTGCTGGCTACCAACCGATTGGTGCGATGCTGTGCAGCGCGGAAATCTACGCTGCGATCGAAAACGGAACCGGGTTTTTCCAGCACGGACATACCTACCTCGGACACCCGGTGGCCTGCGCGGCCGCACACGCGGTAGTCAGTGCGATTCTGGATCGAAAATTAATAGAGCGGGTACAAAAGCAGGGTAATCGATTGATGCAGGCACTCAAAGATCGATTTGCCGACCATCCACATATTGGCGATATTCGCGGTCGTGGTTTGTTTCTCGGCATGGAATTTGTGCAGGACCGCGAAACCAAAGCAGCATTTGACCCGGATCTTGGAATCAACAAGGCATTCAAAAAAGCGGCATTCGAGGCTGGACTGATCTGTTACCCGGCAGGTGGCACCATCGATGGCAAACAGGGCGACCATGTCCTGCTCGCACCGCCATTTATCATCGACGACAATCATATCGATGAAATCCTCAGCAAGCTCGATACTGCAGTAAAGGCTGTATTGAAATAGATCAATGGTGTCGCCAACGATTATTATGATCGCGCCAAACGGTGCGCGTAAAACCCGTCAGGACCACCCGGCCCTGCCAGTTTCGATCCAGGAAACCGTCGATGAAGCCGTTCTATGCCATGCTGCGGGCGCCACGGTATTGCATGGGCACGTGCGTGGTAAACAAGATGAACATATACTCGACACTGGCCTGTACCTGGAGCTAATCGCCGAAATGAACAGGCAGGCTCCGGGAATGATGGTGCAAATTACTACCGAAGCAGTTGGTATTTACACACCGTCGCAACAGGTAGCCTGCGTGCAAGCTGTGGTGCCCGAGATGGCGAGTGTAGCGTTACGCGAGATGACTTCGGATTTCACCGATCTCAAATTCGCCAAACGCTTCTATGCCTGGACCAGTGAGGCAGATGTTCATATTCAACATATCCTCTTTTCCGACGAAGACCTGATCCAGTTCCTCGAGCTAAAACAAAGCGGCATCATCCCAGCCTCGCATCGCTGTGTGCTTTTTGTGCTGGGCCGATACTCGGTCGATTTTCAGTCGCAGCCCACCGATCTGGACCCCTTTCTTGCCCGCGACCTGACTGGCCTTGACTGGTTTGTCTGTGCCTTTGGTGTAAAGGAACAGGCCTGCCTCAACGCGGCCATCGATCATGGTGGCCATGCCCGTATCGGATTTGAGAATAACCTGTACCTGCCCAGCGGAGATATCGCTGCAAACACCGCAGAGCTGGTGCGCGAATTGACTAAATCTATCACCGCTTCGGATCGATCTTTTGCGACGAGCGACCAGACGCGTCACCTGTTGGGCCTGCGCAGTGCGTAAAACAAAATGACCGTTGCGAACATACAAAAACCCGCCAATATCAGGCATATCCACTCGAATTCCATACCCCGGGTCAACAGATCACCGACCAGCGCGGGCCCCAGGGCCGAGGAAAACACCATCACCGCATTGGTCAGCGACTTGATCGCACCCAGGTACCTGGGACCGTAAAGCTCGGCCCATAATGCACTCAACCCGGTGAAGTAAACCCCTGAAGAAATCCCGGTCAAAAACATATAAGGCCAGATTATAAACCGATCGTCAGATATAGTTAATGCAGTCAGGCCGGCAGCCAGTGGCAGCAGAAAGTAAGGCACTACCTTGCGTGCGCTAAATCGATCGATCAAAACACCCGATAAAATAATGGTCAGCACCGTCGCAACCGAATAGACCCAATAATTACCGGTCACCCAAAGGCTGCTCCAGCCTTTCGCCCTGGCAATTTCAGCCGGGAAAAAAAACATCGCGGTGCCAATCATCGATGGCGCGATCATCGCCGGCAGCATCAGGTAAAAAAGTGGTTCTGAGAGCATTTTCCTGCGCGTATAGGAAATTTGCTGGTCGACTTCGGTCGTAGCGTGATTCATATTTTCCAACAAAAGAGCATGCCTTTGCTGGTGGCCTTTCAATAACCATAAAGCAAGTGGAATCGATAACAACACAAGAACCGCGGTGCCAAAGTAAGCCTCTCGCCAGCCCCAGGCCTGTATCGAAAAAACCGCCAGTAAAGGCAGAAATGCCTCGCCAAAAGAAAATCCTATCGCGGCCAATGCAATCGCTTTACCCCGATCGGCCGCATGGTATCGCGCCATCGAAGTGATACTGGCGTGGCTGGTTAATCCCTGGCCAAACTGACGTAACATAAAAATCGCCAACACCAGCATCACCGGCGAGGAGACAGATCCGATGACCAGGCAGGCGCAAACCAGTCCGGCCAGACTCAGGGTCGCAAACAATCGAAGATCGATACGATCGATGAACGTACCACTCCAGGTAATCACCGCCGCGCTGACCAGCGTGCCTATCATGTAGGTACGCCCCCAGGCAGCGTTATCGAGATCGAATAAAGCCTGAATTTCAGGTCCGAAAACACCGATAAAATAGGTTTGTCCGGGACTAGAGAGGAATGCAAGCAGAAAACCAAAGCCGAGGAATCGGCTATGCGTGCACGCGAAGCGCCAGTAAACAATTAGCATTATTTAGATTCTAAGAATGGGGTTGCGAGCATTGCCGAATAGGCAACAACTGTATCGGCCACAGTAGCAAGAAAAAATTATAAAAACCATCCCGGGTTCACTTGGAGATTTCGGCTGGGGAGGCCTCGCCGACACCTACTGCTTAGTCGACCCGAAGGAGCAACTGGTCGGCATTCTGATGCAACAATACAGCCCGCTACTCACCCCCGCCGGTCGCCGGGATTTTCGCAACCAGGGGTTAATCTGATCCCGAATCTCCAAGGATTTACTCAAACACCAGCGCAGCGTCCTGCAACCAGAGCAATAGATAATCTGCAAAACTACGGCGAATTATTATTTCAAAACCAGGCCCATCGCGCATCGGTGTTATGGTCATTCCAGCCTTTGCGAGTCGGGTTTGCGCACAATGCCCGGGCTTGAATACTCTTGGGTGCAGGTCGAACGGACAGCCGGTGGCGAGCAACGGTCCCGCATTTTCGCCAGCGACTTCAACCAGCGTGAGGCCGCTCGAATTATCCACCACCGCCGAAAATACGCCATCCAGCGCTTTGCGCAGTTCAGCCTGCACCTGTCCCTGTTTTCCGGTAGGGGTGATAAGCAGCCATTCGTCGGGGCCTAGCCAGTAGATGCGATAATTGCCGGACTCGACCATGGTGTTGGCTTCAATCGGTGGTTCGCAACCGATTACCTTCAGTAGCGCGGCGAGAAAAGCGGTATTACTCGACCGGCCGCGTATATTCAGGTAGCCAAGAAATGGGGTCTCGCTGATCTCCGGCGCATTGCCTTTGACATCACCCAGATCGATCTGCACCAGTGGACTTTGCTGTTGGAATAAATCAGGCATCTGGTTTCTTTCCTTCCTTGTCGTAAAAAACTGGCTCTGTTATTGTCGCCTTGATGACCTTGCCATCCGCAAGTGGTGCGTAGACGGTTTCTCCCATTCGGTGATGGCCGCCCTTGACCAACGCTAACGCGATCGAATGCCCGCAACAGGCGCTGTAATAGCTCGAGCTCACATGCCCGGTCATCGGTACCGGTTTGGCGGCATGCGGATTATTCACCAGTTGAGCCCCTTCCGGGATTACCCTATCCGGATCTTCGGTGATAAGGCCGACCAGTTGTTTGCGATCCTGACGTACCGTATCGGGTCTGCTTAATGAGCGTTTGCCGAGAAAATCTGCCTTGGTTTTGGACAGCGCCCAACCCAATCCGAGGTCGTCTACCGTGACCGATCCATCGGTATCCTGCCCGACGATGACATAACCCTTTTCTGCGCGCAGCACGTGCATGGCATCGGTACCGTAGGGCGTGATGTCATACTCAGAGCCGGCCTGCACCAGCTTTTCCCACATAAATCGGCCATGATTGGCGGGGATATTGACCTCGTAGGCCAGCTCACCTGAGAAACTGATCCGGTTCACGCGGCAATCGACATCACCAATTTTCCCGGTGCGGGTTGACATGAAAGGGAATGCACCGGCGTCGAAATCGATGCCCTCACAAACCGCCGATACCACCTGGCGGCTATTTGGCCCGACAACGGCTGCCGTCGCCCAGTGATCGGTCACCGAGGTCAGGAAAACTTCCAGTTCCGGCCATTCAGTCTGTAACCAGCGCTCCATCCAGGCGAATACACCAGCGGCTCCACCGGTAGTGGTGTGCATGAAGAAATGATCGTCGGCCAGTCGGATCGTCACCCCATCGTCCATCACCATACCGTCTTCGCCGAGCATGAAACCATAACGCGCCTTGCCCACTTCGAGCTTCATCCAGTTGTTGGTGTAAATCATTTCCAGAAACCTGGCTGCATCCGGACCGATGATTTCAATCTTACCCAGTGTCGACGCGTCGAAAATACCAACGTTATCGCGAACCGCCAGGCACTCGCGGTTGACCGCGTCGTCTATCGACTCGCCTGGTTTCGGGTAATACCAGGGGCGTTTCCACTGGCCCACATTTTCGAATTCAGCACCATTTTCCTCGTGCCAGGCGTGCATCGCGGTTTTACGCACCGGATCGAACAGATGGTCGCCGAGATCTTGCCCGGCTATCGCACCGAAGCTTACCGGCGTGTAGTTGGGCCTATAGGTAGTCGTGCCGGTTGCAGCAATACTTTGCCCCAGGGTCTCGGCCAGAATCGCCATGCCGATGATATTACCGGTCTTGCCCTGGTCGGTTCCGAATCCCATCGCGGTATAGCGTTTGACGTGTTCGACCGAATGATAGCCCTCGCGCGCGGCAAGTTTAATATCCTCTACCGCGACATCGTTTTGCAAATCGATAAACGCCTTGGGGCCACGGCCACCGGTATGCGCTGAGGGCACCAACCAGAGCGGCATGATTGCATCGCTTTGCTCTGCGCTTGCCGTGGGCGCTTTCATCGTCGCGTCAAAACCGCAGGCATTTGCCGCTGCGTTGCCAGCATCGACAGCCTGTTTGAATATTGTTTTCAAATCCAAGGTTCCATTGGCTGCACCGACCGATACCTGCGCCTGAACCGGCGTCCCGGGACGAAACATCGCGGCTGCTTCATCCCAGACTGCCTTTGTACCCGACTGTGAACTCAGGTGTACCACCGGGCTCCAGCCACCGGACACTGCAAGCAGATCGCAGGACAGTGTATTCGGTTCACCCGCCAGCGATCGCCCATCGTTCGATAAACCCGCCACCTGTACCGACTGTAATCGCTTGCGACCCGCGGAATCGATCACGACACTGGAATTTGTCACCTGGATACCCGCGCTGCGTACCGTATTAGCAATCTCGCTCGACGAGTCACTGCGCGCATCGATGACTGCAACTACTTCAGTACCGGCGGCTTTTAAATCGAGTGCGGTTTGATAGGCACTGTCGTTGTTAGTAAAAACGACCGCCCTGTCACCCGGCTTGACCGCGTAACGGTTGGTGTAGGTCGAAACCGCCGAGGCGAGCATGATCCCCGGGCGATCATTATTGGCAAAGGCCAGCGGACGCTCGCTCGCACCTGTCGCTAGAATCACCTGCTGTGCGCGTACCTGCCAGAGTTTTTCGCGCCCACCCGCGCGTTTATTTAGCGCCAGATGATCGCTCAGGCGCTGGTTGATGGTCAGAAAATTCTGATCGTGATATCCGAAAACAGTGCTGCGAGGCAGCAGTGTGACTTCTGACATGCCCTGCAATTCACTAACCGCCGACTCGATCCAGTCATTAGCTGACTTGCGCCCAATCCTGACATGGCTCGCCAGTGCCTGGCCGCCGAACTCAGATTGCTCGTCTACCAGTATGACCCTCGCACCGGCGCGACCAGCCGCAAGTGCAGCAGTAAGACCCGCGACACCACCACCTGCCACCAGCAGGTCACAGTGGGCGTGGGTCTTTTCATAGCGATCCGGATCGGCTAGCCCGGGTGATTTGCCCAGACCGCTCGCCTTGCGAATGAAATGTTCGTATTTCATCCACATAAACTTCGGCCACATGAAAGTTTTGTAATAAAACCCCGCCGGCATCAGGCGGCTGAACAGGCTATTGATTGCCATCAGGTCAAAGTCGAGACTCGGCCAGCAATTGACGCTGCTGGCATCGAGACCCTCGTACAACTCAACCTGGGTCGCGCGCGCGTTGGGAATCGTGTATTGCCCTTTTTCAAGCTGAAAAATGGCATTGGGCTCCTCGGCACCGGCACTCATAATGCCGCGTGGGCGGTGATACTTCCAGCTGCGACCGACCCTGTGCACACCATTCGCGAGCAGCGCGGATGCCAGCGTATCGCCTGCCTGCCCGGTATAGGATTTGCCATTGAAACTAAAATTTATGGTTTTCTCGCGATCGATACGACCGCCCTGCGCAGTGCGATAACGCTGGCTCATGCGCCTTCCGATGAAGGCGGTTTTTCGCCCATCTTGTACGAACCGCTGATGCGGTAGGTCGCGGTATCGCGTTCGACGTTGAAATAACGTCGACAGCCGGCTGCATGTAGCCATTGCTCGCGGTGTAAACCCTTTGGATTTTTACGCATGAACAAATAGTCCGCCCAGGCTTCATCGCTGAGTTTTTCGGTTTCCAGCGGACGCGCGATATGCGCTTCACCCGCGTAAGAGAATTCGCTTTCATCGCGCTGACCACACCAGGGGCATTCAATTAATAGCATCAACTCCCCCGGTAGCAGGCTGTTGAAAAGGTCTCAGGTGGTGCAGAACAAGGCAAATATTGGCGAAATAGCACAGTTTACACGAAGTAAATGAGCATATTGAGCCAATATTTAACGCCGTTATGTGCCGCATGAGAGTATTTCAACGGCCTGCTAGTGTGCGACGCCGGCGGCGCCGTGTTCATCGATCAAGTATCCGCTAACGAAGCGGTCGAGCGCGAATGCCTGATTCAGTTCGTGCGGTTCACCCTTCGCCACATTATGTGCGAATACCCAGCCCGAGCCCGGGGTTGCCTTGAAGCCACCAGTACCCCAGCCACAGTTGAAGTACAATCCCCGCACCGGCATATTACCGATAATCGGGCAGGCATCAGGCGTGGTATCGACGATGCCTCCCCATTGACGGTTCATCCGCACGCGGCTGAATATCGGAAACAGTTCGATAATCGCAGCCACGGTATGTTCGATTCCGCTAAAACTGCCGCGCTGGCCATAACCATTGTAACTGTCGATTCCGGCGCCGATCACCAGGTCACCCTTATCCGACTGGCTGACATAGCCGTGTACCGCATTGGACATGACGACCGTATCGAGCACCGGTTTGATGGGCTCTGACACCAACGCCTGCAAAGGATGGCTTTCAATCGGCAAGCGGAAGCCGGCCATCTCTGCCAGCACCGAACAATGCCCGGCGACAACGACGCCGATTTTTTTCGCCGATATCGTTCCACGCGTAGTCTCGACGCCTGTTACCGCACCATTCTCTTGCCTGATAGCGGTGACCTCGCAATTCTGAATGATATCTACGCCGCGCCTGTCTGCACCGCGGGCAAACCCCCAGGCCACTGCATCGTGGCGCGCAACACCACCGCGTGGCTGAAACGACGCCCCAAGCACCGGGTAGCGACATCCCTGGTCAATATTGATCGCCGGTATAGCACGCTTGATTTCCTGCGCAGTAACGACATGCCCATCGATGCCATTCAATCGATTAGCGTTAACGCGGCGCTCGATGTCACGCATATCCTGTAAATTATGTCCAAGATTATAAACCCCGCGTTGGCTGAACATGACGTTGTAGTTCAGGTCCTGGCTCAGGCCTTCCCACAGTTTCATCGACTTTTCGTACAGATGTGCTGATTCGTCCCATAGATAGTTGGAACGTACAATCGTGGTGTTGCGACCGGTGTTACCGCCACCGATCCAGCCTTTTTCGAGCACCGCGATATTTTTGATGCCGTGGTCTTTGGCGAGATAATAGGCTGTCGCGAGACCATGGCCGCCACCGCCAACTATTATGACGTCGTATTGTTTTCCAGGCTCGGGGCTACGCCAGGCTTTCTCCCAGTTCTGGTGATAACTCAATGCATTTCGCGCGAGTGAGAATATCGAATACTTACCCATGTCTGCCCTGTTGAGGAATAATCGGCCATTGCAAAACTATTAAAACCTGCCGGGTGTATTTAATCACCGGACAGGTTTCCTGTTAAGCAAAATCGGGGCTGATGCCCAGTGGCCGGTTACAGGGCGGCTTCGAGTTCGGGTATCGCTTCGAACAGATCGGCCACCAGCCCGTAGTCGGCCACCTGGAAGATCGGTGCATCGCTGTCATTGTTGATCGCGACGATAACCTTGCTTTCCTTCATGCCCGCCAGGTGCTGGATCGCGCCGGATATACCGACCGCGATATACAGATCGGGCGCAATAACCTTACCGGTTTGACCCACCTGGTACTCATTGGGTACAAATCCAGAGTCTACCGCGGCCCGCGAGGCACCCACCGCGGCACCGAGCTTGTCGGCTACTGCCTGTAACATGCTGAAATTGTCACTCGACTGCATTCCACGACCACCCGAAATGACGATTCTGGCAGTGGTCAGGTCTATCTGGTCATTGCTGGAAACCGCCTGCGATACCCAGGTCGACAGACCACTGTCGCCATCGCCACTGATGGATTCAATACTGGCAGAACCCCCCTCGGCGGCCGCCGCTTCAAAACTGATGGTACGCACCGTGATCATCTTGATCGAATCAGATGACTGGACCGTGGCCAGCGCATTACCCGCGTAGATTGGGCGCACGAAGGTATCGGCCGATTTAACCTCGACAATTTCAGAAATTTGCGCCTTATCCAGCAGCGCCGCAGCGCGCGGCATCACATTTTTTCCGTAGGTGGTCGCAGCAACCAGTACATGGCTATAACTACCGGCGGCTTCGACGATAAGCGATGCCAGGTTTTCCGCCAGGTGATGGGCAAAAATTGTATCGTCGGCCAGCTTGACCGTTGCGATACCGGCAATTTTGGCCGCAGCCTCGGCAACGCCAGCGCAGTTCTCGCCCGCGACCAGCAGATCGATATCGCCACCAATTTGTTGCGCGGCTGTAATCGCATTCAAGGTAGCGGCGGCAATTTCATTGTGGTCGTGTTCGACGATTACTAAATTAGTCATGGCTAAATCACCTTCGCTTCGTTGCGTAACTTGTCGACCAGTTCAGCAACACTATTGACGATAACCCCGGCCGCCCGACCTTCCGGCTCGATGACTTCGAGCGTGGTCAACCGGTTTGCAGTATCGAGGCCGAGACTATCAAGTTCGATCTTGTCCATCGGCTTGCGCTTGGCTTTCATCACATCGGGCAGGTTTAACGTACGTGGCTCGTTCAGACGCAAGTCTACGCTGACCACGGTCGGCATTTTCACCCTGATGGTTTCGAGACCCGCATCCACTTCACGAATGGTGGTAGCCGATTCACCTTCAATCTTGAGATCAGAGATGAAAGTGCTTTGCGACCAGCCCAACAACGCTGACAGCATTTGTGCGGTCTGGTTGGAATCGTCATCGATCGCCTGCTTGCCGGCGAGTACCAGCCCCGGGGCTTCCCGATCGACAATTGCCTTCAATACCTTTGCGATCGCCAGTGGTTCAAGCACTTCATCGGTGACCACGTAGATAGCACGATCGGCACCCATCGCCAGGCCGTGGCGCAGGGTTTCCTCGGTCTTGCCGCCACCGATTGAAACCACGATAATTTCTTCGGCGGTGCCGGCTTCACGCAAACGCAGTGCTTCTTCCAGCGCATTTTCATCGAATGGATTCATCGTCATCTTGGCATTCGCCAGGTCGACACCCGAACCGTCTGCCTTGACACGAGCCTTGACCTGCGGATCAAGCACACGTTTCACACATACCAGTATTTTCATTAGGCTGTTAACTTCTCATATTCAGGATCGTAGGGAAATACCGCGATCACCTTGGTTTTGTATCTTTCCCCGAGTGTTTCTATTTTCTACCCGGTATTCACCAGGCCGGATTCGAAGGCGGAATATTCTATCGACATTTCACGCGTAATCAAGCGCTAAGATTTCTCGAGACGCATCGAATCCCTCGCACAGCTGGTGCGGTTCCCAGCCAGGTTTGCCGACAGACTCCTAATCGACCGAAAGGAAATTTTGACCGATCACCGAAATTCAAAAAATTTCAGATGCGACATAATTGGACAATACCGCGACTTCCTGATTTAAAGTTGTTGGAGAAGTCAAAACCGGGTGTTTATACTTAGGATCACTATTAGCAGCGTCGGTATCGACAGGTCGCCACCGGGAGAATAGTCATGGCACAGTTTCCAGATAAATCCAACGTCGTCATTATCGGTCTCGGCGGCATAGTTGGCGCCTCGGTAATTCATCACCTGATCGAACGCGGCTGGGACGACATTGTCGGCATCGACAAGGCGTCGATTCCCACCGATATCGGGTCAACCTCGCACGCATCCGACTTCTGCTACGCCACCGATCACAGTAAATTCACCTGCTACACCACAGGCTATAGCATCGAGTTCTACGATAAGATGGGCCACTACGACCGCATCGGCGGTCTCGAGGTAGCGCGCGTGGACGACGACGACCGCATGATGGAACTGAAGCGCAAGGTTGCATCAGGAAAAGCCTTCGGCACCAACGTGAAGATGATCAGCGCGGCGGAGGCCAAGGAAAAATTCCCGCTGCTCGAAGAGGACATGATCCAGGGCGCGATGTGGGACCCCGATGCCGGTCTGGTGAAACCCCGTTCGCAAACAGTTGTCGGTATCCTCGTTGATGACGCGGTCAAAACCGGCAAAGCACAATCCTTTGCCAACACCAACGCCACCGGTCTCGATATTCAGGATGGTCGCATCGTGGGCGTGGAAACCAGCCGTGGCTACATTGCCGCCAACTACGTCATTGTGTGTACCGGATTGTGGGGTCGCACCATCGCCGAGATGGCCGGCGAGGATCTCCCGGTCATGCCGGTCGATCACCCACTCACTTTCTTCGCCCCCTTCACTGAATTCGAAGGCTCCGGTAAGGACATAGGCTATCCGCTGCTGCGCGACCAGGGCAACTCCGCCTATATGCGCGATACCGGCGACCCGAAAACGCCGGAAGGTGGCCAGATCGAATGGGGTTATTACGAAGAGAAGGAACCCCGCCTGGTACACCCGCGTGACCTGCCCGAAAAAGGTGAGACCCACTGGTCGCCATCACAGCGCGACCTCGAACTCGACCAGATTATGGAGCCGCTGGAGCGCGCAATGGAACTGACCCCGATCCTGGGCGAAATTGGTTATAATGAGCGTCACTCGTTTAACGGCCTGTTGCAGGTGACTACCGATGGTAGTTCGTCAGTGGGTGAATCCACGCTAACCCGTGGACTCTGGTACGCGATCGCGGTATGGGTCAAGGACGCGCCCGGAATCGCGAAAGTGCTGGTGGACTGGATGACCGACGGCGTCGCCGAGATGGACTTCTTCGGTATCGACACCGCGCGCCACTACCCGATTCAGAAAACGCCATCTTATATTTACGATCGCTGCTTCGAATCCGCATTCAAGATTTACAACCCGGCCGTGCACAACCGCGAACCCTACTCCATGGGCCGCAACCTGCGCCGCAGCCCCTTCTGGGCGCGTGAACAGGAGTTGGGTGGCTACTTCATGGAACTGTCGGGCTGGGAGCGCGCGCATGGTTACGCTTCTAATGAACATTTGCTGGAGAAATACGGCGACCGCGTGCCGGTACGCGAGCACGAGTGGGACAACCGCCACTTCTGGCGCGTATCCAACGCCGAACATCTCGAGATGTCGGAAAACGTCGGCATGATCAACCTGTCGCATTTTGCCGTGTATGACGTCTTAGGTCCCGATGCCGAGACCCTGATGGAATACACCTGTGTCGCAAAAGTCGGTGGCGATACGCCTATCGGCAAGGGAGTTTATACGCACTTCCTCGACAAACGTGCCGGGGTACGAGCAGACCTAACCGTCATTCGCCATGCGAAAGACCGCTTCCGGGTGATCGATGGCGCCGACGCAGGTCACCGCGACTACATCTGGCTCAAACGCATGGCAGAAGACAATGGCTGGAATGTCACCATCGAGGACCGATCGGATCACATGGCCTGCCTGGGTGTCTGGGGACCCAATGCACGCAAGATGATTCAGGTGATCGCCGATGACCCCAATGCCTGGGAGAATGAAAATTTTCCGTTTGCTGCAACCCGGCATCTCACACTAAAAGGCATTCCGGTTGAGGCCTTCCGCATCTCTTACGTGGGTGAGCAAGGCTGGGAATTGCACGTAGCGTTCAGCTACGGCATGTCACTGTGGGACCTGATTTACGCACAGGGCGCAACACCGGTCGGAATCGAAACCTATGCCAACAGCCGACGCATGGAAAAGAGCCTGCGCCTACAAAACGCCGATTTGCTGACCGAATACAACCTGTATGAGGCTGGTTTGGCACGTCCTAAAGTCAAGGAGGCTGACTTCTATGGTAAGGCCCCGTACCTCGAACAACGCGAGCTTGAACACCAGGCAGCCTACCTGTGCACACTGTCGATGACGGATAATGTGGATTCGAACGGCATCGCACGCTTCCCGGTCGGCTCCTGCCCACTGATGGATCCGAAAACCGGTGAGGTGCCGATCGATTCGAAAGGCCGCCGCTCGTACCTGACCAGCATTGCCTACGGTCCAAGCATCGGTAAAAATATCGGGCTGGGTTACCTGCCCCACGAGTTATGCCAGGAAGGCCGTGAGTTCATCACCGAATATCTCGGCGAACAATTTCCGATGAAGATCGAGTCAGTCGGTTACAAGCCGTTGTATGATCCGGAGAACCTGCTGCCGCGAAGCTGAAGGGAAAGTCTGGTTAGATACGTCGGGAGGGGCTTGTTTTTAGCCTCTCTTTTTTCGATAGATGTTGACCCCATTGTTTCTGGTGAGCCTTTCTCTAACGGCATAAATGAACTCCGGGTAAGATATATGTGCAGGAATCTAAAGACTCTTTATACTTGCAGCCCTGAATATGCGTAGTGAAAAGTAGCCTGGTTCGATTTCATTCCAGATCAGTCGAAATACCCGTTAATTTCCCCCTCACAAAAGATATCGTGTTCATGGTGCGGGGACTTTGAGAGTCATTTCCACTCCTTATTAAGCATCACGATATCGGGATGTTGTCGCGTAACAGACTGTAGGCAACCCGACAATGCATTGAACTTATTATTTAACAGGCCGTAAATCATGGCGAAGATTTTTCAAAAAGGCCCTGCGTTGAAGCAGGCTGAGCAAAGAAAAACGAACTTTGAAGTCAAAAACACCTTCCGTCTAGGTACCAGGAAGGCACCGGCACAAATTAGTGTTCAAACCCCGGAGCGCGAACAAGAGCTGGCAGCCGTTTTTGCAAAAAATGGCTGGGTCTGTGTTATTGAGTTGAATTCCGAGCAGGATGAAAATATCCGTGATCTGGAAGCGCTGCAAAAAAAACAGGTCAGAGCCGTGAGCACCAAAAAGGCCAATCGTAATGACCCCTGCCCCTGTGAGAGTGGCAAGAAATACAAGAAGTGTTGTGGGGCGTAATGTGTGTTATTCGACGCCCTCCAGCGTTGAAATCTTCACACTTGGTCCATTGGTACTTTTTCAGGGAGTTTAAAGTAAATATCTATGGAACCTCTGATAGTTTCGTGCTTGACTTCTTATTGCAGTCACGACTTGTTCGAGCCTGAATCTGGTTTGGTTCGTTTGGTTGCGGCATAAGCCGAATAACCTTGTGCAGCTCTCTGGTTAAGGTTTGAAGCATACTCCTTTGCATGCTCGGTCACTGATTGAAGCGTGCCGGGTCGTTTGCCCTGTATTTCAGAACTTCCCTTACCGATAACATATCGGTACCAGTCACCTTCCTGCATACCCTCAGGGGGATCCGTTTTTTCAATTTTTGTGATGTTGAATTTTCGATCAAAAAAATCGTCGTCAGATTCATCGCTCATAAATATAACACCCCGTGTCCCTGATATTACTAAATAATCACCAGATCGGTTTTTCGGTTAGTGTGAGGAAGTCGGAAAAGATTGCACCAGATAGATGCGTCAGTATACAGGAAACCCGAGGGGCCAGAGGATTTGATTTGAGACAGTTTCAAACTGTGGGGTACCTGGCTATTTTCTGCTCTACCGAGGAGTTGCCGCATACCCAGGCCTATTTATATCGCACGGCTGCGGGCGCTGAAATCGATCTGGTGCAGATTACTAATTGCATACTCTGGGCTATTGAAAGGATATTCTATTGGCGAGTTTTTTAAACGATGCCGACACCATTGATTGGTTTCAGTAAACCTGATCGTGGCTACCAATATTGATAAGAATGATCTCTTCACCCCGAATATCCAACTCCAACACTATCCGATAGCTCATGTTGATAGATACCGAAGACAGACTCTTTAAGCGACCTTCCAGGCTGTGTAGCCTCAGAGCTGGGTGATAAGGGTCTAGCTCTAATAATTGAAGCGTTTTCCTGTACTGACTGTGTATTTCCGGGTGTTTCCGTAAGAATTTCCTGGGGCGCCTGATATAACTGTCCGGGTATAAAAGGGTGAATGGCATCAGCCGAGAACTCGCTCCATGTGCTTATCAACACTTTCAGTTTTGTAGTTGCCGTTCGCAATATCATCACGAGCTTCCTGAAGGGCGATATCCAGTTCGTATTCACGCAGTTTATTGTAGGTACTAAAATCGAGCACGACATACCTGCGTTTGCCACGCACCGTAATAACGGCTTCCCCGCTTTGCTGGAGGGCAGACTCTAAAACGGATACACCTTTGGTTTTGAGATCGTTTGCAGTAATACTGGTCATGAGTTGAAGCCTAAAGATCTATTGACAATACTGTTAATAGTACTCTTTATCGTGCTGTTCAGCTAGCGCCGCTTCACAGGAGTATTAGTGCGACGGCTGCTAACCCACTCGCCTCAGTATTCGATCCATCATCCGATCACTCATCACCCGTTTTAACCAGGCAAATAGATAGGTGGGAAAAGTGACTGGGTAGCGTATCTTTGGTCGCTTACTTTCCAGCGCGTGCACCACGCGTTTGAGCACCGCCTCCGGGGGCAACGTAAATGGCAGAACATTTCCGCTGGCTTCGAAACGCTCAATCATTTTTTTATAGCGTTCGCGATGGACACTGTTATCTATCACGATATGTTGTTGAAAGGCCCGATAAGCATTTGCTCGAAATTTGCTCTCTATCGGACCAGGCTCAATCAAACTGATATGAATATCGGTACCGGCAAGCTCCAGTCGCATAGTGTCGCTGAATCCCTCGATGGCAAATTTGCTGGCGTTGTAGGCACCACGCATCGACATTGCCACAAAACCGAGAAATGAACTGTTTTGAATTATGCGGCCGTAACCTTGTGCACGCATCACCGGAATAACGAGATTGGTCAATTCCATCCAGCCGAATACATTGGTTTCAAATTGTTGGCGTATCGCCTCGCGACTGAGGTCTTCACAGGCACCCGGTT
>Ga0209987_10000682_pt1 | contig 17996 bp, 15 predicted proteins | sample N074metaG_FD_182134 | JGI IMG/M metagenome (GOLD analysis project Ga0209987, IMG submission 182134) | Deep subsurface microbial communities from Kermadec Trench to uncover new lineages of life (NeLLi) - N074 metaG (SPAdes) (version 2) | ecosystem: Environmental > Aquatic > Marine > Ocean trench... | reverse complement strand
ACTGACACCACGGTCCATGAACAGCGCAGCACCGAGTGGATGCCATTCGAATCCCTTGCGGAGGCGCTGGATCCGGACGATCCGAGTCGCACGATCGAAGGCCTGCCTGCCCCGACGCGGGCAATCGTCATCTGCAAGTCGCCTTCATCCGCATAATTCGCGGTGGCCGGAAACGTTAGTACTTGACTATCGGCTGGTTGTTTTCTAAATTTCAGACTGAACAGAAATAAGAGAACTCCGATGAACCTGTCACCTGCTGTCGAGAAGTATGTCCTCCATTGGGGCGAGATGGGCACCCGCTGGGGCACCAACCGAACCGTTGCGCAGATACAGGCCCTCCTCTATTTGTCTCCCCGACCGCTTCGCGCTGATGAAATCGTCGACTGCCTCTCGGTCGCCAGGTCCAATGTCAGCACCAGCGTCCGGGAACTGCAAAGCTACGGTCTCGTCAAGATGACGCACATGCTCGGCGACCGCCGCGATTATTTCGAATCGCCAAGTGATGTCTGGGAATTGTTTCGCGTGATCATCGAACAACGTAAACAGCGCGAGCTGAATCCAACGCTGTCGATGCTGCGAACCTGTGCGGTGGAGGTTGCTGACGACAATGAAACAGACGAAGTCACCAAACAGAGAATTCGCAACATGCTGCAGTTCGTGGAAACCACGAACGACTGGTATGAACAAATTCAGGAAATACCGACATCCACGCTGCAGAAGATAATGAAACTAGGCGCGAAAATTACAGGTTTTCTCGATAAATAGAGAACCGACGTCATTGCCGGGAGCGCAGCAACGTTAGCGCTTATCGGGACCGCTTGTGATAGTTCTCACTCAGTTTTTGCAGGTATGCACCCCGCCAAGGTTTGCAGAGATTCTTTTTCCAGCGTCCTCAGGAACCAGACAGCGCCATCTGCCGAAGCCGCGTCCGGCCCCCCGTAAACTGCCCCGGCAACCCGCTGAAAATATCCGCCCGTCCCATAGTCGCCGGTCACTGCCTGTCCATTAATGCACTCGCTGCCGCTATACGAGCCCGCAACCAGGTAACCTTCCCGGGTACTCGACGACTGTTGCCAGCTTTGGCTTGCATGCGGATCGATTTTCCGGAGCCAGGTACGAGCGCCACTACCGGGGTCGGCGCGGAGTTCCTTTTCCCATAATCCGATATCGTTCGGGCTTTCGGACAACGGCGTCCAGCTGACCAGGTCGCTACTCAATATAAGGGGTGTCTGAATGACGGCGCTCGGGTCGGCATCGTCCAGAAAATACAGGAGTGAGGCTCCTTGCGAGGTCTTCATTTGCAGGCCGCTTGAGCCAGGGGGAATGTAGGCGTACCCGCCTGCTCCCAGGGTCAGGTCACCGAGTCCGACCTCGCCCGCGAGTACGAATATCTCGACGCTTTTGCCGGGCGATGCTCCGGTTGTGAATTGCCAGTCGGGCGGCAGCAATATGCGATTACTGGAGCGCCTGGTTTGCGGATTGCCGGCAAGTTGCTCCGCGCGCACGCCCGGCAGCCCCGCGATGAAAACGATCGGCAAGTCGTCAACCTGGATGAAGGCTGGATACGGCGTTTGCGGGGCAGTGGCCGCGCAAGCTGAAAGCACCAGCATTATTGCGAGGAGCGCAGCGACGACAAATTCGCCGGGAGCGAATTTGGACGCGAGCAGTGCGCCCGCAGGGCCGGCGACAGGAGGTTGCCGGTCAACCAAGCCCTTAAAAACTGTAGCAACATCAGGAGGTTGCCGCGTCGGGCTTCGCCCTCCTCGCACTGACGTTGGTATTTCTTCAGTTCGTGCCGCCCTCCTCACAATGGCATCAGATCCCTTCAAGAAATACCCAGTCCGTGAAAAGAAAAAAGCCGCCCAGAAACTGGGCGGCTACTAAGCAGAAGGTGTTTCAGGCCCAAAATCGCCGCTATTGAACTACCCAAACCTCTTTGTTCATCAATAATTCAACCAACCATCTCGTCAATGCCAGCGGTCTGCATTTCGGCTGTCGCTTACCCGCGCTGTCCAGGCGAACGGGCTTACGTCAATCTGAGCATCGCAATGAGAGGTATCACGAGAAGCTCAATGTCCGAAAATTCCGCTTCCAGCATGGCAGCCACGCCGGCATCGCCTCAATAACACCTCATCTCCGTGCGTACCGATGTGGTACGCGCGAATGCTACTACATCTTGTACCTGATGGCGAGTTATGTACAAGATGTCGTAGCCAAGGTTGTTTTGAGCCCCGATTTCGACAGGATTGATCAATATGGACGACAGCTATCCACTGAGCAGGACCAACAAAGTCCGGCAGTTACGGGAGAAGGCCAGCTACCAGCGGGACACAGTACAGCGGGTGCTGGATGCAGGCCTCGTCGCACAGGTCGCATTCGTTGAGGACGGAGCACCGGTCGTCGTACCCATGATTTATGGTCGTGACGGCAACACCATACTTCTGCACGGTGCGCGGAAAGCGCGAGTGATCAGGTTGTTGGAAGAAACCGAACAAGCATGCCTCAACGTAACACTGCTGGATGGCCTGGTGCTTGCACGTTCCGCGTTTAATTCATCCATGGAGTACCGGTCGGTCACGGTGTTCGGCGCGCCGCGCCTGGTTGAGGGATCCGACGCCAAGCTCCGTGCGATGCGCATCATCAGTGAACACACGATGCCCGGGCGTTGGGATGAACTTCGTGAACCTCACGATCGGGAGGTCAAAATGACCGGTGTTATCGCGCTGAAGATAGACACTGCATCTGCAAAAATCGCGGACAGCGGTGTTGATGACGAAGACGAAGATTACGAGATTCCGATCTGGGCCGGCGTATTACCGATCACAACGTCCATTGGCTCGCCGGTGGACGATGACCGTTTGCTACCGTGTGTCGAACCATCGGACGTCGTCAGGGCACTGCAATCAAGGAAAATCTAGGTCCTCAGCCGGCAGGTGACCGCGTTTCACCCACAAGACGCTGTCAGCGCCTGCGCGTAGCTCTGTCGCCCGGGCGGCAGGAAAACGCAACCAGGATTCCGCCGGAAGCTGGACATCACCATACCGGATCGACCCGCTGACGACGAAAATCTCCGTACCACCGGGATCAGACCTCACTGGATAGGTGCTCCCCGATGCGATCCACACCATGCCGACTCGTTCCGCGCCAAATTCGTGTAATGGAAGGTAGCTGGTGTTGGCATCATGACCTTCCTGCCAAAGACGCCGGTCGCCCGTGTCAATGACTACAGGCGTGAGATCCTGCGGATCGAATTGCCGCAGTTTGACCAAGATGCGGCAGCCGTCTTTGCTAAATGGCGCATGGCCGCTGCCAGGTGGATTCCTGACGTAGAAGCCGGCCGGGTAGTCGCCGTGATTATCTGAAAACACGCCATCGAGCACCAGGAACTCTTCGCCTTTTGCGTGCTCGTGACGGGCGAAGGAACTCCCTGCGGCGTAACGCACGATGCTGGTCGCTCGCGCCAATTCATCGCCAACACGATCGAGCATGATGCGGTCCACGCCGGATTCCGGCGAAGAAATCCACTCTGATTTCGACCGATTGACAATAACCGGTCTAGAGAAATCAGCGTTGATGCGCATTGCTATTGATCACACAAAAGACCTGCCTTATCGAAATTGCTACCGGCATGAGCCAGAAATGAGAAGGGCGCCCTCGGGCGCCCCACTCGTATCGTCGTTCAACAATCAAAGATCAAAATTATGCCGGAACACAACCTGGTACTGACGGCCAAATGGGTCATGCGTTCTGGCTTCAAAGTTCAGGTCCTGGTCGGCGAATGGAGGATCTTCGTCTGCGATATTGGTCACGTTCAATGCCAGTGACGTCCTGTCGTTGGCGAAAGTGTAATTGTAGTGAAGATCCACGGTCGTATACGAGTCGATCACGGAATTGAAGGTCTGTGCCACTGTTTTGTCATCGGTGTACTCATCAATGTGCCGAACGATAGCCCTGGCACTGTGCCGATCGTTATTCCAGCCAAACGTGAAATTGGCGCGCCATTCCGGTAGCGGCGCAGCAATGTTTTGTTCGTTGCGATTGCCGACGGCATCGATTGAGACCGTCGTTACCGAACCACCAACGACGCCAGGAACACCACCGATATCGTAGCTCAGCATGTAGCTGGCATCCAATCTGAGCATGAATTCGTTGGCGCCCGCCGTGGGGAAGTCGAAAACCGCCGATATGTCGATACCATCGGTATCAACGGTCGGTGCATTAATAAACGGCACGATAACCCTAGAGATTTCACCGCTGTGCTGGAGGTTGTCATTGCTCATTGCCTCAGTCGCATCGGCGGGGTTACGGATGATATCCGGGTCACGACAGTCCGGCGTTCGATCCACACACAGCGCATTCTCGATCGTCACCTTGGTTTGTCCGTTTTCCACCGCGATCACGTCTTCAAAATCGATATTCCAGTAATCCAGGGTAAGGCTGAAGTTCTCGGTGCCGGCGAGCACAAGACCCACGTTAAAAGTCGTTGCCGATTCAGGTGACAGGAGCGGGTTGCCGGCTGTATCGGCCGCCTTGAAGCCGGTTGACGGTGAACCACCACCTTTTGGAACATCAGAAAACGGGATCAGGTTTGTCTCCTGGTTAAATCGCTGATGGAGTGTCGGAGCACGGAAAGTTGTGCTGACCGAACCGCGAAACGACAGGACATCATTTACGCTCCAAAGCACAGCAAGTTTCGGGTCGAGCGTATCACCGATACCGCTGCCGTAGTCTTCGTAACGAAGAGCAACCTGCGCCTCGAAGTTATCTGCCAGGGGTACAGCGAGTTCGCCAAATAACGCATAGACATCCTGGGATTTATCGATTTCGATACCGCCGCCAATGAAGACGAAGGTACCGGGAATGGTGGCTTCCAGATTACGGTTGACGTCCAGGCTTTCGTCCCGGTACTGAATGCCAAAGGCTCCTTGGACGGTGCCGGCACCAAAGTCAAACAGATCGCCACTGAACACGGCATCTACAACCAGCAGGTCGGCGGTCTGGTCGAGGTCATTGGTGCTACGCATGAATGGCTCAATCGACGGGTCGTTCGCGAGCGCCGGATTGCTGAAGCGGGTACTCAACGGATTGAAATAAAAGCAATCGCCCACGCCAGGCGTGCCCGTCGCGGTATCGCAATTCGGGCCGCCCAGACCGTTTATGGCATCGGCAAAACGCTGCTGAATCACCGTTGGACTGGATTCTTTGACATTGTTGGTGCTATAGCTCACCGACGCATTCCAGTCCCAGCCGTTGCCAAATTCACCCTGTAAGCCTGCGACAGCACGATAGGTTTCATAATCGCGAAATGAGGTCTGGGTCGACTGACTCTGGCCGTACGGCCGGCCCAGGTAGATCCCGGGGACGCCATGCGGGTTCGCGGGGTGCGTGGCTGGCATTGCCACGAAGTTTAGGACCGGGAAGGACGGCGAGTTGCCAATATCGCTGACATCGACAGAGTAGTAAGCGAATTCTCCGTAGAATTCGGCATTGTCGCCGATATCGGTGCGCAAGGTTGACCAGAGATTGATCTTCTCCTGGTCATCGGCAAGATTGAAATGTTTGACGAAGCTGTAGCCACAACGGCCTACGATTGGCGACAATCCTAAGTCAGCTGTACCCCCCAATACATTAAAAACAAGTCCCTCTGGCCCACAATCGGGCGCGGGGCTGGTCGCATCGTTAGCGATGAGCGGGACTCCGGCTACCTCCACCACGCCGGCAAAAAACCCGGTCGTCGGAACAGCGAGGGGAATGAATGCACCCGGGCCCGCCAATGTCGATACACCGCGGTTGGCGTTCAAAATGTCGTCGTTAACAAAACTCGCGAACGGCATGTCGCTCGCGACCAGTTGCTCGACTTCGCTGTAGGCGGCCGCGATTACGAGGTTGGTCGAGCTATTCTCCCAACCCCATATGCCGCTGATGTCCCAGTTGCCCTGATTCGGCGACTCCATGCGATCGCGGTAACTGGCGGAAACCTCGAGGCCCGAAAAGTCAGTCCGTGTAATTATGTTGACAACGCCGGCTACCGCGTCCGACCCGTAAATTGCGGCCGCGCCGTCTTTCAGGACTTCGAGACGTTCGATTGCAATGCCGGGAATCATGTTGATGTCGACAAAAGAGGCGCCGGAACCGGCGGAAGTCGAATGGATTACCTGGCGCTTGCCGTTGAACAGCACCAGGGTTTTATCCAGCCCTAAGCCACGCAAATTGATGTTTGCGGTACCGGTGTTACGGTTTTGTCCCCCAAGCGCATTGGAACGATTCTCGGAGCCGGTGTTGATCACCATGTCGTTGACGATGTCAGTTGTCGTAGGTGCACCCAGCGCCTCTAGATCGTTACGGTTGATCACAGCAATCGGTAGCGCGCCGGTGGTGCTGGATCCCCGGATGAGCGTGCCAGTCGTAATGATTTCTTCTATTACCTCATCGCCTGCCTGTGAATAGGCCAGTCCACTGACTGCCAATGCTGCGACGAAGAAGAGGCGGGAGATAAACTGAGCCGTTCCTCGGGTTCGATTAAGTATGCGCATAGCGTTCCCCTCTGTGTGTTTGAGAGTGCCTAATTTTTCATTCGGTCAATTATAGGCATTGGACACTAAAACTGTCGTTTCGATCACAACAACTCGCTGAAGGCAGTGACAGAACGTCAGCTCTTGTTCTTATGGGGAGTATAGTACTGAAAATAAGGGATTGCTGAATGCGGAATAACACCTACCTGGCTACCGGCGACCGCCGATTCGTCTAACTGTTGTAAAAAAGATACAAATTCGAGACTGCCCGGCCCAATGCATGGAGTAACAGTCGAGCGCGGCATACACCTGACCGGCAGTGGCCAAGGAAATATATCTTCAGGCGCCGTGTGGAAACTGGCTGTGTTCGAGTTCGAGCCGTAACAGCGCTTCCTTGGTCGGAATACCGCCGCCGAATCCGGTCATATCGCCGGAGCTGCCGATGACGCGGTGGCAGGGAATGATGATCGGGATCGGGTTGCGCCCATTGGCGGCACCCACTGCGCGGACCGCTTTGGGCCGGCCAATGCGTTTTGCGATGTCGCCGTAGGACAGGGTCGTTCCGTACGGTATTTTCTGCAACTCTTCGAGAACCTGCATCTGAAACTCGGTGCCACCAGGTTTCAGGTTCAAATCGAATGATTTGCGTTCGCCGGCAAAGTAGGCGCTCAGTTGCTCGCGGGCGTCGCCGAATGGTTTTTCCGAATATATCCAGTCCGGCTCCGGTTCCCGGCGCATCGATCCTTCGGGAAATCCAACCAGGCAAAGGGCTTCCTCATCGCCCGCCAGTAACAGGTCGCCAATCGGCGTCTCAAGGTAGCAGTAATACATCGATCTATCCTCCAGAGCCCGAGAGGGAGCTCCACAAAAGCACGGCGGCATAGGCGCGCCAGGGCCGCCATTCCTCGGCCCGTGCTGTCAATTCTTTCGGTGTGACGCGATCCGGATACGCAATTGCCTTGATCAGCCCGAGATCCGAGCCGGGAAACGCGTCCGGATTCTTGAGCGCACGCATCGCGACGTATTGCGCGGTCCAGTCGCCGATGCCTTTAATCAATTTCAAAGCGTTACAAAAATGTTCAGGATCCTGTGCGACATCGAATTGCAGGTCGCCAGCCTCCACCGCTGCAGAGACTCGCCGGATCGTCTCGGCGCGGCTTCGCACCAGCCCGATGTTGTGCAGCCTTGCCCGCATCAGCCGCTCCGCGGTCGGAAACAGGTGGCTCAATTGACCCTCGATACTGGTGCCCGGCAGATCCAGACGCTCACCGTATTTTTGGGCGATACGTCCGGCAATGGTGGTCGCCGCCTTGACAGAAATCTGCTGTCCCAGGATGGCGCGAATCGTGATTTCAAATCCATCCCAGGCACCCGGTACCCTGACGCCCGGATTTTTTCGCAACATGGCCCTGATCGATTTGTCTTGCCCGAGCGTGGCTCGAATCTCGGAAATCGGCGCGTCCAGATCGAACACCTCCCGTGCCGTCTGCACGGCTTCGAACAGAGCATTCGTGTTGACGCAATGCAATGTCAACGACAGGTATCCATCGCGCTGATCCGGACGGATCTCGACCACCCCGTGATCATCGTTCGAGATGATGGTTCGTGAATAGGTATTGCCAATGACGGCCTCGACCCCCGGCGTCGCGCGCGCGGCGAAGAATTCCAGAATCGATGGCCAGTCGAATGGTCGTCGATACGGCAGACGGACCGTCAAGGTCGCGGTCCGCCCGGATAACCCGGATTCCTCACCTGTCCTGCGAAGCTCACGCGGCGACCGACCATAGGTTTTCCTGAATGCGTCGTTGAAGCGGCGAATGCTGCCGTAGCCGGCCGCTGACGACACGTCACTCATCGGCAATGTCGTCTCGTCAATCAATCGTTTCGCGAAATGCAGCCGCTGTGTGTGTGCGACCGCCAGTGGCGACGCGCCAAGATGCCTGGTGAATAAACGGCGCAGGTGCCTGCTCGTAACGCCAAGACGGTCGGCCAGGCTCTCGATATTGCCGTCATCGAGTGCACCTTTCGAAATCAGCCGCAAGCCACGTCGAACCGTGGTTGAGGTGCCGCTCCAGGCGGGCGTGCCTGGCGCGCATTCCGGCCGGCAACGCAGACACGGCCGGAAGCCAGCTTCACCAGCCGCCGCCGCACTCGGGAAAAACCGTACGTTTTCGCTTTTTGGTGCATTGGCCGGGCAGATCGGGCGACAGTAGATGCCCGTAGACCTGACGCCGATGTAGAACTGCCCATCGAACCTTGCATCCCTGGCAAGTCTGGCGCGTTCGTAAATCTCGTTCTGCAACATTGGCTGGCCTCAACTAATCTGAGCGCCAGTATACGCCGCGACAGTGCCGAAAGTAGCCACAATCGGACGTGTAAATAATTAGGGGTCGAACCGATTTTTCGGCGTATTTGACGTGCCTGTATTGACGGCGGCGATCCAAAAAATCGGTTCAACCCACTGCTGTCCCAATTGGAAATGTTTGAAAAGTGGCGAGACCCGATGTTTATTGATACCGCCCATCATCATTATCGTTTGCGACTTGAAATCGGTGCGTTCGTAGGAGCGGCTTCCAGCCGCGATGTCGGTCGATTCATGAGCGCTCTTAGAAGATGGATCGCGGCTGGAAGCCGCTCTTACGAATGATTCTTGAGCGAATAAATATTAAGTGGGACAGCTCTGGGTTCGACCCCTATATTATTTGTCGATGCCACCCATGCACATGTATTTGATTTCGAGGTAGTCGCCCAGGCCGTACTTTGAGCCCTCGCGGCCCTGCCCGGATTCCTTGATGCCGCCAAACGGGGCCATCTCGTTCGAGATTATTCCTTCGTTGATGCCGACGATTCCGTACTCCAGTGCTTCACCAACGCGCCAGATACGGCCGACATCCCGGGAATAGAAATAGCAGGCGAGTCCAAATTCCGTATCGTTCGCCATCTGGATTGCTTCTTCCTCGGTCTTGAATTTGAACAATGGCGCTACCGGACCAAAAATTTCTTCGCGGAACACGCGCATGTCATCCCGGACTTCCGTCAATATTGTCGGCTGGATGAAGCAGCTGCCAAGGTCCGAGCGCTGCCCGCCGGCAACGACCTTGGCGCCTTTGGCCACGGCATCTTCGACGAACTCGAGCACGTCATTGGCCGCACCCTCATTGATCAGCGGACCGATCGTCACGCCGTCTTCCGCACCGTTGCCAATTTTCAGGTCAACCGTTGCGGCCATCAGCTTCTCTGTGAATTCATCGTAAACGCCTTCCTGAATAAGAATTCGATTGGCGCACACACAAGTCTGACCCGCATTGCGAAATTTGCAGATCATCGCCCCTGCGACAGCGGCATCGAGATCCGCGTCGTCAAACACGATGAATGGTGCATTGCCGCCGAGCTCCATCGACGTTCTCTTAACCGTTGCCGCACAATCGGCCATGAGTTTCTTGCCTACCTGCGTCGATCCCGTGAACGTCAGCTTCCGTACGATCGGATTGGCAGTCATTTCCGCACCGATTTCCAGGGTCCTGCCAGCAACGATATTGATAACGCCGGCCGGTACACCTGCCCGCTCGGCCAGCTCCACGAAAGCGAATGCGGATAATGGTGTCGCGTTGGCCGGCTTGCACACGATCGTGCATCCGGCAGCCAACGCCGGCGCGATCTTGCGAGTCAGCATCGCATTCGGGAAATTCCAGGGCGTGATGCAAGCGACGACGCCGACGGGCTGCTTGATGACAACGATGCGTTTGTCATCCGACGGTGCAGGAATCGTATCGCCGTAGACGCGCTTTCCTTCTTCTGCGAACCACTCGATATAGCTGGCGCCATACGCGATCTCACCGCGCGCTTCAGCCAGTGGTTTACCCTGCTCGGCGGTCAGGATTTGTGCGAGATCCTCCTGGGCGTCCATCATCAGGTTGAACCATTTGCGCAGAATGCCGGCGCGATCCTTAACGCTTCGTTTACGCCAGGTCAGCATTGCAGCTTCGGCCGCTTCAATCGCGCGCCGCGTCTCAGCCGTGCCGCAGCTGGCAACGTCAGCGATCGATTTGCCGGTTGCGGGGTCGGTCACGGCGAAAGTATCGCCACCCTCGCCATCCACCCATTCCCCGTTGATATAGGCCTTTGTTTTTAGAAGGTTTTGGTCGGATAACAGCATGCTTGCTCCATGGGTTCGTATCATTACTGAGCCACGCAAGTGCGAAAGAATAGAGACTTATAATTGGCGCATCAATCAAATTTAGCCATTTCCGGCAATGTGACCTGGTTCACAATCTGCCGCGGCCCGGGAACCGCATCCCCGGAAGTTGTGACACGCTCGGACGACAACGATTTCCATCTATCGGATACTGATTCGCGTTAGGAACATCGATGCAGAGGGATTTGCTATGTGGTTACCTGCACCAGTTTACGAAAGCCTGCCTTATGTTTACATCGTCGGTGGAGCGCTGTTCAATTTGGGGACTGGCTACATCGGTGTAGCAGCGCCCGGCGCGTCACTTTATATCGCCTGTGGCCTTATCAGCATTGTTTACGGCGTGGTTGTTTTCGTGCGTCGTCAAGCACATCGGGCGGAGCCAGAGCAGATCGAGATCGCTGAATTCGCCTGACGAATTCTTTCCTGAAAGGACTGGACCCACAAGAAAAGGGCGCGTCTCACGACGCGCCCTTTTTGCTTTTGTGGAATTGGTGCCGGAAGAGGGATTCGAACCCCCGTCTGAGCATTACAAATGCCCTGCTAGACCAACTCAGCTATTCCGGCGATCTAGGGACAGTTTACTGAATTGCCAGGCCTGATTGTCTATCAAGTTGACCGTCCCCGAATCGGGTTGTCAGTTGGACCTCGGACAGGTCGCCTTGTCACGCAGCAATATCCTCCCTTCGCCGTATTTCTCCATCATGGCACCGGCGCCCTTGCCGGGCGGCAGCCCGATATCAACGTAGAAAATTGTTGCATCGCGCGTTCTGGGCGTGATGTCTGCCGGGAGATCAAGTGACTTCGCCTGTAGTTCAACTTTTTCCGCACGGCTCATCTCGCTGAACAGGCCCAGTGAAATTTTGTATTTCCCGTCTTCAGCATCCATCAGGTAGGCGTCTGTGATACCGCCCGCCTTAAGTCGATCAATCATCGCGGCACCGATTTTGAGATTTGCTATGTTCCTGATCTGCACCCAGCTGCCGACAAAGACCTGTCCCTGTGTGGTGCGCACGCTGGCCCGCATGCCCTCGCTTTCGAAAGCAGCGATAGCACCGGCTGCTTCTACATTCGTCTTGAAAAAAATGCTGACGCAGGATCTGCCGACAATCGCAGCCAGGTCCGACGGTTTTCCGGATCCCAGCACGGCGCCAACGCTGGTGGCAGCCTGCGCGACGCTGGAATTAGAGACCGCCAGCGGCGGTCCGAGCTGGCTTTCTTCAACGACAGCCACGCCGGACTGATCCGGCTCTGTGGCGTAACGGGTCCACGAAAAATAGAGGATGTTCGCCACTATCAGGAGCATTAAGAGATTTCTCATGCCTTGCTTTGCACCATGTACGCCAGACCCTGCAGAACAAGATGAGGACGATGTAAGACATTGCCATCAAGCTGCTTTAGGATGCGCGCCGCGTCTCCCCCGGTCAAGACGATTTTGGGCCGCAGGCCGGCAGAGCGCATCGTCTTCGCAGCCCTTTCGATCGCACCGCAGACGGCGCTTATGGTTCCGCATTGTACCGCGCCACCGGTATTGCTGGCGAACAGCTCCATGCCGGGATGCGGATCCCTTACAGTTCCTGTTGGCGAACCTATGTCATTTGTTTCTTTGCTGAGCACCTGGGTCATCAGCCGCGGCCCAGGGATAATCTGGCCGCCCAGATGCTGGCCGCTCTTGTCCATCGCATCGATCGTCACTGCCGTTCCAGCGTCGACGATACAGACCGCGGAGCGGGTCTGCGCACGCGCACCGACCAAAGCGACCCAACGATCGACGCCAAGACGCCGTGGCTGACGGTAACCATTTTTGACCTCGTAGGCCGCTTTCTCGGATCTGGCAAAGTGAACGTCGATGTTACAATGGATGCCAATTACACCGGCAAGGCGGGTGGCGAATTCCGTACCGGCAACATTACTCACTAATACGTAATCTACGTTTGTCGGCAGGCGGGTCGTTAGTGGCGCGAATCCCCTCTGCTTGAGTTTGTCATGATCGATACTGCCGGCGCGAACAATTCGATCTTTCGTGAGAACGCCCCATTTCAATCGAGTGTTGCCAACGTCGAACAGCAACGCCCGGAACTCGCTCACGGATGTTCACCTGCTTGTTCGCCTGCCTTTTCGCCTGCCTGTTCGCTGAGGGTCACACTACCTGAGGTGATGCGCCGCCTGTCGCCATTGGCAACGAGAAGCAAAGCTCCATCGGTATCTACGCCTTGCGCCACGCCTGCGGCGCGCCCATCGGCCGTTTCGATCGTCACCTTCTGTCCGATCAGCCAATCGTATTGCTGCCATGCCTTTACAAAGGTCGAGAAACCGTCAACCTCGAAACGAACCATCGTGTCATAGAGATGCTCGATGAGTGCCGCCGAAATAACGGCGCGGGACGGCAGTTCATCGCTACAGGACGCCAGATCGGCCGCCCCGCCGACGCCACTCGTGATCCTGGAATTGACGTCAGTGTCTTCGAGATCGACATTCAGGCCGATTCCGACGACGACGGTTACACACCCAGCGTTCGCCGCCACGACTTCTGACAACACGCCACCGAGTTTGCCGCCCCGCGCGATAATGTCATTAGGCCATTTCAGGCCGATACCGCGAATTCCAAGCCGCTCGAGTGCCTGTGCAATACCGGTTCCGATGGCGAGAGACAGGCTTGGCAAATTCTCCGGCATATGCCTGAACGTGAACGCCATCGACATGCACAAACCCGAGGATGGCGGTGAATACCAGCTGCGATCCATGCGACCGCGGCCGGCGGTCTGGTTCTCAGCCAGTGCGACGCGATACCGGCCCGGCGCCGGGCAACGCTGCTTGAGGAGATAACTGTTCGTAGACTCGATCTCGGAAAACACTTCGAGAATGTCGAGATGGGAGCGAATTTCTCCACTGATGGCGTCGCGAATTCTGTCAACAGTCAGCGAATTCATTTCGTTGGTTCGCGCTGTCTTCGAAATATCATCAGGCGCACCTGTCTTGATTCAGATCCGTCACGCATGCGCTGAAGATTGGAGCGGTGCGTGAAAATGATCATCAGGACCATGGTGACGCAGTAAATAAAAAGTGGCTGATCGTCGGGAAACCGGGTTGCCGCAATGAAGATCGGCGCGGTGATCGTGGCAGCAATCGTTGCGAAACCGACGTAGCCGAACGACGTCAACACGATCGCCCAGGCGAGGAGAACCGGCAACAGCAGCGCGGGAGACAAAACAACGAGCGTACCGCCCAGGGTTGCGGCCCCTTTCCCGCCTTTGAAATTATGCCACATCGGCCAGACATGACCGATAACTGCAGCGGCCGCACAACAAAGCATAAGCCACTCTCGCGAAAGCGTGGGATCGGTGCCCACGTACGGCAAGTTGAGCCCGGGGACGACGCCAGCGCCCAGCGCGCCTTTGCCGACATCGATAATCACGACGCCGAGCGCAAATATCCAGCCCTGCGTGCGCAGCGCGTTGGTTCCGCCGGCGTTGCCACTACCCATGGTCCGGATATCCACACCGCCCCGAAACCAGCCGACAACCATTGACCCCATCACCGAGCCAACGAAGTAACTGAGTAGAAACTTGACGCTGAGTTCTAACATTTACGAACAACGAGAATTTTTGAACCAGGGAGGCGGACATTGTAGCATCAGGGCACCAGAGCATTGGGCGATCAAATAGTGCAAAACCGCCCCATTCCGCTTTTTATTAATCCGGTCGCGGGCAGAGGACGCGCCGCACGCCATGCTGAATCGATCTGCCGCTTGCTGGCTGACAACGGCGTAGCTCATGAAGAGATTCACAGTACTGCTGTTGGTGATATTGAATACAAAGTTCTTGCGGCTGCGTCCGCAGGTGCGAATCGAATAATCGTTGCCGGCGGTGACGGCAGCGTTCACGAGGCAGTTAACGGAATCCTGCAATCCGCTTCACAAACTGCACTCGGCGTGATTCCGCTAGGTACCGGCAACGACTTCGCCAAAGCGTGTTCAATCCCAGTGCACTGGGAAGACGCAACCAGGTTGCTCGCTGATCGGATCAGCAATGACATGCCGTCGCGGTACATCGACGCCGGTCGCATGAATGATCGATACTTCGCCAACGGCGCCGGCATCGGCTTTGATGCAAAAATCAATCAAATTGCGCGCAGCAATCGTCTGCCATTTGGCGATCTGGTATACCTCATTGCGGTTTTCCAGGGCGTCTGGGACGGCGTAATTACACCGGGCGTAAGGATGCGCTACGACTCAACTGAGTACGACGGTCCCGTTACGCTCGTGGAGGTTTGTAACGGCTCCTCCGTCGGCGGCATGTTCGAGATTGCGCCTATGGCAAAAAACGACGACGGATTTCTCGATCTGGTTTTTATTAAGCCCGTTGGGCGGCTGCGGATCTTTGCGTTGCTACCGCGGTTAATGACGGGCAGCCATGTCAGCGCACCGGAAGTGACGTGTGCGAGAGTCAAATCGGTCAGGCTGATTGCGGAACGACCAGTGCCGTCGCATCTCGATGGTGAAATCCAGGCACTGCAGACAGAATTCCGAATCGAGATTCTGCAGCGTTCACTGGCAATTCTGTGAGGGCATCGAATCGCCCGCTTAGGAAGGGCTCCTACGACACTCCGTCATATTTTCTTGATATCGGAATCGCCCGCTAGCCAGGCAGTGCGCATTTTCTCTGTCCCGGCGTCGGGATCGCTTTGCAGTTCAAGGTAACAGGTGTCCTCGGGCGGCGCAGCAAGCTTGACTCGGAATTTCATCAAATGTTCGTCACGAAATGCCGATATGGTGACGGTGTCGCCAACGTGATGCTCTCTTAATCGTTCATCCAGGTTGGCGGCATTCAGCTGTAATTCGTCCAGGGCCACGGCCAGATCTCCTGGCGCAATGCCGCCTTTCTCTGCCGGGCTTCCAGAGTGCACGACGCGAAACATACTTTTGCCCGCCCGTTCCGCAAGCGCAGCGCCGAGCCATGGCGGCGGTGTCTTGTCTTTCGCCGCTGGCTTGCCGCCTTTGTCTGCGCTGTTACTCGCTGGACGCATCCGCAGATCGACGCCAACTTCCCTGAGTAAGCCGTGCAACGGGAGATCGATCGTACCTCTTACAAATCGCTCGAAAAAGTCGGCGAGCTCCAGTCCCGAAACTTCGCGTGCGATTGTCTCGAGGCCGCGCTCGGGCATACCTTCCGATGATTCACCGTATTGCGACCAGACTTCGCGCATGACATCGTCCAGAGTGCACTTGCCTTTCGACTCTTTTCGTAGCGTCAGGTCCAGTGCCAGGGCAACCAGCGAACCCTTGGTGTAATAGCTGACCATTGCATTGCTCGAGTTCGCGTCCTGCCGGTAAAAGTGGGTCCATGCATCAAAGCTTGACGCTTCGATGGTCTGCCGAAACCTTCCTCGCGTTCGAGTCAGGCTCGTTATCGCTTGCGCAATATGTGCAAGGTAGCTATTGGTTGTTATCAACCCGGCGCGAACCAGGACCAGGTGATCGTAGTAAGAGGTAATGCCCTCGAAAACCCACAGGAGTCCGGTATGTACCTCAGAGCGCAAATCATCAGGCGTAAATTTCGCCGGCCTTATGCGCTTGACGTGCCACAGATGAAAATACTCGTGACTGCAAAGCCCGAGAAACTTTCGATAGTTCTCACCGACACCGGACTCGCCGCGCCTGGGCAGGTCGCGCCTGCTGCAGGAAAGACTGGATGACCATCGATGTTCGAGTCCACCGTATGCGTCTTGTTGCACGTACAGAAGGAACACGTAACGATCAAGATTCTTTGGCGCGCCCAATAGCTTTAGCTGGTAGGTGCACAGTGTCGAGAGATCGTGGCAGATTCTTGCCATATCGAAGTGCGCATGACCACGAACGGCGATGACATGCGGAATACCACCAGCCTCGAATTCGCCGATAAGGATGTTACCCATTTCGACCGGATGATCGATAAGTTCCGCATAATCTTTTGCGGCAAATGTACCGAAGCCATATTGCCCGGCCGCGACCACCGGCATTGAGGTCGCAATTCGCCATTCACCGCATGCTGCGCCACCGGGCGGGCGGATTTCGAGCTCGCACACCTGATTTTCCTGCCCGACCACCGCAGGAAAAACACAGGCGCCGTCAAAAAACCCATGTGTCGTATCAAGGTGAGCGCCCCTGACGTTAAGGTCATAGGCGTAAATCTCGGCGGTCAACGTGATGGCAACATCGCAGGCATCTGCCTGCCAACTGCTCTTGTCGATTTTGCTCAGGCCAATTTCCTGTCCGTCCGCATCTGCGCGAATCGAGACAACGTGCCGGGCGAGGTCCCGGATCATATAACTGCCCGGCACCCAGGCAGCGATCGAGAATACCTGACCCGACGGGTCCGGCCTGGCAACCGTCAACGTGACTTCAAAAAGGTGTGCGCCGGGGTCCTTCGGCGTAATGCAATATTGGTGAGGCTTGGACATTGCTCTTGTTCTCGTCGGCCGTCGGTTAATTGCTAGCTGCTGCGCGTTTCCTTAAGTATCAGTGTCAGGCACTTTGCCGACCCGCCGGCTTTAAGGAACTCGGACAGTCCGACTTCCCGTACATTGAAGCCTGCCAACATCAACCTGGCCTTCAGCGGATCCGATGCCTTGTGCAATATTACTGTGTCGCCGACATTAACCGCATTACAGGCAAAATTTCCGGCATCCATGGTGTCGACGATGATTCTTTTGTGGGGCGGGATCCGGGTCTCAATTGCAATGCGGGAATCGAAATCGAATGCCGGCGGATGATACATCAGGAAGCCGTCTGTCAGCGGACAAAAGCAGGTATCGATATGGTAGAAACGCGAGTCGATCAGCTTGATGGAAACCAGTTCGACATCGAAGAACTTCTGAATCTCAGCGTGTGCCTCGATTTCCGTGCGATAGCCGTAGCCCGTCCATAACCACGGGCCACCTCTGTCAAACAGGCAATCTCCTGCGCCTTCGAAGCCGATATTTTCGTCGAGATCCAGTAATTCGAAACCGTTGTCACGAAACCATTTCTTGTAATGTACTTCCTCCGGCCGCCGTTCCTGCGGCATGAAATGACTGGCGACGGCCTTGTCACCATAAACAGCGCCGGCATTCGCCGTGAATACCAGGTCCGGCAGACCTACCTGTGGCTCGATTTCGGCAATCTCCACGTATTCCGCGATCGTATCCCGTAATGACTGCCACTGCGTTTTGGCCAAATCGATGTCCAGCGAACTCTCATGTCCTGCCATCCATGGATTGATAACGTAGTCGACCGTAAAGTAGTCCGGTCGACACATGAGAATTTTGTTGCGGGC
>Ga0209987_10000681_pt1 | contig 18001 bp, 18 predicted proteins | sample N074metaG_FD_182134 | JGI IMG/M metagenome (GOLD analysis project Ga0209987, IMG submission 182134) | Deep subsurface microbial communities from Kermadec Trench to uncover new lineages of life (NeLLi) - N074 metaG (SPAdes) (version 2) | ecosystem: Environmental > Aquatic > Marine > Ocean trench... | reverse complement strand
TTTGACCCCACCGGAGAAGAAATTGCCGTCGGGCCGATTGTGGAGGCACTGGCCACCAGGAAGCAAGCGCTATGCGCGCCCTGGTGGTGTGGGGCTGCTTGCCAGGAACCCATTCAAATCCTAACCTTGTCGCGGGTTAGTTTTCCAGCTCAACCTCATCGGCGATGATGGATCCATTGCTCAACGTCCCGGCCGCTTCAACAAGGCTTCCCTGTGCCTGGCCGAAAAAGGCAGCCGGGGTAATTTCCACGTTGTTTTCATCCTCGAAAGTCGTTCCCCCAACTGTCTGCACCGTAACACCCAGAATTGCGAAATCAGGATCGTTGACGGATTCCACGAATCCTCGCAGTGCAACTTCACCGTCGAAGTCCTCACGTTCGAGCCGGGTCGCGATAATGCCGCTGGCATCGCTGTAACCACGGACTTCAACATAGTTTCCGACGCTAACATCGGACAGACTGAATGGACGCACGTCGGCATCACTCTTGTCCTCAATGCGAGTGGCTGCCTCCACACGCACAACTATGCCAAGAAGCGTGAGCTGATTGGCCTGCACCTCTTCCACTAGCGACTCAATGCGGATGAACCCGGCGAGTTTAAATTCCACTTTGTCCGCGACCAAAACACCGGATGCGTTGAATTCCCCCTCGACTTCAACTTTTTGATTCAACGCGAGATCGGCACTCGTGCCGTTCTCATATTCAGTACTGCCGTTCGTCGTGACGGTTACACCATCCACATCAAAGTCCGTTATCGAACCAAAACGGGTTATGAACCCTTCGACCTCCACATGATCACCGTCATCAGCCAGATCAGCGCCCTTGAATTCGATGCGAGTTGCAAGCAACTCTCCGCTTGCACCAAGAGCCATGCCCTTCGCTTCGACTGGTTGACCGTCCTCCGGCGCACCACCCGGAAAATCATCCAGCATCGCGGCGCTGTAATCGACGACCAGGTCATTGATCTGGAATGTCGTGGCATTCACGTTGCTTACCAAACCCGTGACTTCGAACTCACTACCGGCTGGCTTGAGCTCAATACGCGTCGCGTTGATGCTGCCATCAGCGAGAAAAAAGCCGCTTACTTCAACGATATCTCCAACGGTCAGACCTTCGAGCGAAGCTGGATCAATACTGTCATCAAAAGACGTATCGCCATCCGTCCTTACCAGCTGCCCCAGGACTGTGATCGTACCGGCTACCGTATCGATCTCGCTGACAGGTCCTTCGACGACATCGTCGAAAGTGACTGTATTTGCTGTGCCGGTCGCACCGTCACTCGCAAGAGTCCCTTTCACCACAACAACCTGGCCGACCTCGAGATCACTCTCGTTACCGGGGCTGCCGTCCACAGAAATCAACGCGCCAGCGATATCGTAGTGAACGCCATTCACTATAATGCTGCCAAATCCGGTAATCGTTCCTTTCGCAACCGCACTGGCAACAGGCGCCGGCGTTCCTCCGCCATCGATGCCAGCAAACTGGCTACCGCTGCCACCACCACCGCAGGCCCCGATCAGTATGGCTCCAAACAGAGTTAGCATTCTCGTTGATTTCATGACTCGTTCCTCTCATCTATTTCTTCTTCGATCCAGAAAGCACCCATACCCAGGCGAACCCTGGCTGACGATTCCGCCGCGGAGTCCTCGTTCGCTGTCAGCCATGCGTCGACTCGCTCGAGAAATTCCTGGCCTTCCTTTTCGATAAATTCGCGAAATTCCGCTACCGCTGCCAGCGGAATATTCGAATTCGTTGCACGACGCTCGAAGCGACTGGGGTCATCGCTTTGCCGATGCAGGTTGTAGGCGACCGTGTAGCCGATATCCTCGATTACGCTACCTGATCGCAACATTTGTTCAGGATCCATCAGCACCGGCATATAGGTTCGCTTTATCGCCATCAAGTTGCCATCAGTACCTTCCACCACGGCACCGACATGCTTTAGTTCTTTCAACATTGTCGTTGCTGCGATGTCGCCGCTGTATTTGCTGCACAGCTCTGCAAAGGACCTGTCTTGTCCGGTCGGCGGCAATGGCGCTGGACGCCCGTCCGCATCAAGAAACGCGCCATCCTGGTACCAGCCGGCAAGCACACGTGTCGCGTAATTCATGCGGTTGAAAATTTCGGCGTTTTCATCCTGTAACAGAGTGCGCAGACGGCTTACCTCGCGTCGTGTCATGCCGGTCAGGATGCCTACACGGGATATGTTGGTTGGTCGCCCACGGATGCCAAAATCCTCAGTAGCGACCTCCACGTAGGTCGCTTTGCCGATGTCGGCAAAGCCGCGCCAATTCACTCCGGCACGCAACATGATGCGAGCAATCGGACGAAGCAGCCGCCGCAGTGCGGCCGTGGCAGATTCTTTTTCGTCGCTCATGTAATCATCGCAGCATCGCGCCCAGGCAAACAATTAAGCAGTTACCTTAACAAGAACCCATATTTGTGTCAATTACTCTCAAATATATGTTTTCATTCGAATCCTGCTGCCCATCGGTGCTAAAAACCTCATGAATGAATGCCTGACTCCGGACTTCCGGGCTGAGTGCTGAATCCATGCTCGCGAGCCTGACTGAAATGCCGTCAATGTGGACGACCGACCCGACGGTGGACAAGAACAGGACAAATGACAGAAACTGCAAGGATGGACTTTGCAGAAGCGCAATCGAAACTCGTCGCCGTCGCTCATGACGCATATGCGCACGGTTGGGTACCAGCGACCAGCGGCAATTTTTCTGCGCGCCTCGCCAACGGTGATATTGCGATAACTGTCTCAGGCAAAGACAAGGGCAGATTATCCTGCGATGACATTATGCAAGTTACCCTGGATGGCACGCCGAAGGGTCCATTACAACCGTCAGCGGAAACCCTTCTCCATACGCGGATTTACCAGCGCGATGGCGACATAAATGCAGTGCTCCATACGCATTCGCTGAATGCCACCATCGCCTCTCAAGCCAGCCCGCAACGATTGCGCTTTCAGGGCCTGGAAATCCTCAAGGCCTTTACCGGCATCAAGACACACACTGCATCGATCGCCATCCCGATTTTCCAAAACCAGCAGGATATTGTGGCATTGGCGGACAAGGTCGAGCGTTACATGTGCACGCATGGGCAGGGACTCGCTTACCTGATCGCCGGTCATGGTTTGTACACCTGGGGGGCAGATGTCGATGAAGGAATGCGGCATCTTGAAGCACTTGAATATTTGTTCGAATATGATCGCCTCGCGCGTACGGACCCAGCAAGGAGTGGCAAGCAATGAGCCAATTGAAAATTTTCGCTGACAACGACCCGGCAACGGCAATAACGACCAGCCACGATCACTCTGAAATTGCTGATCTGTTGTCACAGAAGGGTGTTCGCTTCGAAAAATGGGCTACCGCAGCGTCGGTCGTTGCCGGTGATTCGCAGGACAAGATCATTAAGGAGTACCGCAGCGACATAGATCGATTGATCGAAGCAGACGGTTATCAATCTGTGGATGTAGTCAGCCTGACGCCTGACCATCCGGACAAGGAGAAACTGCGACAGACCTTTCTTGCCGAACACGCCCACAGTGAAGACGAAGTACGATTTTTTGTGGCTGGACAGGGCCTGTTTTCGTTGCACCTTGCGGGCTCTGTTTACGAGGTGCTCTGCCAGAAAGGCGATTTGATCGGCGTTCCCGCCAATACGCCACACTGGTTCGACATGGGTCCCAATCCGAATTTTGTGGCTATTCGCCTGTTCAATAATCCGGATGGCTGGGTAGCGCACTACAGCGGCAGCGATATCGCCAAACAGTTCAATCGGCTTGAGAATTGATGCCTTGATACGAACGATCGTCACCGACATCGAGGGTACAACCAGCTCAATCAGCTTCGTCAAAGAAGTGCTATTCCCATACGCAGCAGAGCACTTGCGCGAGTACATTCTCGAGCACCGAACGGAAAGGCCCGTTCGCGAACAACTAAACGCCGTTGCCGAGCTAGCGGGAATTCCGAGCCACGATACTAAAGCGCTGATTAAGCAATTGCTTGCCTGGATCGACTCAGACACCAAAGCGACACCGTTGAAATCACTGCAAGGAATGATATGGCAGCACGGCTATCGAAAAGGCAGCTACCAGGCCCATATTTATGCGGATGCGGTACAGAGCCTTACCCAATGGCATGACCAGAAACTTGGGCTCTACGTCTATTCTTCGGGCTCTGTTCAGGCACAAAAATTGTTTTTCGAGCACAGCGTATACGGTGATATGCGGCCGTTGTTTAGTGGCTATTTCGATACCACTACGGGCGCCAAACAGGACGAGAGTTCCTATCGATCGATTGCAGCGACCGTCGGCTGCCCGGCAAGCGAAATTCTTTTCTTGTCGGACATCGAAGCTGAACTCGATGCCGCGAAAGCAGCTGGCATGCAGACTTACTGGATCTTGCGTCCGGCCGATTCTTCGTTAAATCCGGACGAAGTACAGTCCCCACATTCCATAGCGGCGAATTTCGACGATATTCAATTCGAGTTTTCGGACAGACTTTAATCCATTTGACTGCACCGTTGGAACTAAACGGTTAACATCTGGTTTCGCAACAGGAGTCTCTATTGAGCAGCAAACAACCCGAGGTCATGATCAGCGAGGCAGAAATTGGCCGACGTGTGAATGAACTGGCGGAGCAAATTTCCAGCGACTACGCCGACAAGGGAAATCTTGTAATGGTCGGCGTACTCAAAGGGTCATTCATCTTTCTCGCTGACTTGTCACGCGGACTCACCATCCCGCGAACGATCGAATTCATCGCCGTTTCCAGTTATGGAAACAGCAGCGTACAAAGTGGCGCAGTACGCCTGGTCATGGACGTGCGCGGAAACCTTGAAGGCAAACACGTTCTCATTGTCGAAGATATTGTCGATACCGGACATACATTGGACTACCTCATCGGCATGATGAAATCACACGGTCCAGCATCGGTCAGAACCTGCGCACTCCTGCATAAAGCCGAGCGAGCTGAGGTGGACGTGCCCGTTGACTACGTCGGATTCAGTATTCCTGACGAATGGGTGGTTGGCTATGGACTTGACTTCGCCGAGCGCGACCGCACCCTGCCCTACATAGGCATTGTTCATCCCGACGATCGCGGCTAGGAGCCTGTCGGAGTTAGGGGATCGCCGCAGTAGATTCGGCCTAAGTCCGACAGGCTCCTAAGAACGAACGCTTTTCAGGACGCACGGGGAATGCGTATGTGCTCAACCATGTGCTGGATGTGATCCGGTGGTGGAGCCGTCAGCCGACTGACTACAATTATGACAGAAAAGCTGAGAAGCATGCCGACAACACCGATTCCTTCCGGTGAAATTCCAAACCACCAGTTACTGGCAACGTTTTCACCCCAGGGCGCACCAGCCCACTTCAAGAACAATCCCTTGAAGTATTCAATGTAACCGTAGGTAAAGAACAGGCCGGTCAACATACCGGCAATCGCTCCTTGTTTGTTGGCGCGCTTGTAGAATATTCCGAGCACTATCACGGGAAACAGTGACGCTGCAGCAAGACCAAAGGCGAAAGCGACGACCTGGGCTACCCAGCCTGGCGGGTCAAAACCGAGATACCCGGCCACCACTATTGCGAATGCCGCAGCGATTCGACCGGCAAGAAGCTCTCTTTTTTCAGAAATGCCCGGCACGAATATACCCTTGATGAGATCGTGTGAAACGGCCGCGGAAATGACCAGCAGCAGCCCCGCTGCTGTCGAAAGCGCGGCGGCGATGGCACCGGCGGCTACCAGTGCGATAACCCAGTCAGGTAAGCCCGCTATCTCCGGGTTCGCGAGGACCATGATGTCACGGTCTACAGACAATTCGTTGCCCTTCCAGCCGTACGCGGCGGCTTGTTCGGCAAATTCTTCATTCGAGTCATTGTAATACTGTATGCGGCCATCCCCGTTCTTGTCCTCGAATTGAACCAGGCCGGTCTGCTCCCAGGTGGACATCCATTCGGGTCTCTCATCGTAGCGAAGATTGCCATCGACAGCACCGACCTCGCCGGGCTGGACCGTATTAATCAGGTTGTATCTTGCCATCGCACCCACAGCCGGTGCAGTTGTGTACAAAATGGCGATGAAAAGGAGAGCGTAGCCGGCCGATATTCGGGCATCTTTGACTTTCGGTACCGTGAAAAAACGTACGATGACGTGAGGCAGTCCGGCCGTACCGGCCATCAGCGCAAGTGTTATGCAAAAAATATCGATCTTACTCTTGGCACCACTCGTATATTGATTGAAACCGAGCGACACCACTATGTCATCCAGCTTTTCGATCAGCCCCACTCCGGTACCGGCGATATCGCTACCGAATGCGAGTTGTGGAATTGCATTACCGGTTATCTGCAGCCCAATGAAAACAGCGGGTACCGTATACGCAAAAATCAATACACAGTACTGCGCAACCTGCGTATAGGTGATTCCTTTCATGCCGCCCAGCACTGCGTAAATGAAGACAATGCCCATGCCGATGAGCAAACCGACGGTCACGTCAACTTCAAGAAACCGCGAAAATACGATGCCGACGCCACGCATTTGCCCGGCAACATACGTGAATGAAATGAAGATCAGGCATATGACGGCGACGATTCTTGCGGTGCGTGAGTAGTATCGCTCTGCAATGAATTCCGGGACCGTGAATTTGCCAAATTTACGCAGGTAAGGTGCGAGAAAAAGCGCCAGAAGGACATACCCACCGGTCCAGCCCATTAGATACACCGAGCCGTCATAACCGAGAAAAGCGATGAGGCCAGCCATGGAAATAAAGGACGCCGCACTCATCCAGTCTGCAGCCGTTGCCATGCCGTTGGCGATTGGAGAAACACCCCTCCCCGCGATATAGAAGTCTCTGGTATTGTGAGCGCGGGACCAGATGGCAATGCCGATATACAAGACGAAACTCGCACCGACAACGAGGTAGGTCAGTAATTTTAATTCCACCGGGCTGCCTCAATCTTCATGCACGTCATACTTTTTGTCTAACTTGTTCATGCGCCAGGCGTAAAAGAAAATCAGCGCAACAAAAACGTAAATTGATCCTTGCTGAGCAAACCAAAAACCCAGTTTCAGACTCCCTATCTGGATCACATTAAGTTGCTCCACTAGCAAGATACCAAATCCGTACGAGCACACGAACCAGACAAACATGCAAGAGGCGACCAGTTGAAGATTTGCGCGCCAGTAGGCCGATCTATTTTCAGGGGTCATCGTGTCTGTTCACTTTGAATGGCTTAACGGCAGTCAATCTAACAGAGCGCCACTCGATAATCACCACATCGAATTGATTGAGAAACATTTCGCGGCAAGAGACATTACGCAATACATTTCAGCACGTCCGATCAGCCAATCCGTTTGCGCCCCGCTCTCTGGATTCGTCAGGTCAGCCCAAAAAAACGGCCCCTGTTAAGGAGCCGTCTAACCCTTTTTAGTACTTGGATCTTGGCCGTACATCCCCCCGCCAAGTGGTACCTGAAGGTGTCGTCTAAACCGGGAAGAGCCTCTCTTGTTGTTGAAAGGACACTTCACTGAATGGCGGAAAGCTCTCAAAATCAGGGCTACATGTCAATTCCCCAGTAGCTTTCAAGATTCTATGCAAACTACTTTTTCCCTCTGTTGTCAAAATACAACACCGTATATGTGGATTTAGCCACCGGATCTAAGGCATATCAATGGCTTGACCGGGCTTGCTAAGGCAATTAGTTGGAATACAGCGCTCCGCTACGCGGAACAACACTGTTTTGCAGCGCAGGGAAATTTGGTCGAATCGCGCAAATTCGGGCACAACATTGCGCAGAATTTTATCGGTAGGCCTGTAACGCCACATTAGCGCTCATTGCCATTACAATATCATTACCGCGCCGGCGCACGTGCTAATTTCATTGCAACTCGCCGTCGAGATTTGTTAACGACTTTTCCGGGAGTGGACGGGTGATTGTTGAAAGAATATGGACAGCCAATTCGTATCGCAATTTTAACTATCTCATCGCCTGTCCAGAGACGGGTGATGCGCTGGCCGTGGATCCACTGGATTACAAAAAGTGCCTGGCTGCGGCGGCAGAAAACGGCTGGACGGTGTCGCAAATTCTGAATACGCACGAGCACGGCGACCACACAGGCGGAAACAGGAAAATGGTTGAAGCTACAGGGGCCATGATTATCGCCCACACCAATGCGGCGAATCGGATTCCTAATATGGATCGCGGCGTTGGTGCGGGGGATATAATTAAAGTCGGCAAAACCGTAGAACTGGAATGCCTCGACACGCCAGGCCATACGATGAGCCACATATGCCTGCTCTCCCATACAGATCAACCCGGACTGTTCAGCGGTGATACGCTCTTCAACGCTGGCGCAGGCAACTGCCATAATGGCGGTCACCCGAACGAGTTGTATGACACGTTCGTGAACCAGCTTGGCAATCTGTCTCCAAACACCCGGATATATCCGGGGCACGACTATCTACTGAACAACCTCAGTTTCACGATCGATCGGGAACCTGATAACGAAGTCGCAATAGAAATGCTTGCGCGCTACAAAGATCAGGATCCGGCCAATGGTGTTGTTACGACACTCCAGCAGGAAAAGGACGTGAATACTTTCTTCCGCTTACGAAGCCCGACGGTTATCGCCCGACTGCAAGAGTCTTTTCCGGAGATGAGCGATTCGCCCTCGCCCAAAGAAGTTTTTGTGAGACTTCGTGAATTGCGCAATCGCTGGTGATAAAAACCGGTTTTGCTACGCGAGCTTCCGTTGCATTTTTTTCAAATTGTTTGCCTGGCTCGCGTCCGATGTAACTGCCTGGCGGACGGCAAGCCACAGGCAATACAGCGCCTCGTACAGTCGTATTTGCAAATTCAATCGTTCGCATAATTCCGCTGTCGTCCCGCCGGCATAAGCACTGAGCAGAGTCATTGAGGAAGTATCATCGAGTTCGTGATACGCAATCAATGACGCCAGGTCAAAAAGGGGATTGTTATCGCAGGCATATTCCCAGTCCAACAGCATGAGTCCCGGTGTGGAAATGACATTTCCTGCAACAACGTCATTGTGGCAACAGCAAATACTATCCGTGTGATCGATATTGCGGATGATCGATTTGCATCGCTCGCCAGTCATCACGATGTCGGCGGCAGTCCCCGAATTAGCAATGTATGTATTCGCAATTGATTCGGCATCAAATTTCTTGCCTGATAAGGGCAGAGTATGAACACGCCTCAATAATTCGGCGAGAGATTCGAGTTTCCCGCTGTCAGCCAGATCTGCTGCTGTCCACACCTCACCTTCGATGTAGTGCAACAAGAGAATGCCACGTTCCACATTGCTGTACATTATCTTCGGAGCTACACGCCGCGCGCAGGCACTCTGTAATATCTGGCGTTCAACGCCCCGGTCGAGGCCCAGCGCGACTGTATGAGGCGCGTCCAGTCTCAGCACATACACTGCGCCATCGCCACTCAACTTATACACACGATTCGTCAGGCCACCACCCAGAACATCAATGCGAAAGCTGGCTGGATCGATGCCGGGAACACACTCAAGGGCCTCGGCGACATCGAGAATTTCGCTCATGCCATCGCCATAGTTTGCTGCGTTTTTTGATAAGAGCGCGTCCATGCTGCAAGACCGAACGGAATTAGCACTACGTATGTTGCGAACAAAACGGATGTAAGTTGCAGATCGCGGGACCAATAGATAAGAATCGATACCAGGTCAATTACCAGCCAGTACCACCAATTTTCCAGAACTTTCCGCGCAACGAGAAATGTTGCCCACACGGCGGCGAAAGTGGTCGCCGAATCCACATAGGGAAATGCGGCATCCGTAAATTCATCGAGTAAGTACCCGGAAGACATCGAAAGTGCGGCAATAAATGCAATTGCAAAAAAATGAGTACGCCATGGCCATACCGTAACTGGCAAATCTTCCAGCTCGCCGGCCGCATTTCTCCATATCTGCCAGCCGTAGATTGCCATCAGTAAATAGAAACCGTTAAGCAAAGACTCCATGTAAAGTTTAGCTTGGAAAAAAATGACGATATAGATTGCGGTACTTATTCCGGCGCATAGCCAGCACCAGATATTTTGACGTATGGCCAGCAGGAGATAGCCAATCGCCATCATGACCGCAAGCAGTTCGTACCCCGACCATTGAGAAAATTGCTCTCCCAGGGTGGCCAGAAAACTATGCACCGTCGTTGCTGTCACCCAATGGATTGTTCAGAATTTTGATAGCAAATACTGCTTTGGGAAGCTGCTCGAAACTGACCCGGATTTCCTGATTGAGTGCCGCCATTACATCGTCATACTCACCTCGAATTTGAGTACTCATGGTATTGGTGACGACTTCCAGTTTTTTATGCGTATTAAGTCGTTCAATAACGTCCTGAATCGGGGGAATGAAATTCTGATCGAGTGGATAAAGACTGATGTCAACTGCAATTCGCATTTTCTAAAACCCCATATCGAAGGTGACGCCGATTTGCCGTGGATCGCCCTGGCGCACATACAGGCTGCTTGGAAAATTCGGCGGTTCATTGCCGAAATAAAAGCCGCGAACGGCATAAGACTCATCAAAGAGATTTCGCGCCCATAACTGTACAGTCCATCTCTGTGTTTCATAACCCAATCGTGCGTTGACAAGTTCAACAGGCGTGGATTTTTCATTGTGGCTAACGTCGAAATAAAACTCGTCACGCGCAGATGCATCGAGCCGCACGAAGATCCCGCCAGGATGTCGATAGATTCCGCCTAACGCCAATGAATAGGACGGAGCATGTGCCTGGTCACGACCGCTAAGATCGCTCTGAGGCGTCACGAAACGATCGAATTCAGCGTTCAGGAGACCGACACTGCCATATAACTCCCAGGAATCGCCCGGTACCCAGCGGAAGTCTGCTTCCAAACCCACTGTCTTTCCTTTGGCGGCATTGTCTGTGAAGAAGACAAAAGATGCCGGGTCGTTCGGCACCAACTGAACAGACGTACGGACCTGCTGATCATTCCGTGCGTTGTAGAATATTGCCGTATTGAATTGCAAACGCCCGTCGAGCCAGCCGGACTTCACTCCGGCCTCAAGACTCCAAAGTTCTTCCTGATCGAACTCGCGCCGATCGTCGGGCACCAATCCCAGGTTGAATCCTCCAGCTTTGTATCCTTTCGACAATGCGACATATCCGTTCATGTCCTGTGTGAATTCGAAGCTGTATGCGATTTCGCCACCCAGCATGGTTTCATCGGGATCGAGGGAAAGTCCGTCGGAGCCTTTGTAATCGGTCGAGCGATTCTCAAGTCGCATGCCAACGCTCAGCGTCCCGTTTTTGCCCACTGCAAAATCCAGCTGTCCAAAAAGCGCGACGTTGAGTGCTTCAAAGCTACTGTCAATTCGTGTGTCCAGCGAATCCGCGTAGTCAAAGAACGGGTCGTAATACTCACCCTGGTTTATGGTCGTGAGAGTCTCATCGAGATCCTGGGCATAGAGTCCGACAAGCCATTGCGCCTTGTCATTAAAGAGCCCGGACCCTTGTTTCGAAGCGACACGGAATTCCTGGCTAATCGTTGTACGTTCGCGATCATTCAAGGATACGTAATCGTAGGTAAACGGCGCCCAGGCATCTTCGTTGCCCCAGTCGGCATCAAAAGAAAAATCGATAACGGAATTGGCGATTGACGAAATCGAGGTGAATGAAATCGACTTCGAGCCGTTCCAAACTGCCTTGAATGACGCGCCGGTACTGGACTGCGCATCCCGACCCGGTCGGTTGGATAAAACGGTGAGGCTGTTGTCGATAGCGAACGCGTCATAGCCATCATCTATGTCTGTATACATGGCGGTCAGGCGCATTGACCATTCGTTACCTGCGTCCCACAACAATTTACCGCGAATCGTGGACTCCTGCCTGCCATTGGTATCGGACCTGCCAAGATAGGTGTTCTCCCGAAATCCGTCAGCTTCGAAGTAGTGCGCACTGAGCCGGTAACGAACCTGACCGTCTTCCGTAAGCGGGCCACCCAACGCAACGCCCCCCGACAACATTGCATCGCCTCCCGCGCTGAGTCGAATTGTGCCCGTCTGCTCTGCGGTCGGGTCGATACTTTGAATGTTGATCAAACCTGCCAGGGCGTTTGCACCGTACCGTGTTCCCTGCGGGCCCCTGAGGACTTCGATTTGTTGAATGTCGAAGAGCGTCGCTATGGATCCGATGCCGCTGAAATCGATATCGTCGATAAGAAAACCAACCGATGGATTCGGCGCACCCTCGTATTGTTCAAGCTCACCAGCACCTCTGATTTGAAAGTGCCTGGCACGATTGCCGTCGCCGGACCAATTGAGATTGGGGATCGAAAAAATCAGTTCCTCAAAGTGCTGCACCGCCGACTGCTCAATCGTCTCGCGATCAAGAATAGTGATGCTGGATGGGATTTTGATATTACTGCGACCACGATAGTCGGCAGTGACGACTATTTCATCGATGGAATTTTCAGCAGAAAATATTTGGGGCGCCAGGAATATCGAGAGAAATGCTACGAGGGAGTTGCGTAATAATGAATCAGCTGAAAACATTCGAGAATCCTCTTCCTACGCCGGTATTAACCGGATCAGGTTCTAAGGGTTCCCGCGCTGGCGTTGCCCCCTGGCAACGTCACGGGTCTCAGGTCGACGGACCACCCCTGGTGATGTATGCAGTGTACAGGAAACAGCAAGGATGTATTGGGGGCGGATCGAGCCATTCGTTCTTCATCACACGGTGCTGGCAAAACGGAAAACGTGGGAGATTCTGAAGCAATGTCGAAATAAAATTGCAGGAGATGGGCAAGCGGGCCGCATGGGATCTATGGTTACGGACTTTCTCGTCTGTATCACGACAAATTCAGCATCCTTTGTTACGGTTCGAGGCGTTTCAGCAGGCTGGATGTATCGAAACGATTCCCGCCCAATTCCTCAACTTCTGCGTAATACTGGTCTACCAGTTGCGTCATTTCGAGCTTCGCGCCCGTCCGTTCAGCTTCATCGAGTGCAATTTTTAGATCCTTTCTCATCCACTCAACGGCGAAACCGAAGTCAAACTTGCCCGCAATCATCGTCTGCCAGCGATTTTCCATTTGCCAGGACTGCGCCGCACCTTTGGAGATGGCGCCGATAACGGCGGCAACATCCAAATTGGCTCGTTTCGCAAAATGCAGGCCCTCGGCGAGACCTTGCACGATTCCTGCTATGCATATCTGGTTCACCATTTTGGCTTTCTGGCCACTGCCTGCTTCACCAATGAGCGTGCAGGCTTTGGCATAACATTCCACGACCGGCAACACTCGATCGTAGGCTGACTGATCACCACCCATCATGATTGTCAGCTGCCCGGACTCGGCTCCCGCCTGTCCACCTGAAAGTGGCGCATCCACAAACGCGACGTCCTTTTTTTGCGCCAGCGCATAGACTTCACAAGCGATCTGCGCCGATGCAGTGGTGTGATCGACAATAATGGAACCACTGGAAATGCCGGCGAGGATGCCCTGGTCGCCAAGAATGACCTCGCGGACATCGTTGTCGTTGCCGACGCAGCAAAAAACGATTTCCGCGCCGTCCGCCGCTGCCGCCGGTGTTGTGGCGATCGATCCACCGAACTGCTCCTGCCACCCGGTCGCTTTGCTCGTTGTTCGATTGAAAACCGTGACATCGTGGTTGGCACCGACCAGGAAACCTGCCATCGGATAACCCATGACACCGAGACCCGCGAAAGCTACTTTCATTGAATACTCCACTTTATTTCACGCAATAATTATTGAGTATTCTAGTCGGTTCAACGGCGACAGGCACTACAGTCGTAATTCCGTGATCTTCGAGATCAATCGCGGCACGCGCTTCGAGTTCGCGCTATCTACGCGCAAAGCAGCCTGATCTGATACCTGGCTACTTCTTGCGTGGATCAAGCCCCATCGATCGCGCGATGATTTCACGCATGATTTCCGAGGAGCCTGCATAGATTCTCGATATGCGTGCGTTAACGTACATCCGGCAGATCGGAAATTCGTCCATATATCCTGCACCGCCATGCAACTGCACACATTCGTCCATCACCCGACCTTCGAGTTCGCTGGTAAACAGTTTTGCTTTTGCCGCATCATCGGCGGTCAATCTGCCAAGATTGTGTTCCTCGACACAATGATCGACAAATACCTGTGCGACATCGATCTGTGTTCGCATGTCCGCAATCTTGAAACGCGTATTCTGGAAGTCGGCGATAGCCCGCCCGAATACTTTGCGATCTCTCACGTAATTCATCGTCAGGTCCAACGCAACGCCCGAAGTTGCCACATAACCGCATGCTCCCAGTAAACGCTCTTCAGCCAAAAAGTGCATGAGATGATAGAAACCACGGTCCTTGTCGCCGAGCAGATTTTCCTTCGGCAATTTGACGTTATTGAAAAACAGCTCCGCGGTATCCTGGCTCTTGAGGCCCATCTTCTTGAGATTGCGGCCACGTTCGAAGCCTTCCATTCCCCGCTCAACAACGAACAGGCCTATTCCATGACTGTTGTCAGGGTCCGTCTTAGCGACAACCACAATCAGGTCGGCGTTGATGCCGTTGGATGTATAGGTCTTCGAACCATTCAACAAGTAGTAATCACCCTTGTCCTCAGCCTTCGTCCTGATGCCCGCGACATCGCTGCCCGCTCCGGGTTCAGTAATTGCGACAGCAAGTATATTTTCGCCCGATACGCATTTTGGCAACCAGCGTGCTTTTTGATCCTCAGTTCCCAACTCACCGATGTAAGGTCCAACCAATCGATTGTGTAAGGATATGAAGAAACCTGCATCGCCGTAACGAGCATTTTCTTCTATGAGTATTTGCTCATACCGAAAATCCGTTACTCCGGCACCGCCGTATTTTTCCTCTGCCCACATAAGCAGCAAGCCCATTTCGCCGGCCTTGAGGAAGGCGTCCCGGTCCACAATACCCTGTTCATGCCAGCGGTCACTGTTTGGTCCGATTTCCTTTTGCATGAAATTCCGCACCGAATCGCGAAACATTTCATGCTCTTCGTCAAAACCTTTTCTGCTCATGGTTTTGCTTCCGCCAGGTAACCCGGCTACTTTCCTTTGAACTCTGGTTTACGTTTATCGAAAAAGGCAGCAATACCCTCTGCGGAGTCCTCGCTATTGCGCAATGCATCCTGCATCGGCGCTTCAACATCGAACGTGCTGGCCCAGGAGCCGCTTGCAGCGTGCCGCATCGCTTTCTTCGTTGCCGTAATCGACAGGGGGGCGCGCGCAGCGATAGCCTTTCCCCAATTGACTGCTGCTTCCAGCAATTCCCCGGCAGGTGCTGATCGATTGGCAAGGCCTAACTCCACACATTTAGCAGCACTGATCCGTTCGGATTCGATACAGAGTTGAAATGCACGTCTGTATCCGAGCTGATGCACCAACATCCAATTGAGTCCGCCATCAGGCACCAGCGAAATTGTTGTAAACGGCGATAGAAGGAATGCGTTGTCTGCCATAATCAATAGATCACAGGCCAATGCGAAAGACATACCGATACCCGCAGCAGAGCCGCCAACGGCTGCGATAACTGGCTGCCTCATCGTTGCTATGCACTCGAGAATAGGGCGATATTCTTCCTGCAGGACCTGCTCGATGGTTCGGCCAGCGCCGATGTCGTCTTTAAGATCAGCACCGGCGCAAAAAGATCGTCCCTCGCCGGCAAGAACAACTGCCCGGACAGAATCGTTCGCTGCGACTTCATTGAAGGCGGCCAGCAGTTCGTGTCGCAAAGTTGTATTGAACGCATTCATCGAGTCGGGTCGGAAAATCGTAATTATCGCCACCGCGCCATCCAGTTCGCATTTGACTGTTTCGTATTTCATTTCGCATTTCCTGCCGTTTTTTCCGGATCGGTTTGAAGAAAAAGGGCTAATCGCTCTTTCATATCCTGGTTTGCTTGCTTGATATCAATCGTGGCGGGACTGATAAGCCACAGATAGGTCATGCCGGAGATGTAAGCAATGTACTGCGCTGCAATACTTGTCGGATCTATGTCGCTACGAATGCTGCCCTGCGCAATGCCGGCATTAACCCAGTCGGCAACGTCATCGAGTTGTCTTTGGTGAATATCGACGGACGTTTGACGGAATTCTGCTCTTGGGCTGGCCGCCGCGCCGTACAAAATTTGCAGCACCTGCATGTCACGCGGATGCTCGCTGATAAATTCGAAATAGGAATCGAGAGCCGTGCACATTGCTTCAATTCCGATCTCGCCGGCGACGCGTTCCTGCAGGTAATTGAGCCAGTTCCTCGAAATCGATTTGCACACCTCATCCAGCAATCCTGATTTTGAGCCAAAACGATAGGTGGCAAGGCCGCGACTGTAACCGGCTCGCTCACCGATCGACTGCAATGTCGTTTTTTCGATGCCGTGCTCAAGAATCAACTCAATGGCCGCGTTGATCATTGCGCGATCGGATATGGCTGTCCGCTGGGCTTGCGTCAGTGTCGGGGAACTGGAATTCATGCTCTCAATTTGAGCTGGCATTTGGCGATTACCGATTGGTCATCCGTTTGGAATCAAGCTGTTATGGTAGAGATACACATACTTGCTATCAACAAGCAAGTGAGTATACGAGGGTTGCTAGTTACCTGCAAGGGTACGGCTTGTGAATTTGTGGCTAAAGCCACTGCTATCGGGCAATCGCTTGAGGGGAGCAATCAATTTGATTTCCGGAGCATCTGGGTAATCGTTCTTTGTGGGAGGGGAGAGCAATTAGTTTGATTTTCGGGGCATCTCGGTGATCGTTCTTTGTGGGGGGGGGAAACATCCGTCGTTGACGAATCAGGAGTCGATCGCACCGCTGTCAGTCAAGCGATCTATGTCATCCGGTCCGACGCCCCAATTCCGGAGTAATCCGGCATCAGGCCTGCTCGCCTCCAGCGGCGGGTTTTGAATCTTCGATCTGCTGCGCGAAAAACGAGGTGCCGGCGCCGGTTGCGTAATCCCGTCCACCTCAATAAAGGTGCCGCGAGCCTGGTTGTGTGCATCGGCGATCGCGTCGGACATCGACAACACCGGTGCAAAACAGGCATCCACGCCATCGAATAACTCACACCACTGTGCCCTCGTTCTGGACAAGAATGCGCTCTCCATCCGAGTCGTTAGTTCAGGCCAGGTGCTTCGTTCGTATTGCAAATCCGGGTCGACATCCGCCAGCGAAAGAATTCGCATCAGTTCGCTGTAGAAACGACCCTCCAGTGCGCAAACAACGACAACCTGCCCATCACTTGTTGCGTAAGTTCTATAAAATGGTGCCGCGCCATCCAGAACGTTGCTGCCTCGTTCCTCACCCCACATGCCCGCAGCACGCAAGCCAAAAAACAGCGTCATCAGTGAGGCCGTTCCATCTGTCATGGCAGCATCGACAACCTGCCCTTCTCCACTGCGGCTGGTTTCCAGCAAAGCCGCCAGAATTCCCATGGCCAGATAGGCACCGCCGCCGCCAAAGTCACCGATTAGATTTAGTGGAATTGCGGGCAACGATTTTTTCTCGCCAATGGCAGCCAGTGCCCCGGCGAGAGCGATGTAGTTTCCATCATGGCCTGCGACCTTCGCCATGGGTCCGTCCTGGCCCCAACCTGTCATGCGCCCATATACGAGGGCTTTGTTTCGCCGCATGCAATCGTCCGGACCCAGGCCAATGCGCTCAATCACACCGGGCCGGAATCCTTCAAAGAATGCGTCGGCGGACTCGCACAGGGCAAGGACCAGATCCACACCTTCCGGTTTCTTCAAATCGACTGTAATTGTTTGGCGGCTCCGATTCATCAGGTCAAACCTCACCGGAATGGAGACACCGTCTCCTGCGACCTGGGGTCTGGCGACCCGTAATATCTCAGCACCCATATCCGCGAGCAACATGCCGCAAAACTGGCTCGGCCCGATGCCGGCGATCTCAATGATTTTGAATCCCTGGAGCGGCCCCATTTCCAGCTACGCGC
>Ga0209987_10000679_pt1 | contig 18052 bp, 18 predicted proteins | sample N074metaG_FD_182134 | JGI IMG/M metagenome (GOLD analysis project Ga0209987, IMG submission 182134) | Deep subsurface microbial communities from Kermadec Trench to uncover new lineages of life (NeLLi) - N074 metaG (SPAdes) (version 2) | ecosystem: Environmental > Aquatic > Marine > Ocean trench... | reverse complement strand
CAAAACCGGCCTGAATCGGCTCGCGGAGCTGCTCCGCGATGGCCCGGGCCAGAGTTTCAGCGCGATCGTCTAGAAACCGCGACCCGAACCCGTCGGCTCGATAGTGTGAGAGTTCGGCGCGGAACGCGGACTCGAAAGCGGCCGCGCGCTGCTCTGTCACCCTCGGGCTTGACCCGAGGGTCCCTCGACCGACCGGCCAGACCGCGACCTCGATGCATGGCCGGGTCAATCCCGGCAACGACATTTAGGGGTCGGGGCGCGAAGCTGCGATCCGGTGCGAATGAAAAATCTACGGACTTAACCCTCGCCGTCGAAGGGGCGAACGGTGTGGCCGTGGTTGACCGGGCCGTGGCCCTGGCCAAGGCCTGGCGCGGTGCGCAGCGCCTCCCGCAGGTAGGCGCGGGCGCGAACCACCGCGGCGCGCGGCGCCAGGCCCTGGGCCAGGCCGGTGGCGAGCGCCGAGGCCAAGGTGCAGCCGGTGCCGTGGTCGCTGGTGGTCTCGATGCGCGGGCTGGCGAAGATCTCGTGGCCGTCCCGGGTCGCGAGCACGTCGGTCACGGTCTCGCCGCCCCGGAGTCCACTGGCTAGGTGGCCGCCCTTGAGCAGCACCGCTTTGGCCCCCAGATCGAGCAGGTCATAGGCCGCCTCGACCATGGCGGCCACGTCTGCGATTTCGCGGCCGACCAGGTTCTCCGCCTCCGGCGCGTTGGGGGTCAACACCGTGGCCAGCGGCGCCAACCGGCGCGCCAATGTCGCCGCCGCGTCGGCCTCGATCAGGGAATCGCCGCTTTGGGCGACCATGACCGGGTCGACCACCACCGGCGGCGCCGGATCGAGTTCCTCGAGCACCGCGCAGACCGCCGCGATCACCGCCGTATTGTGCAGCATGCCGGTCTTGATGGCGTCGGCGCCGATGTCCTCGAGCACGACCCGCATCTGCTGCTGGATAAAGTCCGGCGCGACCCCGACCACACCGAACACGCCCCGGGTGTTCTGGGCGGTCAGCGCGGTCACCGCGGTCATGGCGTAACCGCCGAGCGCGGTCACGGTCTTGATGTCGGCCTGTATCCCGGCGCCGCCACCCGAATCCGAGCCCGCCACGATGAGCACCCGCGCGGTCATTACCGGTTTCCTTTTAGCAGCGCTCAGCCGACCGCCTTGGCGATGGTGCGGGCAATGGTCTCGACCACGTCGCCGACCGCCTTCGCGTCCTCGCCCTCGCCCATGACCCGGACCACCGGCTCGGTGCCGGATTTGCGGATCAGGAGCCGCCCGCCCCGGCCAAGCGCGCGTTCGCCCGCGGCCACGGCCGCGCGCACCGCCGCGTCCTCCAGTGCGGTTTCGGGCGAAATACCGCCGCCGAGCGGCACGTTCTTGAGCACTTGCGGCAGCGGCTCGAAGACCCGGGTGACCTGGCTCGCCTTGCCGCCGTCCTGGACCAGCACGGCGAGCACCTGCAAGGCCGCGATCAGGCCGTCGCCGGTGGTGCTGTAGTCGCTGAGCACGATGTGGCCGGACTGCTCGCCGCCGAGGTTGTAGCCGCCTTCGCGCATGCGCTCGACCACGTAGCGGTCGCCGACCGGGGTGCGCCGCAGGTCCAGGCCAAGCCCGGCGAGATACCGCTCCAGGCCCAGGTTTGCCATCACCGTGCCGACGATGCCGCCGCCCCTGAGGACCTCCGACTCCCGCCAGGAACGGGCGATGAGGCCGAGGATCTGATCGCCGTCGACCAGGCGGCCGTTCTCGTCGGCCATGACCATGCGGTCGGCATCGCCGTCGAGCGCGACGCCGAGATCGGCGCCGTGGTCGAGCACCGCCTGACACAGCTTGCCGGGCGCGGTCGCGCCGCAGTCCTTGTTGATGTTGAAGCCGTCGGGCTCGACCGCCAGCGGCACCACCTCGGCGCCAAGTTCGTAGAACACCGTGGGCGCGACCCGGTAGGCGGCGCCGTTGGCGCAGTCGACCACGATCTTGAGCCCATCGAGGCGCAAACCCCGGGGGAAGCTGTTCTTGACGAACTCGATGTAGCGCCCCAGCGCGTCGTCCAAGCGTTGGGCCTGACCGAGGCTATCGGGGGCCGCCAACTGACCGCCGGCGCCGCGCGCCACGCGCGCCTCGATCGCCCGCTCCACGTCATCGGACAGCTTATAGCCGTCGGGACCGAACAGTTTGATGCCGTTGTCTTGGTAAGGGTTGTGGGACGCTGAAATGACCACGCCCAGATCGGCGCGCAACGAGCGCGTCAGCATGGCCACCGCCGGCGTCGGCAGCGGGCCGAGCAGCACCACGTCCATGCCGACCGAGACGAACCCGGCGGTCAGCGCCGGCTCCAGCAAATAGCCGGAGAGCCGGGTATCCTTGCCGATCACCACCAGGTGCCGGTGGTCGCCGCGCAGGAATTCGGCGCCCGCGGCCTGGGCCACCGCAAGCGCGGTCGACGCGGTGATCGGTTCCGTATTGGCGGTGCCACGAATGCCGTCGGTGCCGAAGAGCTTACGCATAAGACGTGTTCCAGAACGCGCGAGAGGAAACGGAAGGTGCAAAGCATTCCCTACGAATCATAACAAAACCATAACAGAATGCCCCCCCGGGTTCACGACATTCCCCGCTCTCGATCCCGGCCCGGGTCTTCGATGGCGCGCCACAGGGCCAAGGCTTGAATCGTCTCGGCCACGTCGTGGACACGCAGGATCTGAACGCCGCGCGCGATCCCGGCCAACCCCGCCGCCAGAGAGCCGGGCTGGCGCTGTTTGGGCGTCTCGCCCCGCGACAGCTTGCCGATGAAACGCTTGCGGCTGACCCCGAGCACGACCGCGCAGCCCAGCCCCTGGTAGAGTGCCATCCGGTTCAAAATTTCCAGGTTGTGGGTCACGGTCTTGCCGAAACCGATGCCCGGATCGACGGCGATATCGGCGCGCGCGATGCCCGCCGCCTCGCAGGCCGCGACCCGGCCCTCCAAATAATCGTAAATGTCGAGGGCGGCATCGTCGTAGCGCGGATCGGCCTGCATGGTGCCGGGCTCGCCTTGCATGTGCATGAGGACGACCGGCGCGCCGCGTTCGGCCGCCAACGCCAGGCCGTCGGGATCGTGTTCGAATGCGGTCACGTCGTTGATCACCCGCGCGCCGGCATCGAGCGCCGCCGCCGCAACAGGCGCGCGGCGACTGTCGATGGACACCAGCGCGCCGGCCCCGGCCAGGCCGCGCACCACCGGCAGCACCCGGCGCAGCTCTTCCTGCGCGTCCACCGGCGCCGAACCCGGCCGGGTCGACTCGCCGCCGACGTCGAGGATCGCGGCCCCGGCCTCGACCATGGCCAAGCCGTCCGCGACCGCGCGGCCGGTATCGAAGCGATCGCCGCCGTCGGAGAAAGAATCGGGGGTGACATTGATCACCCCCATGATCCGGGGTTGCCCCCGAGGCGCAGCGAGATCGAGCCCCGCAAAGGGCGGACGCGGCGCGCTCAGGCGCGCCCGCAGGGCCTCGGCCTCGGCCGCCGTCTCGGCGCCGAAACGCGCCGCCCAGGCACCCAAGTCGGCCACCGCCACGACCTCGCGCGCGCGTTCCTGGCCAGCCTCGCGCAGCACCGCCTCGCAGGCGGCGAAATGGCGCGGCCCGCCAGCCAGCGGCAAGCTGTCGGCCGGCGCGGTGGCGCGGTCCTCGATGGCGCGGGGGCAGAGAGTCAGACGAAGGTTCATGGCGCCCATGTCTATAAAAGCAGAGCCCCGCGTACAAGCGGGGCTCCGAAATAAGTCACTGAATTGAGGTGGGCCGCGGGGAGATTCAGCCGCCCGGCTGCGGCTCCGGCTCCAGGCCGCCCGGAGGCGCGTCCTTGCCCTTTGCGGCCTTGCCGCTGGAGGGCACCGAGGTGCGCCGCCCGCGCAAGCCTTCCGCGTCCGAGTCCTCGCCACGGTCGATCGGCTCGCCGCGCAGAATTGCCTGCACGTCGGCCGCGTTCAGGGTCTCGTACTCGAGCAGCGCCTTGGTCACGGCATGCAGATCGTCGATGTGCTCGGTCAGCACGTCGCGCGCCTTGGTCTCGGCCTCCTCGATGATGCGGCGGACCTCTTCGTCGATCATCTTGGAGGTCTCCGCGGAGATGGTCTGGCTGCGCGCGATCGAGTGGCCCAGAAATATCTCTTCCTGATTGTCGACGTAGCGCAGGCGGCCGAGCTTCTCGCTCATGCCCCATTCGGTGACCATGGAGCGGGCCAGGCTGGTCGCCTGCTGGATATCGTTGGCGGCCCCGGTGGTCACGTTTTCGGGGCCATAGATAATTTCCTCGGCCTCACGGCCGCCGAACATCATGGCCAGCCGGGCATTGATCTCCTTGAAGCTCATGGAGTAGCGGTCGCGTTCGGGTAGGTTCATGGTGATGCCAAGCGCGCGGCCACGCGGGATGATGGTGACCTTGTGCAGCGGGTCGTTACCCTCCACGAACAAGCCGACCAGGGTATGACCGGCCTCGTGGTAGGCGGTCATCTCTTTCTCTTCCTCGGTCATCACCATGGAGCGCCGCTCGGCGCCCATCATGACCTTGTCCTTGGCGAATTCGAAATCGGCCATGGTGACCACGCGCTTGCCGCTGCGCGCGGCAAGGAGCGCGGCCTCGTTGATCAGGTTGGCGAGATCGGCGCCGGAGAATCCGGGGGTGCCGCGGGCGATAATCTTGGGCTCGACGTCGGGCGCCAGCGGAACCTTGCGCATGTGGACCTTGAGGATCTTCTCGCGGCCCAGCACGTCCGGGTTCGGCACCACGACCTGGCGGTCGAAGCGCCCGGGCCGCAGCAGCGCCGGGTCGAGCACGTCCGGGCGGTTGGTGGCCGCGATCAGGATCACGCCCTCGTTGGCCTCGAAACCATCCATCTCGACCAATAACTGGTTGAGGGTCTGCTCGCGCTCGTCGTTGCCGCCGCCGAGGCCGGCGCCGCGGTGGCGGCCGACCGCGTCGATCTCATCGATGAAGATGATGCAGGGGGCGTTTTTCTTGCCTTGCTCGAACATGTCGCGCACGCGCGACGCGCCGACGCCGACGAACATCTCGACGAAATCGGAGCCGGAGATGGTGAAGAACGGCACGTTGGCCTCGCCGGCGATGGCGCGGGCCAGCAGGGTCTTGCCGGTGCCCGGTGGGCCGACCAAGAGCAGGCCCTTGGGAATCTTGCCGCCCAGGCGTTGGAATTTCTGCGGATCGCGCAGGAATTCGACCACCTCTTCGAGCTCGTCCTTGGCCTCGTCGATGCCGGCCACGTCGTCGAAAGAGATGCGTCCGCCCTTCTCGGTCAGCAAGCGCGCCTTGCTTTTGCCGAAGCCCATGGCCTTGCCGCCGCCGGACTGCATCTGGCGCATGAAGAAAATCCATACGCCAATCAGGAGCAGCATCGGGAACCAAGAGATCAGAATCGAGAACAGCGGGCTCACCTCTTCAGGCGGTGCCGCCTCGATGCGCACGCCGTTAGCGCGCAGGGTCTCGACCAGGTTGGCTCCTTCCGGGACAAACGACTTGAACTCGCGGCCGTCGCGGAATCGGCCCTCGATTTCCTGACCGGCGATGGTCACCTCGAGCACCTGGCCGCTTTCGACCTGGTCGACGAAGTCGGAGAAGGCCATTGGCTGCTGGGGGCCATGAGTGGCGGTGCCCTGGAATAAATTGAACAGGGCAAACAGCAGCAGCACGATTACGAGCCATAGCGCGGCATTACGGCTGAAATTCAAGTCCCGGAACCCTTTCTCAGTGCAGCCGCAGGGCGCGGCGCGGACCGGTTAGATAGGAAAAATTGCGATGATTCGATTGGTCCTGCCCCATAAGATAATGCGCTCTTCGGCCTAAGCAACGGTAAAGGTCGAACTGATTAGAGCATTCTTAGGGCGAAATTGGCAGCATTTCACCACCGTGGCCGGCGAATCGGGCCGCCGGTAGCCTAATTGCGGCACCGCCAGCACGCCCCGCCGGTCGCTGAGCGCCGGCAAGGCGGCCCGCGCCGGGGCCGGAATCCGGGCCACGGCCGCGGCTGGCACCGCCGCGCGGACCTCGGCCCAACCCGCTGCTGCTAAGGCTCCAAGGCCGAATTCGCCGATTTCACGGCGCCCCCGGGCCCGGCCCAGGGCGACATCGAAGCGACCGTCCCACAGCAACCGCTGCCCGGCATCGAGCCGAACCACCGGCAGATTGCGGGCCTCTCGCACCACCAGCAAACCATCCCGGCGCGGCAGCACACGGCAACCACCGAGGGTCGCGCCGGCGGTCAAACCCGACGAAATCAGGCCGAACAGCCGCTCCAGGGATTCCAGGCGCGGGCCATATTCGGCGCCCCCCACGGTGATCAGGACCCGGGCCAGGGCGCGCAATCCGAGCTCCCCGGGCGCCGCCACCAGAGGCGCCGGATCGACCCGGGCGAATCCGGCCCGGTCGAGGGTCACCGCACGCACCAGGATGCGGGCAAGCTCGCCCTCGAGGGCGGCCCGGGCGCGGCCCAGATGGCGGGCGGTGGCGGCGAGCCGGGCGGCGGTCAGGCCTTCAAGTGCGAGTCCGGGCAGCAATTGGCGCAACCGGGCCCGGGCCTGGGCCGGATCGCGGTTGGTCGGGTCCTCGATCCAGTCCAGCCCGCGCGCCCGCAGCGTCGCCTCCAGGCGCACCTTGGGCAGGCCGAGCAGCGGGCGCAGCAGGCGCAGTCCCGGCAGTTCCACGATCGGCGCCATGGCGGCCAGTCCGTCCAGGCCGCTGCCCCGGCCCAGGCGCAGCAGGAAAGTCTCCGCCTGATCGTCGAGATGGTGACCCAGCGCCAGGTGCAGCAGCCCCCGACGCGCACAGTGGCGGCTCAGCAGATCGTAGCGCGCCCGGCGCGCCGCGGCGGAGATGTTGGCGCTGGGCTTGGCGCCGCGCCAGCGCAGGGTCTGATGCGCCAAACCGAGGGGTTCCAGCGTCCGCGCCACGAAGCGCGCCTCCGCGGCGGCCTCGGGGCGCAGGCCATGGTCGACGGTCAGGGCGGTGACATGGCCGCCAAGCGGTCGCGCCCAATCGTGCAGCAACACGGCGAGCGCGAGGCTGTCGGCGCCGCCGGAAACGGCGGCCGCGATTCGGGGATTGGCCTCGAAGGGGCCAAGCGGCGCCATCAGGGCGGCGAATTCCGCCGCGTCGATTGGCGCCGCCGGGGACGCCCCTGGGCCGCCGGTCACGGGCAGGACAGGCGCTGCCGCTCTTGTTTGGCGCGCTGCAAGATGGTGGCGGCGGCCTGGGGATAGCGCTTCAGCAGCTCCGCGAAGGTGCCACAGGCGTCGTTCTGGCTGTCGAGCGCGGCCAGCGACATGCCCAGCTTGAGCAGGTTGTCCGGCGCCTTGCCGCTGTCCGGATACTCCTGATAGGCCTCGGCGAAGGTGATTGCCGCCTGCTGGTAGTTCTGGCGCACATAGAAGGTTTCGCCCAGCCAGTATTTGGCGTTGCCGGCCAAGGGATCCTGCGGGTTCTGGTCGACGAAGCCGCGCAGCGCCAGCTCCGCCTCGCCGTAGTTGGCTTGGCTCAGCAGCCCGAAAGCGTAGTTATACTGCTCCCGCGGGGTCTCGCCGACCAATTTATAGCCGGCCGCGGCCTGCTGGGTGCCGGGTTGGACCGGCGTCTGGGAGGTATCCTGCTGGGCGACCGCGGTGCCGGACGTCACCGGTTGGCTCTGAAGCGCCGCCAAATCCGATTTCCGGATGGTGCCGAGCACCTGAGGTTGCGACGCCGCGGCGGCCTGGTCGCCGGCACCGGGCGCCATGGCGGTCGGTGCCATCCCACCCTGTTCGAACTGGCGCAGCCGCAAGTCGGTCTCCGCGGCCAGCCGCTCCAGGCGCTGGTTGATCTGTTGGCTGCGGTACACGGCCTCCTCGACCTGGCCGGTGAGCGTGCGCAGCTGGGCCTCGAACTGGGACAGGCGCAGATCGATGCTCGCTGCCGCGGTCGCGGTCATGGTGCTGGTTTCACCCACGATTGCGCCGGTTGCGCCGGCCGCTGGCGCCGGCTCGCCCTTGAACACGTAACGTTGCAGCGTGTTCATGTCGCGTTGCAGGCGCTCGACGCGTAGGAGCAGACTCTCGACGTTAGCGTCCTGAGCGCGGGCGGTCGGGCCGGCGGACAGCCCCGCTACCACCGCCAGGGCCGCGGCGACGCCGAGGGGCATCGCGATTCGCGAATGCCGGGGACGGGGCCGGATAATTCGGCGAAACGGCGCGGTCATCGTTCAAGCTCCGCAATTAATAAGGGCGTGGCGCCACGCATAAGGCACGCACTTCTCTGACCATATTGCCATGTATTGGCGAATATGTTTGTCAGAAATATGGCGCGCGGACCAGCCAAGAGAGATGGCGGCGCTCCACGCCGGTATCCTCTGGGCCGGCATCCCCCGGGAAAGTCGCGCAAAAAACGGGCCGCCCGGCCCGCTGCGCGTGACAGCGGACCGGGCCTAGCACCCGCTTCCAACAAAAGTATCCGGTTAGTTGACGACGAAAACGCCGCGGCGATTCTGCGCCCAGGCCTCCTCGGTCGACCCGAGAACCGCCGGCCGTTCCTTGCCATAGCTGATGTTGCTCAACCGGTTGGGACCGATACCCAGTGCCACCAGGTAGTCGCGAATCGAGTTCGCACGCCGCTCGCCAAGTGCGAGGTTGTACTCGCGCGTACCGCGCTCGTCGGCGTGACCTTCGAGGGTAAGGGTGGCTGCCGGATAATTGCTCATCCAGACCGCCAGCGCCTCGACCGTGGCGCGCGCCTCCGGCCGCAGATCACTCTTGTCGAAGTCGTAGAACACGCGGTCGCCAACGTTGACCACCAGGTGTTCCTGCGAACCCGGGGTCGGCCCGGCGATCGAGACCGGCGCGGTCGTCGTCGAGGTTGTGGCTGAGGTGGTCGTGTCCGCCGCCATCTCAACATCTTCGGACGTTTCACAAGCCGCCAGCAGGAACGCGGCAGCGATCATGGTAATGAGCTGTAAGCGCATGGGATGCCTCTCAATAAGTCCCCGGATGATAGGTGAGGTAGGTTGACCTACCGGTGGTGATAACGAGGCCGCCCTTAAGAAAGGGATAACACCCGCACAACCAACTACCTGTTAGCCGAGATAAAAAATATACCGGCGCCACCCTACGGAATCAAGGGGGACCACGCAGGGTCGGAACCGTCGATCGGGGTCACGATCTCGCGCTCGTTGAACCCGGTAAGATCGATGGTGTACAATTTGGAGCTGACCTTGCCCCGACTATCGGACCGTCCCTGGCGGTAAAACGACAGCACACGGCCATTTGGCGCCCAGGTCGGACCTTCAACCAGGAACCCCTTGGTCAGCATGCGCTCGCCGCTGCCATCGGGGCGCATGACGCCGATGAAGAACTCGCCTTGGTAGATTCGGGTGAAGGCGAGCAGGTCGCCGCGCGGCGACCACACCGGTGTCGCATAGCGGCCCTTGTTGAAGGTGATGCGCCGGACATTTCGGCCGTCGGAGGACATGACGTAGAGCTGCTGGGAGCCGCCGCGGTCGGAGTTGAATACGATCTCCGCGCCATCGGGCGAGAACGACGGCGACGTGTCGATGGCTGGATGATTGGTCAGCCGCACCACCTTCCGGGTCCGCAGATCCATGGTGTAGATCTCGGTATTGCCCTGGCGCGCCAGGCTCATGATCACCTGATTGCCGTCGGGCGAGAAACGCGGCGAGAAGGTCATTCCGGGAAAATCGCCCAGGACCTCCTGCTGACCGGTGTTCAGATTGAACAAATAGACCCGCGGTGTCTTGGAGACGTAGGAAAGGTAGGTAATCTCCTGAATCGTCGGTGAAAAACGCGGTGTCAGCACCAACGAGCCACCGTCCGTCAGGAATCGGTGGTTGGCGCCGTCCTGATCCATGATCGCGAGCCGCTTGACCCGGCGGTCCTGCGGCCCGCTCTCGGCGATGTAGACGATACGAGTGTCGAAATAGCCATCTTCGCCGGTCAGCCGCTGGTAGATCGCGTCGGTGATGATGTGGGCGACGCGGCGCCAATTAGCCGGGGTGGTGAAGTAGGCCAGCCCGGTCATTTGGGTCTCGGCGAAGACGTCCCAGAGCCGAAACTCGACACGCAGGCGCCCATCGGCCTGCATCTGGGTGCTGCCGCTGATCAGCGCCTGGGCGTTGATCAGGCGCCAATCGCCGAACCGCGGGCCCGCGCGCAAGGTATTGGTGTCCTGAATGAATGCGCCTTTTTCGATCGGCCGGAACAGGCCGCTGCGCTCCAGATTGGCGGCGATCACGCCGGAAATATCGGCGCCGACCCTGGCCTCCTCGGCGGCCTCGCCGAAAAAATCCGTGACCGCGATCGGCAGCGGTTCGACGAAGCCGCTGGTGATGTCGATTATCAATTCGGCGCGCGCCGGCGCGGCGGCCAGGAGAACCGCAAAGAACGCGAGCGCGAAGCGGTTCCAGCAAGCTTTTAGAGGTCTCATCATGTCTCCCATCATGTTCCGAACATGTGTCGCGGATCAAATCGTAATGTCATCTGCTTCCAGACCTCGTATTTCCCAACCGGCAGACGGAACGGGCTGCACCGCGAGATGGCGCGCTTGGCGTTCTCCGCGGCGCTGCGGAAATAGCTGTCCTGGACCATGCGCACGACGTCCAGAACTTCCGCCCTGTTCACCGAGCCGTCCGGACGGAGCAACACCCGGATCTCGACCACGATATCCTCGGCGCCCCGGGCGCCGGGGTCGATGCGCCAGCAACTTTGCAACTGTTCCTGGATCGCCCGCACCATGGCGTTCTGCTCGAACACGCTGACCTTGCGTTGGACCGGCCCCTTGGTATCGGCCTTTTTGGAGTCCTGGCTCTGTCGGGGTTGCTCGCGCAGGCGTTCGACGTTGCGCAGGATCGAGGTCAGCTGGTCCAGCTTGGGCTCCTCCTGCTTCTTGTCGAGCTTGGCGAGCATGGCCGCGGAGATTTTCGGCCGCCGCTTGGGTTTGGGCGGCGGCTCGGCCACCTTTTCCAGCACCGGCTTGGCCTCCGGCACCGGCGCGACCTTCTCCGGTTCGGGCTCCGGTTCGGGCTCCGGTTCGGGTTCGGGCTCGGGCTCGGGCTCGGGTTCGGGCTCTGGGGCAACCGGCTCGGGTACCGCCTTGGCCTGCTGCTGGGGCGGCTCGGGCACGGGTTCGACCTCTTCGGCGGCCTCCTCCGGCGCCGGCTCGGGCTCGGGCACCGGTTCCTCCTCCTCGAGCATGACCAACTCGACCGCGATCACGGTATCCGTGGGCGGATCGACGAAGGACGGCAGGCCGAAAACAAACAGCGCGATCACACAGACGTGCAGCGTGGCCGACAGCACGACGCCGCCGCGCGCCGATCCCGATTGGAACCGGATCGCCTGCCAAATCTCAGGCCCGATTTCAGACAGTATCCCGCCGCCCATGATCGCGGCCGCGCCGCCTCCTATTCACTGGTCTTTTTCGCTTTCTTCTTTGCGGTGTTGGCGCTTGGGTAGTTCGGTGATCAGGGCAACCCGGGTGAAACCGGCGATGTTGACCGTGCCCATGACCTCCATGACCCGGCCATAGTTAATGTCCTTGTCGCCGCGCAGATAGATCCGGGTATCCGCCTTGTTCTCGGTGATCGCCCTGAGCCGCGGCACCAGATTTTCGATCGCGACCTCGGTGTCCTGGATGAACACCACGCCCTCGGCGTTCACCGTAATGACCAAGGGTTCCTCGGATTCGGCAATCGATTTGGCCTTGGTCTTGGGCAAATTGACCGGCACGCCGACCGTGAGCAGCGGCGCCGTGATCATGAACACGATCAGAAGCACCAGCATGACGTCGACGAAGGGCGTGACGTTGATCTCGCTGATCGGCCGGTAGCTGGAGCGCCGGCGCCCGCCGCCTCCGTATCTGGACAGGAACTCAGCCGCCATGGCCCCTACCTCTCATCGAGCTGGCGCGACATGATGGCACCGAACTCACCCGCGAAAGCCTCCAGCCGGCCGGCGTAGCGGCCGAGGTCGCCGGACAACTTGTTGAAGCCGATTACCGCCGGGATCGCCGCGACCAGGCCAAGCGCGGTGGCGAACAGGGCCTCGGCGATGCCCGGCGCCACCACCGCCAGGCTGGTATTCTCCGAGGCCGCGATCGAGGTGAAGGAGTTCATGATGCCCCAGACGGTCCCGAACAGCCCGACGAAGGGCGCCGACGAGCCGACCGAGGCGAGGAAGATCATGTGCCGTTCGAGCCGCTCCATCTCGCGCCCGAGCGTGATCTGCATGACCCGTTCGATGCGTTGCTGGAGGCTCGCCTTGGTCTCCGCGTTGCCAACGACGCGGTCGGCGGACCGGTGCCACTCCCGCATCGCCGAGACGAAAATCGAGGACATCGGGTCTTGCGGCTCGCGGTCGATGTCCTCATAGAGTTCGTCGAGCGAGCCGCCCGACCAGAACGCCTCCTCGAATCGCTCGGCGTAGCCCCTCAGGCGGCGCATCCGGATGATCTTCTCGAAGATCACCGCCCAGGTCCAGAACGAGGCAGCCATCAACAGCAGCAGGACCAGCTTGACGACGATATCGGCCTCGAGAAACAGGCCCCAGATGGTCATGTCGTAGCTGACCGAACCCCCGAGCGCGAGTGTGTCGACCACTTGGTTTTCCATGAACTAACCTTGCTCCCGAGGTTGGATAATGAGACTCAGCGCTTGACGCAGAGGCGCGGGAATTCGCGTTGGACGGCCGTTTTCGCGCAGGCAGGCGACCCGCACGTCGAGGCGCACCAACTCCTCTGCGTCGCGCCAAATCGCTTGCACGCCGGAGACCGTGGCACCGACCAGTTCGGTGAACCGGGAGCGCACTTCGATTAGGTCGTCGAGACGCGCCGGCGCGCGGAAATCGACGGCGCAGTTGCGCACCGCGAAGGCCATGCCATAACGCGCCGCCATTTCCGATTGGTTGATGCCCGCCAAACGCAGCATCTCGGTGCGCGCCCGTTCGGCGAACTTCAGGTAGTTGGCGTAATACACGATGCCGGCGGTATCGGTGTCTTCGTAGTAGACCCGGATCGGCAGGTGATGGATGCCGCCCTCGACGCGGCCGGACAGCGCGCTCACGGGCCCACCTCCGCCTCGCCGTCCACCTCGTCGCCCGGCGCGGTCCCGTCCAACAAATCGAACTGGGCCAGGCCGCGCGGCGCCTCGCGCCCCAAATAGCCGTAGCCGGACACGGTCAACGCACGCCCGCGCGGCGTGCGCTGGAGCAGGCCTTGCTGGATCAGGTAGGGTTCGATCACCTCCTCGATCGAGTCGCGCTGCTCCGAGAGCGCGGCCGCCAGGGTCTCGACCCCAACCGGGCCACCGCCATGGTGCTCGGCGATGATCGTCAGGTAGCGCCGGTCCATGGCGTCCAGGCCGCGCTCGTCCACGTCCAAGCGCTCCAGGGCCGCATCCGCGGCCGCGGCGTCGATCGAGGCGGTCTTGGCGACCGCGGCGAAGTCCCGGACCCGGCGCAGCAGCCGTCCGGCGACCCGCGGCGTGCCGCGCGAGCGCCGTGCGATCTCGCGCGCGCCGTCCTCGGTCATGACGACTTCGAGCAGGCGGGCGCCGCGGACCACGATCTCGCACAGTTCGTCGGGTTCGTAGAACACCAGTCGGAACGGGATGCCGAAACGCTCGCGCAGCGGCGAGGTGATCAAGCCCGAGCGGGTGGTCGCGCCGATCAGGGTAAATGGCGGCAGGTCGATGCGCACCGAGCGCGCGGCCGGTCCCTCGCCGATGATCAGGTCGAGCTGGAAGTCCTCCATCGCCGGGTAGAGGATCTCCTCGACCGCCGCCGACAACCGGTGAATTTCGTCGATGAACAGCACGTCGCGCGGCTGCAGGTTGGTCAGGATCGCCGCCAGGTCGCCGGCGCGCGCGATCACCGGTCCCGAGGTAGCGCGGAACCCGACCCCCATCTCGCGCGCCACGATTTGTGCGAGCGTGGTCTTGCCCAGGCCCGGGGGGCCATGCAGCAGCACGTGGTCGAGCGCCTCGCCGCGCGAACGCGCCGCTTGGACGAAGACGCGCAAGTTCTCGCGCAATTGGCGCTGGCCGATGAACTCGGCGAGGGTGAGCGGCCGAAGCGAGGCTTCGGCGGCATCCGGCTCCGCGAAGTCAGGGGTCACGACGCGCGCCTCGGTCATGCGGAGAGTTCCTTGAGGCCGGCCTTGATGACCGCCTCGAGCGGCGCCTCGGCACCGAGCGACCGGGTCGCCTGGGCGACCGCGCCAAAGGCCTCGCTACGCTGGTAGCCGAGATTGACCAGCGCCGATATGGCGTCTTCGGAGAGCGGCGCCGCCCCGCCGTCAACGGCCCCGCCGCCGTTACCCGCCGCTCCGCCAGCCAGCGCCGCGGCCGGGCCGAGCGCGAACTGGCCGGCCTTGTCCTTGAGCTCGGTCACGATACGCCCGGCCAGCTTGGGCCCGACGCCGTTGGCGCGGGCCACCGCGCGCTTATCCTGGGCCGCGATCGCCTGGATCAGATCGTCCGGTGCCAAGACCGAGAGAATGGCCAGCGCCACGCGCGCGCCGACGCCCTGGACCGTGGACAGCAGGCGGAACCAGTCCCGCTCCGCGGCCGCGGGAAATCCGTAAAGGTGGATATGGTCCTCGCGCACGTGGGTTTCGATCCACAGCGAGACCGGCTCGCCCTGGCCGGGCAGCGCGGCAAAGCCGCGGCCCGAGCAATGGACCACGTAGCCAACGCCGGAAACGTCGATGATGACCCAGTCCGCGCCCGAGGAATCCACCAGCCCGCTCAGTTTACCGATCATGTCCGCCCCCCAATCCGGACCGGGCGGCGGGGCGGCGCGGCCGCCTCCTGCGCGCCCGCCCGCCCCGCCGCCTCTGCCCAGCGCCGGCCGCTGGCGGCGGTATGGGCGTGGCAGATCGCCACCGCCAAGGCATCGGCGGCATCGGCGCCGTTGATGGTACAGGCGGGCAACAGGCGGCCGACCATCATGGCGACCTGCTCCTTCTTGGCGTGCCCGGTGCCGACCACGGCCTTCTTGACGATCATCGGCAAGTACTCCGTAACCGGCAGTCCGATCAGCGCCGGGGTCAGCAGCGCGATCCCGCGCGCCATGCCGAGCTTGATGGTCGAGGTCGGGTTTTTGTTGGCCAGGCTGGTCTCCACCGCGGCCTCGTCGGGCCCCTGCGCGGCCAGCACCGCCGCCAACGCCTCGTGCAATTGGACCAGGCGCTCGGCCAGCGGCCGCGTCGGGTCCGAGGTCACGACGCCGTTGGCCAGGTGGCGGAGCCGGTTGCCCCCGGCCTCGATGACGCCCCAGCCGGTGCGCCGCAGGCCCGGATCCAGTCCGATGACGCGCATGGTCCCCCGTTGGTTCCCGCTTCTCAATTTCCGCTCTCAATTCCCGTTCGTCGCAGTCGCCTTCGTCACAATCGCCGCGCCACGCCAGCCTCAAGCCATCAGCCGGGCCATGACCTCATCGGCGATCTCGAAGTTGGCCGCCACTTGCTGCACGTCGTCGTTATCGTCGAGAACGTCGAGCAGCTTGAGCAGCGTCTCGGCATGTTTTTCCTCGACCATGACCGTGTTCTGCGGCTTCCAAGCAAGGTGCGCCTCGCGCGGATCGCCGAAGCGCGCCGCCAAGGCGTCGCGCACGGTGTTGAATTGGTCCGGGTCGCAGGTGATCTCGTGGCCGTCGCCGCCGCTTTCGACGTTGTCGGCACCGGCCTCGACCGCGGCCTCGAAGACCTCGTCCGCCGAGCCCACGCCGGCATCCAGCGCGATCAGGCCGACCCGGTCGAACATGAACGATACCGCGTTGGTCTCGGCCAGGGCGCCGCCATGCCTGCCGAATGCCGCGCGCACCTCCGAGGCGGTGCGGTTGCGGTTGTCGGTCAGCGCCTCGACGATCAGCGCGACCCCGCCCGGGCCGTAGCCCTCGTAGCGGATCTCGTCGTAGGTGGTGTCGTCCTCGCCGCCGGCGACCCGCTTGATCGCGCGGTCGATGTTGTCCTTGGGCATGTTGGCCGCCCGTGCCGCCGAGATCGCCGCGCGCAGGCGCGGATTTTTGTCAGGTTCCGGCAGGCCCGAGCGGGCGGCGACGGTGATCTCGCGGATCAGGCGCCCGAAAATCTTGGCGCGCTTTTGGTCCTGCGCGCCCTTGCGATACATGATGTTCTTGAATTGGGAATGGCCTGCCATAACGAGCCGATCCTAGATGTTGAGGCTATCGATGTGAAGTCTACCATATTTTGTGGCCAGGCACGCCATAAGCGGCCCGGGCCGCAACTGGACCCGCACCCGCTCCGAATCCAAGGGAATAGTCGGCCAATATGGCGATTTTGCGGCGCCTTCTACCAGCAATCGCCGACCTCCTGAAAGCCCCTATCAGAGCCGCCGGTCCCGGCCGGCCCCGAGCGCGCGATCGTTTCAAATCGAAGGGCCGACACGTGAACCGCCCTCAATCTCTTAAAGTTAGGGCCCTATTGTCTTAGATCGCATCGATTCAAGACGATAAGGCCTGAGCGAAACGGCGTGCCTCGCGTGCCAAGATTAACTCGGTTTTTACCGTCCGCGCGCCATCATCGGAGCCGGCGCCACTGCAATCAGAGGACGGAACCCGAGATGTCGACGCCTAGTGATTTACCCGAGCTCACGGCCCCGCGAAATGCCGAAGACGAAGCGGCCGAAGCGGCCCGCTGTCTGGAGGAAGCGTCGCGGATGGTCCAGGAGTTCTCCGCCGCCGGCGGGCCTGGCGCTCTGAACGCGCTGCTGGTGGTCGCCAAGGGGGCCCCGGCCGAGGCCACCGCGCAGGCGCTGCAACTCGCCGGGATCGTGACCGCGCAGACCAAAACCTTGGACGACGAGGTCGCGCGCTTCTTATCCGAAACCCGGGAAAACTGAGCCGCCCGATTATTTCGGCGCCGTATCCGGCCGGGTTGGCGTCAACCGCCCACCGGCGCGCAGCGGCGCGACTTTCGTGGCCAGCCCGGTCTTGTCGTCGATTTCCACGTAGACACCGGACAGCGTGCCCTCGCCGCTGGCCACGCTGAGCCGCTCGGTCGGCAGCTTGCGGGTAAACCGCGCCAGCGGGACCACCTTGTCCATGCCGATCACCGAATCGTAGTCGCCGCACATGCCAGCGTCGCTCTGGTAGGCGGTGCCGCCGGGCAGGATCATGGTATCCGCGGTCGGCACGTGGGTATGGGTGCCGACACAGAGGCTGGCGCGGCCGTCGACGAAATGGCCCATGGCCATCTTCTCGCTGGTCGCTTCGGCGTGGATGTCCACGACGATCGCCTGGACCGTGGCACCGAGCCGGTGCTTGGCGAGCACGCGCTCGACACAGGCGAAGGGGTCGCCGAGCGGGTCCATGAACAACCGCCCCATGACGTTGACCACCAGCACCTTGCGGCCGCCCGGAACATCGAACACCGTCGCGCCCCGGCCCGGCGTACCGTCCGGATAGTTCTGCGGGCGCAGCAGGCGCGGCTCGCGGTCGATGAAGCCGAGCGCCTCGCGCTGGTCCCAGCTATGGTTGCCGCCGCTGATCGCATCGACGCCGGCGGCGAACAGCTCCTCGCAAATCTTCCCGGTGATCCCGTAACCGCCAGCGGCGTTCTCGCCGTTGGCGATCACGAAGTCGAGCGCCAGCTCCTCGCGCAGCCGGGGCAGCCGGCCGGTCACCGCCTCGCGGCCGGAGCGGCCGACGATATCGCCGCAAAACAACAGCTTCATGAAACGCCCATTCGTAGTGTGTCTGCCGCCACGCGGATCGCTTCCGCCTCGGTCACGATCCAGTCCACCGGCTGGTCGTGGCTGTCACGGGGCACATCGGCCACCTCTTGGGCCGCATAGGCGACCCCGACCGCGAGCGTGGTGCCCATATCCTTGAGCCGCGCCAGGCTGCGATCGAAGAAGCCGCCGCCGTAGCCGAGCCGGTAGCCGGCGCGGTCGAACGCCAGCAGCGGCACGATCAGGAACTCCGGCGTCAGCTCCGGCTGGTTCTCGAGCGGCACCCGGGTGCCGAAGCCGGCCGGTTCCAGGGGATCCTCCGGACGCCAGGCGCGAAACACC
>Ga0209987_10000672_pt1 | contig 18140 bp, 12 predicted proteins | sample N074metaG_FD_182134 | JGI IMG/M metagenome (GOLD analysis project Ga0209987, IMG submission 182134) | Deep subsurface microbial communities from Kermadec Trench to uncover new lineages of life (NeLLi) - N074 metaG (SPAdes) (version 2) | ecosystem: Environmental > Aquatic > Marine > Ocean trench... | reverse complement strand
AATATTGAATTTCTTTTTCCAGCCAAATTCTTCGTGCCTAATAAAATCAATGGCTTATACGTTAAGTCCGACAGCCTCCTAGGGTCCTTCGGGAGGTCTTCCATGGCTTCTCGGAGGAAGCGAGGACCCGTGGCTTTCCGTCCCCGTCTTTAGGCGGGTTTGGCTTTGTTGTTAGTTGTTCTTACTAACTAATGTACGCCTGAAAGCGGAACGTCACAAGTCGACATAATAACTTGGCCGCATTGTCTTGCCAGTTGGCCACGAGTGCCGCCTTCGGGTCGTCAGCGGTAGTTCAGCACTCTATCACTTCAAGGTCTGCTATCGGAGGCAGAGCGGTCGTTCGATCTCGATATTGTCTGACAGTAACTGGCTGATCAAGTACCGATTATCACAGCACAGATTGTTAACACCGAGCGATTTTGTCGTACTTTAGCTACCAAGCGATTTTGTCGCAACATAAGTACATCCTATACGTAAAGCCACCACTACAAGCCGCTCCTGCGTGTGTATCAAATTGCTAGTTGCTGAAGAGCTCGACGAACGCTGATGGAACCGGGTACCCGTCAGCTATCGCCGGCGTAAACAAACTGGACAGAATCGTGTCCTTGATGGCGTTCTGACAATCGAGGGTCGGCATGATGCCGCTGACCCTTTCGAGGGTTGGGCTCGCGGACTGGCCATCTTCCCCGACAAATGCCTTTAGCCTGAGCAAGTACCTGGCACGTTGCGGGCATATTTTCTGCCAGGGTTCCTTCCCGACTACGCGTTGCGCGGCCACGTAATCGTAACCATAAGCTTCAATATTCTCTGCATGCCCGGGGTTCCGATACAGATAAATGTCCCGTTTCTCGCCCTCCGCAATGAATTCGACGCGGAATTGCAAATAGATCTTCTTCGTTTTTCCGCCAATGACGGCCGGTTTCAGAAGCGCTTTCTTCGCCGCTTTTATGATAGCCGCGACAAAAGCAGTATCAAAATTATCTTTGGCGTAGCAACCGGTCTTGGTCATCTTGCCGCTCGCTGCTATTTGTGAGTTGCAATGAATAATTACGGTCGCGTCCCTGGTCATTTCGGGAAACTTGATGCGCTCAGCCAGGCGCCGTTTGCTTTCCACCTGTTCGAAATTCGCCGGCCGCATGTCATCAGCCGACCGGGAAGTGCCGGCCACCAGTAGCAGGATCATAATTTTGCAAAATAGTTTCATTCAATCACCCAGGTTGAAGTTGCGTTGCCAGAATTCAAGCATTGTTTTGTAAACGTGCAACTGGGCCGCATCGTCATCAATGCCGTGCTTGCGCATCGGGTAGATCATCATATCAAGCGTAATGCCGGCTTCGATCAATTCGTCGGCAAAGCTCCAGGAATTCTGCGGGTGCACGTTGTCATCATAGGTGCCGTGCATCAGTAACAGGCGGCCGTGCAGGTTCGCGGCGCGTTTCGCATGTGACGTGGCTTCGTAACCCTCTTCATTGTCCTGTGGGCGTTTCATGTAGCGTTCTGTATAGATCGTATCGTAATAGTGCCAGTCGCTGACCGGCGCAACGGCGACGCCGGCAGCGAACTCCTTGCTGCTTGTCATAGCTTGCAGTGTCATCGCACCGCCACCGCTCCAACCCCATATTCCGACCCGGTCATGGTCGATGTACTGCTGTGACTTGAGCCACTCGATGCCATCGAGCAGGTCATTGAGCTCGACGGGTCCATAGAGTTGCCTCACGATAGTGTTGGCGTCTGTTTTGCTTATGCCTGCCGCGCTGCGATTGTCGACGTAAAACACCACGACATCCTGATCTGCCAGCAGCTGGTGATACATACTGCGGGCGCTGCCGCCCCAGGCATTGACAACTGTCGGCGCCGACGGACCACCATAGACGTAGACTACAGCCGGGTACTTTTTCTCTGCGTCGAAGAAGCGCGGCTTGAGCATCATTGCCGGCATTGAAAACCCATCCCGGGCGGTGACCGTCATCATTTCCCAGCGCTGGAGGTCGAAACGCTGCGGAATTTCATCTGCAGATGCAGTAAGCGTTGCCTGAATTTCGCCATGCGGCCGGTGCAGGCTGAGCGAGGGCGGGCGATCGAGGGCAGATGAGGCATCGAGATAATACTCGCCGTCCGGCCGGAACCAGATACGGTGCGCGCCCTCGGCAGACGTCACGCGTTCCATGTCACTGCCATCGATGTTAATGCGATAGAGATGCCGTTCAGTGGACGCTTTTTCGAGGCTGGTGAACCAGATGTGCTGCTGTTCGTCATCGATATAGGCGACCGATCGATCCATACCTGCCGCACCGCCGGATGGGCGTAATGCCCATTCGCCTTTCGTTATCTGATTAAGCAGGTCACCGTGCGCATCAAACTGGTACAGGTGCGCATGTCCGTCCCGCTCGGACAGCCACACAAAATTATCGTTTTCAAGGAAATAAAGATCGTCATGCACATTGACCCAGCCTTCGTTGGTCTCGCGCATGACATGTTCGGCTGCGCCGGTCGCTGCATCGGCAATGAACAGATCCAGCGTGGTTTGTGGCCGGTCAAGTGTTTGTATGGCAAGCCGTTGGCTATCGGGCAGCCATTTGATGCGTGCCAGGTACTCGTAAGGATATGACCCGAGATCGACCCAGGTCGTCGTCGCATCCTCCAGATCAATGACCCCCGCCCGTACCCGTGGATTCGCCTCACCGGGTTTCGGATGTCTTTGCTTAATGAGTTTCGGCAGATTCGGCTCGAAGTCGACGTAGTGCATGACGCCGACACCGGAATCATCGGTTTGCAGATAGGCAATCGATGCCGAGTCCGGCGACCAGAAATAGCCCTGGTCGACGCGGCCCAGTAATTCCTCCCAGTAAACCCAGGAAACGGTGCCGTTCAGCAAGGTATCGGAGCCACCAGTCGTCAGGCGTTTTTCCGTCTTGTCATTGACGTCCCAGAGGTAGAGGTCGTTATCCCTGATAAAGGCAAGCCAGCGGCCATCCGGGGAAAAGCGCGCCGACTTCTCCTCGGCATCGCTAACCGCAACCGCTGTAATCTCACTGGATCGTAGATCCAGCAGCACGATGTCATCAGACATTTCATAGACGGCCCAGCGACCCATTGGATCGAAAGAAGCAGGCCAACCCAGTTCTTCAATCGGCTCCTCGGGTTCGAGCTGAGCCGTAAATGCTTCGATCACTTTTTCTGCATTGACAAGCGTACGACGTCGGCCGTTGTCGGGATCGAAGGATTCAAGCGTGCGCTCAAGCTTGGGCACGCGCTTGTCGTAGAGCATTAGCAGACCGTTATCGAGCCAGGCATGTTCGGGCAGCGATGTCGCCGTTTTGCCTTCTTCGCTGAAAATCCACTCCAGTGACAATCGCTCGTCCTGGGCTGACGCTGAGGAAGCAAAGACGAGGATTGCAACGGCGATCTGCGGGACAAAAAACTTGTCGTATTTCATGCTCAATTTACCGAATTGGTTACAAGTTGTTCTGATGCTGTTATTTTGCATCGGCAGTTTACCTTAGAGACAAGGCAGTCGCATGAGCCAGCTACCGCATGACATCGACAGCGACACACATATCGAGACGGACGACGTCACCGATTCACCGCCGGGTGGGCGGGCAATTCTCGCCTTCGCGCTGCCGTCACTGCTGGGAATTCTCGCTTTTCTGACACCCATCCAGGTCGATGGCAACTGGACCATCATGATGGGCTGGCTGTCAACTGCGGCCACCGCGTTTGTTGGCGACACGATGACCTGGATCGTTTTTGGCCTGCTCTGGTCCAGCACGCTCGGCACATTGATCGTGATCATGATGGGCCCTGAGCGCGTTCCAGCCGATTCGATGATTTCCAGGCTGTTCCAGGTGGCGCCGGTCTGGGTGGCCTTACGTATTATCGGCACGGTCATGGGTACCATGACGATTTTTCAGATTGGACCAGAGCTGTTCTGGCATGCGGATACCGGCGGCACTGTCTTGCGCGTGCTTGCATTCGCGATCGTGCCCCTGTTCCTGTTCGCGGGATTGCTGATGCCGTTCCTTACAGATTACGGTTTGATGGAATTCGTCGGCACGATGGTCAAGCGCGTGTTCCGCAAACTGTTTACATTGCCGGGGCGCTCTGCCATCGATGCGCTGGCGTCGTGGTTGTCTTCTGCGCCGGTTGGCGTCCTGATCACGATTCAGCAATACGTATCCGGTCACTACCTGGCACGAGAGGCCGCCGTTATTGCGACCAATTTCTCCGTCGTCTCGGTGCCATTCGCATTGATCGTTGCGAATACTGTCGGGCTCGGTCACATGTTCCTGTCATATTACTCGGCGGTTGTCGTGACCGGTGTCATCACGGCGATGATCATGCCGCGCATCTGGCCGTTGTCCGGATTCCCGGATACACCGTATGATAAAATGCATCCCTTGCGCGAAAAGCCTGCGGGGGATGGCTCACTGTTCCGGGAAGCGATCGATCTTGCCACGCAACGAGCTGCAAAGGCGCCGCCCTTGAAACAACAGTTTCATACCTCGGTCGGGCATATCCTCGACATATGGTTCGGCTTGGTTCCCGCGGTGATTGCGGTGGGCGGCGGCGGCCTGATTCTGGCCACGTACACACCGATACTGCAATGGTTGTCCTGGCCGCTGGTACCGCTGCTTGAACTGGCCGCTTTGCCGGATGCCGCGGTAGCGGCGCCTGCGTTGATTGCCGGTTTCCTGGATATGTTTCTGCCGGCATTGATGGTTGCCAACATCGATGCAGAGATTACGCGTTTCGTCATCGGCGTAATTTCACTAACGCAGCTTATCTACATGTCAGAGGTTGGCATATTGATGATCAAGTGCGAAATCCCGCTGCGCTTTCATCATCTGCTGGTCATCTTCATACTGCGGACGCTGATCGGCTTACCGATTGTTCTGGCATACGCACACTGGGTCGTTTACTGATCGAATAATCCTGACTTGGCGAGCTGCCGTGCGACACGGGTCATTTCGTGGCCTTTACCATTCTCATTGAAGGATCCGAAGAATGCGACCACGAGATCACGGGACGGTGAGATGTAGAGTCCCTGCCCGCCGAAACCACCTTTGAAGAAGTCGCCATCTTCCATGACAAAGTCCCACTGATAGGTATTGTGCCGGGCTGGCTCGCCATCGACCATTCGCGGATCATCTTTGCGATCGGCATTGAATATTTCCGGACGTCCGCCGCTCTGGATCTTCGACAGGTAGGATTCCGAGATTAGCGAATCCATGCCGTCTCGTCCGCTTGGCGTAAACAATAGACCGAAGCGCGCCATGTCGCGGAGCGTTGAACTGATGCCACCGCTTGCGATCGGCACGCCGCGCCTTGGCGCGACTATAATAGCGTCTGACTCGGCGCCCATTTTTTGCCAGATTTCTTTGGAGAGAATATCGGTATAGGTGTGGCCGCTGATCGCTTCTACGAGCCATCCGAGGATGAAGGTGTTCGGCGATGTATATTCAAATGCTTCTCCGGATGGTCGATGCGATTCCAGTGAGGCCATGTAGTCGAAGGTGCTGTCCATCGTTGCCGCGGTTGGTCGCAGCCAGCCGAGGGATGCCTCGTACTGGTAATAGCAACGCTCCGGATTGCTGTATGCGCCTTCCTCGCCTTCGAGGCAGCCAATACCGGACGCCATATCCAGTATGTCGATAACAGGTACGCCTTCCCAACCCGATCCGGCCAGTTTCGGCAGGTAGCTGTCCACCGGTTGGCTGACATCGATTTGCTCCCGGTCTTCGAGTATTGCGATAAGCGTTGATGTGAAACCCTTCGATACCGACATATGAAGATGCTTGTCTTCTGCGCGCATTCTCGGGTACGACTCGAATACGATCTCGCCGTGATGCAATACGAGTGCCCCATTGACTGTGGAATCATTGACGTAGTCCGCCAATTTCACTTTGCCCCGATCGGTGGTTGTGACGAAACTGGCCACGTCTTGTCGAACAGCCTCGGGCAATTCGCGTATCGGGCCACCACGGTCGATCAGGCTGTGATTCCAGAACTCTGACATGTTGAGAAACACATAGCGCATCAGTGGTCCGCCATCGTCCCAGTTATCCATGGTCCATTGATGTCGAAATTCCGTGGCTTCCTCGAGTGAGTAGCCGCTGAAGCCGTCTGCAGCGAAAGTCAAAGTCGCAGCAAGAAGTGCGCCAGGAAGTAGTAGCCTGGTTTTCATGAATTTTCCCTTGTATTTACGCCAGTGACGGCCGTTCGTTGACGACGCCCAGTTCAGCTTCCAATGCACGCCCAACCCGGATGAGTTTGCCCTCCTCAAACAGGTTGCTCCACAGGCTCACGGAGCGCGGGATGCGATGCAGCGATTCGTCGGTGTCGTTCTCGGGGTGGTCGAATAACTCGCGTGGCGTAATCTCTTCGAATCCGGCACGCATGGCCAGGCAGGGCTGGCCGGTAAAGTTCGTGAGACTCAGCATCGGCGTGCCGAAACTCGGACCGAAAACGACGTCGACCTGCGAGAAAAACTCGTGGGTCTTCCTCATAACATCGCGACGCAGGCGATCTGCCTGCACGTAGTCGACTGCCGAGTAAAATCGTGCCTCACGGAAACTGTTCGGCCATGCGTTCTTGATCTGCCTTCGCAATAGATCGTCGCGGCCTGATAACGTCAGTTCTTCGAATGCTGCAGCGGATTCCGCAGCCAGCGGCGCCATGATTTCATCGACCGGCAGGTCCGGCAGCGTAATTTCTTTCAAAGTCACATTGAGTCGGGAGAGTGCGTCGAGTGCGGTCTTGTCAGTCGAGCGAACATCCTCGCCCTCGAACCAGCTTGGGTCATAACCGACAGTCAGATCGCTGATTGCCAGCCGGCCGTCATAACTAAAGCCCATTTCGATTGACGAGGCGTCCATTACGTCGAATCCATTCAGCACGCTCAACACCAGCGCGGTGTCTTCGGTATAGCGGCACATCGGTCCAATCTTGTCCAATGACCAGCACAGCGCCATGGCGCCGGCACGCGATACCCGTCCATAGGTGGGCCGCAGTCCCGACAGCCCGTTCCTGTCCGCCGGCGATACGATCGAGCCCAGTGTTTCGGTACCGATCCCGAATGCACAAAGGCCGGCAGCGGTCGCAGAACCGGACCCCGCAGAAGATCCCGATGCGCCTTCCTTCGGATTCCAGGGATTGCGGGTCTCACCGCCAAACCAGACATCGCCCCACGCAAGCGCCCCCAGCGTGGTCTTGCCGAGCATCACCGCACCGGCTTCCCGCAACAGTCGAACGACGGCGCCGTCCTTGCTGGCTACGCGGTCTTTGTACGGTTCTGCGCCCCAGGTCGTCAGGATGTCTTTTGTGTCCAGCAGGTCTTTGACGCCGTAGGGAATGCCGTGCAGCGGGCCCCGAACCTGGCCGGTCGCGCGTTCGCGATCCGCCCGGTCGGCCTGCGCCCGTGCGACGTCTGCCGTAACCGTCACAAAGCATTCAAGCAGTTCGCCGTACTTATCGATCCGTTCGAGGTATATGTCTGTCAGCTCGCGGCTCGTGATCTGACCAGTGGTCATCCAGCGCGCCTGTTGCTTGACGGAAGCAAAGGCAATGTCGCTTGCATTGTCGGGTAGTGCAGCGATCTCTTCGGGGTACAAAGCGATTGAATTCGCCTGATCGGGATAGCTCACGCCCGGGAGCCGAGGGTCGAATGTCATGGCCGGGGCGAATGAATTCGGCATCTCCTGGCTGCGCATGGATTTCAGGTTCTCTATCTGCCTGGCGAAGAATCCTTCCTCACCTTCCTCGCCTTCCTCGTCTTCCTCGACAGGGCCGCCGAGAATCTGTCGCCGCTCTGCTTCAGAGAACTGCAGGCCGAATAGTTTTTCAGCTTCCGCCAGCGAGCGCTCTGTAATCCGCTCGTCGAAGCCGGCCCAGATATCGTCCTCTGATGAATCCTCCGCAGGCACACAGGCTGAGAGGGCAGCGCCGCCGCCGCCCATTAACGCGGCGACTAAAACTCGCCTGCGATTCAATAACAAAGATTCTTTCTTGTTCATTCCGGCGCCCCCGTTTTGGAATTCGTTTATTCTTCTTAGAATGGACCAGTTTAACACTCCATGGCGCGTAACCGCCGCCGCGATTTATACCACACCGACGGATTCCAGGGTTTACGGCACGCTCGATATCGATGTGACCGATGCCAAGCGTTTCATCGATGAGAAACGCGAGGCGGGCACCAGGATCACGATGACTCACATCGTCACAGCGGTTATTTCCCGGGCCGTCGCATTCGATGTGCCCGAGATGAACTGCTTCATACGGCGTGGGCGGGTGATAGGCCGGGAACGGCTGGATGCGATGGTACCCGTGGCGATGAAGGATGACGCGGGCGTCACCTCGGTAATCATCAAGGACGCACATGCGCGTACGGTCACCTCGATTGCCGGGGAAATCCGCGAGAAGGCCCGGGCCGCCCGCGGCGGTGTCGAATCGAAGGCGGCACAGAACAAGTACTTGCTCAACAGGATCCCATGGCCGCTGCGGCGGCCGGTATTCCTGATGCTGAAGTGGATAACCGTGGACATGGGGCTGGAGATCAAGGCCCTGGGTCTGTCCGCACACAGCTTCGGCTCGTTCGTCGTGTCGGACATCGGCAGCCACGGACTCAAGACCGGCATGACAGCATTGATGCCGGCCGCCAAGGTGCCGGCCGTCATCGTGTTGGGAAAAATTGAGGAAAAACCGGTGGTGCGCAAAGGCGAAATCGTTATTCGGACTATATTGCCGTTAACGGGGACCTTCGATCATCGCATCGTCGATGGCGCACAGATCGGCAAGCTTGCTCGTGGCATCAAACGCAACTTCAGGAAAGTCGAATGGCTCGATGAGGTGCCCGAGGAAGAATTGCGAGATTGTATTTTCAAAACGCGAGACTGAACGAATTTGCCCCGCAACCTGCAAAGATTGCGGGGCAAGGTAATTACACGATGGAAAGTCAGTAGCTGAGGTCTGCGCGATATCGCAAAATACGGTTTTCACTGCTTACGAGCAACGCGTTTCCAGCAGCCAGCATCGCCTCAATTTCGTCCGCATCCATGTCTGTGAATGGTCCTGGCCCATCCAGTGCCGACCAGTTTTCAAGTCGCGTTGTGCCGATCCAGGTATTGTTGTTGCCACCCATCGCGACACGGCTGTAACCGAAACCTTTGACTCCGCCTTTCCTTAGCGCGGGCATCAGCCTGTTCTGGATCCAGTCGTGGTATTCGTCACTCTTGCCGGGCGCAACGTTTCGCTCTCGCAAATACAGCATGTTGAGTTCCGTGCCTTCGTCCGCGGGAATTTGAAGTTCCGGGTAGTTGCGCAATATCGCATAGGTACTTGACGCTACCGTGTCTCCAAACGCCACTATCCACTTGTCCCAGTCGTCCTGTTCCATGGCTGGCTGAAATGCGGCATCGTTGTCCCCGAGCCGGTCGAGACTCCTTACTGCATAGAATGTGCTCGTATCACCGCGAATCTCCTGCCAGAAGTTCCTTGACCTGTCTGCGGCTTTCTCTGCTCTGGCAAATTGTCGTTGCAATTCCAGGTACGCCGGAATTTGTCCCCCTTTTACAATCATCGTCCGTACTTGCGTATATCCAGACCCATCATCCTGAGCGACTACTGTTGCCGGCGCCAACGGCAGCGCCAGCGCAACTATGGCCACAATGCTAAGCAGGCGACTGAAGTATTTCTTGCTAATCATGTATTTGCTCCCTGGTTTATTCGTTCTTGTTTTCATTGGGCGATTGGAATATTGAATAATTCTTAGTTTAGTCGGTTTATTTGGCTTTGCCAGTGGCGCGGCAAGCCTTTATCCTTGCAAGCCTCGCAAGACCATGGAATGACGGGGGAAGACCGCGATGAATGTACGCAAGTTGCTGATTTTGGGTGTAATAGGCGCCGTTTTGACGCCATTTTGTGCGCTAGCGCAGGATGAAGAGGAGGCCGAACCACAACCGGCGTGGGCGGAACTATCAGATAGCCAGCGTCGCGGCGTTATGGCTTTTGCGGAAGATTACAAGGACTTCATGAGCCGGGCGAAGACCGAGATCAGTTTTGTTGCCGAGGCCGTTAAAGTGGCAAGAGCCGCCGGTTTTCGTGAACTGACGGCGAACAGCAATTTGCGGCCGGGCGGCCGATTTTATGACATTAACCGCGATCGGGCGATTACCTTGATCGTCGTTGGCACGAATGATTTCATTGATGGCTTCAGGGTCGTCGGTGCGCACATAGATTCTCCGCGACTGGAACTCAAGGGCCGGCCGCTGTACGAGAAAGAAGGCTTCGCGCTGTTTCAGACCTACGCCCATGGCGGCATCAAGAACTACCAGTGGGTTAATTTGCCGCTCGCCCTGGTTGGCCATGTCGATAAGAAAGATGGATCGCGCGTCCACATTTCAGTTGGCCTGGATCCGGATGATCCGATCCTGATCATTCCCGACCTGTCACCGCACGTGGATCATGATTACCGCGAGCGCATGAACCGCGATGTCATCATGGGTGAGGAACTCGACCCGATCATCGCGTCTATCCCTAACGAGAAATTCTCAATTTCCGATGCCGTCCTGACCTACCTGGCCGATCAGTACGACATCGAGGAAGAAGACCTCGTGTCTGCTGAGCTGGCACTCGTACCCGCTATGGCGCCTCGCGATGTGGGCTTCGATCGCAGCCTGATGGCAATCTACGGGCAGGACGACAAGCTGTCTTCCTATACGGCTTTGCGGGCGATCATCGAGCAGGACACACCGGAAACCACGGCGCTTGCATTCCTGGTCGACAATGAAGAAGTCGGCAACGTAAACAATACGGGCGCGAACTCAACTTATCTGGTCGACCTGATGAGCGAGCTGATTCATCGCCAACGTGGTGATGCGTACAGTGACTATGATCTTCGCCAGGCGTTGAGAAAAACAAAGGTGATTTCAGCAGACGTGAATCCGGGCGTGCATCCCGCCTATGCCGATGTCTGGGAGGCGGGCAATGCACCGCGGCTGGGTTTCGGCGTCAACCTGAAACTTTATGGCGGCGGTTTCAACGCCAACTCGGAATACATTGCGTGGAACCGCGCCTACCTCGATGCCGCAGGCATCGCCTGGCAGACGGCAACCTACAAGGGCAGGGCATCCGGCGGCACGATCGGCCAATCGCTGTCGATGAACAACATGGAAGTCATCGACTACGGTGTGCCGGTTTTATCGATCCATTCGACCTATGCTGTCAGCTCCAAAGTCGACGTCCACATGTTATTCCGCGCCATGGACGCTTTCTACCGCTACGACAACTGAAACATGTTATTCGCCCGCTTAGGAAGGGCTCCTACGATAATTTGGTTTATTCGAATGCCCGAAAATTGTAGAAACGATTCGTAGGAGCCCGCCCCAGCGGGCGATGTCCAATCGCGGCTGGAAGCCGCTCCTACGTCAGGATTGGCAGGTTCGTAGGAGCCCGCCCCAGCGGGCGATTATAAATTCACCAGGGGAGGCGGTAGCCTTCCGCGTGCCAGAAGCCGCCGCTGTTTTCGAGGGTCAGTTCGTCCATGCGCGCAATGAGACCGCGGGCGGCGTCTGGTGGCGGCACGCCGGCGCCGCTGGTCATGTCTGTTGCCACGAATCCCGGGTGCAGTAGTGCCACAGCAACTCCGCTGGACCCGAGATCATGACGAAGATTCATGCCGACCATATTGGCGGCGGCCTTTGACGCCCGATAACCGTAGTTGTTGCCGGAGCCGTTATCTCCAATCGAGCCGACGCGGCTGGTGACGATGCCGACTTTCGATCCTTCCTTAAGATTTTTTCTCAAGGCGCGGGTGACTCGCAGTGGTCCGATCGTGTTGACCCGGTATTGCTCAAGCATCTGTTCGAAATCGACACTGTCAATGGTGTCCGGGCGAAGGATGCCGGCGTTGTTGAGCAGGATGTCCAGGTTCACCCCCGCGAGTTCGCCGGCCAGTTTCGCTACGTCATCACCATCAGCGACATCAATGTTGGCGATTATGCGAACGCCCAGCTCTGACAGTTCCGGGCTGGCGGTTCGGCATACGGCGATGACGTCGTCGCCCCTGGCGTGATAATGCCGGCACAGCTCCAGCCCAATGCCGCGGTTGCTGCCGGTGATTAAAACGGTTGCCAAGGTACTCTCCGCTATTTCGTATCGGACCGCGAAAGTGATTTCGTGAGTTGATACAGAAATTCCTGTCCGTCGAAGTAAGACTCGATCAGGATGCGCTCATTCTGACCGTGGGCACGGACATCATCGATCTCACCAAACAGACCCGATACGCCGTACACCGGAATACCGGCGTTACGCAAATACAAACCGTCTGTAGCGCCGGTGCTCATCGTCGGTATCACAGGGACCCCCGGCCACATCGCTTCGGTAATTGATTCAATGGCGCCCAGAATTTCAGGCGTAAGGGGTGAGGGCGGCGATGGCGTCGCGGAGTTCACTCTCGTCACCGACACCTGGTCATTTCCTATGACCGTCTCGAGTGTACTGTGTACGGCGTCTATTGATTCGCCCGGCAGTACCCGGCAATTAACGGTTGCGCGCGCACGTTGCGGCAATGCGTTGTCTGCATGACCGCCATCCAGCCGCGTGGCGACACAGGTTGTACGCAGACGCGAATTGTAGAATGGCGTGTCTGAAAAGTAAGCGATCGCCGCTGGATCGGGCGGGCTTTGCAGTACGCCGCGCATGGCATCGGCCAGTTCACCGTCCTCGAGTTCCGCCGACCGTTCGAAGAACATTTGCGTGATTTCGTTGAGGCTTACCGGAAAATCATGGTTACGAATCCTGATCAGTGCGTCGGCAAGGTGATAGATGGCATTGTCCTTCAGCGGCAGTGAGCTATGACCACCCGGGTTGGTCACTTCCAGCGTGAATGTCTGATAGACCTTCTCACTGGCTTGCACACCGTTCGCGATACGCCGCCCATCCTTCATCGCGCCCCCGCCACCTTCGTTCAACGCATATTCCGCGTCGATCAGTTCGCGGTGATTCTCAAGTAACCACTGCACGCCATTATGGTCGCCGCCTTCTTCGTCGGCAGTCAGCGCAACAATGATGTCGCGGTCCGGCTGAAATCCCTCTTCCTTCATCCTGATGAAGTTGGCAATGTATATCGCGGCTTCATCCTTGTTATCAGTCGTCCCGCGACCGTAGTAGTAGCCGTCTTCCTCAATGAAGGTAAAAGGTGGCAGGGTCCAGTCCGCGGGGTCGGCTTCGACCACATCGATGTGTGCCAGCAGCAACAGCGGTTTACGCCCTGAGTCCCTGCCACGATAACGCGCGACGAGATTACCCTTGCGCTCAACCGGACCAAGCACAATCACGTCTTCAGGGGGAAATCCAGCGGCCAGCAGTCGGTCCGCCATAGCCTGGGCGGCCGCATCGTTATCACCGACGCTGTCCGTCGTATTGATCTCGATCAGTTCCCTCAGGAGTTCGCGCGCAAGCAGCTGGTGCGGCAGCAAGTCGCTTTCCACGGCGACGGTGGCCGGCTCGTCCGTCACTGGCTCGGCAACAGGTGCCTGCTCCTGGCCGCAGCCCGCGATGAGAAACAGGGCCAATGAAATCTGGAATGCAGTTTTTCCTGCTGTCATGGGTTTACTCCTGTGCAAGTGGAAATATTGGCGCTCACAGATCGGCCAGCTTATTCCAACTGGTCAAAATGCGAAATTCAGGGCTGCCAAGGTTACGGCAAACCAGCGACCCTGTGAAGAATTGTAAATGGTGATGACTTCGCGGCGACTGGCCTGTAAGATGCGCCGCTGCAAAATCGGAATTTGACATCTCAGGAGCCACGATGCGCGCCATAACTGCTGTAATTATATTCCTTGCTATCCCCGAAATCGCCCTTGCACAGGGTGACCGGTCCGGTTCATGGGAATGGTCTTTTGCCGCGCTCTACCAGGAGTCGAAGAGCATGGGCAGCGAAGGAGGATCGACGCTGGACGTAGACAGTGCGCTAGGCTTCGGCTTCAATTTTGGTTACAACTTCACCAACCATTTAACACTCGGCGTCGACCTGGATTTTATTAAACCGGATTATCGTGCGGTGCTGGTCGACAACACGGTCATGCCTGCCGACACTACGGTCATCAACCACAAGTTTTCTCAATTCAATGGCAGGATCAAGGGCACGTACAGCATTCTTGATGGACCATTCAGGCCGTTTGTGGAAGCAGGCCTCGGCTGGACTTACATAGATTCGAACGTCGCCGACGGGCCACCGATCACCGGCTGCTGGTGGCATCCGTGGTGGGGGTTGATCTGTAACAATTTCTACAGCACCTTTTCGAATACGAGCTTCACCTACGGGGCCGGACTCGGGTTTCGTTATCATTTCCGTGGCGGGACTTTCCTCAAGGCCAGTTATAATGTTTGGGAACTCGACGACATCGGCAATGTACCGGATCCGACGATTACTGGCGCACGACTCGAATTTGGCTGGGGATTCTAACGACCCGGCGTTTCTATACAGGCATCAATTGGAAAGGGCCCGCGATCGAGCGGGCCTTTTTCGTATTGGGAGCGGGATTCTTATTCGAACGGACTGCCAGGCAAACCCTTTGGAAATGGACGCCGGTTTAGTAGTAAAGTTGCGGCAATGGTCAGGGGGAGGCATGCCATAGTGACCCGGTGGGAATCTGAGGTGGCCATTTCCGTCGTTCTTCGGACAACAAAGGTAACTCCGCAATGACATTTTCACGTCTGCTCAGGTTCTTGACCCTTCTGCTGCTAGGTACTGGCACGCTGGTGCTGGCCGATATCGACCGCAGTGAATTCCCGGACGCCTTGAAAGCGATGGAATGGCGCGAAGTCGGACCCTACCGGGGCGGGCGTTCAGCCGCCGTAGCAGGCATACCGTCCGACAGGAATACCTATTACTTCGGCGCGGCCGGCGGTGGCGTATGGAAGACACGCAACGGTGGCCAGTCCTGGGCCAATGTTTCGGACGGCTATTTTGGCGGATCGATCGGCGCGGTTGCCGTATCTGAGTGGGATCCGAACGTTGTGTATGTTGGCGGCGGTGAGAAGACTGTTCGCGGCAATGTCTCGCCTGGCGACGGCATGTGGAAATCAACCGATGCCGGGGATACCTGGGCACGCATTGGTCTGCAGGACTCACAGCATATTTCCCGGATCAGGATTCATCCGAAGAACCCGGACCTGGTGTATGCCGCCGTTATGGGACACCTGTTTGGTGCGAGTGAGCAACGTGGAATCTATCGCTCCCGTGATGGTGGTGAGAACTGGCAGCGCGTCCTCTACGTTAATGATGAAGTTGGCGCCGTCGACCTCGCGATGGATCCCGCGAATGCGCGAATCCTGTATGCAAGTTTTTGGCGCGTCTTGCGCACGCCTTATACGCTCGAAAGTGGCGGCGAGGGTTCCGGCATCTACAAGAGTATTGACGGCGGAGATAGCTGGGAGGAACTGACCGGCAACGAGGGCCTGCCACAGGGGACCATCGGCATCAGCGGCATCGCCGTTTCACCGTCCAACAACAAAAATGTGTACGCCATCATCGAGGCTGAGAAAGGCGGTGTATTTCGGTCGCGGGATGGTGGCAAAACCTGGAGCAGGACCAGCGAAGACCGTAACTTGCGGCAGAGGGCCTGGTACTACTCAAGAATCTACGCCGATCCGGCCGACGAAGAGTCGGTCTATGTCCTGAACGTACGGTTTCATCACTCGAAAGACGGCGGCAGTACGTTTACCGAAATAGATACGCCACACGGCGACAATCACGATCTCTGGATTGATCCCGCCGATCCCCTGCGCATGATCCAGTCGAACGACGGTGGCGCCAACGTAACAGTCGATCGCGGCGAGACCTGGTCGGTGCAAAGTAATCAGCCGACGGCGCAGTTTTACCGCGTTTCCACCGACAACGATTTTCCTTATCGGCTGCTCGGCGGCCAGCAGGATAATTCTGCGGTCAGAATTCGCTCACGTTCCGCATTTGGCGATGTCATCGGCGTGCGCGACTGGGAGCCCACCGCGGGCGGCGAGTCCGGCCACATCGCAGCAAAACCTGATGATCCGGATATCGTGGTGGGCGGTTCATACGGCGGCTATCTGCGGGTCGTCAATCACCGCACCGGGACGACGCGGGCCATTGATGTCTGGCCGGACAATCCCATGGGGTGGGGTGCTGCTGAACTCAAGTACCGTTTCCAGTGGAATTTTCCGGTCGTCTTCTCGGTGCATGATCCGGATGTCCTGTACGTGGCGGCGGATGTTCTCTTTCGTAGTAGTGACATGGGCCAGACCTGGGAGCCCATGAGTCCTGACCTGACGCGCAATGACATATCCCGCATGCAGTCTTCCGGTGGACCGATTACCAAGGACAACACAAGTGTCGAGTACTTCGGTACCATATTCGCCTTGGCGGAGTCACAGCACGAGACGGATGTGATGTGGGTGGGGACTGACGATGGCCTCGTGCACGTCACGCGAAACGGCGGCACGACATGGACTGACGTGACTCCGGCCGGACTGCCGGAATGGGCACAGATAAACAGCCTGGAAATCCATCCTTATGAGCCGGGTGGCGCCTACCTGGCCGCGACGCGCTACAAGTCTGATGATTTCCGGCCTTACCTGTACCGGACGAGTGACTGGGGCGCGAGCTGGCAGAAGATTACCAACGGTATCCCGCCTGATCACTTTACACGTGCCCTGAGAGCCGATCCCGATCGTGAAGGTCTGCTGTATGCCGGCACTGAGTTCGGTGTTTATTACTCGGTTGATGATGGTCGCAACTGGCTGCCAATTCAGCTCAACCTGCCGGTGGTCCCGATTACCGACCTCGCGGTGAAAGAGCAGGACCTGATTGCGGCGACGCAGGGGCGCGGCTACTGGATTCTCGATGACCTCACGGTTTTGCACCAGACCACGGCAAACACGGCCAGCAAAGCCGTGCACCTGTTTTCGCCCCGGCCCGCGTACCGTCTGACGGCGGGTGGCCGCAGCGACGAGCCGGTCAATGCCGGCATGAATCCACCGGTGGGTGTTGTCTTCAACTACTCGCTGGCAGATGAACCGGGCGCAGACACAGAAATGTCATTACAGATTTTCGAGTCGCGCAGTGATGAGGCAATCTGGACCTGGACCAGGAAGCCCGAGAGTGCCGACGTGGAAGAGGAAGAGGAACCGGACCCGAACGATCCGCCGGATACTCGTCTGCTGACTTCCGACAAGGGCCTCAACCGATTTGTCTGGGACCTGCGTTATCCAGGCATGGATCGATTCGACGAGTTGATCATGTGGGCCGATATGAAGGAAGGTCCCAAAGCGGTACCGGGTGTGTATCGGGCAAGACTGACCGTTGGTGATGCATCGCAGGAGGTGACGTTCAATATTCTACCTGACCCACGGAGTTCGTCGACTGCCGAAGACTATGCGGCCCAATTCGGCTTCGTGATGGATGCAACCGAGCTGCTGTCTCGCACGCACGTCGAAATTCGCAAGATCCGTCAGCTCAGGACGCAACTGGAGAGTTTGCAGGCCAGGCTTGAAAAGGCAGGCGAGGGCGATGCAGACACGGCGGAATTGCTCGCTGAAGTCGCGATGTTGCTGGAGACCATTACGCCGATTGAAGAGGCGCTTTATCAGACGCAGAATGAAAGCCGCCAGGACCCGCTGAACTTCCCGATTCGCCTCAATAACAAGTTGACCAGCCTGATGCGGTCGGTTGCGGTCGGCGACGCCCGGCCGACTGCCGGCGCAATCGCGGTGAAGAATGAGCTGAAAACGGCAATTGGAGCAGAACTTGAGCAGCTGGACTCCGTCTGGAATGAAAATGTCCCGGCGCTGAACAGCCACATACAATCGATGGGGATTGATCTGGTCACGATCTCCGACGAATAAAAACCGGCTATCGCTCGCTGGGGCGAGCTCCTACGACACAATTGTTCTCAGCTGTAGGAGCCCGCCCCGGCGGGCGATGTTACACAGTCACCGCAGGAGCCCGCCCCGGCGGGCGATGTTACACAGTCATCGCAGGAGCCCGCCCCGGCGGACGATGTTACACAGGCATCGCAGGAGCCCGCCCCGGCGGGCGATGTTACACAGTCACCGCAGGAGCCCGCCCCGGCGGGCGATGTTACACAGTCATCGCAGGAGCTCGCCCC
>Ga0209987_10000671_pt1 | contig 18151 bp, 19 predicted proteins | sample N074metaG_FD_182134 | JGI IMG/M metagenome (GOLD analysis project Ga0209987, IMG submission 182134) | Deep subsurface microbial communities from Kermadec Trench to uncover new lineages of life (NeLLi) - N074 metaG (SPAdes) (version 2) | ecosystem: Environmental > Aquatic > Marine > Ocean trench... | reverse complement strand
ATTTGTTAAACCGGTTCATGCAGTTGCTCTTAACTGTTTTAAATTGATTTTTGCAGGATTTTTACTAACTTCTATAATATTTTTGATAACATACTAAACATTTTTACAGAGCATGTTATTATAATATGCTAATCTATAATAAAGGAGTATTTTTATATGGCGGTAGTTTTTGTTAAAAGCGGCGAAACAATAGACAGCGCTCTCAGGCGCTTTTCCAGTATGATAAATAAAGAAGGAATTCTTTTCGAGCTTAAAAAGAGGGCTTATTTTGAAAAACCAAGCGAGAAAAAGAAAAAAAAGCTGTATGCGGCTAAGTCTAAGCAGAAAAAAAGAATTAAGAAGAGGTAATAGTATGAAGGCTTTTTCTTTAACAGCTATACTATTTGGTTGCTTGTTACTTACAACTTCATGTTCATTTGGTGACGATCTTGAAAAGGATGCATTAACCAAAAAGGAAAATAAAGCAAGTCAGGTTCAAAATGATAGTTCCAATAATGATAAATCTTCAGCTGATGATTATGAAGATACTGAGCTTTATGCACAGGTTGAATCTGAAGGGGACATTATATTTCCAAAAACTAAGTCTGTTTCGATTGAATCTACGAATAATGAAGATGGACAGCGAATCTTAAAAGTTGCGCTTAGTCTTCAAAATGGAGCAGTAGAGGATTTTGATTTTACATATAAATGGTTTTATAACGATGAGGATATTATTGGTGAGATAGATAATTTTGTCCCGTGGAATAATGATTATAAAAAGGGAGATAAAATAAGAGTGCAAATTATACCTCCTAATGTTGATGAAGAGAGTTTTTTAGTAATCGATGCCGAATATATAGTGCCCAATTCACCCCCTGTGATAACTTCAGAACCTCCAACAGAGATAAAGGGAGAAGATAAGTTATTTGAATATAAAGTTGAAACTGATGATCCTGATGGAGATGAAATTGAAATTGCTCTGAAAAATTCTCCTGCAGGTATGACGATAGAGCCTGCCTCTGGTCTTATTAAATGGGATTTTACAGCAGAAAAACCGGGTAGTGAATACAAGATTGAAATAGTAGCAACTGACTCTGAAGGTGGGAATTACACGCAGGAAGTTACTCTTACAATTCCACAGAGTGAAGCAACTGATGAAAAGAAGGATGAAGAACAACCTTCTTCATAGCAACAACAATCCCAATAATATTCAAGCAGGTTTATTTTTATAACCACATACCATAATTTTTAGCCGGTTCTAATTACTTTCCTTATATAGGGTATCCTTAATTCTTTATGATCAGAGAACATAACTGCGTCCAGTTTGAAAGTCTATCCAAGTCATATTTTGACGGTGATAAAGAAATAAAGATTGTTGAAGATATAAGTGTTAGTTTTCCAAATGGAAAAACTACACTGATTTTGGGTAGAAGCGGGTGTGGAAAGAGCACTCTTTTAAATCTAATTTCGGGAGTTGATGTTCCCTCTAAAGGAAGAGTGTTGGTTAATAACTCTTCACTGAGTGATCTGAGCGAAAATGAAAGGACTCTTTTTAGAAGAAAACATGTTGGAATAATTTTTCAGTTTTTTTATTTGATCCCTTCCCTTACTGTCTTAGAAAATATTTTGTTTCCGCTTGAGCTCAATAACATCAGTGGCAATAAGAGTAGAAAGCTGGCGCATGAATTTCTGCAAAAGGTTGATTTAAACGACAAAGCGGATGTGTTTCCTGATACGCTTTCTGGCGGTGAGCAGCAAAGAGTGGCAATTGCAAGAGCTATAGTACACGACCCTCAAATTATCATAGCTGATGAGCCAACTGGTAATTTGGATAGCAAAACAAGGGATCAAATAATTAATATTTTGTTAAATCTAGTCAGTGACAAAAACAAAACCCTTATTATGGCAACTCATAGCGAAGACCTGATTGATTTAAGTGATAATGCTTATTTGATTGAAAATTTAAAGCTCAAAAAGATTAAATAGATTCAATATTTCAAAAGAAATATTATTAAACAACTCACAGCTATATGATTCCGAAAAAAAGTTTATTCAAAATTTCTTTTAATCATTACTTAAAACATAAAATTCAATCTATTTTATTAATACTGGGTATATCTCTTGGGGTTGCTGTAATAGTTGCAATAGATATAGCAAACATAAATGCTAGAAAATCATTTGATAAATCTCTAAGGAGTATTAGTGGAAAGACTACTCATAACATTTATAGCAGTACTGCAGGGCTCAGTGAGGATTTATATTTTAGCTTAAGAAAAATATTGGGATATAAAAACATAATCCCGATAATTGAAGAGCCTGTATATTTAAAACAGTTTCCTGCTCAGCAATTTAAGATAATAGGCATAGACCCATTTTCGGAAAATTCACTGCTAAGTTTCTTTGGAAGCCATGATATAAGACTTGATTCCAGGTCCTTCGAACTATTTTTGACTGAGCCAAATGGGGCAATTATTTCGGATCAACTGTTATCTGAACTTGATTTGCAACTGGGGGGGTCCTTTTTTTTAAATTCTAATTCTACACAAAGAGAAATAAAAATTGTAGGAGTGATAAAATCTGGCAATCAAGACACCCTGGCTTTTTCGAATAAAATTTTAGTTGATATTGCAACAGCACAGGAGCTTGTTGATTATAAGGGAAGACTATCGAGAATTGATTTAAATCTTAAAAGCTATTCAAAGGACAAAATTGACGAAATAAAGAATTTTATCAATTCTAAATATCCAGAGTCTTATCTTATTAGATCAGACGCGGTAGCAAAACAGAGTAAAAAACTTACTAAATCTTTTGAGCTTAATTTAACTGCACTTAGTCTAATGACATTATTAATAGCATTTTTCTTAATCTATAATTCTTTTAACTACTCACTTGTGGTGAGAAGGCCCTTGTTTTCAATACTAAGATCAATCGGGGTGACTTCTAAAGAGATTTTTTATCTAATACTTACGGAGGCACTTATAATCGGTGCAGTATCTTCTGTTATTGGACTGGCACTAGGAATTATCCTTGGAGAATTCTCCGTTCGCTTAGTTTCAAATACACTCAGTAATATTTATTCTGTGTTTGGGCAGACTACTTTTGAAATATCTCCGCTCTCTTTATTAAAAGCTGTCGCTATAGGTATAACAGCTGTGTTTTCTGCGGCTATTATACCGTCGCTTGAGTCAAGGTTTATCGGGCCAGTTTCTCTTTCCAGCAGGTCTTATTTTAATTTAAGTTTTATGAGGTTTGTGCCATATCTATTCCTAACAGGCGCTTTCATGGTTTCTTTAGGTCTATATATCACGGTGTTTTCAGTATCCAGTATTCAGATTACATTTATCGGACTGTTTTTTATAATTATTGGCTACACTCTTTTATTGCCTGCATTGATGGTGATTTTAGGGAGAATACTGAACAGATTTGCAAGACCGTTTTTAGGGAAAATATATCTAATTGCCTGCAGAAACTACACCGGTTCAATTGATAAAAATTATATTGCCACCGCATCGCTCACTATAGCTGTTGCAGTTTTTTTGAGCATGACAGTTCTTATAGAAAGCTTCAGATCAACACTAACGCTGTGGTTAGAAAATACCTTTGCATCGGATGTATTTATCTCAGTAACCGACAGACCCAGTGAAAACAAAGGGCTGGATTTTAGTTTATTGCAAAAGATTAACTCTATAGATGGGGTTAAGAATATAGGATATTCAAGGAAAATCGAACTTATTACAGATGGCTACGGAAAATTGAATTTAATTGCGCTTAGTGAAAATCCACCTATAAACCCTCAGATTATTTCAGGACTTATCGGCGATTTTAAAGACTTAGACAGGTTAGAAGGCGATACGGTTTTGCTATCTGAAAGTTTTAATAACAGATACAAAGAAAGACTGAAAGATGGATATCTCTTTATTCCTACAAAAAAAGGAAAACATAGATTTATAATAGCTGGTGTATTTTCTGACTTTGCAACCCAAAGAGGAACTTTAATTGTAAAGCATGATTTGTTCCAAAAATTTTGGGACGATAACAAAATCACCTCGATATCTTTAGACGTTTCACCCGGTTTTGAAATAGGTAATATCTTAAGGAACATAAGGAGCAAAATTCCTGAAAGTTATAATTACAGACTAAGCACAAATAGAGATCTTAAAGAGTCAGCCCACAAAATCTTTAACCAGACTTTTGCTATAACAAATGCCATGAGGATTATTGCGTTTCTGGTTGCATTTTTTGGCATACTAGGTGCACTTGTTGCGTTAGAACTCTCTAGAAAAAAAGAAATAGGAGTGCTTAGGTCACTTGGGGTGAAGGTTTCAGAAGTAAAAAATCTCATTTTTTTTGAAACCGGCATCATTGGTTTACTCTCTGGAATTCTTTCTATCCCACTTGGCTTAATTATGGCATATATCTTAGTTAATGTAATAAGTCTCAAATCATTTGGATGGACTATTGGCTTTTTGATAAAACCAATTTATTTAATTGAAGCTGTATTTATTTCATTATTAGCAGCGATGTTGGCAGGCATTTATCCTTCGAAAGTATTCTCAAAGATTAGAATATCTGAAGCTATAAGAGAGGAATAATTAATTAAATTTATGCGCAGTAAAATTATCTACTCTATTTTGGTTATATTAGTTCTCACGCTTTTTATTTTAATAATACTTAATAAAAGTGAAAACTACTTACAATCTGATTTTAAAACAATAAACATTTCTAAGGTGTTATCGAACGATATAGACAAAACGGTGTTCCAAAGAGCTACTAAACCAATAAAGTTTTATTTTCCGAAAGATCATGGATCGCATCCTGAATATCAAACCGAATGGTGGTATTTTACTGGTAATTTAAGAGATACGGATAATAATCGTTTTGGATACCAGCTAACTTTTTTCAGGCGAGCACTGGGCAGTAAAACCTCTAATGATAATTCTGCCTGGAGGTCAAACGAGGTATATTTTGCACATTTTGCGATAACTGACGTTAAAAATGAAAAATACTATTCTTTTGAAAAATGGAGCAGAGCAGTACCAAAACTAGCCGGATCTGACTCAGGAAATCTAGGTGTTTGGATTGATGACTGGAGGGTTACCGCTTATCTGGACAAAGGCTACCTGTTGGAATCAAATAGTGAGAATAAATCTATCTCACTTATTCTAAAACAGGCTAAAAAAGAGGTGTTAAATGGCAATAAGGGCTTAAGTCAAAAAAGCATGGAACCAGGCAATGCATCTTACTACTATTCTATTACAAGATTGAATACAACCGGGAAAATAATAATAGATGGCAGGGAGTATGTAGTAGAGGGGCTGAGCTGGTTTGATCATGAATGGAGCACAAGTGTACTAGCACCTAATCAAACCGGGTGGGATTGGTTTTCAATTCAGCTCGGTGATAACACAGATATTATGATTTATGTTCTTAGGCTTAAAGATGGCAGTGTTGATCCGTTTTCTTCGGGAACTTTTGTTGATAATTTAGGAAATGCAGAGCATTTATCAAGTTCGGACTTTTATGTAAATATAAAAGACTATTGGAAAAGCCCCAAAACCAATATTAAATATCCTTCAAAATGGAATATAACAATTCCTAAGCACAGTTTGACTTTAGACGTTGAACCAGTTTTAAATAACCAGGAGTTTAGTCATTCCTTTACCTATTGGGAAGGAGCTGTGAGAGTTTCAGGGGGTAATATTAGTGGAGAGGGTTATGTAGAGCTGACAGGATACTAGGCTGCAAAACTTAAATTTATTGAATATGAGTTTAAATATAATATTTTATGGATCACTGAAATAATAAGAAATTGAAACTATATTTTAGGAGTAGTAATGTCGGAAAGTAAAGTAAGAAAAATAAATCATATTGCACTTGCCGTAAATAGTTTGTCAGAGGCCGAGAATTTATATGTAAATGTGCTTGGATTTGAAGTTGAGCATCGTGAAGTAATTGAAGATCAGGGAGTCAAAACATCGATGCTACTGTCTAGGGAGGGTGAAACTTCTATTGAACTGTTGGAGCCTCTGGACGGCAGCTCACCTATTTCAGAGTTTCTCCTAAAACGTGGTGAGGGAATTCACCATATATGTTTTGAAGTTGAAAATATAGAAAATTATTTAGAGCATATGAAACTCTTAGATATTGAACTGATAGATGAAAGTCCCAGAATAGGCGCTTACGGGGCAACGGTTGCGTTTATACACCCTAAATCTATGAACGGAGTTTTAGTTGAGCTTGCCGAAATTCCAAAGGAAAAAACTTGAAGTCTGATTTTTATCACTTAACTTCTGTTTTCTTCTCAGTGTTTTTAGGCGCTTCATCAAGGTCTGTACCCTTTATTTGATCTGAGTCTTCTTTATTTGGAGTTACGTCTATTTCATCTGGTTCTCTCATTGATTTTTTAAATCCCTTAATTCCTTTTCCAAGAGCCGAGCCTAAATCGCCCAGCCTGCTTGGCCCAAATATTAATAGAAGTATTACCAGTATTATTATTAATTCCCAAGCGCCTATATTACCCATTATATATTCTCCTGTTGGACAAGGAGTACAAATCACCTGTCCTATAAACTTATTATATACTTATACAGTATAAATTGAATTTTAAGGATAGTAAAAAGTTAAAGTATAAGAAAAAAATATTTTAGGGCTGTGAAATTTGATTATAAACCTTTTCTAGTTCATTGGTTCGGCTTAGAATTCTAACTCCCATTTGAGCCTGAGCGCCTTGATTTGAAGGAGAGTTCCACATAACTTCCCCTTCGAGTCGTATGGGATTATTACCTGAATAGAGCACAACTGAGACCTTTGAACCTGGTGTGAGGGCTTTATAAGATTTTATTGCAATACCGCTTTTTGAAATATTATACGAATAGCCTTCTGTGTTAGGCCTATCTGTATGGCCGTATTTAACCCTTTCTTTGAAATTTATTCTTTTACTATTTCTCTTGTTTTCCATAGTTAAAAGAATACTTTGACAATATATAGTGTATTTTATTACTTTCAGGTTATAAATTCACCCATATAGGGTTAAATGTAATAAAACTAGCCTTAAGTCTGATGACCGCTGTCTATTATAAGCTTGAGTAAGTCGTGGCGGGTAATGATACCAACTGGCTTACCATCTTTTAATACAGGCATCCTAAAAACATTGTTGTCAATCATTATATTTAACAAATCAAAAACGCTGTCATCTTTATCTACATAAACATATGAAGTATTCATTATTTCTTCCGCTTTCATTGTCTTAGCAGATTTATACATATCTTCAATATTTTCTTTTAACATCCATTTGCCGAATAATTTTGGTGCATTGACCCTTGAGAATGGAAAGGTGCTCTTTTCTGCAGTGAATTCAGCTTCCGTAATAATTCCTAACATTTTCCCTTCGTTATCTACAACAGGTAAACATCCTATTCTGTTTTTGATCATTATCTTAGCAACATGTTCTAGAGTATTGTTACTCTTTACGGTTATTACTGGCGAGGCCATTAATTCTTTTACAAGCATAAATCCTCCAACAAAAAGTATAAAGATTTTATGAAAATATTACATGATAATTCAGATTAAAAAAAATTATTTTGCAAATGTGAGATTATAACAATAAGAATTAATAAAAGTAGAGTCCAGATAAAGATTGCTATTCTTGTAGATTTTTTTGCTCTGTTTTCTTCCCACCAGGTGCGAGGTCTTACACCCTGAAACAAAAAAGTTGCTACCCCTGCAAGATTTACACATATAATATTAACTGATAACAACAATAACGCCCCCAGTGCAAGTTCGTGAAAGCCTGAGCCCAAGCAGCATACCAAAAGTTACAAGTGGTGGTAGAAGGGCTACTGCGACCATAACTCCAATAAGCGCACTTGGAAGCCCCATAGTAAAAGAGAGCGTCCCTGCGCTTCCTGATGCAAGAGCCAGCACCACATCTCCCATACCTACCTGGGTTCTTGAAAACAGTTCTGGAATTTTGGGGTTAATGTTGAATAATATTCCAACCATTATTGAAAATATAAGAGCTATTAAACTTCCTGCAATATTAGATTTAATTGAATTTTTTAGTAGATCGAGATCTCCAAGCGTGGTTGCCAGAGCCAAAGCTACGTTAGGGCCTAAAAGGGGGCTATAACCATAGCGCCTATTATTACTGCGACGTTATCTTTTAGTATTCCAATTGATGCAACTATTGATGAAATTATAATAAGAAATACAAAAAATCCTGACAATTTAGAATTTGTCGAGATCCTTGTATACAGTTCCTGTCTGCTAATTCCTCTGCCTATTATTTTGTCTTCATTTTTATTTTGTTCGGATCTGTTTTCAGATTCCTGCTTCTTCTCCTCAATCTTAGGGACGGTTGCCTCAACAGGTAAAAGAATTATTCTAAATCCCTCAACATTTGAAAATGTATTTTCTAAAAGGTCTAAAATGGTCCCCGAATTTTCCGATGAAATGAGAATCTGGATATGGTTTTGATGCCCAGAAACCCTTTCACTCCACAGTCCGTGAATAGGATATTCACTTAGCTTTTCTTTTAGCCAGTCAATATTCTCTTTTGTCGGCAGGTAAAGTTCTATAAGACGTAGTGCCATAGTGTTTAGCTATAAATCTATCTTCTTAAGTTTTGAATTTATTGTAAAATGATGAAAACCAAGCTCCAGGATCAGAACCAGGTTTTTAAAAAAAATTACAAACCTATATGAAAATATAATCTTAAGCGATTAAGGCGAATTATTTATAATAATTTTAGTGAGGCAAAAAAACCAGTCTGCAAATATCAAAAATATCAATCTTCACTATCTTCTAAGAACTTCTCAGCATCGATTGCAGCCATACAACCCGACCCTGCTGCAGTAATTGCCTGTTTGTACCTTGTGTCCTGAACATCTCCTGCTGCAAATACTCCGGGGATATTCGTTTCACTGGTACCCTCACTTGTGATAATATATCCGTTTTCATCGGTTTCTAATAGACCGTTAAATATCTTGGTATTGGGGTTGTGTCCTATTGCTATAAAAACTCCGTCGATCTTCATTTCTGTTATTCTTTCTGTCTCAATATTCTTTAGCTTAACCCCGGTTACTCCTTTTCCCTTCTCACCGAGTACTTCTTCCACAACGCTATTCCAGATAAATTTGATTCTTTCGTTCTTAAATGCTCTATCCTGCATGATTTTTGATGCTCTCAAGCTGTCCCGTCTGTGAATAACTGATACTTTAGAGGCAAATTTAGTAAGAAATGTTGCTTCTTCCATAGCGCTGTCGCCACCGCCTACAACGATAATCTCTTTATCTTTAAAGAAAAATCCATCACATGTAGCACATGTTGATACGCCGTGCCCAATAAGGTCTTTTTCAGAGGGAATACCAAGCATTCTTGCAGATGCGCCTGATGCAATTATAAAACTATCTGCTTGTACTTCAGTTTCACCGGATTTAATCCTGAAAGGGTGTTTAGAAAGATCGACTGAGTCAATATCAGATAACAGACACTTTGCTCCAAAACGCTCAGCCTGGTTTCTCATTGTATTTATTAAATCAGGTCCCATTATGCCGTTTTCAAATCCTGGATAGTTTTCTACATCGGTTGTTAGAGTAAGCTGTCCACCTGCTTCAAAACCTTCAAAAACAAGAGGCTCCAGGTTAGCCCTTGCCGTATATAATGCTGCTGTGAGCCCTGCAGGCCCAGATCCCATAATTACCACTTTATATCTTTTTTTTAAATCGTTTTTCTCGTTCATCATTTATCCTAATTAAATAAAATTTATACTACATATGTAGCTATTATTTTCAATCTATCTATATTAATGTTTATATTTGGAATATTTTAGTGCTGATTAGATTCAAATTAAAATAGAATATACTAATAACATATTAAAGATGATTTATAAGGAGAATTAAATGAAAAAGCTGCCTTTACATAATTTTCATTTGGAAAAAGGTGCTGAATTTATAGAAAGTAGCGGTTGGTTACTTCCTAAGAAATATGATTCTGTAAAACTAGAGTATGAGAGTGCAAAAAACGCGATAGCAGTGATTGATTTTTCAAGCAGGGGAAAGATAAGGCTCAGCGGCAAAGAATGTTTTAAGTTCATGCAGGGAATGTTATCAAATGATGTTATAAAGCTGCAGAGCGGTAAAGGGGTTTATGCAACACTTTTAAATGTAAAAGGAAAGATGATAGCGGATCTGTATCTGTATAAAGACGGTGAGCAAGCGTTTTTAGACTTAGAACAGGGGTTAAACAAAACTATCTCTGATCTTTTACTTAAATACAGGCTTTCATACAAGGCTAAAATAGAAGATGTAACCGATAAGTTTATTCAGCTTTGCTACATAGGCCCCAAATCTACCCAGTACTTGAGTGAATTATTAAATGAGGATTTATCTAAATTAGGCGATCCCAGTTTTATTAAGAAAAACGTTGATGATTTTGAAGTGTTTATAGTAAAAGTAAAAAGGTCGTCTCAGCAGGGGTTTGATTTATATTTTCCAATAGATTGCCAAGAGTCAGTTGAAAAATTTCTTATAAAAGAATCAGGTGGACTAAAGCCAAAATTTATAGGGCTGGATACCTATGAGGTTTTAAGGGTTGAAGCTGGTATTGCCAAGTACGGGGTCGATATGAACGACAGTACTATTCCAATAGAGGCAGGACTATGGGACGCGCTTAATTTTGAAAAGGGTTGTTATATTGGTCAGGAAGTAATAGCAAGAATTAAATGGAGGGGCCGTGTTAACAGACATCTTGTAGGAATTGAATTAGAGGGTGAAACTACAGCAGATCCGCAGGATAAAATTTTAATAGATGAAAAAGAGATAGGATTTGTTACAAGCTCGGTATATTCATACAAGAGTAATAAAATTATTTGTATGGCTTATTTAAGAAGAGAGTTTAAAGACCCAGGAACAGGCGTTAAAGTGTTGGTTGATAATCAAAAAATCGATGGCAAAGTATTTAATTACAATAACTAAACTGAAAAAATTTAAATATCTGCAGATATATACTATTAATTCTTAATATATGATTTATAATAAGTTAGAGTGGCGGGGTGTAAATATAATTGTAGTACTAGTTTAAGAGGGGTTTATTAACAAATGCTTTTTGATTCTATAATGGGTTTGTTTTCCAATGATCTTGCCGTTGATCTGGGGACTGCCAACACTCTGGTTTATGTAAAAGGAAAGGGAATTGTTGGTAACGAACCATCTGTTGTAGCTGTTCAGGAAGGGTTGAGAGGGCAAAAAAAAATTCTTGCTGTAGGTAAAGAAGCTAAAGATATGGTTGGAAGAACCCCAGGCTCTATAAGGGCTATCAGGCCTCTAAAGGATGGTGTGATAGCTGATTTTGATGTAGCGCAGAAAATGCTTGAATATTTCATAAGAAAAACTCACAATAACAGAAAGAGTTTTGTAAGGCCTAGAATTATCGTATCTGTTCCAATTGGTGTAACAGAAGTTGAGAAAAGAGCTGTTAAAGAATCGGCAGAAGCCGCCGGTGCCAGAGAAGTATATCTGATGGAAGAAACTATGTCTGCTGCGCTCGGAGCTGGTATGCCTATTACGGAACCTACAGGCAATATGGTTGTAGATATAGGAGGCGGGACTACGGGAGTAGCTGTTATTTCGCTTGCGGGGATAGTCGTTAGTAGGTCTGTAAGAGTGGGCGGTGATAAGCTTGATGAGGCAATCATGCAATATGTAAAGCGAAATTATAATATGCTCATAGGAGAGCGGACTGCAGAAGAAGTCAAGATAAAACTTGCACAGCTTTATGGAAATGGTGAAATAAAAACAATGCAGGTAAAAGGAAGAGATTTAAGAGCCGGGGTACCAAAAACAATTGATATTACTTCGGATGAGGTAAGAGAGGCACTCAGTGAGCCAGTTGGAATTATCGTTGAAGCTATCAAGCAGACACTCGAAAGAACTCCGCCGGAGCTTGCTGCAGACATTGTTGATAATGGAATTATGTTAACTGGTGGTGGTGCTCTTTTAGGAGGGCTCGACAAATTGTTAATGCAAGAAACTGGGCTTCCTGTGTCTGTTGCAGAAGATCCTCTCAGTTGTGTGGTTTATGGGTCAGGTAAAGCCTTGGATGAGCTGGATTTATTAAAAGAAGTAAGTTTAAGTTAAAAAGTAAGGCAATCCATATAGTCTTTTCCTTTCCAAACTCTAAATTCTGTTTTATATATTGATGTATGGGATTTTTTAGACGTTACCCTCTTTTTGCAGTTCTACTAATGATATTTTTTTTAGTGCAGTTAGTACCGCTTAATAATCAAGATAAGTTAAGCAAGTCAAAGTTCTCAAAAGTTATCCTTACTCTAACCTATTATCCTCAAAGAGGGGTTAGTGTTTTAAGCAGATTTATTGTACGCAAGTGGGAAAAGTATATTGATAATGTTGGTCATTATGAAGAAAATAAAGTATTAAAAAGGAACATAGCAAAACTAAGAGAAGAAAATTTTCGGTTATCAGAAACAGAGCTTCAAAACAAAAGGTTAAGGAAGTTGCTTAACTTTAGAAGTGAAGATGAATATGAAGTTATAGCGGCAAACTCTATAGCGGTTAGCCCTTCAGCGATAAAGTCTCAGGTTATAATAATTGATAAAGGCTCAAGGCATGGACTTATAAAAGGAATGCCGGTAAAAACTCACGAAGGGGTGGTTGGAAAAGTCTATATTGTGGGCAAGAGTAGTTCTGAAGTTTTGCTTATTACAGATTCTTTGAGCGCTGTGGATTCTTATGTTCAGCGTAGCAGAGAAAGAGGAATAATAAAAGGGGATGGTAGTAAGTGGTGTGTTATGGAGTATCTTGAAAAGGCTTCAGATATTATTGTTGGAGATAAAATAGTAACATCAGGTAAGGATGGCTTTTTCCCAAAAGGTATATTGCTGGGCACTGTTGTAGAAATATTTTCTACAGGCGGCAATATAAAAGCTAAAATTAGACCAAATGTAGATATAAACTCCGTAGAAGAAGTACTGGTAATTAATAAAGAGCCTGAGGAGTTTGTTATATCTGAGCAAGAAGTAGTAGTTAATGAATAAAATCTACACTTATCTGTTTTTTGTTGTCATACTCTTTATCTTTGTAATTTTTCAAACTACACTCTTTAATCCCGGCCGTCTTGGCAGATTCTATATTGATTTAACATTAATATTAATAATATATCTTTCACTTACCACTGAGATCAGGGGAGGAGTATTTTTTGCTTTTTTGAGTGGTTATATGATTGACCTTTTTTCTGGAGCAAGCTTAGGCCTGTACGTTATAAGTAGACTGAGCCTGTTTGTGATTATTAGATTTATAGTAACTAAAATATATTCAGATAGATTTATTGTACATATACTAATTATTTTTTTTAGTATAATTTATGAATGGCTATTTTTGTATAGCTTATTTAGTATAAATTTTGATTTAAATGCAGTACCGGCGCCTAGTTTTATTATAATAAATGTATTGATGAACACATTAGTTGGTTATATTTGCTTTATTATTATAAAAGAGCTTCATGGAAAATTATACTCGTAAATTCTTAGTTTCTGTTTTTATATTATTTCTTTTCTTTTCGATCTTAGGCATAAGAATTTGGTATCTCCAGATACTTAAAGGAGATGAATTTGAAAAATTTTCCAGAAATAACAGGATTAGGAATATCAGGATTGCACCTCCAAGGGGAAGAATTCTTGATAGAAATGGTAAAGGTATAGTCATAAATCGTTCGTCATTTGATTTATATGTAGTGCCCAGTGATATTAAAAATCTGGACACTTTGTTAAGTTTTTTGTCGCAATTACTATTGATAGATGAACAAGAGTTAAAAAGAAGAATTTATTCTTCGTACGACAGCCAGAAGTTTAACCAGGTTTTAATTGCAAGGGACATAACAAGAGATCAATTGGCAATTCTGGAATCAAGGCGGGACAGTTTTCCATGGGTTTTCGTAGAAGTAAGCAAGATTAGAGAATATCCTTATGGAAAGCTTGGAGCAAACTTTATTGGCTATGTTGGTAAAACAACAAAAAGTGACCTAAAAGAATATAGAGATTTAACAGGCTTTGATCTTATTGGTAAAAGTGGGTTGGAAAAGAGCTATCAAAATTATTTACAAGGTAGCCCCGGGTATTTACAAAAAGTAACTGATGCATTTGGTCGTGAAATAAAATCCAGCGTTTATAAAACTGATATTAGTCTTAAACAAAGCGATCCGGGTTCTGATTTAATACTCACTATAGATCTGGATTTGCAATTAGCTGTAGAGAAAATTCTAAGTGAATATACAGGTGCAGTAGTGGTAATGAATGTTCACAACGGAGAGATACTTTCTATGGTCAGTAGCCCTTCTTATGATCCATCTATCTTTGTTAAAGGAGTTGAGAGCGGTGATTGGAAGAAGCTTATTTCTGACAAAAATTATCCACTTATGAACAGAGTTACCCGGGGGCTCTACCCTCCAGGTTCGGTATATAAAATTGTTACCGGAGCCGCTGCACTGGAAGAAAGAGCAATTGACACAAATACCCGGTTTTATTGCCCCGGACATTACAGGCTTGGGAATAAGATTTTCAGGTGCTGGAAATCATCTGGGCACGGGTGGGTAAATATTCATAAGGCAATAGTAGAGTCATGTGATGTATTCTTCTATGAAGTATCACAAATAATTGGAATTGAGAAGCTTTATAAATACTCTAAACTTATGGGCTATGGAGCTGCCACAGGAATAGATATTGCAGAAAAATATGGGATCTCTCCTAATAAGAGCTGGAAGAAAAAAAGGTTAAATAAACCCTGGTATAAGGGTGATACAGTTAATGTTGCTATTGGTCAGGGTTATTTGAGCGTTACGCCTTTGCAGGTTGCGGTTATGACTTCATCTATAGCTAATGGTGGGTACAAGATAACGCCCCACTTCGTAAAAGAAGTGATTTCAAGTAAAGGGCAGCAGCTTTATAAATACAAGAACAGTAAAAAAAGAATTGAAATAGGGGATGAATACATATCGGTTATAAGTGGGGCTATGGTAGGTGTTGTTAATCAGCAAAATGGAACTGCGAAACGAGCCAGGTTGGAAAATATAGAAGTGGCCGGAAAAACCGGCACAGCGCAGGTTGTTGCGCTTGATTCGATTAAAATTAAAAATAAAAAATATGAGCATCATGCCTGGTTTACCTCTTTTGCTCCCGCAAACAGCCCAGAAATAGCAGTTACGGTTCTAGTTGAGCATGGTGGCAAGGGAGGAGCAGTTGCTTCACCTATAGCAAAGCGGGTTTTAGAATCTTACTTTAAGCTTGATTCACAATACTCTTTGCAATGATAAACATTAGACTGTTAAGAAATTTTGATGTGGGGCTTTTTTTCATAACCCTCATTATTTGTGTAATTGGTATAATTAATCTATATAGTGCAACAATCAACATAGGAACAGAAGTTTTCAAAAAACAGATATTATGGGTATCAATAGGGCTATTTATAACTATTTTATTATCATTAATTAACTATAGATTACTCCTTCGTTATGCAAGCCATTTTTATATAATCAACATTCTTTTATTAGTTGTAGTACTAATTGTTGGCAGAGAAATTTCAGGAGCAAAAAGCTGGTTGTCACTGGGTGGTATTATATACGTTCAGCCTTCAGAACTTGTAAAAATTTCTGTCATACTAATTTTGGCAAAATTTTACCACGATGATTTTTCTGCAGGGCCGTTTGGTGTATTTGATTTGGTTAAACCATTTGCACTAATTTTCATTCCTATATTACTTATAGTTATTCAGCCCGATTTGGGGACTGCTTTTATAGTTGGTCTGATTTCAATAAGTATAATACTTTTTGCAGGAGTGAAAACCAAACACCTGATTTTTTTAGTCATAGCCAGTTGCGTATTGTTTGTGCCACTCTGGGGCCATTTTTTGAAGGATTATCAGAAGGTTAGAATTATGTCTTTTATGGATCCATCTCAGGATCCACTTGGGAGTGGATACCATGCCATCCAATCAAAAATTGCAATTGGTTCTGGCAAATTAAGCGGTAAAGGTTTTATGCAGGGCACACAAACTCAGCTGAGGTTTCTTCCCGAACAGCATACCGATTTTGCTTTTTCTGTCATAGCCGAGGAATGGGGTTTTCTCGGAGCTTTTTTTACTATTCTGCTTTTCTTTATATTGATTCTTTGGATTTTAGACACATCCAGCCGATCGAAAGATAAATTTTCTATGTTTGTATGCTTTGGAATAGCATCGATGTTTTTCTGGCATACTGTTATAAATGTGGGCATGGTAATAGGTATATTTCCAGTTATGGGTTTGCCTCTGCTTTTTATAAGTTATGGAGGCTCGGCAACTCTAACCTCTCTAATAGCAATTGGAATAGTTATGGGAATTAGGATGAGAAAATTCAGACTTTCTGAAAGTGATTTATCGTTTAATAAGTATTAGGGTGATAGTAAGTTATTAATATCAGAGCAGGAGGGGACTTCTCCAAGGCCTTTTGCAGATTTAACGGCTTTTATAATTGAGCGTGAAATAAGTTCTGAAGCTACTACACCTATATCATTAATTTTCGCTTTTTCATCTCCACAAGAAACTGCAAATACTATGTCACCGTCTAAAGTTGTGTTGCATGGGTTAACAACCCTGGAAATTCCCGTATTTCCAATGCTAGCAATTCTTTGCAGCTGTTCTTTAGAACATTTTGCATTTGTTGCAATAATAGCTAGAGTGGTATTTTGAAAGGTGGTGGTAGTTTGTTTTACCCCATTTCTTATTAGATCAGTAGTATTTATAAGTTGTCCGTTCTTTGAATTTCTTACTCCGGCTATGTTTTTATTGCCATTATAATAGTCATATACATTACCAAATGCATTTACTACAACTAATACACCAACCCTGATTCCGCCGGGTAGTGTGCTACTGTCGGAAGCAAGTCCGCCTTTTGTGGCATATTTTATACCAAGGTACTTACCAATTGTTGCCCCGGTTCCCACACCCACACTTCCCTGTTCAAACACCTTTTTAGCATTTTCACATGCCTTATAACCAAAATCGGCTGTCGGCCTGACTGAGCTGCTACCAATACCTAAGTCAAAAATTACGGCAGTTGGTACGCTTGGCACAATGCAGCCATTTCCAACTTTAAGTCCAATTCGTTTTTCTTCAAGGTATTTCATAACTCCGCAAGAGGCTTCCAGCCCATAAGCGCTGCCGCCTGTTAGTAATATAGCGTTTATATTTCCAAAGTTATGATGAGGCAATAGCCCGTCTATTTGTCTTGTGCTTGTACCGCCTCCTCTAATATCAATGGATCCGGTTGTTTTGTTACTAAATAGAATTACAGAGCATCCGGTTATGCTTTTGTAATCTGAAAAATGGCCAACCTTAATGCCGTTTATATCTGTAATAAGTCCCATTTAAAGTAAAAAATATCTTATCTGTTTAAGCTGTATATTTTATAAATTTTCAAGAGGGTTTATAATTGAATATGATACTTGACAGGCATTAATAATCCACATAGAATCAAGTCCTTTTTGATGCTAATTCTCTATTAAAGTTGTATATTATGTTAAAGAAGCTGTGTAATATATTCATTTTATTGATGTTTTTGCTTGCATTTACAAGCAGTGCAAAGGATTGCCTTGCAATAAATGATGTAAACGATTTAGACAACATAGGAATCGACGAGCATTTGGGAGATATGATTCCTTTAGATCTTGAGTTTTATGATGCACAGAATCAAAAAGTAGTGCTTAATGATTTTTTTCAGGAAAAAAAACCCGTAGTTCTAAACCTTGTCTATTTCAGTTGCCCCAGGGTGTGCAACTATGCAACAGATGGTGTTGTGGATGTTGTAAACAGAATGTCTTCTTTAAATCTTGGAAGCGATTTTAAGATTTTAACAGTAAGTTTTAATCCAGAAGATGATTTTAAGCAGTCCAGCTCCAAAATCGCGAAATATTATAAGTTGTTAGATGATAGGCATTTCCCTAAAGGAAACTGGCATTTTCTAACCAGCGATTCGCAAGCTATCACAAAACTTACTGAATCTGTCGGCTTTAAATTCAAGAAGGAAGGTGAAGAATTTGCACATCCATCTTCTTTAATTATAATATCGCCCGACGGAATAATATCCAGGTATCTCTATGGTATTCAGCATGAACCAAGGGATCTAAGAA
>Ga0209987_10000669_pt1 | contig 18156 bp, 14 predicted proteins | sample N074metaG_FD_182134 | JGI IMG/M metagenome (GOLD analysis project Ga0209987, IMG submission 182134) | Deep subsurface microbial communities from Kermadec Trench to uncover new lineages of life (NeLLi) - N074 metaG (SPAdes) (version 2) | ecosystem: Environmental > Aquatic > Marine > Ocean trench... | reverse complement strand
TCTATTCATTTTTTTTACCAATAATTAAGTCCAGGATTGGTAGCGCCAATTGAGTTGCCAGCCTTACCGGTTGGGCCTATAGCTCAGTTGGTTAGAGCGCACGCCTGATAAGCGTGAGGTCGGAAGTTCAAATCTTCCTAGGCCCACCATTCTTACAGAGGCGGTCGACGGGACCCATTGGGCTCATTCGGATTTTACGGGGGTGTAGCTCAGCTGGGAGAGCACCTGCCTTGCACGCAGGGGGTCATCGGTTCGAACCCGTTCACCTCCATGGTTTTGACAGCGTTAGAAAAAATTATTGAGTTTTTTTAGTAGCACCCTGAATTTGCCTCAATCGGGCAATCGTTCTTTTACAATTGAATATCAGTTAACAAGTAACTGAAATTTTTGGTCAAGCGCATAAGGGCATACGGTGGATTCCTTGGCGCCAATGGTCGATGAAGGGCGTAGCAAGCTGCGATAAGCTTCGGGAAGCCGCTAACAGGCGTTGATCCGGAGATTCCCGAATGGGGCAACCCGGCACGGGTCATACTGTGCCATTGCTGACTGAATACATAGGTCAGTGAAGACAACCGGGGGAATTGAAACATCTTAGTACCCCGAGGAAAAGAAAGCAAAAGCGATTCTCCTAGTAGCGGCGAGCGAACGGGGAATAGCCTAAACCAGACTGTACGTTAAAACTCGTGGGTGTTGTACGTCTGGGGTTGTGGGACTCAGTTGGGCGGAGCTACGAATCCGCCGGAATGTTACAAAAACACGTTTTAGTTTAACAGGTTGGAAAGCCTGGCCATAGACGGTGATAGCCCGGTGAACGAAAAGGCGTGTTCATTCTGGATTGAGCACCCAAGTACTACGGGACACGAGAAATCTTGTAGGAATCTGGGGGGACCACCCCCTAAGGCTAAATACCTATTGGCGACCGATAGTGAACTAGTACCGTGAGGGAAAGGTGAAAAGCACCCCGGTGAGGGGAGTGAAATAGAATATGAAACCGTATGCTTACAATCAGTGGGAGCACTATATTTCCGGCTTGCCGGAGACAGGTGTGACCGCGTACCTTTTGCATAATGAGCCGTCGAGTTACTTTATTTAGCCAGGTTAAGCCGTTAGGTGGAGCCGTAGCGAAAGCGAGTCTGAACAGGGCGATTAGTTAGATGGAGTAGACCCGAAGCCGGGTGATCTATCCATGGCCAGGATGAAGCGGGGGTAACACTTCGTGAAGGTCCGAACCAGTAGACGTTGAAAAGTCTTTGGATGAGCTGTGGATAGGGGTGAAAGGCCAATCAAACTCGGCAATAGCTGGTTCTCCTCGAAATAGTTTTAGGACTAGCCTTGTATAAGATAGTCTACGGAGGTAGGGCGCTGGATGGGCTAGGGGCCTCACCAGGTTACCAAACCCAACCAATCTTCGAATTCCGTAGGCCGTATTACAGGAGTCAGACTATGGGTGCTAAGATCCGTGGTCGAAAGGGAAAGAGCCCAGACCACCAGCTAAGGTCCCTAAGATAAACTAAGTGGGAAAGGTTGTAGGAATACACTGACAATAAGGAGGTTGGCTTAGAAGCAGCAATCCTTTAAAGAAAGCGTAATAGCTCACTTATCAAGTGTCCCTGCGCCGAAAATGTAACGGGGCTTAAGTTTATCACCGAAGCTGTGGATTGGTTGTGACCTCGGTTGCAACCTCTGGTAGAGGAGCGTTCCATTCTGGACTGAAGCTCGACCGTAAGGACGGGTGGACCGGATGGAAGTGAGTATGACGGCATGAGTAACGATAAAACAGGTGAGAAACCTGTTCGCCGAAAATCCAAGGTTTCCTGAGGAAGGGTAATCCTCTCAGGGTAAGTCGGCCCCTAAGACGAGGCTGAAAAGCGTAGTCGATGGGAAACGGGTTAATATTCCCGTACCACCTTAGTCGCGTTATTAGCGATGGGGTAACGTAGAAGGGTAGTTGATCCGGGTGATGGATGTCCCGGTCTAAGCAGGTAGGAGGAGGATCTTGGCAAATCCGGATCCTCATTCAACTCCGAGACGTGATGGGGAGCTTCTCTTTCGGGAAAAGCGAACTCAATGATCCCATGCTACCGAGAAAAACCTCTAGTGAGTTATTAAGGTGACCGTACTCCAAACCAACGCAGGTGGATGAGGAGAGAATCCTAAGGCGCTTGAGAAAACTCTGGTTAAGGAACTTAGCATATTGGCTCCGTAACTTCGGGATAAGGAGTGCCTCTATTAGGTGAAAGGACTTGCTCCTGGAGCTGAAAGAGGTTGCAGTGACCAGACAGCTGTGACTGTTTACTAAAAACACAGGACTCTGCTAAGTCGTAAGACGACGTATAGGGTCTGACGCCTGCCCGGTGCCGGAAGGTTAAAAGGAGGGGTCAACTTTCGAGTGAAGCTCTGAATTGAAGCCCCGGTAAACGGCGGCCGTAACTATAACGGTCCTAAGGTAGCGAAATTCCTTGTCGGGTAAGTTCCGACCTGCACGAATGGCGTAACAATGGCTGTACTGTCTCAACCAGGGACTCAGTGAAATTGACATACCGGTGAAGATGCCGGTTTCCCGCAACAGGACGGAAAGACCCCGTGCACCTTTACTACAACCTGATATTGAATATTGATTTAGTATGTGTAGGATAGGTGGGAGACTCTGAAGCTGGGGCGCTAGCCTCGGTGGAGTCAACCTTGAAATACCACCCTTATTACATTGATATTCTAACCTCGACCCGTGAATCCGGGCCAGGGACATTGTCAGGCGGGTAGTTTGACTGGGGCGGTCGCCTCCTAAAATGTAACGGAGGCGCGCGAAGGTTCTCTCAGGCTGATTGGAAACCAGCCATCGAGTGTAAAGGCATAAGAGAGCTTAACTGCGAGACCTACAAGTCGAGCAGATGCGAAAGCAGGTCTTAGTGATCCGGTGGTCCCGTGTGGAAGGGCCATCGCTCAACGGATAAAAGGTACGCCGGGGATAACAGGCTTATCGCCTCCAAGAGTCCATATCGACGAGGCGGTTTGGCACCTCGATGTCGGCTCACCGCATCCTGGGGCTGAAGCAGGTCCCAAGGGTTTGTCTGTTCGCCAATTAAAGCGGTACGCGAGCTGGGTTTAGAACGTCGTGAGACAGTTCGGTCCCTATCCGTTGTGGGTGTTAGAGATTTGAGGGGAGCTGCTCCTAGTACGAGAGGACCGGAGTGGACAGACCTCTAGTGTGCTGGTTGTGTCGCCAGATGCATTGCCAGGTAGCTATGTCAGGAAAGGATAACCGCTGAAAGCATCTAAGCAGGAAGCCAACCCCAAAACAAGATCTCTCTTTTCCCTTCGGGGAAACAGTAGACTCCTTGAAGACTACAAGGTCGATAGGCCGGGTGTGTAAGCGCAGTAATGTGTTCAGCTAACCGGTACTAATCAGTCGTGAGGCTTGACCTTTAAATTTTCGGGGGAAGCCGGGTTCGCCCGGCCCCTCCCCTAGTTACTTGTTCAACTGATTTCAATTGTAAACTTATACGTTATCCGTGTATCCATTGCCGGATGACAGCAGGTTTTTTCCCGGTCTTGTTAGCGAGAGGGTCCCACCCGTTCCCATTCCGAACACGGTAGTTAAGCCTCTCAGCGCCGATGGTACTGCACGGGTCACTGTGTGGGAGAGTAGGTCAACGCCGGGAATTTTATTGCCCGCCAGAGTTCACGCTCTGGCGGGTTTTTTTTTCCGGCGAACCGCCGGAGGCTAAATAGAGCAAACTCCACTTGCACTCAACAGGTGTTGGGCATAATTCGAAGAGCGTAGCCATCCGCTTCCCTCGCTAGCGGGCGGCGAAGCGCCAGCCAGTGTGCCGCTGGACCCAAAGTGAAAAGCAACGGCGGATAGAAACAGGTCAAAGGGAAACCCCCTGGCCCTCCTTCAAAGGGTAGGACGGCTCTTCGGAGAAGGGGGGGGGGACACATCACCCCACAATTGAAGCGTTGGGATCAACCTAAAGTTTTCGTGTTATGCAAAGGCTTCTTTTTTAAGGAGAGGTTTTTATATTCGCCCCGCGCGTAGCGGGTCACCAGGCAAAAGAAGCGCTGACCGAGCCGAATTCGTCGAGCTCGCCCTGACCGTTGAATTCCTCGGTGCGGAACACATTGGTGAAGGCCAAGCGAAAACAGTCGATGACCACCACCAGTCCGACATGCAAATCTCCCACAAAATATTTTTTATCGACGCTATGGCTGTGCTCAAAAGTGTTGCCGTCGAGAAAAATATTACGGGCCACCGCCCGGCCTTCGACTCCTGCAAAAACATACCAACCGGTAATTTCCCGAGCCTTAAAAAAATCCGAGCCCTGGGCGCCGGGGCGAATCCGCGGCGGACCGTAGTCCACTTTCAAATTAACCCCCAGCCGCAACATACCGCCCGCTGAAGCGTAGGTGAAGACATTGCCGAGAGCGATGCCCGCGCTGGGCAGAAAATCCAGTTCCAGCCCCTCCTTACCCGGCATGGGCAAAGGCACCTTCCATTTGCGTTCCAGGTTCAACAAAACTCCCACCTCATTGCTCAGCTGGTGGTCCCACCCCTTGGGTTCAATCGTATCAATAAACTCGTGCCAGCTTTTCTGGACAGCCTCGGCCAGCGACCAGGGACCGATCACGCCCAGGTCCAGCTCGTAGGTATCCACCGGGTTATAGGGCCCTGCCCTTTCGGCGATCAAACCAAAGCCCAGGTAAAGCCATCCCGCGTAGGGTCGATCATTTAAAATCAAATCCGATCTGGAAATATCTTCAGGCGTGAAAATATTCTGGCCAAAAATCAAACTGACTTGGCGGGTTTTAAAACCCAGCGCATCCCAGGACAGAGAGTCTGCCAGCAGGCGAGCCGTCGCCACTAAACCGCTTGGGTCCTTGGGGCATTTTTCAGCATCCATAACGGGTTCCCGCGCCACCAGCAAGGACAACCGGCCGCCATTCGTGAAGTGCTTGTCGGAGCCACTTCCCCAGAGATCATTCTCAAGTAAAATATTGAAGGCGAATTGGTTTTCATAACACGCCGGCTCAATGGGCTGGGCACTGGCCAGCGAGGGACCCAGTCCCAGCAGGACACCGAGCAGAAACCGGGTGACGGTCCAGGCAAAACAGGATCGTCTGGGCGCAATTGCGCCAACTATTTTCATAGTGAACGTTTTGGCATTCGGAAAAACATCCCGCTGGGAAATTTCAAATTAAAAATAAAGCCTATCAATTCAGGAGGTTAACATTTTTCATAGGAGGATGCTAATTCGACCCGCATTGCCGAATCTAACGCGAAACACTCTTTAGTAATATTTTAAAAAAATTGACGAAAAACCGCCCTTTTATACCCGGCCAAAGGGCTGAATCCAGGGGCGATCAGCACGTTTTAAAGCACCCATTGGCGGACACTTGTTTTGCGACCCAAAACCCGGTCTAACCCGCCTGTTTTCACCGCCTTTTTCGTTGACAAATAACGCATCTATAGAGAGTAGACTCGCCCGTCATTATTTCTGCGGTTTTCGGCCCCGGGATTCTTTTAATTTATACAGGAAACTGGTGGTTTTTTAAGGGATTACGGGGTAGAATCCGGTAAAGTTTTTCCGAATTCGGGAGTGGTTCTCCAGACACGGCAGACCATTCCTTTTTTTGTCCCGTGATATTTCACTAGGTAAACTCTATGTTGGAATCCTATACAGGAGCGGCGATCCTTCTTTTCATGTCGGTTGCCATTGCCGTAGGCATGTTGGTCGCCACTTCGGTGTTGGGGCCCAAACGCAAATTCGCGGATAAAATGGAGCCATTCGAGTGTGGGGAAAGCCAGATCGTTTCTCCTTACCAGCGTTTTTCCGTTAAATTTTACCTGGTGGCCGTGCTCTTTATCCTGTTCGATATCGAAGCTGTCTTTCTGTTCCCCTGGGCCATCATTTACAAACAACTGGGGCTGTTCGGTCTGATCGAAATGGTGGTGTTCATCGTCATACTGGGCATCGGCCTGATGTATGTGTGGGTTCGGGGAGGGTTGGACTGGGAATGAGTGATACCACCATCATCCAAAAATTAAAAAACCAGTTTGGTGACAGGGTGCTGGAAGACCACACCTTCAGGGACGACCAGACCATCACTGTGAAAAAAGAATGCCTGTTCAACGTGGCAAAATACCTGCGGGATGAACCCTCGCTGGATATGGATTTTTTGATGGACCTGACCGCTGTCGATTACATGGACCGCAAACCGATTCGTTTTGAAGTGGTGTACCATTTCTTTTCACTGCAACACAATCATCGCTTCCGCGTCAAAGTTCCGGTGGATGAAGACGATTGCGTGGTGGATTCGATAACGCCCCTCTGGAAGTCGGTGAACTGGTACGAGCGCGAAGTTTGGGATCTATACGGGATCAAATTCAAGGGGCATCCCAACATGAAACGAATCCTGCTTTATGAGGAATTCAAAGGGCATCCCTTGCGCAAAGATTACCCCATCAACAAACGGCAACCCTTGATCGGCCCCATGAACTGAGGTTTTTGAAAAACAATGATCGTTGACTTGGCAATCACACTGGCCAAAGTATTTTTTATTTTGGCCGTCACCGTTGGCTTCTTCGCCCCTGTGCTCACTTGGGTGGAACGCAAGCAGAGCGCCATCATGCAGGATCGAATCGGCGCCAACCGCGCCGACATCATGGGGTTCACCGCGCTCGGCCTGTTTCACATTATTGCTGATGCCGCCAAAATGTTTTTCAAAGAGGATTTCATTCCGGATGGAGCGAACAAAGTCCTGCACACCCTGGCTCCGGTCATCGCGCTCGTTCCGGCCCTGCTCACCTTCGCCGTGATTCCGTTCGGCGGCCAATACAATTTATTCGGCAAAGAGGTCAACCTGGTGATCTCCGATCTTGACGTCGGACTGTTGTTCGTGTTCGCCATCGCTTCCCTGGCCACTTACGGGTATGTGGTCGCCGGCTGGAGTTCGAACAACAACTGGTCGCTCCTCGGCTCCATGCGCACCGCCTCGCAGATGGTGTCTTACGAAGTGACCCTGGGCCTGACCATCATCGGCGTGTTGATGGTGTACGGCTCGATGCAACTGACGCAGATCGGCGCCGCCCAGGAAAACTTTTGGCATTGGGGATTTTTCCTGCAACCTCTGGGATTTTTTATGTTCATGACGGCTTCCATCGCTGAGAACAAGCGCATCCCATTCGACAATCCGGAGGCCGAATCGGAATTGGTCGCCGGTTATTTCACGGAATACAGCGGACTCAAATTCGGTATGTTTTTCATGGCCGAATTCATTGAGATCGTGACCATCGCCGCCATCGTCACCATTCTGTTTTTTGGCGCGTGGCACATTCCGTTTGTCACCACCGCCACTCTGCTTTCGATTTTCGATTTTCTCGGCACCACCGGTTCCAACCTGGTCCTCATGTTTATTCATGTGGGCGTGTTTTTTACCAAGGTGTTGATCTTTATCTTCATCCAAATGACCATTCGCTGGAGCTTGCCGAGGTTCCGGTATGATCAGATTATGAAACTTGGATGGAAAATTTTACTGCCCCTGGCGTTGGCCAACATCGTGGTCACCGGGGTAGTCATTCTTGCGTTAAGCTAAGGAGCATCTCATGGCTTATTACGTCAAGCGAAATATAAAGATGACCTGGTGGGAACGCATGTACATTCTCGCAATCCTTCATGGCATGCTGGTCACCCTGCGTCATTTCTTTGGAAATTTATTCGGTTTCATTCCGTTTTTACTGGGGCAGAAAAAACATCGGGAGATTTTTACCCTTTACTATCCGGAAGAGACCGCGAAGTACCCGATTGCCTACCGGGGCCGCCCGGTGCTCGCCCTCAACGAGGACAACCTGCCGAATTGTGTGGCCTGCGGGTTGTGCGAAATCGCCTGCCCCGCGTATTGCATTGACATCATTCCGGGTGAAAACAGTGGCAAGCAAAATAAAGTGGAACGTTATCCGATCGCGTTCACGATCGATTATGCGGTATGCATTTTCTGCGGTTTCTGCGAAGAGGCCTGCCCGGAAGAAGCTATTTACATGAGCGACAATTGCGACATCTCCATGCTCGACCGAAAAAAAATGAAATACAACATGGAACAATTGCTGGTCCCCGTCGCAGAATTAAAGGACCGCATGGATTTCTGCAGGGACATGTACGGAAAATGGAACTACTAATATTCTATCCTTTGGCCATTGCGTGCGTCGTGCTGTCGATGCTGGTGGTGTTCAACAGCAGCCCTATCGCGTCCGCGATGTCCCTGATCGGAATGATGTTGTGCCTGGCCGGAGTGTTTGTGGTTCTGCAGGCGCATTTTCTGGCGGCTTTACAAGTCATTATTTACGCCGGCGCCATCATGGTCCTGTTCATGTTCGTCATCATGCTCCTCAATTTGAGCGACGACGACAAGCAATGGGTAGCCCGCGAGCGAAATCTATTTTTGTCCGTCAGCGCCGGCGCTCTGATCCTCGGGGTTCTTTACAAATTCATTGATATCACTTCCGGCACGGAGTTCAATTCGCCAGCCGAGGTGCCGGATACTTTTGGCACCGTCCGCCAGGTGGGCACGACCCTGTTTACGGACTTTGTTCTGCCCTTTGAAGTGGCCTCCATCCTCCTGTTGGTGGCTATGATAGGTGCGGTGGTTTTAGCGAAATCGAAAGTGGACTGACTTATGGTGCCTTTATCTCATTGCCTGATTTTGAGCGCAACCATGTTTTCCATCGGTGTGCTGGGGGTCTTGATCCGCAGAAACGCCATCGTCGTGTTCATGTCCATTGAGATAATGCTCAACGCGGTCAATATTTCCCTGATCGCGTTCGACCGTTACATGAACCAGCATGACGGCCAAATTTTCAGTTTCATGGTGATCGCCGTAGCCGCGGCGGAGGTTTCGGTCGGACTGGCGATTGTGATCGCTGTGTTCCGCAACAAGCCCACGGTGAATCTGGATGAATTCAACCTGATGAAGTGGTAGGGACTTAATGAACTTGTCGCAATTGGCATTTCTAGTACCTCTGTTTCCGTTGATCGGTTCCATCATCAACGGATTTTTTGGGCTGAAAATCGGCAAGAAAGCGGTCAGCGCCATCGCCTGCGGCGGACCAGTGCTTTCCTTCATCGTCACGTTCATCATATGGGTCAGCCTGTTCTCACATCCGGAAGGCACGCCCTTCCCTGAACAAGTCCTCTTCACCTGGATTTCGGCGGGCAATTTAACCGTCGAATTCGGATTTCAGATCGATCCGTTGTCCATGATCATGATGCTGGTGGTGACCGGCGTCGGCTCCATCATCCATATTTATTCGATCGGTTACATGTACGCGGAGTACAGCTACTACCGGTATTTCGCCTACCTCAATCTGTTTTTGTTCTCCATGCTATTGCTGGTCATGGGCAACAACTTTTTGATCATGTTCATCGGATGGGAAGGCGTGGGTCTGTGTTCCTATTTTCTGGTCGGCTATTACTTTGAAAAGAAATCGGCCTGCGATGCCGGGCTCAAGGCGTTCGTGGTCAACCGAATCGGTGACTTCGCCTTCCTGATGGCCATTTTCTTCATTTTCCAGCAGTTCGGATCGATCGATTTCACCACGGTTTTTACCGCCGCTCCCAGCACTTTGATTTACGACGGAGAAACGGTGACGCTCATCACCATGTTTCTATTCATCGGCGCCACCGGCAAGTCGGCGCAGATTCCGCTTTACACCTGGTTGCCGGACGCCATGGAAGGCCCGACCCCGGTCAGCGCGCTCATTCACGCCGCCACCATGGTGACCGCCGGTGTCTATATGGTGGTGCGTTGCAACGCCCTGTTCAACCTGGCGCCGCTCACCATGATGATCATCGCACTGGTCGGTGGTGGCACGGCCTTGCTCGCAGCGACGATCGGCACCTGTCAATTCGATATCAAACGGGTGCTGGCCTACTCCACCGTCAGCCAGATCGGCTACATGTTCCTGGCGTGCGGCGTCGGGGCCTACACTGCGGCTATTTTTCATCTGGTCACTCACGCATTTTTCAAAGCCTGCCTGTTCCTCGGTTCCGGCAGTGTGATCCACGGCATGCACCATGAGCAGGACATGCGCAAGATGGGTGGATTGAAAGACCATTTCCCCATCACCTATGTCACGTTCCTGATTTCCACCATTGCCATTGCCGGAATATTTCCATTTTCCGGGTTCTTCAGTAAGGATGAAATCCTCTATCACGCTTTAATGGACGGCAATGTTATTTTCTGGGGCATGGGAGTCCTCGGGGCGTTCATCACCGCGTTTTACATGTTCCGCCTGGTGTTCATGACCTTCCACGGGCCTTCGCGAGTGGCCCCGGACGTGCATCCTCATGAGCCGCCGGCGGTGATGACCCTGCCGTTGATCGTGTTGGCAGGACTGGCTCTGGTTGGCGGATTGCTGGGCATTCCGCTCATCAAAGGCTGGCACGTTTTGCACAATTATCTGGAACCGGTTTTATATTTCGATTTACCGGCGGCCCTGCATGCTTCCGAACAAATGCTGGCGGACCATGGGCACTACGTGTCGTTCGCCGAATTGATTCACGAACATGAGCACCAGAGCCACAATGCCTGGCTGGAAGTTTTCCTCATGATTTTTTCGGTGGGTGTGGCCCTGGCGGGGATTTTCCTCGCTTGGTTGTTTTATATCAAAATGCCTCACCTGCCCGGCAAGCTGGCTAAAGGCCAATGGGGATTTAAAATGGTGCAAAATAAATATTATGTGGACGAATTTTATAACGAGACGGTGGTTAAACCCATCATTAAAAGTTCCTTCTTTCTTTGGAAAGTAGCGGATTCATGGGGTATCGATGGCTTGGTCAACGGCGTGGCTCAGGCCATCCATATGCTCAGCAAAGCGGCCCGGGAGTTTCAATCCGGATTCGTACGGAATTACGCCATGTTCATGGTGGTGGGGTTCATCCTTTTATTGATTTTTATCTAGTCGGCTGACATGTTTTTAACATTTCTGACATTTTTACCGATGGCCGGGGCTTTGGTCCTGGCGTTCATCCCTAAGGAAAAGGTAGAGACGATCCGGCAGACCGCTCTGGCCATCGCCGTAGCCGACTTCCTGCTTTCCCTGCATTTATATGCCGACTTCGATCTCTCCAGTTCGGGCATGCAATTCCAGCAGGATGTCATCTGGATTCAGGACTGGGGTGTCAGCTACCATATCGGGATCGACGGCATCTCGCTTCTGCTTTACATCATGACCACTTTCCTCACCGCCATTTCCATTCTGGCATCCTGGAACATCACCAAGCATGTGAAGGAATACATGATGGCCATGCTGGCCCTTTCGACCGGCATGCTGGGCGTTTTCATTTCTCTCGACTTTTTCCTGTTCTACGTTTTCTGGGAATTCCAGTTGGTGCCCATGTATTTCATCATCGGCGTTTGGGGCGGTCCCCGCAGAATCTATGCCACCGTGAAATTTTTCCTCTACACCGCGTTTGGCTCGCTACTCATGCTGGTGGCGATCATCTGGATTTATTTTCATTTCCACCAGACCGTCGGCGTCTTCACCACCGACCTGATGCTGATCACGGAACAAATCAATCTCAACCTGACCGAGCAAAAATGGTTGTTCATGGCGTTTTTTCTGGCCTTCGCCATCAAGGTGCCAATGTTCCCCTTCCACACCTGGCTCCCGGACGCCCATGTGGAAGCTCCAACTGCCGGCAGTGTGATTTTGGCCGGGGTCTTGCTGAAGATGGGCACTTACGGGTTCCTGCGCTTCAACCTGCCATTATTTCCCTTCGCCAGCAATGAATTCTTTCCCCTGATTGCGGTCTTGTCCGTCATCGGTATCATTTACGGGGCGCTGGTGGCCATGGTGCAGACCGATTTGAAAAAACTGATCGCCTATTCCAGCGTCAGCCATCTTGGTTTCGTCATGCTGGGCATTTTTACGTTCAACCATTACGGTTTGCAGGGCGCACTGTTGCAAAACATCAATCACGGCATCACCACCGGGGCGCTCTTTTTGCTGGTGGGCATGATTTACGAGCGCCGGCATACCCGGTTGATTTCTGAATTCGGCGGCCTCGCCAAGGTCATCCCAAAATTCACGGTCTGTTTCATGATCATGACCCTGTCTTCCATCGGGCTTCCCGGAACCAACGGCTTCGTGGGAGAGTTTCTGATCCTGCTCGGTCTGTTTCAAGTGAGCTTCATATACGCCATGCTGGCGACCACAGGCGTAATTTTTGCCGCGTGTTACATGCTGTGGATGTTTCAACGGGTCATGTTTCTGGAGCTCAAAAATCCAAAAAACGAGGACATGGAAGACATGACACCGCGGGAAATGACCATCATGGCGCCCTTGATCATTTTGGTTTTTTGGATCGGTTTTTATCCCAAGCCCTTTACCGAAACGTTCGATGCTTCTATCGAACACTTAATCACCCGGGTGGACCCTGCCAATTTTCAAGGCCCTCCGGTGGAACACGGCGCCGCGCCCAAAGTTTTGGAGTTTGCGAAACTCAAGGGTGATGAGTCCGGCAACTTGAATTAGAGAAGATATAATGGATCCCATTCCAGCTCCCGAAATTGATTTGATCAGCCTGGCACCGGTTCTGGTGCTGAGTGTTTTTGCCATGGGCGTCCTGCTGTTGGACCTGTTCGCCGGAAAAAACAAATCGGGACTGGTCTTCGTCAGCTTGATCGGCCTCCTCATGGCGGCAATCAGTTCTTTCGCCAAAACCGGCCTGCCGGTACACTCGTTCGGCGGCAGTTATGTGGTGGACCACTTGTCGGTCTGCTTCACCATGATTTTCTGCATGAGTTCGGCCCTGGCCATTCTCCTATCCGTGGAATACAACAAGCGGGTCAAAATCAAAATTGGTGAGTATTACAGCCTGATTCTGTTTTGCACCGTCGGCATGATCCTCCTGGCTTCATCCACGGATATGATCATGATCTTCCTGGGAATCGAAATCGTTTCGATCTGCCTGTACGTGATGGCGGGCATCAGGCGCGACGATCCAAAGTCCAACGAAGCCTCCCTTAAATATTTTTTACTGGGAGCGTTCGCCACCGGGTTCCTGCTTTATGGGATGACCCTGTTGTATGGCACTACCGGCACCACCAAACTGGTCGAAATCGGCAGACTGCTGAGCACCGGAGAAGTCTCTTCTTCGCAACCGCTTCTGATGATGGGCGTGGTCCTGCTGGTGATCGGCTTCGGGTTCAAGGTAGCTTCGGTGCCATTCCACATGTGGGCTCCGGATGTTTATCAGGGCGCGCCTTCGGCTGTGACCGCCTTCATGGCAGTGGGCCCCAAAGCCGCGGCATTTGCCGCGTTCTACCGGGTGTTTGCGGAAAGTTTTCAGGCACTCGCGCCTTCCTGGGGCATGATATTGAGTGTGGTGGCCGTCCTCACCATGTTTGTGGGCAACCTCGGCGCCATTCTGCAGACCAACATCAAACGCCTGATGGCTTATTCCAGCATTTCCCACGTCGGCTACATTTTGATCGCCATCATCGCCGGAAATTCTCTGGGAAGCGCCAGCCTGTTGTTTTACATGCTGACCTACACCTTCATGATTTTTGGAACCTTCGGCATCATCATCCTGGTGGGCCGGGAGGGGGAAGAAAACCTGGAGCTGGAAAATTACGCCGGGTTGGGGTTCCGTCATCCCCTGCTGGCAATGTGCATGAGTATTTTTCTTTTATCCATGGGTGGCATGCCGCCTTTGGCTGGATTCATCGCCAAGTTTTATATCTTTCAGGCCGCCTTGAATGAGGGTTACGTCATCCTCGTGGTATTCGCGGTTCTCAACAGCGTCATTTCCCTCTATTACTATCTGAAGGTCATCGTCTACATGTACATGAAAGAGCCCACATCGGACCTGAAAATTTCCATGACCCCCATCACCGTCATGGTGGTCGTCATCTGCGTGTTCGCGACTCTGGAACTGGGCCTGTTGCCCGGACCGGTCATTTCCCTCGCCTCTCCCTAGGCACCGGGCGCGACGACGCTCCACGGCTTGACCACTGATTTCTGCCCCCGAACCGAATTGATTCTGATAGAATCCTGATAGCAGTTCAGCCTTTTTAAATACCCGCTACCTAAGGAACGACTCATGAAAATGCATCATCTCTCTCCGGAGGATGTGAAAAAAATTATGGACGTGGTCCGGGATGTGACCAAATCCGGTGAATACGCCACCGATAAGATGGACGAAATATTCAAGCTTTCAGGTGTGAACGGAGCTAAATTCATTGAATGTAAAAATCATCCCATCCAGGCGGAGCATACCAACTTCGAAATAGTTCCCGAGACGGGAGTCCGCTTTTTTGATCCATTCGATTTGTTTACGGAGGGGATTTACAAGACCATCGACGGCTGGTCGCTGTGGACCACCGACAATTTAAAAGAGCCCTGGGACTACGACGAGTAGTCTCACAGGGCTCTCAAATAACGGGAAGATCAATTTTCACAACCTGGTGATGCGGGGCTTGGGTGCCGGCATCGCCTTTTATTTTAACTACACCTTTTTGGCGGCGGCGGCGGCCTTCTCAGCTTGCTCCGCCTGATCTTTGGCGAAATCGTAACTGCCCTTACGCGGCAAAGAAGACGTGAACGCCTCGGCCTTTTCCTTCATGGCCAGATCCTTGGCTTCGCCCTCCTCCTGCGCTTTTTCGCGGGCCAGCTTTTCTTTTTCCTCATCCGTCAGGTTCTCATCAATCTGCTCAGTCTGCTCGGTATCAGTCGCGGTTTCGCCTTCCGTAACCTTATCGGCCTCCTCCGCTTCCTTCATGGAGGTTTTGAAATTCTTGATACTGCGCCCAAACGCACTGCCGATCTCCGGCAATTTACCCGCGCCAAAAATAATCATGATGATGACCAGAATGATCATCAACTCAGGAAACCCTATTCCCATCATGGTGGCTATCCTCCCGTGGATATAAAAAAATCAAGGGCGGCGTAAGCACACCCCAAGAAAATCCCAAAACTCATTGAGATGGCTCAGTTTAGCTTTTTTCCGCCATAAAATACAAGGACAAATCACAGAAAATCCCGCCCCGAGCCCAATTTTCAGGAAAAACCCTCGAAAACCTTCTATTTTAAAGCCGCTCCATGCGGCCAGCGTGCCGCTGGACCCAAAAGACCAAAATTTGGCATCGTGCCCAACACCTGATGAGCCCACGACCGAGCCAAGGCCCATTGCCTCCAGGTGCAACCTGGTTAGGCGTCCCTGAGGGCCTGGATGGCTTTGGTGTAGTCTTTGCTGTGGAACACGGCGGAACCGGCGACGAGCACGTTGGCGCCGGCTTTTTTGATGGCTCCGGCGTTCTCCGGTTTCACTCCACCATCGACCTGCACATCCAATTCCACGCCCGATTCGTTCAACGTGTTGCGGAGCAGTTCAATTTTACTCAACACCTGCGGGATGAAGGACTGGCCACCAAATCCCGGGTTGACCGACATCAGCAACACCAGATCCGCATCCTCAATAATTTCGTCGAGCGAGAACAACGTGGTGCCGGGATTGAGCACCACCCCGGCGCGCACGCCCTGGTCCTTGATGAGTTGCACCGTGCGGTGCAGGTGCGGACAGGCCTCGGCATGCACCGACAAAATATCTGCGCCCGCGGAGGCAAACTCCGGAATATATTGATCGGCGTTTTCGATCATCAGATGAACGTCGAGCGGCAGTTCGGTCACTTTGCGAAGGGATTCCACAACGATCGGACCGATGGTGAGGTTGGGAACAAAATGCCCATCCATCACATCGACATGAATCCAATCGGCACCCGCGTCTTCGACCGCTTTGACTTCATCGCCCAACCGGCTGAAATCGGCGGCAAGAATCGAAGGTGCAATTTTTACCATGGGAAACCTCAAAAAAGAATGGACCCGAACGCAGAATGGCCCGAGTGTGGAGACCATCGAAAAATCGTTGCTGAGAATAACACAAGCAGGCAATCCAGCGCCATCCAAAAACCCCCAGCGTGCCGCTGGACCCAAATAGCTGACGCTTAGTATCATTGCCAGCAATGGTTGAACGTATTATCAAGTCAGGACTCATTTAGCCCCGGCGCTTCGCCGGCAGGGTGGTCAACCGCCCTTGTAGTCTATATAATCATCCCATTAACTTTCTCGACGGGAACCATGAATCATGATTTTTAATGGCTGTAAATGGACCGCCCTCATTTTAGGGATCACCCTGTTGACCGCCTGCTCTGCTGAGGAACGGTCGCCGGTGCGGCGCACCCAATTCATCATGGGCACGCTGGTCGAAATCACCGTCTCCCATGCCGATGAAAAGGTCGCGAACCTGGCCATGACGCAGGCTTTCGATGAAATGCGGCGCATCGAAAAATTGATGAGCACTTATCTTCTCGATTCGGAAATTTCCCAACTCAACCGTTCGGCCGGCGGGACGGCGCTGGCCCTCTCACCGGAAGTGGTTGAAGTATTACGCGAGGCCGTCCGCTGGGGGGAGGCGTCCGCGGGCGCTTTTGATGTCACCATTGAGCCGGTGGCACGGCTTTGGAATTTTGATGAAGAAGAACCGCAGGCCCCCGAACCGGAACGGTTGCAGAGAGCGTTGACCCGGATCAATTACCGGGATATTGAAATTGAAAACGACCGGGTTCGATTGGCCCAACCGGGGATGGCGGTCAATCTCGGCGCCATCGCCAAAGGCTACGCGGTGGACCGCGCGGCGGCCCTGTTGCGCGGCCTCGTGCCCAACGGCATCATCAACGCGGGCGGCGACTTGACCGCCTTTGGCAGGCGCAACCCGGAGGATCCGTGGATCATCGGATTGCAACATCCCCGTGAGCCCAATAAAGTGCTCGCTTCCTTCGCCGTCGAGAAGCGCGGCGTCGCCACTTCCGGCGATTACCAGAAATATTTCATCCGGGATGGCGTCCGTTACCATCACATATTGAATCCCACAACTGGCTTGCCCGCACGCGGACTGACTTCCGTCACCGTTATAGCGCCCAGCGTCATGCAGGCCGATGCCCTGGCGACAGCGGCCTTCGTGATGGGCGCGGAGAAAGGCCTCGCCTGGCTGGACAACCTGCCGGAGGTGGAAGCCCTGGTGGTGCTGGCGGATGGAAACTTGCGATTCACCAACGGGTTTCAAAAGCAACCGCGATTCAGTTTGCGATGACCGCGTCACGCGCGGTGGCGCGACGGTTGGAATCGTTTCAACAGTAACGAATTGCTCACCACGCAGACCGAACTGACGGCCATGGCCGCGGCGGCGAACAGCGGTTGCAGGAGCACGCCATATAACGGAAACAACACCCCGGCGGCAATGGGAATGCCCAGAATATTGTAGAAAAAAGCCCAGAACAGGTTTTGTTTGATCTTCGAGAAAGTTTTGCGGCTCAACTCAATCGCGTCGCCCACGGCGTGAAGGTCCGAGGTCATGAGCGTGATGTCCGAAGTCTCCATAGCCACATCGGAGCCCGACCCCATGGCGATCCCGATATGCGCCTTGGCCAGCGCCGGCGCGTCGTTGATGCCGTCGCCCACCATGGCGACATGGCGTCCCTCGGCGATGAGTCTTTGCACCTCGGCCGCCTTGTCCCCCGGAAGCACCTCGGCCAGAACGCGTTCAATGCCCAGTTGTTCGGCCACGGCCTGGGCGGTGCGCGCGTGGTCGCCGGTGATCATCATCACCTCCAGGCCTCTGGCCTTCAGCTCCTTCACCACGCTCTGCGCATTCGGTTTGATTTGATCCGCCGTCGCCAGCAATCCCACGACCCGGTCTTGCACCCGGAACAGCAGTGCCGTCTTGCCCTGCCGAGAAAATTCCTCCACCTGCGCCCGCACTGCCGAAACATCATATCCCGATTCCACCATGAGCCGCAGGTTTCCCAAAGCGACTTCCATGCCATCCACTTGCGCCTGCACACCGAAGCCCGGCAGGGCTTTGAAATCGCTGAGGGGCAACAGGTTCAATTGGCGCTGTTCCGCCTCGCGCACCACCGCTTGGCCCAACGGGTGCTCCGATCCCTTTTCCAGGGAAGCGGACAACGTCAGCAGGCGGTCCGCATTCATTTTCGATGCTGGGTCGATCCACACATCGGTCACAGCGGGCCGGCCCTCGGTCAAGGTACCGGTTTTGTCGAACAGGATGGTGTCCAAATACTGCGCCTGTTCCAGGATTTCCCCGCCCT
>Ga0209987_10000665_pt1 | contig 18224 bp, 14 predicted proteins | sample N074metaG_FD_182134 | JGI IMG/M metagenome (GOLD analysis project Ga0209987, IMG submission 182134) | Deep subsurface microbial communities from Kermadec Trench to uncover new lineages of life (NeLLi) - N074 metaG (SPAdes) (version 2) | ecosystem: Environmental > Aquatic > Marine > Ocean trench... | reverse complement strand
GGACAAGCGTCAGTATACGCTCGGATCAGCATTTGCGGAAGGAAAAACGGGCTAAGTCCAGGACTAGCCTTTTTATCCGGAGGTGATTTCGTTAAAATTTTTGGCAAAGAAAATTTGTCGAGATCCTGTTCGGCACGGGAAGCAGCTGACTCACGGGTTATCATCGGCAGATGTGTCAGATACCTGCCGTCATGGCAATATCAGGGAGAGTTCGAGCAATGAGAATACGCCACCTACGACGGCGCTCCGGCCACATTCGCAGGTCGCTACTGATCGGGATCTGTGTCACACCACTGTTGGCTGGTGGTAGCGTACGGGCGGTCGAGGTTATTCCACTGACGGTCATCGATGCCTACGCTCCAACCGCTCTGTGGGTGCGAGTCTTTATCAACTACTACATGCCCGAAGTCGACCGTCGACTAGCCGAAACGGGTAATTACGAAATCGATTGGAACAGGGCCTTCGGTGGTACCGTGGCGAAAACCGGGGGGGTTCTAGAGGCCCTTCAATATGGCCTGGCCGATATCGGCATTATCACGTCGCCGTTTCATCCCGATAAGATTCCCTTCTTCAATATCAGCTATGTGACGCCGCTGGTCACGGCGGATATCGGGCTCGTCGCGAGAACTGTCGATGAGTTGGTCGAGCGATATCCTGAACTGCGCAACCGAATGTTGGAGGACTATAACCAGGTAATCTTGACTGCTGCCGGTGCGATCGATACCTACCAGGTGCTGATGTCGGAGCCCATCGAATCGCTCGATGATTTCCGAGGCAAGAAAATCTGCGGTGTCGGTCTGAATCTACGTTACGTTCAGGGACTAGGCGCCGCTGCGGTCAGTAGCAATCTCGGCGACTTCTATAACAATATTGCGACCGGCCTTACCGAAGGTACCATCGTATGGGCAGAGGCTGCCGTTGCGTACAAGCTCTACGAAGTCGCGCCCTACATGATCGACATTCGCCTGGGCGCGGTGACTTCCAAGGTCATCAGCATGAACCGACGCACCTATGAGCGGCTCCCTGAAGAAGTGCGCGATGTGATTATGTCTACGGCGACAGACTACCGAGATGAGTTGGCACGGGAAACAGACCGCCGGGCAGAGACCAGCAGGCACGAGTTCGTGGCGCGGGGCGGCACGATCGTGCCGTTAACCGACGAGCAGCGTCGTGAATGGGCTGACAGCCTGCCCAATATGGCTCAAGAATGGGCCGAGGATCTCGAGCAGCGTGGTCTGCCAGGCAGGCAGATTCTCCGAGACTACATGGACATTATGCGCGCGAATAATCAGCCTATCGTCCGGCACTGGGATCGTGAATGATGAGTGCCGAGTCGCGGGGTACTAAACGTTCGTCGATAGAGTTACTAACCACTGGTTTCTCCGGCTTGGTCGCTGGCCTCAATAGTGTCGGTACCGCGTGGATCTTCGCGCTAATGGTGTTAATCAACATCGACGTGCTGGCCCGCTACCTGTTTAACGCACCGATACAAGGGGTAGCCGAGATCGTTGAGCTGTCTATCGTTGGCATCGTGTTCCTGCAGATTAGCGACGCGGTTAGAGCAGGGCGCCTCATTCGCTCGGATGGCGTGTATCTCCAGATATTGAAGCGTCGTCCGAGGCTTGGCTATTTGTTGGGCGTTATTTTCGACGTTGCCGGCGCGATTTTCTTCGTGATGATACTAATGGGCGCCGTACCCAGGCTCATCGAGGCTTACGAACGAAGTTATTTTGCCGGCAATGTAGGCTTGTTCACCGTTTCGGTTTGGCCGATACGTCTGATTCTGGTCGTCGGCTGTATCGTTGTGGCGATCCAGTTTCTAGTACTCGCCTGGCGGAATTTAAAGGTATTTCGCAGCGCTAGAGGAGCGCCCGAATGACCGGTCTCGAAGTTGGACTGTTCTCGGTCGTCGCGATTCTGGTTCTGATCTACGCCGGCCTATATGTCCCCGTCGCGCTCGGGCTTGTGTCATTCGTCAGCGTTTGGATGCTACGAGGTAGTATCGAAGCGCCGATCTATCTGCTAACGCTGGCCGCGTCCAACAGCCTGGAAGACTACGTTTTTGGGGTCATCCCGTTGTTCGTATTAATGGGACTGTTGGTTAGTCACAGCGGGTTGGGCCGTGACATCTACGACGTCGCTAATTTTATGCTACGTAGGCTTCGCGGCGGCTTGGGGGTTGCGACGGTCGCCGCGAATGCCGCGTTCGCCGCCATCACCGGCGTGAGCATTGCTTCAGCGGCAGTCTTTACGCGCGTGTCGGTTCCGGAAATGATGCGCTACGGTTACAAACCACGATTTGCGGTCGGTGTCGTCGCCGGTAGTTCCGTACTCGGGATGCTGATTCCGCCGAGCGTCATGTTGATCATCTATGCGTTGATTACTGAGCAGTCCGTGGCCGATATGTTCAAGGCTGGAATCATGCCGGGCATCGTGCTGTCTCTCGCGTATACCGTTGCAATCATCACGATGGCCTATGTTTTCCCTGACTATATCGGCGGGCAGGACGAGGCCTCGAAGGCTGCGCAGCGTCAGCAGGCGGCCATGTCCTTGAAGGAACTTTCGGCTAAAATGGCGCCACTGGTGATCCTCATCCTGTTGGTGCTCGGCGGCATCTACGGCGGATTCTTCACGCCGACAGAAGCCGGAGCCGTAGGTGCTCTCGGCGCGCTAATAATTTCTCTGATCAAACGCAAGCTGAATCGAAGCGCGCTGTGGAAGGTTCTCGTTGAGACGGGACATATCACCGCCTCAATATTGATGTTGATCGTCGCGGCGACGATGTACAGTCGGATGCTGGCCTTATCCGGTTTGCCTAGCGATCTCGGTGAGTGGATCTCGCAAGCGAATCTCGGGTTGTACGGAATCCTGACGATTTACGTGATCCTTCTGATTTTGATGGGGACAATTCTGGACACCACGTCGATCATTCTCATTATGGTGCCGCTGTTTGTTCCAGTGATGGAGCCGTATGGCATTAGTCTGGTTTGGTTCGGCATCGTCACGATTGTGGGTGCGGAAATCGGGCTGCTGACGCCGCCGCTCGGCATCGCCTGTTATGTGATCAAGACGACGCTTGCAGATGAAGATCGTATTTCCCTATACGATATATTTGCCGGCGCATTCCCGTTTGCAGTCATCATGCTGGTCGTATTGATTCTGTTAATCGTGTATCCGTCGATCAGCCTGGTTCTCGTTTGATCCGCCGTATGGCGATGGCGATAATTGCCGCGTCGCGTGGAAGGGGCTGCAGCAGATCGATGGCTTACCTGACGACACAGCCGTAGGTTTTAACCGTTTCTCCCAGCAGTGCGTAGAACCGTTGTGAGCTTACGGGCACGGTAAAGGTGACGGGGTCAGTCGTCACTAGATTGATGACCATATGACTGCCGTCTGCACTGATCTCGAAGCGCTCGTCGACCGTTGCTTCCCCGCTCAACGGTATGCCGGTTCTGTCGAAGTAAGGCCAGTTGATTTTCGTCGTTCGCACGACGAGCGTTTTATCTTTCCAGTGTCCGACCGAGTAGCCTAACGGACCTGCCGGGCGCTCGGCAGCTTCCGTATTCTCGCCGATATAGATAGTTCGCACGACGTCGTTCTCTTGGATGTAAACAGTGATTCGATTATTACCCTCGACAAAGCGCATGGGATGAGGGTTGGACATTGTGGACGGCATGCCGGGCTTGACGCATGCTAAGGCAGGATCGTCTTGCTCTCTGTCGTAGGCGGCCAGCAAAGCTTCTGCCGCTGCAGTCAGCGAGATATCGCTTCTGCCGCCGGCGCGCGCATCGGGATCGATACTCCAGACTTGGAAAAGGCTGCGCTCCGAGTTATTCGTCTGCAGGGATAAGTCGGCGCCATCGACAGTATCGGACCAGCGTGTTGGGCGGTTCGGCAGCATGACAGCTTCGCTGCCATCGGGCAGCAGCATGTTCGTTACCAGCATCTCATTGGGGCGAATGGTGGAGACCAGGCCCGCGATCCTGACATGATCGCCAACATGAAAAAGCTCTTTACCGAGTCCGGTGTAGCGGGCGAGCATATAGGTGGAACCGCCCTCGAGTTTCCAAAGCGCCTCTTCGCCCGCGGCTGACATCGCGTTCATAGTGAACGTGACATGTGGATTGCGCCAATCGACCTGGAGTATTTCAGCGTCCATCTCGATGACATCCTGTCCATAATGCGCGCGTGAGTGGTGGGCGAACGCGACGATTGGTGTTATCGAAGCCGCGAAAAGAGCGACGCTGATTCGAGCTATGACGTTAGTATTATTCATTTCTTTGCAAATTCAGTAAGAGTGCGAACGCGATCGTTAGGAGAAGTCTGGAGACCCGGTTGGCTCAGTGTCGAGGGGCTAGTGCTCGCCCGGCGTCGACATTAGCATTTCGTACGCGCCGGCGACGTTCCCTGCGCGCGAGTACTCGTACTCGATGAGGTGACTGTAGTCCTCGAGCAATATAGTTTCGACCAATTCCTCTTCGTTTCTGCCGGCCGCTATGCCCGCCGAGACGGCTGTATAGAGATCCTCCATATAACGAGCCTGTTCCGACACCTGTGCCTTGGTACCTGGAGACTCATGGCCCGGCACGATGATATCGAAGTCCAGCGCTTCAACCCTTCTCAACGACTCGACCCAGTCCGGTAGGTAACCACCGTCGAGTACCGTACGCGCCGGGCGATTCGGTGTCAGGAAGTCGACGGTGTAAATCGTCCGCTCGGCCGGAAACAGAACGACCGTCATGTCGTCGGTGTGATTACGGCCGGTGTAATGTAATTCAACTTTTTTTCCGCCGAGAGTAATGACAGCATGATTCGAGTAGTAGAGATCCGGAGGCCGAACAGTTGGACCGCCGAACCTTGCAGCCCATATCTCGGCGCGAGTTAGAGAGCCGTTGCCATTCACGTCGAGTTGCGCGAACGCAGTCACAGCAGAGCCGTCAGCCTCGGATTCCTGGATCATGCCATCGCCGTTCGCGTCCCAGAGTTGCTCGCGCGGCAGCAGCGGCGCATCGTCCGCTGGGCGTTGCAGGTTCTCGCGCATGTTTTCATGCCCGATAAACGTAGCCGTATCGGCAAAAACATCGCCACCGCCTGCGTGGTCATTGTGACTATGGCTGTAGATCACATATTTGACCGGCAAACCGAAGCGTTCGTCGAGTTGCTCTTTCAACCAGGCGGCGAGCTCCGGGTTTGTGGGATCAATGACGATAATGCCATCCGTGGTCACCAAAAACATGCCGATGTGCCGGATTTGCCTGAAGCGGTACAGGTCGCCCGTCACGTTAGTGATCTCGCGTTCGGGTTCGTTCCCACCCATTCCCATACCCTGCGCAAAGCTTAGCGTGGTGATGCTACAGCCCATGGTTGCGATGACGACGGCCAGATGATTCTTTTTCGACGGCATATCAGTCACCCTTTTGTAATTTGAAAGTTAACGGCATATGAGCCCTAGTTTCTAGAACTCATCCGGATCATCGGCCCCTATTTATAATGCAAGAAACTCCTTCACGATCGCGTCGCCGACTTCCGGTGTTGAGTTGCGTCCGCCCAAATCTTTCGTTCTGACTTCCTTCGCGACCAGTACGTTTTTGACAGCTTTCTGCACATCCGCGGCGGCATCTTCTTCGCCAATGTGATCGAGCATCATGCGTGCGGATTCGATCGACGCTATCGGGTTGACGATGTTCTTGCCCTCATACTTTGGCGCCGAGCCGTGTATTGGTTCGAACATCGACGGGAAACGTCTTTCTGGATTGATGTTGGCACCTGCGGCAATCCCCATACCTCCTTGCAGCATGGAGCCCAAGTCCGTGATGATATCTCCAAACAGATTGGATGCCACGATGACATCAAAGGATTGCGGATTCTTTACAAACCACATAGTTATCGCATCGACCAGCGCCATGTTGGTCTTGATATCCGGATATTCGCCGGCAATTTTTCCAAACACGGAATCCCAGAAGACCATGGAGTAGTTCAAAGCATTGGACTTCGTACAGTTGGTCACCAAGCCAACCGGGTCCTTATCACCGAGTTTTTTTCGCTTACGGGCGATCTCGAAGGCATAACGCATGACCCGCTCACAGCCCTTGCGGGTGAAAATACCGGTTTGGGCGGCAAATCCTTCCGGCGTGTCGGGCATGAACAAACCGCCAACGGCTGCGTACTCTCCCTCGGTGTTTTCCCTCACCACCATCATGTCCACCGTTTCCGGCGTGGCTGTTCTCAGCGGCGTTTCCACACCGGGGTACAACTGAATGGGCCGTAGATTGACGTACTGGTCAAACCCCTTTCTTATCTGGAGCAACAGGAGCAGGGAGATGTGGTCCGGCACCTTGGCGGCGTCGCCGATGCAACCAAGAAAAATCGCGTCAGTATCCTTCAGTAGATCGAGTACGTTCTCCGGTCCCATCTCGCCGTGCTTCAGATAGTAGTCGCAACTCCAGTCATACTCGTCAAAACTTATACCGAAACCGAACTTGTCGGCCGCGGCCTTGAGTATCTTGACGGCCTCCCTGGCGACCTCTTTGCCGACGCCATCTCCGGGAATGTTCGCAATGTGATAGTTCTTCATATTCTCCCGCTCTTCGAGTGTGTGTAGTGACACCAGGCCTCACGGCCCGGTAAGGCAAGCGCATTATTTGACAGACGAACTGAGTTCGACGATGGCCTGTAACGGCCTATGCGGATTCTGTCTTGGCAGCTTCTCGTTTTTCCATATAGACTGCCAGCTCGCCTTGCCGAGTGTGCAGCGTGTGCAGCCAACGTTGTCCACCGGACGTGAAACCAGCCCAATAGCCTATCTCGACTATCTCCGGTTCCGTGAATTCGGCGTGCAGATCGCTCCAGAGTGCATCGTCCGCCAGATCCGGGTTCCAGAGTACTGCATCGGTATAACGCAAAGCGACCTTTTCGCGCTGAGTGAATCGGTCGGACTGCAGATAGTTTTCCAGTTCGTTTAACCTGTTCGTTGGGTCCTGCTTCGCCTCACGGGCGATGCCTTGGTTACTTCAGTATTCGCAGTTAAGACTACGAGCAATGTAGTAGCGTGTCAGCTCCTTCAGCTCCGTCTCAATGACACCTGCGTTGGTCTTTTTATTAAACAATAATTTTCGTGTCACGGTGAACGCCCGCATCACGTCTGGTTGGTGCGCCCGAATAGACTGATTCTCCGGGCCCGGGCGTCCTCTTTCAATCGACTCTTCGAGCCATTCTCGAACTTCCAAGTCGTCTATTTCATCCGGTGCCAAATAACTTATCCGTGCCATTTCGGTCTTTCCCTCGTCTAGATCGCACTCTGTCGACCGAAACTGTAAGAGTCGGCAGAGCCCGGGTCAATGGAGATGAGCGGAATTGAGGCTTCCGATCAGTAGTTCATCCCGCAGCCGATCAATTCATCGGTCGGGAACTTCGTTATGACCTCTACGCCGGTCTCCGTCACGACGACCTCATCCTCTAAGCGCACTCCGTCATAGCCCACGCCGGCATAAGTCTCCAGAGCGAAAACCATTCCGGGCTTGATCTCGACCGGATGCTCCAGGCTGTAGGCGCGCGAGATGATAGGGAATTCCCAAAGCCCGACCCCCAAGCCATGGCCGTACTGTAGCCCGAAGACTTCATGCTCGGACCCCGCACCCATGGTCTTCGCGTCCGGCCAGACAGTACATACATCGGCGCTTGTACGGCCCGGCTTCACGGCGTCGATACCCGCTAGCTGATAATCCAGGCAGCGTTGATGTATGTCCTTTTGCTTCTGACTGGGCTTGCCGCAGCAGAAACAGCGGTACACGCAGGTGTGGTAGCCGTTATACATCATGACGATATCCATGAAGATCATGTCGCCAGGTTGGATCAATCGATCCGAGCTCAGGTGAGGATGGGGGTGGGTCCTGTTACCCGTCGTCACCTGGACGTTGTGCACCCACTGGGCTCCGAGTCGATGCATTTCGTAAGCGGCAACGGCCTGTAGATCGTTTTCCTTGATGCCGGGAGCGATGGTCTGGGCGATTTTGTGGAAAGCCCCGTCGACGATCGCCGCGCCATGCTTGAGGCACATAATCTCGTCCTCATTCTTGATCGACCGGGCATACTGCATGACGCCCTGACCATCGGCGATGTTGTAGCCGCCCTCTATCATTGCCAGGACGATCTGTGACTCGACGATGTCGATACCGATCTTGACCTTCTTCTTGTCCATCTTGTAGTTATCGAGAACCATGTCGAGGTCCTTAAGAAGACCCTCGTAGCACTTCCATGCCATCGGCAATGCACCATGCATCGTGCCGTGTGCGGGGAAGGTGTAGTCTTTGATCCACGGACAGTTGAGTTTCTCCGCGGCGACTTCGGAGCCGAAGCCGAAAATGTGTGGATAGCCGTCACGCGGAATTATTGCGTAGCGGCCCATGTTGTCGACCTCAGGTGAGGCAACCGCCGTCGACGTGGAGTAACGCTTGTTTCCTGTCTCGAACAACAGCAAGCATTCGATATCGAACTCATCCATGTATTTTTTAATTCGGGAGACTCTGTACTCACGCATGCGGTCCATATCCATCCGCTGCTCATAGTCTACCTGCGCCATTCCATGTGTACCCACTCTCACGATACTGTCTCCTTCAACTTATCCTAGTACGTTTGGTTGTTGTGTTGGATTCCCGTCCGACGAACAAGGCGGATCAGATGATTTTCTCTACCTGATGTGATGCGGCAGATTTGACGATGGTTTCCGTCACGGCAACGCCGTGTATCATTTCTTCCAGCGGGATAAAGTAAGGGGTGCCATTGGTCACCGCCTTGCCAAACTCCTCTAGAACTTCCCGGACGATATCGACTTCATCGGCTTGCCAGACTTCAGCGGGACCCTTGATGGGCTTGAAGATGCAGGTGCCAAAACATTTCTTGCGGCGTTCCTCGGATGGTGCACCGGCGATGTGCGTCATACCCTCCAGGCGAACGTAGCCTTTGGAGCCAAAGACCTGGAAGCTGAAGCCACCGCCGGTCGCGGTCATGGTCCCGAGGTAGCCGGACATACCTTCCTTCATTCGAAACAGGACAGACGTCGTGTCATCGGCGTCGATTTCCACAACGCGGCGGAAGCTCTGACAGTAGACTTCATCGATCTCACCACACAAATCGATCATCCCGTCGATGGCATGAATTCCCATCGGCGTCAGTCCGCCGCACGGCGCCTCTTCACGAGAGGCGCGCCAAGCGTCGCCCTTCAAGAACAACGCATTGGGGAAAGTCATATTAGCTTCGATGTGCAGAATCGTGCCGAGATCGCCGGAATCGATTCGTTCACGCAGTTTGGTCATTTCAGGATGCAGCCGCCGGTTGTAGTCTAGCCCGAGCGTGACGCCGGCTTTTTGGGTCGCCGCTACTGAGCGTTCGGCGTCGGCCTTGTGCAGAGCAAACGGTTTCTCACAAAAGACGTGTTTGCCGGCCTCGGCGGCCGCGACGACCTGGTCTGTATGCATCGAATGTGGCGTGGCGAGGACGACAGCATCAACCTTGGGGTCAGCAAGGGCCGCCTCGAATTCGGTATAAAGCTCCATGCCGTGTTCGTCGGTGAAAGCTTTTGTCTCATCAGATGCAAACGGGTCTACGCCTACGACGAAGCGGAGGTCGTCACTGACACCGGATACGGATTCCACTAGGGTCTTGCCCCACCACCCGAGTCCGGCGATTGCCGCATTGACCATGTAACTACTCCTTATATTATATAGACGCTGAAATGTGCCGATTCGCCCAGTCAAGCTTGATTGTTCTTAATGAGCGAAGCGATATAGTCGCTAATACCGAAGTTTTCCATACTCTGTCGATCATCGCAATCGGTATTCGGCCCTGCGAAGGCGATATTCGTCCGATCGGGTGGCATGACATCTGAAGGAAAGTACGCGTGAGTCTTTATACCTGGTCGTGGTTGTTTTTGCTCGGTTATGTGACCGTGCTGGCTGGGCTTGGTGTTATCGGCAACCGGCGCGTCGCCAGCGCGGACGATTTCGCGACCGCGCGCGGCGGCTACGGCCCATTCGTACTGGCGCTGGCTTTCGCGTCTACGGCTGCGAGTGGCGCCACCTTCCTAGGCCTTCCCGGCCTGACCTATAGCTACGGCCTGTCGACGCTGTGGATAGCATTTCTCTATCCCGTAGGAATTTACCTTGGGATACTGATCTCCCAGCGTACCATTACTCGCTACGGCAACCTGGCCGGTGCGCGGTCGATTCCGGAATATTTAGGCGAACGCTACCAGTCCGAGGGCCTGCGACTTTCCGCCGCGGTCTTCTCGTTGATACTCCTTTTCTATCTAGCAGGGCAATTGGTGGCCGGGCTCGTGATGTTTGAGATGATGCTGGGGTTGTCCAAGGTTTGGGCGCTTGCCATTACCACGGCAATACTCCTCGGCTACGTCACGCTGGGCGGCGCCCACGCTGATATCCTCACCGATAGCGCCCAGGGACTGCTGATGGTGGCACTGGCGCTCGCGATTCTGATCATGTTTCTGTTCGGAGTAGGTAGCGATGGGTTGGGCAATCTGTTGGAGAACCTCAGATCTCAGGATCCGCAGTTCGTGCAGAACTTTAATCCGGCGACGGCAATCACCGCCTCCGTATGGGCCTACGTGAGCCTCGTCATCGCACACATTCCATTAGGCCTGCTGCCTCACATCGGTAACAAGCTCTGGGCACTGAAGGATGAACGCAGCCAGACTCGGTTTCTGGTCATGGCATTTACCTTCGGCCTGATCCTGCCTGCAATTACTCTAGGTGGGGCCTTGGCTCGCGGTGTGCTGGGCGACACCCTGATTTCCGGCGGCGGTGGTGCCAACACGGCCCTGCCGGCGCTATTCATCGAAATATTCCCAACCTGGCTCGCTGCGTTGCTCGGTGTCGGCATCCTGTCAGCGGTCATGTCCACGGCGGATGGCCTGGTCATTTCGACATCGCAAGTATTCGCCAACGACATTTATCGACGCAGCATCGCGCCCCGTCTCCACCCGGACCAGGATCAAGCCACTCTGGATCGCAATGTTCTTGTCATCAGCCGCGTAATGACTGCATTGACACTGATTGGTGCCGCGACGCTCGCATGGTTCGTAATCGACATGAATGTGGTGTTGCTGATCTGGGCCGGAGTAGGCGGCTTCATCGCTGCCCTGATGGGCCCGTTAGTCATGGGCTCGGTCTGGCGCGGCGTGACTCGCGCCGGCGCGCTCGCCGGTTTTTGGACCGGGGCCATCGCTTTTATCCTGATTCATGCCGAGATCATCTCCGCAGAATGGTTCAGTGGCACCAGCCTGGAGGCCTTTGGTCAGTGGTTCGCCTTTAACGCACAGAGCCCCTATTCGGCCGCAACCATCGCAGGACTTCTCGCGGTCGCGGTGACGGCTCTCGTGTCGCGCTGGTCGGTGCCGCTCGCCGAGAGGCATCTGGATGCGGTTCTGGGACCTCGCGCTAGACCGGGTCGCCGCTGAGGAGCGTTTGCTGAGAACTGATCTAGCCTCGGTCCAACCGAAGTCGGCGTGAATCTCCGCTAGTAGAGCGTATGCGTGCGAGCCAATCCACGCTGTGATTCACCGCACAATTATGTCAGATCACCTAGACTCCGGACGTTGCTGGGATACTGGCATCGGTTTGCCCCTGCGCGGAAACTGCCGGTTAACCCACTGTTTTTATTGAGGTAATTCTCCTGCTGGTCGGAGTGTCAGCGGGACTACAGACCGTGAGCGGGAAATCTAAGCAGTTGATCCAGTCCTGGCTGGATCTGCAGTGCCAAATGGTGGCAGGCGCCATCCGCGCCGTTGTGCTATTCCCGGAAACGGGCGGTACTCATTACCGCCCGGTTGCTGGCTGGCCCAGTGATGTCGCTGCGACGCCCGCTCTGTCCAATGTAGCGGCTTCTGCGCTGCAACAGCAAAAGATCATTTTGCGTGCCCACGATGCAACAGCTGCTGCATCGGGTCAGGATGGCGACATCGTCGCCTGCCCGCTGCTGCGAAACGGACAGATTTGTGGCGTAGTCGCTGTAGAGGTCGCTAGCCGCGAGGCGGCTCAACAGCATCTACTCGCCGAAATGCTACGCAGCGGCTCGGCTTGGTTGGACTTTTTACTGACTGACCGTTCATCCGTTTCAGAGTACCGCCTGCTGTCGATCGTGGAGATCCTCGCGGCGACACTAGAACACGATCGGTTTCGAGCGGCGGCCAGTACGTTCGTGACGCATCTCGCGGCACGACTGAAGTGTGAGCGTGTCAGCCTCGGCTTTGTTCGCAATCACCATGTTCGTGTGGAGGTCGTCTCGCGCAACGCGTCCATGGACCGCCGTACCAAGTTGGTGACTGCGATCGGCGCAGCGATGGAAGAAGCGATTGATCAGGACGCAACGGTTCTCTTTCCGGAAAGACCTGACGAAAAATTTCAGGTTATTCGTGCGCATACTGAACTAGCGGCACAGCACGGTAGCGGATCGATCTGCACCGTGCCTCTGGTTGTTCAAGGTGAATTGATCGGTGCCGTTACCCTGGAGCATAGAGATCCTCACCGGTTCGATGCAGCAGTCCTGGCGCTGTGCGAAACCATAGTGGCACTCGTCGGCCCGATTCTGGGGGACCGAAAGAGGCAATCCAGATGGATGGGCGGTCGACTCATGCAGGAGGCGCGGGAACTCAGGCAAAAATTGTCCGGTCCCGGCCACCTGGCTCTGAAACTCGTCGGTGCGTCTGCGGTTCTGCTCGTGACGGCGTTGTTCTTCGTTACGGCTGAGTACCGTGTCACGGCCGATGCGACACTCGAGGGCACGGTGCAGCGAGCGGTGGTCGCACCCTTCAACGGGTATATCGCTGAGGCACATGTTCGGCCGGGCGACATCGTATCGGAGGGGCAAGTATTGGCGACGCTCGAGGACAGGGACCTTGCGCTGGAGCGCTTGTCGCTTGCCAGCGAGAAATCGCAGTTCGACAATGAATACCGTGAGGCCCTGGCTGAACATGACAGCGCTCAGGTTGCGATACTCAGAGCGCAGATCGCCAAGGCAACGGCGCGTCTCGCGCTCATTGAAGAACAACTCGCGCGCACTCAAGTAACAGCGCCCTTGGATGGCGTCGTTATCAACGGCGACCTCAGCCAGTCTCTCGGTGCGCCGGTAGAGCGCGGCGACGCGTTGTTCGAGATCGCGCCGCTAGATTCCTATCGAGTCATGCTCGAAGTTGATGAGACTCAGGTTGGTGTACTCGAACCGGGCCAGACCGGACGGCTCGCGCTGGCGGGCTTCCCTGCCGATTACCTCCCATTTGTCGTGGAGAGAATCACGCCGATTTCCACGGCTGCGGATGGTCACAATTACTTCAGAGTCGAGGCGAGCCTCGACGATACGCCGGAACTCCTGCGGCCGGGCATGCAAGGCGTGGGAAAAATTGATATCGGTACTCGCAAACTGATCTGGATCTGGACGCATCGCATGGTCGACTGGTTTCGGCTTTGGTCGTGGTCCTGGATGCCCTGGAAGTAGACTCGGATGACGGTCCCCTTAGAGAGCCAACATTGGTATCGCGTTGCTGGACTACGGCCGGTCTTGGGAAGCCATGGTAAATTTTATCGCCACATCTATCGGGGTAATGTCTGGTACGTGTTGCGGGACGAGGCATCGGGCCGCACGCATCGGTTTACGCCGATAGCACACGATTTCATCGCGCGGATGAACGGTGTGCGCACCGTTGCGGAAATTTGGTCCTTGACCGAGAACGCACCGGACGACGAAGCGCTCACGCAGGACGAGGTTCTCGAGTTACTCGGTAAGCTGCACGCTGCGGACCTGCTGATCGCAGACATTACACCGGATAGTCAGGAGTTATTGCAGCGGTATCGATTCCAGGAACGAAAAAAATGGAAGACCAAGCTCGGGAGTCCTCTATCAATACGGATCCCACTGCTGGATCCCGATCGTTTTCTAGAACGGACGCTCGGTTGGGTTAGCCCGCTGTTCACTCGGATGGGCGTGATCGCCTGGTTGGCGGTTGTGTCTACCGCTGTCGCTCTTGCTGCATCTCACTGGTCCGAGCTAACGGAGAATCTGACCGATCGTATCTTGACGCCGGAGAACTTGTTCTTGCTCTGGTTGAGTTTCCCTGTCATCAAGTTGCTCCACGAGTTAGGTCATGGATATGCCGCTAAACGCTGGGGCGGAGAGGTTCATGAGATGGGAATCATGTTCCTCGTGCTGGTGCCTCTACCGTACGTTGACGCATCCTCGGCGTCGGCATTTCCGGACAGGCGTAAACGCGCACTAGTCGGTGCAGCGGGAGTAATTGTCGAAATGTTTCTCGCCTCGGTGGCGCTCTTCGTCTGGCTAATCGTAGAACCAGGACTGCTCCGTACGCTCGCTTTCGACGTCATGTTTATCGGCGGCGTGTCAACGTTGCTCTTTAATGGCAATCCGCTGCTACGTTTCGATGGCTACTATGTCTTTGCCGATGTCATCGATATCCCGAATTTGGCCGCACGCTCTCAGCAGTACTTGAGTTATCTGGTACAGCGGTACGCTTTTGATCTCAAGGACGCACTATGTCCCGCGACTGCCCCCGGAGAACGGCTGTGGATGTTCTCTTATGCGGTGGCATCGTTCGTCTACCGCATGTTCATCATGTTCGTGATCATTCTGTTCATCGCCGGAAAGTTCTTTTTGATCGGCGTCATATTGGCGGCTTGGGCAGCAACCACCCAACTGTTGGTCCCGGTCGTTCGCAAGATCCTCTTTTTGGTCAGCGGTCCGGCGTTGCAACAGCAACGTGGACGCGCACTGGCCATGACGGCAGCTACACTAAGCGTCGTATTCGCAGTCATATTTTTGGTACCGGTCCCGCTGTGGACGCGTACTGAAGGCATCGTATCGACACCGGAGCAAGCCGAAGTACGTATGGGAGCCGATGCGTTCGTCGTCCGGTTTCTCGTCGAGCCCGGTTCAATCGTCGAGACCGGGGATGACCTGCTACTGACCGAAGATCCGGCTTTGGCGACTCGCGTTGCTGTGCTGGAGGCCGAACTCGCGGAGTACACTGTTCGGCACGCCATGGCGCGCGCGACCAGCCAGGTTGAGGCTGCCATCATCGCAGATCACATCGAGACGATTGAAGCAAGCTTAGCGCTTGCGCGCGAACAGCTCGGGAAATTGACTATCAGGAGTTCGTCAGCGGGCATCTTTCTTCTGGAACGTCCCCAGGATCTTGAAGGCCGTTTTCTGCACCAGGGCGATTTGGTCGGCTATGTGGTCGATCCCGCTCGCGCAACCGTACGGGTGGTTGTTCGCCAAGGCGATATCGGTTTGGTGCGAGGCCAAACCCGCAACGTGACCGTGCGGCTGGCCGATCGCGTCGATCGTGTTCTAGAAGCCAGTATTACGCAAGCGGTACCGGCGGCAATCGCACGCTTACCGAGCGCAGCACTGGGGGCGAACGGCGGTGGTTCATTTGCCGTGGACCCAAACGACTCCGCGGGCGTTACGATCCTGGAGGATGTTTTCCACCTCGAGCTTCGGCTCGAAGAGCCCGTTGCGAGACTCGGTGGCCGGGCGTACGTGCGCTTCGATCATGGTCTGGAGCCGCTGGGTCAGCAGTTGTATCGAAGTTTGCGTCAACTATTCCTAAGCCGGTTCCATGTCTAGCCCGCATAAACTCATCGACGCGACGACTAACTGTCGCGTCTTCCGGTGGCCAGGCGGGCTCTCACAACAACTTCGGAGTGCTGTTGATGGTAGCGGCTAGCATCGCGCTGAAGCCTGGCGGGGTACTGGGTCCGTATCCGGAACGTGCATCTCAGCAGGTCGGACAGCTCGACACGTTTGCACAGCGGGTCTTGGCTCCCTTGCTCGGTCGCTGGTCGACCTACCGTTCCCGATCCCGAGGCTTTCTTGCGATGGTTGACGAGGCTGGCTCGAAGTTGCTCTGCAGATCCGACCAGCGACTACTCGAGCAGGGGCAAGAGCTTCGCTCCCAGCTACATCGTTATGGACTGACGGAGGAGTTGAGTGCCGCCGCGTTTGGGCTGGTCCGCGAAGTCTCTCACCGGACGTTAGGAATGCGTCACTACGACAGCCAGATTATTGGCGGCAAGGTCATGTTGCAGGGGATGTTGGCAGAGATGGAGACCGGCGAAGGCAAAACCCTGACCGCGACACTTCCGGCCTGTGTTGCGGCAATGGCGGGAATTCCTGTACATATTGTGACCGTCAATGACTACCTTGTGCAACGAGATGCGGCGCTCATGTCACCGCTTTACAACATGCTCGGCTTGTCAGTGGGTGCCGTGACGGACGACTTGACGGATACCGAATCGCGTCACGAGGCTTACGCCAAAGACATCACGTATTGCACCAACAAACAGGTCGCGTTCGACTATCTGCGTGATCGATTGACGCTCGGTAGCGACCGCGGCCCAATCCGGCATCGCCTGGATCGTTTACAGACCAAGGCCGATGCCACGCAGGGACTGATCTTGCGCGGGCTATGTTTTGCCATCGTCGACGAAGCGGACAGTGTACTGATCGATGAGGCGCGAACACCGCTGATTCTTTCCGGTCCGGCTGGCCAACAACAGAAGCCGCAGGTCTATCGTCAGGCACTGGACTTTGCGGCGAAGTTGGAGGCGGGTAAAGGCGAATTCGTAATCGCGCAAGCTCGAAGCAGCATCACACTGAGTGCGATCGGGAAGCAACGGTTGGCCGACCTTACCGAAAAACTGGAAGACCCTTGGCGCAGCGCCCGGCGCCGGGAGGAACTCGTCACCAACGCGCTTATCGCGACTCATCTTCGAGTGCTGGACAGAGATTATCTGGTTCGTGACGGCGCGGTTCAAATCATCGACGCGAATACCGGGCGCGTGATGGCGGACAGATCCTGGCAGGCCGGCATACAGCAAATGGTCGAGCTGAAAGAAGGCTGTGAACTCACCGAGCAACGGGTGAGTCTGGCGCGGATCACTTACCAGCGATTCTTTCGACGCTACATGCGTCTGGGCGCAATGACGGGGACGGCGAAGGAAGCGGCTGGAGAGCTTGCGTCGATTTACGGTTTGCGTGTCGTCAGGATACCGAGCCACAAACCGCTGCGTCGTTACTGCACTTCCCGGCGAATATTTACCACGGCGGACGCTAAATGGGCTGCCGTAATCACACGGGTGAAAGAGCTACAGCAGCAGCAGCGTCCGGTTTTGGTCGGCACTCGCTCGGTGGAAGCGTCGGAGCGCTTGAGCGAGCGGCTGACCGCGGCGGGGCTCTCTCATCAGGTTCTGAATGCACGTCATGATGCGGAGGAGGCGGAGATCATTGCGCGTGCGGGTCAGGCAGGTCGAATCACTGTTGCGACCAACATGGCGGGGCGCGGCACCGACATCAAGACCGCACCCGGTGTAGCGGCTCTGGGCGGTCTGCACGTCATTGCTACCGAACGCAACGAGGCAGGGCGCATAGATCGGCAACTGTTCGGCCGTTGCGGGCGCCAGGGCGACCCCGGCAGTTTCGAGGAGATTCTTTCCTATGATGATGATTTGCTGGTTTTCTGTGCGTCCCGTCCCATTACCCGGCTGTTTCGGGCGCTACACTCGGATCGGTCTGAACTTACCCACAGGGCCGGTACCTTTTTGATGCGGCGTGTGCAGCATCAGATTGAGCGTCGTCACGCGCGGATTAGACGGGCATTGCTCGATGCAGACCGAGCGATCGGCGACGCGTTGGCTTTCACGGGGCCGATGGAGTAGACGGATTTATGAGTCCTGCGAACCTAACTGACAGAGCCGTCGGGTACGTGCCGCTGGCGCTCGCATTTTTTGCTGCGCAGGCATCTGCTGTGGATATTCCGCAGCTGGACTGTGTCGTGGAACCGCACATGGTCATCGATCTCAGTACCCAAATAGATAGCATCGTCGAGACGATGCACGTAGAACGTGGCGATCTTGTAGAGAAAGACCAGATACTGGTGACGCTGGATTCAGGCGTAGAGCGGGCCGCCGTCGCGTCGGCCCGAGCGAGAGCCGATGCGAACGCCGACATACGCGCGGGTCAGGTCAATGTAGCATTCGCCGAACGCAGAGAGGAGCGGGTCCAGTCGCTGCTTGAGGACAATGCAGTATCAACCGATCAATTCGATGAGGTGGAAACGGAGACTCGTCTGGCTCGGTTGCAACTAGACCAGGCGGAAGAAGGCACGCGCCTCGCTCGCCTTGAGCTTCATCGCGCCGAAG
>Ga0209987_10000664_pt1 | contig 18227 bp, 17 predicted proteins | sample N074metaG_FD_182134 | JGI IMG/M metagenome (GOLD analysis project Ga0209987, IMG submission 182134) | Deep subsurface microbial communities from Kermadec Trench to uncover new lineages of life (NeLLi) - N074 metaG (SPAdes) (version 2) | ecosystem: Environmental > Aquatic > Marine > Ocean trench... | reverse complement strand
TCGGGGACAGCCTTGCAGTATTCGAGGCAACGCATGGAACAGCTCCCGGGTTTGCCGGCAAGGATCGGGTGAATCCGGGCTCTTTGATCCTGTCAGCCGAAATGATGCTGCGCTATTTGGGCTGGAACGAAGCTGCCGAAAACATCATGCACGGTGTATCCAGGACGATCGCCAACAAGGAACTCACGTTTGACCTCGCCAGGCTGCGCGAAGCAATGCACCAGCCGATCCGCAAACGGCGCCCCCATGACAAGCAAGGCGTGGTCAGCGAACTCGAGCAATTGATCCCGGGCGCGACCCTGGTCGGAACCAGGGGTTTTGGCCACGCCGTCATCCGACACATGGATGACTAAAATATTTGATATAAATTGCCGCCAGTGTCCACGACTGGCAACTTTCCTCGAGCAGGTCGCAGCACGTAATCCCGGTTATTACTGCCGGCCGGTGCCGCCGTTCGGTGACCAAAAAGCGCGCCTGCTGATCGTCGGGCTGGCCCCCGGCATGCATGGCGCCAACCGGACCGGCAGGCCCTTCACCGGCGACTATGCAGGGGTGCTGCTTTACCAGACTCTGCACAAATACGGTTTCGCCAGCCAGGCTGAATCGCTGGCCGCCGACGACACACTGACCTTAATCGACTGCCGGATTACCAACGCCGTGAAATGCCTGCCGCCGGACAACAAACCGGTCGGTGCCGAGGTCAATACCTGCAACGAATTTCTGGCGAATGAACTGCGCACCCTGCCGGCCGGGGCGGTGGTGCTGGCGCTCGGTGGCATCGCACATCGCGCCATCGTCAAGGCGGTTGCCGGCCGCCAGGCGGACTTCAAATTCGGTCATGCGGCAGAACACGAGGTAGAAGGCCGCTTCCTGATACTCGATTCCTACCACTGCAGCCGCTACAACACGAATACCGGGCGACTCACCGTGGAAATGTTCCACAACGTGTTTGCACGTGCGCGTGAGTTGTTGCCACAGGCGAATTAATTAGCGCGCTGGGGCAAACTACGGTCTCATGAGCCCGCAAGACGACAACCAGTTCGAGCCGAAATCATTTCTGCGTGGCCTCACACACCGGCCGGGTGTGTATCAGATGCTAAACGCGAAACACAAGGTCATCTACGTCGGCAAGGCGCTGGATTTGCGCAAGCGCGTATCGAGCTACTTCCAGCGCACGCATGCTGATGCCAAGACCGCATCGATGATGGAGATGGTGGCTAACGTCGAGGTCACCGTGACCAATACCGAAGCCGAAGCGCTGATTCTTGAATACAACCTGATCAAGCGGGCCAGGCCGCGCTTCAACGTCATTCTGCGCGATGACAAGAGTTACCCTTATATATATGTATCAACGACACACCCGTTCCCGCGTCTGCAGTTTCATCGCGGGCCCAGGAAAGGTAAGGGGCGCTATTTCGGGCCTTATCCAAACACCGGCGCCGTTCGCAAGACACTAAACGAACTTCAAAAGCTGTTTCTTATCCGCCAGTGCCAGGACAGCTATTTCCAGAACCGGTCGCGACCTTGCCTGCAGTATCAGATCAAACGCTGCACCGCGCCGTGCGTGGGTTACATTGACCAAAGCACCTATGCAGAAGACATTAACGCCGCCATACTTTTTCTCGAAGGAAAGAATCGCGGCGTTATCGATGCAATGGTCGAGCGCATGGATCGCGCAGCCGGCGAGCAGGATTACGAACAGGCCGCCCGCTTTCGTGATCAGATATCGCGCCTGAAGAAAGTAGAAGCGGAACAAATCATAACCAGAACGGCTGCCAAAGACCTCGATATCATCGCGGTCGCATCAAAGAACGCAGTGCATTGCGTCACGATTATCTTCATTCGGAACGGCAAAATACTCGGCAGCCGCAATCATTTCCCGCGCCTTTCCGTCGAGGCGACGAACCAACAGATCCTCAGCGGTTTTCTGCCACAATATTACCTCGGCAAGGATGCACCGGCCGAAATCATCATCGAATCCGACATTGACGATCGTGTATTGCTCGAACTCACACTGGCGGAGCGTACCGGCCATAAAGTCAGCATCAAACACAGTGTGCGGGGCGACCGGCGCCGCTGGTTACAACTCGCAGGAACCAACGCCGACCAGGGGCTGAAATTACAGATCTCCAGCAACGCCACCATTCGCCGCCAGTTCGAGGGCCTGGCTGAGTTGCTGCAACTGGATGCGCCGCCCGAGCGTCTCGAGTGTTTTGATGTCAGCCATACATCGGGCGAAGCGATGGTCGCAGCATGCGTCGTATTTAACCAGGCCGGACCATTGAAGGGCGATTACCGGCGCTTCAATATAAACCCTGACTCGGCGGGTGACGACTATGCCGGCATGGCCGAAGCCCTGCGGCGCCGTTATGCGCGCGTCAAGAAAGGGGAAGTGCCAATGCCCGACATCCTGTTCGTCGATGGCGGCAAGGGACAATTGGCCGCAGCGCTGACGGTGCTCGACGAACTCGAGCTTGGCTGGTTGCAGGTAATTGCCGTTGCCAAGGGCAGGGCACGCAAGCCCGGCATGGAACAGCTGTTCTTGGCAGGCCAAAGTATGCCCATTATACTGAGCGCAGATTCGCCGGCGCTGCACTTGATTCAGAGAATCAGGGATGAAGCGCATCGGTTCGCGATTACAGGCCACCGGCAGAGACGGGACAGGGCAAGAACAACATCGCGTCTCGAGGAAATTCCGGGCCTGGGAGCAAAGCGCCGCCGGGAACTGTTGAAACAATTTGGGGGACTGCAGGGCGTGCGGGGGGCTGGTATCGAGGACCTGGTGAAGGTGCGCGGTATCAGTCGGATACTTGCAGCAAAAATTTATAACGATTTGCACCTGGAAGGCGAATCTTGAAGGCAAACCTGGCAAACATTCTGACCTGGATCCGCATTGCGGCGATTCCCGTCATCGTCTACTGCTTCTTTAGCTCAATGGATTTCGCACGGCCGATCGCCGGCATCGTATTCGGGCTGGCCGCCATAACCGACATGCTGGACGGATATGCCGCAAGAAAGCTTGGGCAGACGTCGCGCTTCGGTGAGTTTCTGGACCCGGTCGCCGACAAGCTGATGGTCACCGTCGTCCTCGTGCTGCTGGTGCAAAGCGACCCCCGTATCGTGGTCGCGCTGATCGCCATGATCATCATCGGCCGGGAAATCACGGTTTCGGCACTGCGCGAATGGATGGCCGGCCTGGGGGCACGGCAACAAGTCAAGGTGTCGGTGGCCGGCAAGGTCAAAACCACGCTGCAGATGTTCGGCATCGCCTTCATGGTGTACCAGCGAGACATGTTTGGCCTCGAGATCTACGACGTCGGCTTCATACTGCTGCTGGCCGCTGCCGGCATGACCCTGTGGTCAATGATCATCTACCTGCGCGCAGCCTGGCCGTCCATGCAACGGCACGCCTAGACGTCTCTGAATTCCGGCACAAATTTGTGCAAGTCCTTGACAGTGTTCAGGGAGCGGCTAAAATCTCGCCCCTCTGCTGATAAGGCAGGCAAATTAGCGGGTGTAGCTCAGCGGTAGAGCATCACGTTGCCAACGTGAGGGTCGTGAGTTCAATCCTCATCACCCGCTCCAAATATCGAACGGACCCTCGCGGGTCCGTTTTCGTATCTGAGGTCTGAATCTACCGGATTGAGGTTGCTACGCGTCTTATTCCAGGAACTGCAACGGCACCAGCGCCGTCTTTACAAGACTGTCTTCCCCCGAGGTATCCGTCCAGGCAAGTAGCAGACTTTCGCCAACCAGTACGACCTGTGGCACGCTGAATGGCGCCACACCGGTGGCCTCGGCAATGACCTGATCCGGTCCCGGCTCGCCGGACGAGGATACGCGCCTCAGGTGCAGCTCTGCTCTACCACCGCCGGCGTTACCCAGCCAGGTGACGGCCATATCGCCGGAGGGCAGTAGTGCGGCGCCGACATGCCCCAGCAATTTGCCATCGGCAACCGCAACCGGAGCCGACAGAGTCTCACCAGCATCGTTTGACCAGGCGACCTGAATTTTTGGCTGCTGGTTGCCGGCAGAGAACCAGGCAACAGCGAGTTGTGAGCCGTTTGCCTGGACCACCGGACCGTTGACCGGGCAGCCCGGTATTTCCCAGTTATCATCACCGACCGGTTTTCCTGCTTGCCATCCGCCATCTACAAAGCGGGTGAGGTAGATATCCCGGGTCTCATCGACGGTCCGGTCCCGATAAACCGCGACCGGACCAAGCGACGTCAATGCAACATCCGTCTGGCAACAATCGCAGATCAGGTCGTCGACGAGCGTCTCCCCGCTTGCTGAACGGTCGGTATCGAAGGTAGCTACCCGCAATGTCATGCCGCTGGCACCGACATCATTTTCATCGTATTCGTTAACAAACTTTCGCCCATCGAGCCAGATCATGCCGACGCCGCCTTGATTGGGAAAAAGCGTAACGAAGCCGTGCTCGGTATCCGTACCGTCGGTATGCGGCATGAAGGGAGCAGACCAGGAATCGCCCGCGTCACTGGAAAATGCTGCGTGGATATCGTAGGCGTATCCGCCTGCCTCGCGGCGCACCAACCAGTGGGCAGCCCACCAGGATTCTGCAATGGGCACTACAGACGGGAAGTCCGCCCAGTTGACGAACCAGTTATCGCCGCTGACGACTGTCCGGGTATTACGCCATTCCTCGTCTTCGAACACCGCAAATCTCAACGCATCGCCGTCGCCCTCGGCTTCGATCCAGCTTAGTACGGCGGTGCCATCAGTCCCGATGGCAATATTGGGCGCCATGCTGCCGCGCCCGGACGGGGTTTGCAGCACTTTGGGACCGAAACCATCGGTGCCGGGAGCCGGTTCTTTTGCACATCCCGCTGCAATTGATGCGAGGCACAGCAGGGCGATAGTCAGCGAGTCGGTTCGTCTATTCATGGCGGTATTATGACGATGTATGCCGCAACGGATCAAGACGTTATACTGCGACGCCTGCTCGAGGTGCAGAGCAAAAGGCTAGGTGGCAGAGTGGTTATGCAGCGGCCTGCAAAGCCGCGGACATCGGTTCGATTCCGTTCCTCGCCTCCATGACCTCATTTAGCGACATACCTGGCGAGCTGCTCTTCGTATTTCTGATAGAGCTTGTAGTTATGCGCGATCGTGTCATTGATATCTTTTTGTATCCACGCCGTTCGCAGCGATTCCCGCACCCATTGATGCTCTGCCCAGTTGCCTCCGGCTGATTTCACAACCTCAATTTGCCCGGCCTGCATTCCGGCAAGATCCGTGACGCTGCCCATTAGTTCGCCAAGGTCGCTCATGGACAGCTGTTCGTCATTGTCGGCCAGCGCCTGCAGGCGCTTTTCCTTGTCCACTTGAAGTTCCGCTGCCCGATCCATGACACGAATGAATTCCCGTACTTGCCGTTCCGTCAAGTTCCCATCTGATGGCGGTGAGTACCGGTCTTCCTCTGCGGCCGCCATCATCTCGGCCTGCCGGATAACGCCGCCGAACATGCTGCCGGAACCGCTGCCAGGTGTTCCCACACGTGGCAGACCGCTCATGGTCATGCCAGCGCTGGAGCCGAACATAATTCCGCCCACGAAACTACCGATGATGGCCATGACGATGATGCTGCAGATCAAAGACACAATATAGTGTCCCGTACGCTTGCCATCCGGCACCTGCAGATAGATCGGAATAATGCGCCACAACAAAACCAGACCGTAAATTGAGAGTCCGAATGCCAGCAGACCGCCGATCCACGGCAGCCATACGAGCGCCTGACCCACGTAAGCGGGTACAAATGCCAGCGTTATCGTCGCAAGTCCAAGCGCGAAGTTGCTTTTGCCTCCAAAGGCGCCGGCAAGAGCGCTGAAGATGAATGCAACCACTCCGACTGCGACTGCACCGCTCACGATACTGACGACAGATGACATGACCGTGGGCCGAAACATTGGAAACATGGAGGTGTCGCTGCTGGTTAGCGCAAGCAGATAGGCGATTACAGTGGACGCAACGATCAGCGGTCCCGTGAGCAGAAAAGCAGTCCTTTGCCAGTTGCCGGCCTCCGGCAGGTAAGCTCGCCAAGTCGGTTCAGCGTCGAAAAGTGCCCCTTTGATCAATTCCAGAGTGCGTTTGAGGTCGAACATAGCCAGTCTCCCTAATTCATTCTCGTTTTGGTTTTTCTTGAGGTCGGACTTGCATTAACCCGCGCACCATTTTATCAGGCACCACATTCAGATAAACAAACGTTGGAGCGAATTTGGATATTTAAGGTGCGCAAATCGACCCGAATGACACCGCAGAGAATTCTATAAGGGTAGCTGCGCTGCTGGTACACTGCGGCAACCCATTCCGACAGACACTAAAGTTTGGCTCATTTCCGGAGTACGTTGCCAGCCGAGTGACTCGGAATTGGGGTAGAGAGGGGCTCTCAGGGCGGTTTTCGACTCCGGTCCTGGCCTCCAATTCTTTCAGCGGGACGGCCCGGGTGGCGGAACTGGTAGACGCTACGGACTTAAAATCCGTTTCACGTAAGTGAGTGTGGGTTCGATTCCCGCCCCGGGCACCATATAAAACAAGTAGTTATAGTATTTTCTTCATGCGACACTGAGATGCAGTATTTATTTTTGTCGCTCATTTGTCGCACACTGGACGGTACGATAGGCCAAACAGCATGAGAGTCCGTTGGCATATTTCCGCAAACGACAAGGCAAGAAAAGAACCAGGTAGCAGGCAGCCATTCGTATGGGCGGCCAGCGATCTCAGGTAGCTACATGCCGCACAAAGAGCGAAGCTGAGGAGTGGGCCAGAGGGATCGAAACTGCCATTGCGATGGGCAGCTACTTACCAACCTTTGAAGCGAAACGACGCACCGTCAGGGACCTGCTTTAGCGATACGAATTGCTCTCCTCTGGAACGGATGCTGATTGCTATGCCCGGCAAATGATCGCCTTTGGCTAGCATGTGGCGACTTGTCGCTGGTCCGCTCCATGTACGATAACTTCTGCAAGCTGATCGCCCAAATACTCGGCGATTCTGCGCATGCCTGATACTCCGGCCTCGGTTTCTGCAGTTGGGTTGTAATTGGTATTGGTATTGATGTCGTAGGTAAAAAGCTCGCCGTCTTTGTCCAGGATAAACTCGATACCGGCAATATGTGTCTCGTTGTCAGCCAGGAAGCCCCTATAGCGATCGAGAATCGGGTGGTCGAAGTCCTTGACGATCTGGAATTTCGATGTGGGCGGACCGAAAGCATCTTCTGTCTGACACTCGTCTGCCGGGCAAAGCAGAAATCCATCGGACGTATCGACGCGCACAGCGTAGAGAAACTCGCCACCGATAAACTCGCAGCGCGTAATAAACGGTTGCGGAGCCACAATGTATTGCTGCACCAGCGTGATGCCATCAATCGGAGAATCGAACTCTGGTCCATCGACATATTCTCGTAACCCGTCGATATTTTGAAATAACCTTACACCAAGTCCCTTGCCACCGCGGTTGTGCTTAGTGATAAACGGCCCATCGAAGCTGCGTGCTGCCGTAAGAATTTCTTCCTGGCCGACCGCGGCTACTGTGCGCGGCGTCCGTATGCCGTGTGAATTGAGGGCTGTGTACTGGGCGACTTTGCTAATCTCCAGTTGCAGGGCGCGGCTGGAGTTAATAACTCGGCGACCATAGCCTTCCAGCCAAGAGAGCACAGCCGCTGTGTGCTCGGCAGCGTAACGATGATTTCGCGTATGCGATGAAGCGCTCATACGATTGTAAAAGACGCCGAGTGGTGGGGGCACGGAAAGATCCAGCTGGCCACGATGCAGATACCACTCATCAAACTTCAGGCCAAGCGTCCGAAGCTGTACCTTCAGTGGTTCAGTCCACTCTTCGTTTTCGTGAATTATGTAGATTTTTGGCATCGGCAGATGCTACTAGCACCAGTGAACTAGCGGCAATGCGTAGCCAAGACCAATGCGTTCTAGCTCTATAACTTTGCGGTCTGTTCCTCCCTTTGTGAGACCGAACACCGGCAAGCGCCAATGAATATTGGGTATACCGAAACACTATTCCGTCGGGCTGTAAGTACGATTGTGCGGAAAATTAGAACTTAACATCCGTTGACCGAAAGGTCGTGCGAGTTCGAGTCTCGCCCCGGGCACCAGAACATAAATGGATCCGACCCCTTTTACCCCCTTTTACCCTGCGCAATCGTCAGGGCTTTTTCAGCGACTGACGCCAAACAGAGACACTTCACTGCTATAAAAATTGACAACAAAACAACATCCTGAACCACCTGTTGTGAAACCGCCACGGTATCCACAAATTTGATTAGACAGGTGGCTAATGGGGCGGTTAACATCCGCGCCGCTTTACAGCCAAGCCCACTTCACCCGCTATGGTGCGAGCAACTTTCAGGAGAGTTCGATGAAGATGCTATTTGTTTTTGCCGGCCTGCTTGTGCACGGTATTGCCATTGCACAGGCAGCCGAAGAACAGGAAGTTGGTCTTAGTTATACCTACGCGGAGCTGCGTTTCGTCGATCTTGATGACCGTGGTGGCGACGGCATTCGTTTTAATCTCTCATATGAGCTGAACAACAACTGGATGATTGTCGGTGGCTTGTCGTCGTATGACTTCAATAATAACGTTGATTCAACCACGGTGGAAATCGGCGGCGGTTACGTCTGGCGCTACGCGAATGAATACGACCTGGTGACCACGCTGCGTTTCGTCAAGACCGATATTGATACCCCGGGTGGCAGCTCAGACGACAGTGGATTTGCGTTCTCGGCAGGCGCTCGCGGTTTGCTGGCACCTCAGTTCGAAATACGTGGATCGGTCAACCACGTTAATCTTGATAATAGCGATACCTACATTGAGGTCGCAGGAGACTATTATTTCTCCGAGCAAATCTCTGCAGGGGTGAGCCTGGAGTTTGCCGGTGACTCGGATGCCTTCACAATTGGCGCACGCTGGTTTTTCAGGTAAGCAAGTTTCGCGAATCTTCGCCGTTGAAAAGGTACCTTTTCAACAAGCGATCACACTACCGTTCAGAAACGCCACTCCAAAGCAGCGCCGACTCGAGTGACCGGTTGGCTGGAGATACGCACCTGGCTTTTATCAAGCAGCGTCATTTCAAATCGATTGTGAAATTGCCGGCCGACGCTGGCGGTGATAGCGAAGCTCTTTCGCACCTCCCAGGCGAATGCCCACTCAAGCGCGTACGCCTCGTAAATAAATCGGGAGTGATTGGCACGACTCTTATCCAGGACGAACCACTCATTGCCATCGGGCGAGATGCGGATGGTGGAAGTCGCACGTGCCGATAGCTGGTAACTCAGTTGTGAGGTGGGAAAACCCAACTGCACGGTCCAGTCGGGGTGGGGCTGCCAATGCACGCTGATCAGCGGATAGACCTGGTAGTCACCAAAACGGTGATCGCCGCAAAGCCCAAAGCGCAGACTCACTCGATCGGACAGTCGCCTGCCCCAAACCAGTGCGGCCAAAACCTGGAGGGCGTCAGACGAGTATTCGTCGAGCTTGTTGAAGACGTTGGAAGACGCTGAAAGTGCCGGTGCGATGCTGAGGCGAAAACTGCGGCGATCATCTCCGGTCAGTTTGTGCAGCGACAGGAAAAAAGTATGCAGATGCCCGTTTGTCTCCGGCTGCAGTCCTGCAACATCGAAGATCGTATAGCGGTGAGCGGCGCCAAACAAAATCATGTCGTCGTCCGTGATGAACATCAAATCGAAGTTGTTGTTTTTCTGGCCAACCGCGCCGGCATCGTTGTCGAACGTGGAATCGCTGTACCTGACAAGATTTATCGACAGCCTGGAATATGTGTCCGGATCCCCGCAAATATCGACACTCGCCAAAACATCCGCAAGTCCGGCAAGATACAGGCACAGGCAGGCAAGGTAAGCGCGCACCACAATGGTTGTTGATTTGTTATTTGTAGGTTGCATTCCAAAGGCTGAAATCTGGTCGTCTAATTCGTAATTAACGCTGCAATTCGGTGGCCTGCAATAATGACCTGCGATCGCGCAACCTGGCGGGCAGTGGACAGGTATTCTGCCGACAGACTTATTTTAGGATTCTGCTGGTTCGCAACCTGCTCGAGCAATTTTCTTTTAACTTCCTCTGTGTACACACACTCCATCGCCATCTTGTGGTGATGATGCGACCAGCCGTTAATCGACTGTAAATGCACATCATCATTTGCCAGCAACTTTCTTGTATTCTCATCCGACGCAAGATTGTCGAATCGGTTCGCCAGGCCATCCCAGACCGCGTGTAAGTTGGTAACGCCATCCTTGCGTTTGATGGCGATGCTGTTGCCACCGCGATCACCTGTTGGAAAATGCGCACGGCTGAACAATGCGACGTTGTGCAGAGGCTGGTGTAAATCTCCGGTGAGATGAAGGATCCAGCAGAGCGCCACAGCCTTGTCCGCATCTGCGGCAGTATCATCTCGCCAGACGAGCAAATTTCCTTTCAATGCCTGGACGACATTCAGGTTTTGTCGCAACGGCGGCGCAAACTCCATTGACAGGTTTTGCTGCAGATTATTCGCGAGCTCTCTTTCGTCCTTCCCCGTAAGGTACACCGGCAAATTGATGTAATGCCAGGTGCCACGAAGATAGCGGGTCTGAACTGCCTCGCTGAAGTTGGCAACAAGATCCGGCCAGATTGAGGCGCGTTCGAACAGCCACAGGTTTTTTCCTGCGTCATCACCGGTTGCGATTTCTTCCGGCATCGCAGCGGCAAAGTCTCTCCTGAATCGTGGGTGCGCCCTCAATACCGCCGCAACCTGCTGCCGCTGTTCCGCACCTAGCAGGTTAAAGGCTATCCTGGCGGTCATTTTGTGGCCGGCTTCGTGCCAGGCGTGAGCCGGCGACATGAACAACCAGACAGCCAACATTGACAGGAATACTGCGCGCACGTCGGCCTCCGGGGATGCAGGGCAGTGGGTCACCGGTTAGGATACAGGAATGGCAAAGCTCTATTTTTATTACTCCTCGATGAACGCTGGCAAGTCCACGGCCTTGCTGCAGTCCAGCTACAATTATCGGGAGCGGGGCATGCATACGTTGATCCTGACGCCCGATGTGGATGACCGTCACGGCGTAGGCAGAGTGACCTCGAGGATCGGCCTCGAGTCCACAGCGACGACCTTTAAGTCCGCGGATGACCTGTACCAGCTCATTGCCGGCAAAACCGAAGAGCAAGCGCTCAACTGTGTCCTGATCGATGAGGCGCAATTCTTAAGTAAGGAACAGGTGTTTCAACTTGGCGAGGTGACCGATCAGTTGCAAATCCCGGTGCTTGCCTACGGCATCAGAACCGATTTTCAGGGCGAGCCGTTTCCGGGGAGCAAGTATCTGCTGGCATGGGCGGATAATCTCAAAGAGTTGAAAGCGATTTGTTTTTGCGGCAACAAGGCGACGATGGTAATCAGGCTCGATCAGGATGGCAACGCGGTCACGCAGGGTTCGCAGGTCGAGGTCGGCGGCAATGACCGCTACGTTTCAATGTGCCGCAAGCACTTCAAAGAAAATTATTTTCGGCAGACGCTGGTGCCGCAGCATCAGCTACCGCTGTCGGTCGTTCGCGGAGACAGGGATTAGACGGGAATTTTCTGCGGGCTGCTTACTGCTCGTGGTCGCCGACAGCGAGATCGGGCGGCACCGGCAACTGTGTCGTGTTTCCCCTGGCGAGCATATTTTGCAGACCTGACAGGTCTTTCATGATCACGGTATCGGCAAAATCGCTGCCCTCGAGCACAGCGCGCTCCTTCGCGTTTGGATCGATAAACTTGATGCGATGATTGCCGAGGCTGATGATGTCTTCGTGGATTATTACCTGGTTCGATACGCGGCGGGAGTTTACGAAGGTGCCATTGGTACTGTTCAGGTCCATGAGCAAAGTGGCCGGCCCGAATTTCACAAACAGTGCGTGATGCCGGCTGATGTAAGTGCTGTTGATGCAGAGGTCATTGTGTTGCGCACGACCGACCATGAGTCGCGGCCGATCCATCGTCATTTCACGCAATGTCTTGCCATTGAGCGTGAGGAAGATATTTGGCGGACCGATCTTTTCGGCATCGTCATCCGTTAGCGTCTCCCCGGCATCAAACTCGGTGAAATTCGGCAGTTCCGGACGTTCGATCTGCTCCGGTCGAATCGGGCAATTTTCGGCCCTGGCCAGTGCAAGAATCGCCAGGCGATCAACGATCCCGGGCCAGCCGCCAGAGGCATCGTGGAGTTCATCGCAAACGTCCGAGGGGAGTACATTTTCAGGATCGAAACAGCCGCCAGCCCGCAGCTTCGCGTACAGGTAATCGGTGGTTTCACGCTGGCTCAGCGGTCCCAGGGAAAAGGTTTCGGACAGGCGCTTCGAAATGCCGTTCATCGCGGGCGCAGCAACGATCGAGGCCATCGAGTGGTCGCTGACCAGCATCAGTCGCAGCGCGAAATGGTGCCTCACCTTGAGCTCGGCCAGTTCGCACAGCACGCGCAGCGCACTCGGATTCATTTCATGCATGTTCTCGATGATCAGTAGCGGTGCCTGTCCCGATGCTGTCTGTTGCTGCACGAAAACCCTGAGCATGTTGAGCAGCTCGTTGACCGAGCTGAATTCGAGTTCGTAGCCGAACTGGCGTAATGCCGCCTGCAGGAGGGCGGCTGAATTCAGGCCTGCGCCGTCGACCACGGCGACTGCGGTATCCGGCAAGCTGTATTCGGCGAACTGGTGAAGCAGTGTGGATTTACCGGAGAGCGGGGGGCCCTGGAAAAGCCCAAGTCCGTGTGCGTGGCTGCAAGTCCGTTCAAGGTAATCGAATGCTGCTTCCTGTCCGGCGTAGGCGACAAATACCAGCGGTCGCCCATGCATCCGGAATGGCTGTTCCTGCAGCCCGGCAGCCCCTAATTCCATCTTTTTTAACCCGGTGTCAGTTGTAAATTATCATTCTGATACAGTTACTTTCTTGGTGTTCTTGATGTTGAAAAGTAACTAGATCACTAGTCTACGATTCGTCATAACGTTTTGTAAACCACTCTGGACTGTTTCCTTATAGATCAAAGAGACACGAACGTTTTGCAGAAGTCACCTTCTAAAACCTTTATTACCGGTTGATTTTAATGTATTTACAACCAATTTTCAGAGTCCACGATTTGTCGCGGACCCCAAGCAGGGAGTGCTAAGACCTTGACTGGATTACTCTCAGGGAACGACCTTTGCCTGCTGCGCGGCGACCGTTGCCTGTTTCAGCGCTTGAATTTTGCGCTGCATTGCGGCGAATTGTTGTTTGTTGAGGGCGCCAACGGCAGCGGCAAGACGAGCCTGCTCAGGGGCATTGCGGGCCTGCTGGAATTTGAAACAGGTAACATCACCTGGGACGGACAGAAGATTCTCGACGCCTACCAGGTGTTTCGCTCGGATCTCGTGTGGTTGTCACATCGCGTCGGCTTCAAGGGCGAATTGAACCTGCTCGAGAACCTGCAGTTCGAATCTGCCTTGCGCTCCTGTTCGATGGAAAAAACCGCGGCGGTTATCGACAGGCTGAGCCTCGCTCCATTAACCAGCCTGCCATTCCGCTACCTGTCGGCAGGGCAACAGCGACGGGTTGCACTGGCCCGAATGCTGCTTGCGAACGCCCGCTTGTGGATGATGGATGAGCCATTCACCTACCTGGATAAGGCGGGTCAGGCGCTGGTCGGCGAACTGATAGCGGAGCACCTGGCGGGTGGTGGCCTGTGCGTCGCAGCCTCCCACCAGGCGGTTGATGTTGGCGCCCCAACCCAGCGGGTAACACTGCAATGAGCGGGCAGGATCGCCAAATGCCCGGACTGCTGAAGGGCTTCAGCGCCATCGTTCGGCGCGATCTGTTGCTCGCCTGGAAACGTCCGGGGGACGTTTTGAACCCGTTGTTCTTTTTCGCAATGGTCGCCTCGCTGTTTCCGCTGGCAACAGGGCCCAGCCCGGAACAACTGATGTTGAACGGACCGGGGGTTGTCTGGGTCGCGGCACTCTTAGCGACTTTATTGTCCCTGAACAGCCTTTTCCTCAGCGACTTCGAAGACGGCAGCCTCGACCAGATCATATTGAGCCCGCAGCCGTTGCCGTTGCTCGGCCTGGGCAAGGCAGCAGCACACTGGCTCCTCAGTGGCCTGCCGCTGGTGCTGGTATCGCCATTGATTGCAGTGACCTACCGCATGCCCGCCGACATCGTTGGCGTTATGATGCTGACCCTGGCGTTAGGCACCGTAAGTTTAAGCCTGCTGGGCGCGATCGGTGCGGCCCTGACTGTCGGTCTCAATCGCAGTAACGCGCTCCTGAGCCTGCTAATCCTGCCGCTGGCGATGCCGGTCCTGATATTCGGTGCAAGAACTGTATCCCTGGCTGCTGCCGGCGACCCTGTTGCCGCCGGCATTTACTTTCTGGCGGCCTATTGCATGTTGGCGTTAACCCTCGCACCATTCGCGACGGCGGCGGCCCTGAAGATCAGCAACGAGTAAGCATACAAATATGTGGAGTTTCCTGCACAAACTGGCATCACCGCCACACTTCTATGGCCTTTCGGCCAAAATGATTCCGTGGCTTTATGCCGCCGGGCTGGTGGCCATCGCCTACGGCACCGTCGCCGGCCTGTTCTATGCGCCGGCGGACGAGGAGATGAATGATGGATTTCGCATCATCTATGTGCATGTTCCGGCGGCCTTTATTTCAATGTCGGCCTACATGGTCATGGCAGTTGGGGCTGGTATCGGCCTGATCTGGCGCATGAAACTCGCGCATGCGGTCGCTGCCGGCGCAGCGCCTCTGGGCGCCTGGTTTACCTTCCTGGCGCTGATCACGGGCTCTATCTGGGGACGTCCGATGTGGGGAACCTGGTGGGAATGGGGAGATCCAAGACTGACATCGGAGTTACTCATGCTGTTCCTGTATTTCGGCTACCTGGCTTTGCGTGCGGCGATCGACGATACCGCCAAGGCAGACAAGGCAAGTGCAGTGCTGGCCCTGGTCGGTGCCGTCAACATCCCGATCATCCACTTTTCGGTCGAATGGTGGACCTCATTGCACCAGGGTTCGACCCTGCTCAAGGCAGGAGGGCCGGGGATGCATCCCGACATGCTGTACCCGCTGTTAGCAATGATCCTGGGTTTTGTGCTGTTGTTTGCGGCATTGCTGCTGGCCCGTGTACGCACCGAAGTCCTGCACCGTGAACGTCGCACCCGGTGGGTACGCAAGCTGATCATGCCGGCCGGCGAGGCTGCCTGATGGAAATCTTCATGATGGGCAAATACAGTGCACATGTGTGGAGCTCATTCGGCATCACAGCGGTGGTGCTGATCATTTGCGTGCTGCAGGCGCACCGCCGTCACCGAATTGTATTGAGTGACCTCAGGGTCCGCATCAAGGCGATGGAGTCAGAACAATGAAACCGAGGCAACAACGCATGCTCGCAGTAGGACTTGCTGCAGCAGGTCTGGTGATAGCAAGCATACTGACGCTGCAGGCGTTTAAGGAAAACCTGATGTTCTACATCGAGATTTCAGAGGTCGCGAAAGGCAACGCGCCGAAAGATCGCAATTTTCGGGTTGGTGGCCTGGTGGTTGAGGGCAGCGTCACACGCATACCCGGCGAACTCGAGGTCGAGTTCACGTTGACCGACCTCAATGAGCAACTGGTGGTCTACTACGACGGCATCCTTCCCGATCTCTTCAGGGAGGGCCAGGGCATCATTGCGCACGGCCGCCTCGACGATGATGGTAGCCGGTTTATTGCGGACCAGGTTCTCGCGAAGCATGACGAGAATTACATGCCGCCTGAAGTCGCAGAAACGCTCGCCAAACACGCGGCAGCGCAGGAAGCCGCACTGGATGCGGAAGCCGGGCAGCAATGATTCCCGAGATCGGTCATTTCGCGCTTATCCTGGCGCTGTCACTGGCGGTCTGCCAGAGTGTGATGCCGCTCATCGGCGCGCACAGAAACGATGCAGCGCTGATGTCCGTTGCCGGACCAGCGGCAGTCGGACAACTGGTTTTCGTTGCCGTGTCCTTCGCCTGCCTGGCGTGGTCATTTCTCCAAAGCGACTTCACGGTACTTTACGTCGCCAATCATTCACATCGCGCTTTGCCCGATGTGTATAAGATCGCGGCTGTCTGGGGTGCGCACGAGGGATCGCTGTTGTTATGGATCCTGCTGCTCGCCGTTTGGACAGTCGCGGTCGCCCGATACAGCTCGGAATTACCGCGAGCGATGTCCGCGCGGGTAATCGGCGTGCTCGGGCTGTTAAGTTTCGGATTTCTGTTGTTTACCTTGCTCACATCCAACCCGTTCGAGCGGCTTATTCCTGCCCCGGCTAACGGCGCAGATTTGAATCCGCTGTTGCAGGACATTGGTCTCGCCATCCACCCGCCGATTCTTTACACCGGCTATGTCGGTTTCTCGGTGGCGTTCGCATTTGCCATCGCGGCAATGCTGACCGGCCACCTGGATCAGGCCTGGGCCCGCTGGACGCGGCCGTGGACGATCTGGGCCTGGATGTTTCTCACGGTCGGCATCGCGCTGGGTAGTTGGTGGGCGTATTACGAGCTGGGCTGGGGTGGCTGGTGGTTCTGGGACCCGGTGGAAAATGCGTCGTTCATGCCGTGGCTCGCGGGCACTGCCCTCATACATTCGCTCGCGGTTACCGAAAAACGCGGCTTGTTCAAGAGCTGGACTTTGCTGCTGGCGATCTCGGCCTTTTCACTCAGCCTGCTGGGCACGTTCCTGGTTCGTTCCGGCATCCTGGTATCGGTGCACGCATTCGCCACGGACCCGGCGCGCGGGCTCTTCATTCTCATTTTCCTGGGAATTGTTATCGGCGGCGCACTGATTCTCTACGCGTGGCGGGCGCCAGGTATGGATTCAGCGGCAGGTTTCCGTCCATTGTCGCGTGAAACGTTCCTGCTGTTAAACAATGTGCTGCTGGTCATCGCTTGCACCGTGATTTTGTATGGAACGCTGGCGCCCTTGCTGTACGACGTGTTCGAGTGGGGCAAGATCTCGATCGGTCCGCCATGGTTCGAATTTGCGTTCGCACTGCCCATGTTGCCGCTCGTGTTGCTGATCGGCGTCGGCATGCACACCGCCTGGCGCAGCCAGGCATTCGGGGCGTTATTCGAACAGCTGAAAATTCCCGGCATCATCGCTATTGTCGCCGGGATCGCAGTGCCGACTGTCTTTTACGGCCGCTTCGGGCTCCTGGTGAGTGTTGGCGCCATTGCCGGGTTCTGGATCATGGCGGTGTCGCTGCTGCAGCCGCTTCGCTCGTGGCGCCGCGCGCCGGGCACCCCTGGCATTACGCGATCGGCACTGGGCATGTCGGTGGCACATTTTGGTGTCGGCATGTTCACGCTCGGCATCACTATTGTTTCGGCATTTACGGTCGAGGCAGATCTCAGTGTACGTCCAGGAGAAACGGTCGAGGTCGCCGGCTACAGCTTCAAGCTGACCGATCTCAATAATGTGCAGGGACCGAATTACCAGGCACTCGAGGGTGAAATCGAAATACGCAAAGACGGCAAATTCGTCGCCGAACTCAGGCCACAGAAACGCACCTACCTGGTGCAGCAAAGCCCGATGACCGAGGCCGGCATCGATGCCGGCTGGAACAGGGACCTGTTTGTCGCACTCGGCGATCCGCTGGGTAACGATGCCTGGAGCATGCGCCTGCAATACAAACCACTGATCCGCTTCATCTGGCTGGGCGCATTGATCATGGCATTTGGCGGCCTGATTGCCGCCAGTGACCGGCGATATCGCTTGCAGGCGACGGCGCACGAAGAAACTGCTGCGCTGCGCGAGGAGCCGGCCTGATGGCTCGCTATATCGCACTGATCGTCGCGTTTGTGATCATGATCGGTATTTTCGCGGCCGGGCTGGATCGGGACCCGACGAAATTGCCCTCACCCCTGATTGACAAGCCGGCACCTGAATACGAGTTGCCGCGCGTGATGGATCCCCTGTTGACCACTGGCAGCGCGGACTATGCAGGGCAGATGGTCCTGGTGAACATCTGGGCCACCTGGTGTGCCGGTTGCCGGACAGAACACGAGTACTTGCTGGAACTGGCAGGTCGCAACGAAATTCCGATCTACGGTATCAACTGGCGGGACGACCGGGACGCAGCGCTTTCCTGGCTGCAGCAGCTGGGTGATCCGTACGTTGCCTCTGCTTACGATGAAGACGGGCGAGTCGGTATCGACTGGGGTGTG